>Ga0163150_10009883_pt1 | contig 10444 bp, 8 predicted proteins | sample OliLakLV19P2IB_FD_148628 | JGI IMG/M metagenome (GOLD analysis project Ga0163150, IMG submission 148628) | Freshwater microbial mat bacterial communities from Lake Vanda, McMurdo Dry Valleys, Antarctica - Oligotrophic Lake LV.19.P2.IB | ecosystem: Environmental > Aquatic > Freshwater > Lake >...
CCCCTGACCCCTGCGCCCATGGCTGGCGCTGCGCGCGCGGATGCGTGCTGGCACAATGCAATGCTCCTTGAGCGGAGTGCGCGTGACGATGCCCTTGCTCGCGATCGAGCTCGATCCGTACTGGTTCCCCTGCGACGGTCCGTGGCTCGGGGTGCCGCACGGAGGGAACGTTCTCACGAACCTCCCGTTCCTTTGTGTCGGGCTCTGGGGTCTCCTGCGGCTGCGGCGCGGAGGCCGCCCGCTGGCGGCCGACGGGAATCGCGTGGCACTTTGGATCTCGGTGGTCCTGCTCGCGTTCGGGTCCGGCGCCTATCACGTCTACCTCACGCCAGCCACGCTGGCCGCCGACCGCGTGTGCATCAGCGCGATCTTGGCGTTCGCGGTCGCCGAGGTCTTGGCCGTCGTGTACCCGGCCTGCAGGCGCCCAGGCCTCTCGCTCGGGCTGCTGGCGCTCACCGAGCTCAGCGTGGGGCTCTGGCTGCTCGGGGCCACCTCCGTGCCCTACGGCGCGCTGCAGGCCATCGGCTCGCTTGCGATGGCCTGGGTTGCGGTCCGAGGCTGGCGCACAGGCCGGCTATCGGGAGCCGCCCTGCGGTCGCTCTTCAGCTTCATCGCGCTGTATACGCTGGCCAAAGGCGCTGAGCTCCTCGACGAGCCGATCTGCCGCTGGACCGGGTTGTTCGGAGGTCATCCTCTCAAGCACCTGCTCGCCGCAGCCGCGTTGGCGGCGCTTGTGCCGTGGCTGGGCGTACGAACCCAGGCTCCTGGGCCCACGAGCGTCGGTCCCCCGTCCCCCGGCAAGAAAGCCTGATCGGCGGGACGCAGGCATGCCGACACTGGTCACATCGTGCGCAGCATCTTGCCGGCCTCTTGGTGGTGCTCCGTCTCCACGGCGATGAAGCCTCGCACCCAGTCCTCGAGGGCCGAGTCCTCGGGACTCACCTCGCGCACGATCGTCAGGAGCTTCTTGTAGTCCTCGAGCGCAGCGCGCTCGTACTCCAGGGCCTCGCGGAGGACCTCGAGCACGTCGTGCTTGCCCGTCTCCTCGGGCGGCAAGGTCCGCATGTCGGGGTGCAGACCGAGCGCCGTCATCTTCTCGCCGAGCTTCCAGGCGTGGTCCATGGACTCCTGCGCCTGCTCACGGAGCCACGCCACGATGGGGATGCGGTTCGCGCCGAAGATCATGTGCGCGTAGTGCAGATAGCGCACGACGCCGGAGAGCTCGCCCGAGTGCAGCTGCTGCAGCGCCTTGGCGAGACGGGGGTCACAGCTGGAGTTCGCGGGCTTCATGGAGGGCCTCCTGGAACCGGTGCCTCGGAATCGACCCGCACCCTACCTGATCGCAAGGGGGTCTGTCGAGCCAGCGGGTGGAAGTCCGCGTCGTGGCTCGCCAGCGGCGTCACCTGGGGGACGAGCGTGGCGAGCCCGCCCCTGGATCCCCCGAGGACAGATCCCAGGTCGGGATGCTGGATCGGCACTCCGAGTAGGCTTCCCCCATGCGCTCCTCCGTCTACCTCGTGTGCCTGTGCGTGCTCGTCCTGCTGCCCCTCCTCGGAGCGCCACCGGTTGTGGCGGAGGAGAAGGAGTCCTTCGAGAAATCGCACGAGCGCTACGAGGCCTGGGTCAGGCGCGGGACGTTGCACAAGCGCAACATGGCGCGCGAGCGGCTGGCTCGCACGGGTGACGCGCGCGCGCTGCCGATCCTGGTCCGCGACTACGACAAGCCTGAGAACCCCAAGGACCACGTGCGCTACCTCATCGCGACGATGTCCGCGACGTGGCTGGGCAACGACGCCCAGCTGCTGCCCCAGTGGACGGCCTGGCGCAAGCGCTACGGCCAGCCCAGCCACGCTTGGCTCTGGTACCAGACCTCGCAGGTCGAGGCCCGGCTGCGCGGGAAAGACGCCGCCGACGCGCTCGTCGCCGCCCGCAACGAGCCGCTGCTGCAGGCCGCGGCGCTCCGCTCGCTGGCCGACGCCTTCGCCGGCAAGCCCGAAGGTTCGGCCGTGGCCGACCTCGCGCTCACGCTGGGCCAGGCGCTCCCCAAGGCGGCCGCCGCCCGCGGCGCCGTGCTGGAGGCCGTGGCGCTCGTGCTTGCGACCCTCAAGCTGCCTTGGAAGGAGCCCAAGGCGGTCGCGCTCGCCGAAGCTGTCATCGGCTCGCTCGCCGACCCGGCACTCCCTGCGCGCTCGAAGCTGGTCGTGGCGCGGGCGCTCGCGCGCGCCTTCACCAGCGCAACGGTGGACCTGGACCCCGAGACCTGGCGCCGCGAGCTCGCTGCCGCGCAGAGCGGCACGCCCCCGACGGCCCCGCCCCCCGACCGCTACGCGGGTCCGCGTTTCGCAGGCCTCCGCGCAGCGGGACAGCGCCTCGTCTACGTGATCGACCTTTCCGACTCGATGCTGATCCCGCTGGCCGCGGCCGAGAAGGAGTCGCTCCAGAAGCCGGTTACGCCCGAGGGCGGCGCACCCGCGGCGCCCAAGCCGGCCGACGACCTGCCCTGGGACAAGATCGCCACGCGCTTCGACGCGGCGCGAGAGTGCCTCAAGGCCTCGCTCTTGCACCTCGACAAGGGCCAACGCTACTGCGTCGTGGTCTTCGGCGACAAGGCCGAGCTGCTCGAGTCCACCCCGAGGTTGCTGCCCGCGACGCCCACGGCCGTCAAGGCCACGATCCGCGAGCTCGACCAGCTCGAGCTGCGCAGCACGAAGAAGACCTCCCAGAACCCCCACGGCGAGCTGCGCGGCGCCACGAACCTGCACGGGGGCCTGAGGAAGGCCTTCCAGGTCGGGCCGAAGGGGCTGGTGGAGGCCGACGAGCACGTGGATTCCAAGCTGCTCGAGGACGGTTGCGACGCGATCTTCCTGCTCTCCGACGGCGTTCCTAGCTGGGACGACTTCGAAGGAACGGAGGCCCCCGACGAGGAGGACGAGCCCGCGAACCCCGAGAGCAAGGTCGACACCCAGCGCACGCCGACGATGACCTACGACGGCCCCTACGGCCAATACCATGTCACTGGCGACTACCTCGTGCAGGACGTGCGGCGCATGAACCTGCTGCGCAACGTAGAGATCCACGCCGTCGCGGTGGGAGAGGCGGACGACGTGCTGCTCTCGCGGATCGCCGACCTGGGTCTGGGCAAGGTCCGCCGCGTGGGAGCTCCCACGGCGCCGGCGCCGCGCTGAGGCGGGAGCGGTGAACGGCGACCTCCGGTCTCAGGACGAATCCGCCGCCGGCTAGGGAATGCGGAAGCGCTGCGCGACGCGGGTGATGTTGCCCTGCATGTCGCGGACGGATGCCTGGACGGTTCCCCGCGCCCCGGAGCCGAGAGCTGGGACGAGAGGAATGCGCCAGATCCCGTCGCCGACGGACTCGAGCAGGTCAGAGAGCTCGGTGTTCGGCGGACGGCCGTTGACGGACAGGTCGATGCGCACGGAGAGCGAGCCCGTGGCGAGCCCGCTGTTGGCGTCGGCGGCGCCCAGGAGGATCGCGGTCACGGCTGCGGCGTTCGCGCCGGGACGCGGGGCGCTCACCGTGAGCGTGGGCTTGAGGTCGTCGAGGAACCAGCCGTAAGGTCCCTGGTCGAGCGGGCAGCCCAGGTCGATCCAGCGCGCGATCGTCATCTTCTCGTCCTCGGTCAGCGACGGCGTCGTTCCCGGCGGAGGCATGATCGTGCCCGTGAGATCGAGGTCGGCTTCATTGACGTTCGCACCCGACGGCAGCGTGCCCGCATCGCCCGGTGTGCTCTCCGTGGGGTGGTCGGCGTTGGTCCAGCCGTCCAACCGCTCGCCGAAGATCTTCCAGACGAGCAGGCTGCGACGGCTCTGCAGGCTGCGCACGTAGCGGCTCGCGTTGGACTGCCTCCAGCCGTAGGGCATGGTGAGCGGGGGATGGCCGAAGCGGGCCTGGGCATCGGCGGCGAGCCGGTAGCAGTCGCCCGGCACGCCCGAGACCGGCGTCAGGTCGTCGAGCACCAGGTTGCCGGGCGGGGTGGGGTCGGACTGCGTGTGGCAGGGAGCACAGGAGCGCTGCAGGATCGGGCGCACGTCGCGCAGGAACTCCACGTCCACGCGTGCGGCGGCCACCTCGCGCAGCGCAGGCTGCCCGAGCGCGTCGCGCGTGAGCAGTGGCGTGATCTTCGAGAGGTCGAAGATGCGGTAGCCGGGGCGCGCGGCCGCCGTGTCCCGGAACGGGAGCGGTTGCTGGCTGTGGGCATGGCAGCCGCCGCAGTCCCAGCGCGTCTCGCCGGGGCGCACCTGGTGCCAGGTCTGGGCCATGTTGAGCACCAGGCCGCGCGCGTCCAGCGTCTGGAAGGTGAACGGAGTGTCGGCCGGGATCTTCGCGAGGAAGGACGTGTCGGGTCGTCCCTCGGGGTCGAGGACGGGGCTCCCGTCGGGGTGCTGTTTGCGCAGCGGGATCTCGCCCAGGATGCGCATCCGCTCATTGGCGTGGTTGGTGAACTGCTGGCCCGCGTGCGGTCCATAGGAACGGTGCGTGTGCGGCTCGAGCGCCACGATGCGCACGGCCCACACCTCGTCGTCGGTGTACTTGCCCGCGTCGGCGCCCTGTGTGAACCAGTTGCTGCTTTGCTCGTTCTCGAAGGTGTTGAAGACGTCGAGCCCGTCGTAAGACCCTCCGCCGTTCGCGTAGCCGGGGAACGATTCGCGCTTGGTGAAGCTCGACGTGCCGATCAGGCCGTGGGGCGTCCCGGCGGGCAGCTCCGCGTGCAGCCCGCCGTCGTTGGGCAGCCAGGGCAGGAGCGCGGGCTCGTCCACGCCGTGCACATCGCGGTACGGGACCACCGCGCGCGGCCAGGCCTCGTTGAAGGCGGGGTCGTTGCGGATGTACACGAGGTCGCCGGGGCCGCCCAGCACCGCGCCTCCGCGCACCAGGTAGAGGCCCGCGTCGTACTGCGGGGAGGTCGTGGGGCGCGCGAGGTCGTTGGCCGGCCCGGGGCTCCACACGACCAGCAGGTCGCCGGCGGTGGCGGCGGAGGGGTGCGTGAACTTGCCCACGCGCGTGCCACCGACACCCAGCGGCGCGGCTTCGTCGTCCCCATGCGTGAACGGCGTGATCGAATGCATGCCTCGTGGCGTGAATGCCATGCGGAACGGGTAGGAGAAGCCCGCGCCGACGGTGCGCTCGATCGCGGGGTTGTCGGCGGGGAAGGCCGAGTGGAACGCGGGCTGACCGGGGGGCGGGTTCACCGGCAGGCGGTAGAGCGCGCCGAAGCCGTTGTTGTTCAGGTTGTAGTAGTCGACCACGACGAGGTCGCCGCCCGAGAGCTGCGTCATGAAATGGAAGGCCTGCGGACCCCGGAAGGCGCTCACCACGGGGGCCCACGTGCGGCCGTCGGGCTGGATGGCCCAGATGCCCCACAGCCGCGAGTCCCGCAGGCCCTGGCTCTCGAACGAGCTGAACATGAGGCGCCCGTCGAGCAGCGGCGTGGGGTGCAGCGCGCTGCCGATCGACATCGGCGCGATCGGCGTGACGTTGCTGCCGTCCTCGTCCATCACATACAGCTGCAGCGTCGGGTTCGTGAAGCCCTTGGGCGGCACGAAACCGTTGCGGTTGCTGGTGAAGGCGACCTTGCCTCCCGCCACGGGGCAGGGGCCGAGGTTCAAGATCCCGTAGCCGAGCCGGTCGAACGAGGAGGCCGGGTCGAGCGGGTTCCTCTCGTCGAAGTCGCCCGCCCCGGTGTTGGGCGTGAACTCCCCGTGCGTGAGCCGCTCCACGGTCCGGGTGCCGAGGTGGATGCGGTAGATGTCGGAGCCCGCGTAGGGCAGGCCGCCGCGCTGCCCGTTGAGCGCCTGGGGGCACACGTCAGGAAAGTAGGCGTAGTAGACCCAGCGTGCGTCAAACGAGACGAACGGGTCGGTCACGGCGCCCGGGCCGCCGGTCACGAGCACCTCCTCGCTGCCGTCGGGGTGGAGCAGCATCAGGTCCGCGCCGGGCTCGAGGCGCGCGGGGTGGAACACCTCGGGCCAGACCGTCTCGGTGGTGTCCCCGTAGCGGGGCTGACGTACGTAGACGATGTCATAGCTGCCGAAGGCGGCCGGGGGGGGCGTGGGCGAAGGAGCCGAGGGAGCCGCGCCGCCGCCGGAGGACCCGCCGCATCCGGCCGACGGGAGCAGCGCCAACGCGACGGCGAGCCCCGCGCGTAGGATGAACCGCCGGGAACCTGCCTCGGTCGGCATGCTGATGCCCTCCGAAGTCCGCCCCACAGCCTCTCATCGACCCGGGCGCGTGCCGCCCTGAAGTGCCGTGTCAGGGTGACTTCGATCGCCCATCTGGGCGCGGGCTCCGGCAAGGATCGCCCCCGGAGGTGCCGCGCCAGGCCGTCGTTGAGGTAGTTCCGCAACCCTCGACGTCGAAGTGCGAAGGCATGCCGGCGCAGGCACGGCAGGACGCTCGGCGCTCGCTGCCCCGACCCTCGCTGACGCTTAGGCGCTCTCGTAGAGGGCGATCACGTTGCCGGCGGGATCCTTGAGCCAGGCGATCTTGCCCATCCCGCCCCCGGAGTCCGCGACGCCGTGGACGGTCTTGACGCCGGGCAGGTCGTACTCCTTGAACACGACGCCTCGCTTGCGCAGGCGGGCCATCTCTCGCAGGAGGTCCTTGACCTCGAAGGTGGCGGCGGTGTTGTCGGACTTCTTCTTGGAGCTGGATTCGAAGAGCAGCAGCCCCGTGCCCTTGCCCGCCCGGAACTCCAGGAACCCCAGGCGGACCGAGCCCGCCACCCGTCGCAGGCCGAGCTGGCGGCCGTAGAACTTCTCGGCTGCCTTGAGGCCGCGGCAGGGAAGCGTGGCAGCGACGGGCGACGTGGAGAGCATGGGGGGATCCTCAGCGGGCTTCGATGCCGTTGGTGCGGTGCCGGGGCAGGACTGTGCTGCGCCGGAGATCAAGCCCCGCGCAAGCGCGGACCTCGCCATCGACGTCCACTTCAGCGACAGGGTGGGGGCCTCGCCGCGAGCACGCTTCTGTACAATCGCCCGGCATTCCCGGGAGGACTCGGACATGGGAAGCACGAAACCCGGTACGCGCAAGGCGACGGGGAAAGCGGCCACCGTCGCGCGCATGGGCCTGGCAGAGGCGATGCGGACCCTGGAGCAGGCCGGCACCGCGCAGGCGCGCAAGACCTACGCACGGCACGGGGCGACCGAGCCGATGTTCGGCGTGAGCTTCGCCTTCCTCAAGACCCTCGTGAAGCGCATCGGCGTGGATCACGACCTCGCCCGAGCGCTCTGGACGACAGGGAACTGGGACGCGCGCAACCTCGCGATGAAGATCGCCGACCCGGCGCGGATGACCTCCGAGGAGCTGGACCGCTGGGCCCGCGGGACAGGCGTGTACATGGGCTACATCGCTATGCTCGCCGCCGAGTCCCCCCTCGCCACGAAGAAGGCCGCTGAGTGGCTCGCCGCTCCCCCGGGTCCGGAGCGGAGCGCGGCCTGGGGGCTGGTCGGCCAGCTGGCCAACCGCGACGAGGCGACCCCCGACCCGTGGTTCGGCGCACGCCTCGCGGAGATCGAGCGATCGATGGACAAGGCGCCCAACGCCGAGCGCTTGGCCATGTGCCACGCACTCATCGCCATCGGCGGGCGCAGCGCGGGACTACGCGCCTCGGCGCTGGCCGCGGCGAAGCGCATCGGCACGGTGGAGATCGACCACGGCGACACCGCCTGCAAGACCCCGGACGCTCGGGAGCACATCGAGAAGCTGTGGGCCCATGCGAAGGCGAAGGGCTTCGCCTCGCCCGCCGCTCAGGAGCGAGCGCGAGAGCTCCCGCGCCTGCGCTGCTGAGCCGCAGCGAGCAGGCGGGAGCCTGGTTCCGGAAGGGGATCTTCCAGCCCTCGAATGGAGGTAGGTTCGTCCTCATGCGCGCCCTCGCCACGCTAGCGGCCGCCGCCACGGTCCTGGGGTTGATCCGCTCCCCGACGGCCGCCGCCGCCAGCGTCGAGCGCGAGATCGTCGTCGGCGGAGCGACGCGCTCGTACCTCGTCCACGTTCCCGCGACGTGGGACCAGGTCCGCCCGATTCCCGTCCTGTTCGTCTTCCACGGCGCCGGGAGCGATGCCGAGAGCATGGTGCACGCCACGGGCTTCGAAGCGCTGGCCGCCGTCACGAACATGCTCGTCGTCTACCCCCGCGCCCCGGCGCGCACGAAACGCTACGAGGTCGATCCGCCGCCGGGTCGCCCCTCCGCCGACGTCGAGCTCGTGGACGCGATCCTGATGCGGCTTCGCGAGCGATTCCCTGTGGATCCGCGCCGCATCTGGGCGACGGGCTTTTCGAACGGTGCCGCGTTCTGCTACCGGCTCGCGGCCGAAAGGCCGCAAATCGTCGCCGCCATCGCCCCGGTCGCAGGCTACCTCCCCAGCCTCGTGCGCGCAGCGCCCGTCATCCCCGTCCCGCTGCTTCACGTTCACGGCGCCTCCGACCGACGCGTGGTGGCGCCCGGGCTCTCAAGCCCCGATTCGGCCGTGGCCACGTGGGCGCGCTGGAACGGCGCCGGCAATGGGCCCGCCCTGGACAAGCTCCCTGGCACGGGAGGTCTCGTGGTGCGCCGTGCGCTGTTCCAAGGGCCGACGCCGCGCTCCACGGCGCAGCTGCTCCTGGTCGAGGGTGACGACCACGTGTGGTCCGGCGGCCCGGCGGGCGTGATCTCCCGCGCGATCCTGGAGTTCCTCGTGGCCCACCCCCTGGACGAACCAAAGCCCGCCGGGGCCGCCGCCCATCCGCTCGTGGGCCAGCCGTTCGGGTCGCTGGCCGCGCTTGCGCTGGCTCACCCCGGAGGGCGGGCCCGTGTCGCTGGCGGCGCAGCGGCTCACGCTGTTGCGCTGGTGGACGAACGGGTGCGCGCACTGCACGGGCAGTGTGCCGGCGCTGGCGCGCCTTGAGGCGCGCTACCGTGCGCGCAGCCTGCGAATGGTGGGCGTCTACCACCCAAAAGGCGCGAAGCTCAACGATCGGGCAGCGGCCGAGTATGCGCGCCGGCTCGGCTTCGCCGGGGCGATTGCCTTCGACGATCGCTGGACGAAGTACATCGAGCTGCGCGACCGAGGAGGGCTCCGTCAGGCGACGAGCATCAGCGTCCTCGTCGACGCCGATGGGATCGTTCGCTGGGTGAATGCGGGGCCGCGCATCGAAGCCGGATCGCCCGAGCTTGCCGCCCTCGACGCCCTGCTCGATCGGCTGCTCCCCGTCGCCTCGCCTTCCGAGCAGTTGCCGGCGAAGTGATCCAGGCAGACCTGCAACGTCCGACTCGATGACCCGCGGCGCGGCTCCTCGGGATCCGCGACGGCCCCGGATGTGACTCGCCAGCGAGGAGCTCCCTCAGACGATCTGCCGGAAGCCGCCGTAGACCATGCGCTTCATGTCGAAGGGCATGCCGCTCGACATCGAGGCAGCCATCTCCGGATCGGCCATGATGCGCTTCATGACCCGGTCGCGATGCGCGCGGGAGCGGAAGCCTACGATGGCGGAGATGACCGTCTCGCCGCGCCGCGCCTTCACGACCTTGGGGTAGGGCACGCAGCCGAAGGCGGCGCGTAGGTCCTCCCCGACGTATTCGCGGTACTCGAGCGCGCCGTGCTTCAAGAAGACCCGCCGACCGAGGAGGGCCATCTTGCGGTAGGCCGTGAGATTGCGGGTGAGCAGCGGAACCAGGTAGAAGTCTGCATACGGGCTCTTCATGGGTGAGCGCCTCCTACGACGCGCTGGTGATCGGCGGAGGACCGGCCGGATCCGCGACGGCGCTGCTGCTCGCCCGCAATCGCTGGTCGGTGCTGGTGGTCGAGCGCCAGCGCTTCCCGCGTCGCAAGGTGTGCGGCGAGTATCTCTCGGGGACGAACCTGCCGCTGCTCGAGCGCCTGGGCGTGGGAGAGGTGTTCCGCGAGCGGGCGGGCCCCGAGGTCACGCGGGTGGGTCTGTTTGCAGGGGACACGACCCTGGCTGCCCCGCTCCCCCGGCCGGCAGCCGGCTGGGGCCGTGCGCTCTCGCGGGAGCGCCTCGACACGCTCCTGCTCGCCAGCGCGGCGCAGGCGGGTTCTCAGGTGCAGAACGCAAGCTCCGTGGTCTCGCTCGCTCCGACGCCGGAGGGCTTCGTGTGCGGCCTCGAGGGCTCGGCCGCCTCGGCGCCTACGGAGGTCGAGGCTCGCGTCGTGGTCGCGGCGCACGGCTCATGGGAGACCGGCACGCTGCCGAGCCAGGCGGCGCGGCCACCGGCCCGCGCAGGGGAGCTGCTGGCCTTCAAGGCGCACTTCCTAGGCGCGACCCTCCCGGACGGGCTCATGCCGCTGCTGGCGTTCCCTGGAGGCTACGGCGGGATGGTGCATACGGACGGACGACAGGTGAGCCTCTCCTGCTGCGTGCGCCGCGACGCGCTCACGCGCATGCGTTCTGGCGCACCCGGCGAAGCGGGTGATGCCGTGCTGGCCCACAT
>Ga0163150_10009886_pt1 | contig 10443 bp, 12 predicted proteins | sample OliLakLV19P2IB_FD_148628 | JGI IMG/M metagenome (GOLD analysis project Ga0163150, IMG submission 148628) | Freshwater microbial mat bacterial communities from Lake Vanda, McMurdo Dry Valleys, Antarctica - Oligotrophic Lake LV.19.P2.IB | ecosystem: Environmental > Aquatic > Freshwater > Lake >...
GAACAGCCCGCTCGCGTACTTCGGGGGAAAATCGGTTTGATTTGCTCATGGCTCCATTCTCTCAAGTATTGGAGCCTCCTCAATACCCGGGGCGATTCACACAGGGTTCCTGTCCCGCTCATAGTTGAAGGTTTGAGCCGGTGGCGGAATTCATTATGCTGCCTTTTTCAGTTGTACAGGTGCGGGTCGAAGCGCGTGGATAAGGGCCGCAATGTTCTTTTTGCCACGCAGTCTTCGAAAGGCTCGCTCGGCCTCCAGGAATCCCGCAGCAACCCAGCGTGCCACCATGTCGACATCACGATAATGGGTGACACGCCTGGTCACACGGCGCACCACGGAATTGGGGGATTCGATCACGTTGGTGGTGGCCAAACAGCGCGCCAGTTCTCCGGTCACACCCAGGCGGTTGATCGTGAACAGTTCTTCCAGCCCTTCGAGCAGGCTGGCCGCGGCATCCGGATGCTGGGCTTTGAGGTGCTTGGCATGGGTTCTAAGTTTCTGGACGCCGGCTTCGGCATCCCCTTTGAATGCTTGGCTCATCACCCAGCGGGTCTGCGCAGCCTTGGCCTTGGGAAGACGCTCGGCAACATTGCGGATTTTATGAATTCTGCAGCGCTGAACATGGGCGGCCTTGCCGCAGATCTGCTCAATACCCGAGCGCAGCGCCTTGGATCCGTCGATCACCCACAGGCGAGCAAGATTCATGTCCACGCCGCGCTCGGCCAGGGAGCCCAGCAGGTCTTTGACCACACGGGCGTTCTCGCTGGAGCCGCTGACAACGCCCAGCACGTGCTTGGCTCCAGTGGAATCCACGCCGATGGCGGCAATCAGGTGGTGCCTGGCCACGATGATGCCGTCAACGTAGATGGCCACGAAGTCGGTGTCGCTGAAATCACGGGCCATCAGTTTGGCCAATGCTTGGGCACTTTCCTTGATGAACTGGCGCGACACCGCGCTTCGGGAAATGCCCATCTCATCGGCGCATTGGTACATCACCCGCGCGTACTTGCGAGTGCTTACGTTGCAGGTGAGGATATCGGCGATCCGGCGCGACAACTCATCGGCACCGGCCAACCCCGCATAACCAGGCAAAGCCACCTCGCCTGCCGGGCCGCGCAGACGCGGGCGCGTAACCTTGAGTTTGGAGGCACCCAGATTGATCAGACCGCCTTGGCTGCCGTGCCAGCGCACTTCACCGGTCGAGCGGCCAGGGTGCTTGGGGCCGGCCACCGACTCGGCGGCCATCATCAACAGCTGTTCGACAAATTGCCGCGACATTCGGCCCAACATATCCTCGATCGACAATTGCGCATTACCGATCATCGACAACAGCGGCAGCGCGGCTCGCGGGTTGGCCAGCAGCAGCGGCTGCGTCTCCAACGCCGCCCAGTTCTTGTTTACGACTTGCAGTTTCGGGGATTGCCCCTTGCGAGTAGACTTCTTCATGGTGGTTGAGCTTTCTTGGTTTCAGGTTGAGGATGTTGAGAACCCGCATTCTGGGCCCTCGACTGCTTCAACCACCAACTCAACCTTCAACTGCGGGCGGGACATCCTCAACACAGGCCCTGTGATGACGTAGACGTCACCTGGAGCTCTAGCTGCGTACTTCCTGGTCGCCCTCTCTACGGATTTGGCCCATACGCCCCGATTATGCCGAGGGGCTTGAGGAACCATATTGGCTAAGGAAAAGCTTTGCGCCATGGCCTGGGCGGTAGGCATGTCTCCAGCAGGTGCCATGTGACCCCGGTCAAAACCGCTTCCTTTATAGTCTTCCAACGTTGCTCTTTCCGAAGAACGTAGTCGTGAATCGGAAAAAAATCTGTTGGTTCGCTTTTCATCAGCATCAACTATGGATGCGCGATTAAGCTTTTCTGCAACGAACACCGCGGTCTTGCTTTGGCCAGAATGCAGTAGGGCAAACGCGTCGTAACATAGCGCACGGTTAGTGGGTTGCGGTGCGACTACAGGCGGCTTGCCGTTTGCGAAAAACTGGGTGCACGCCGAAAAGTCCTCGGCCGCTTGGGTATTGGCTGTGCTGCCTAATACAAAATATAGTGCGGCGGCGGCTACGCGAGAGAAGAAGCGCATTCATGTTCCTTGAAGAGCATCGGCGATCGGCCAGCTCAGAGGACGTGCAGTTGATACTGCTCCTGCCCTTTCACAAGCAGGGTCGCAAATATACAGCATGACAGTTATCGAGCTACCAGAAATACGCCACGAAGATTGCGAATATGGGAATCAATCAATGCCAATTCCTTGAGATCTTGAGTGGCCAGCTTCTCGCTCTCCAACTCTTCAATACATTCCTTTGCCAGTGGGCGCACCAACGCAACATATTGATCGTAGCCCAGCCCAAACAGCCTCTGCAGGTCCCTTTGAAGAACCTCCTCCTCCACGGTCACATGCCAATTCCGAAGAATCCACATAACCTGTGCGCCAATTACCTGCCGTACTGCGTCTCGCCGAAGCTCGTAGAAATCTCCCTCTCCAATCCGAAAGATCGCAATCAAGGTATCAAGATCAGCCATTTCGCTTTCGGCGAGTTCATGATTCTCGACGCATTTGCGCGCAAAGACGAGAGTAAGGTCAAGAAGGGTTTCTTTAAGAATTCGAGTGCCAGCCTTTTCCATGGCTCGCGCGAGTGCATCGAAGCTCTCTTGTGATAGGTTGCCAGAGACAATTAGCTCTCCAATCGTGCGAATTTTCTCCGAGATCGCTTCTGAGTCGAGGTATTGGCGAAATACCTCACCAAGGGAATAAGTCTTAGTCACGGTTCTCTCCTCATCATGCGTGCCTTCGCAATTGAAGTGCATTCGGGTCAACTGGTTGGCAAAGGTCGAGTTACGAAGTGCACCGCTTCGCCTATTGCTCGCACTGCACCGTGGTCCCTATTGGTTAAGACTTTTCTGTTCGACGAAATGCCGCAGGTGGTGTCACCATAGGCTCGGCGGCGTCATTGTTATGAGGAATGTCTTTTTCCATAATCATGCACAGATCGTCCCGAGTTGGGCTGGGGAGGCTACCTACGCGATTCGACTGCAATACAAGAATATCTTCAAAAATGTTTCTGACAAAACGGCCATTAGAAAAATTGTCCTGCGATATAGATCGTTCAAACAATCGACGTACCCTTTGCTCAGCAGCCGGCGCGATTACATATGCCCCTTTTCGAGCCTGTTGCTCCAGCATCAGACTCAGGTCGTCCAAAGTGTAGTCTGGGAATGCGATAAACCTGTTGAAGCGTGACCGTAACCCGGGGTTAGAGTCAAGAAAGCGCTGCATTGGCTTCTCGTATCCTGCGACGATTACAACTAGATCCGCACGATGATCTTCCATCAGCTTAAGGAGCGTGTCTATTGCTTCTTGGCCGAAGTCGGTTTCCCCACCTGTTTCCAACGCATATGCTTCATCAATGAACAACACGCCGCCAAGGGCTTTGTGAACAACCTCGGTAGTCTTGAGTGCGGTCTGCCCGACGTAACCGCCAACAAGCCCAGCCCGATCCGTCTCGACTAGATGCCCCTTGGAAAGTACGCCAAGTGCGCTATATATCTCGGCGATGATGCGTGCCACGGTCGTCTTTCCGGTACCTGGATTGCCTGTAAAAACCATGTGCAACGAGATTGGGCGAGCCGGTAACCCTTGCACCCTGCGCATTGCTTGCACGCGAACAAAGTTCGAAAGGTTGCTCACCTCTTGCTTTACAGATGCGAGTCCAATAAGTTCTTGGAGTTGTTGGAGTGCGTGATCGATGTTATGTGAACGCGGCACCGCGGCAGGCGAAATCGATTGCGACGCATTGGGCAATTGCGCAACCGCGCTTTTATCAGCCGGAACCATAGGCGTAGAAGTTGCTGCCGCACCAGAGCTCCCATTCCCACTATTACGCATCGCCCGCCCTATAAGAAGCCGTAGAAAGTCGGATGGGCGTCCATACTGAAAGAATAGCGGCGTTTTACCAACCCCTTTTTCAACCGCGACCGCTTCCGAGTCATCGTCCTCATACGCAAAGTGATGAACATAAGTTCTAATGCCTATGATTGCGCTAAGCCTAATCGTCATCGTCTTCGCACTGCCCACGAAGAGTAAGCGCTTTCCTGTGACGTGAAGCTCACCAGAATCAATTCGCTCAGGTTCTTCAGCGCCATTGCGCTGGCGGCGTATTTCGTACCAGCTAACAGGAATGCCAATGTAGTAGCGCTCGCCACGGTCGAGAGACATTGTTTCAGGCACCGGAGCATCTTGCCACGGCTTATCTTCCTCTAGGAGCCAGCAGAAGTACGCATCAAGCAGGGTGATGGTTGTTTCCGGATCGAGTTCTACACCGGCGGCCTCGGAAAACGCCATAATTTCGTTGTACTCGCTTGACGTAGCCCGCCGCTTCTTTGCAATAGCCGCGGTTTGACGTGCGATTACTGTGGCAACCACTTGGCTACAAACGCTGCGTTGCTTGTCTTCGGGTATACGTAATCCTGTTGCGATATCCCGCAGGTATTGTTTGTCGATGTCATTTATAGCCTTGCCTACAAAGACCTCCTCAACGTATTTCCTGAACCGTGGAACCACAATCTCATTCTCTGCCTTATCGGCTTCGTCAAAAGAGATATCGAAGAGAAGGCGTAGGGCATCAAGGTATGGGGATTTCTCTGTAGCCAATCCGTGATCAGACAGGACGTATGCGAGCGCATGTCGCCAAGCATCAACGTGGAGCTCGCGTACCTGCTCTAAAGATATGCCGTAAGCCTCATGAATTGCCGTAATTTCTCGCCTTGAAATTGCTGCAGGAGAACGCGAGGCGAGGAGGGTGGCTAGGGCCTGTGCGGCAAGGTCTGCGCGAGAATTGGAAAATATACGATCGATCAGGCTACGAGGCGGGGGAGCCGTCGCTCCAGCGAAGGGCTGCGGTACGGGTGATGTCGGATGGGGATGGGAGGGAAGTCCCTTAAATCTTGATGTAACAAGCGGGGCCTCTTTCGCCTTAGCGCGAGTAGCGGGAAAAGTCCGAGCTATGTCCAGGACTTCGCGGGTGCCGTTTGGCTGCATCGCCGAGACCAGACCCGCCTGCTCCATCGTCTCGATTAGGCGCGCTGCACGGTTGTAGCCGATGCGCAGATGGCGTTGCACCAGAGAGACACTGGCGCTACGCGTGCGCACTACGATCTCCACTGCTCGATCGTAAAGCGGGTCAAGTTCACCAGTTTCGTGGTTGAAAGAGTTTTCTTTCATTGTCTGCGCATTCCAGTCCACTCTGCCACCCATTCCGCCGTTGATTCTGCCACCCATTCCGGTGTGATTCTGCCGGGTCAGTCGGAGCGAAGCGACGCAAGATTTTCAGGTTAAGTTGTTTGGATGTCGTCTGTCAATTTTCCCATTTCTTTGCGCATCGATTGTCCCGTCAAATTGATTCGGTAAGCGTTGTGAATTACCCGGTCGAGAATGGCGTCCGCCAGTGTCAGATCGCCCACCGCGTCATGCCAGAGCGAGACAGATAGCTGGCTGATGATGATCGTGGAACGCTGGCTGTAGCGGTCGTCCAGTATTTCCAGCAGATCGCGCCGATGCTGATCGGTCAGCATCGCCATCCCCCACTCGTCCATGACGAGGACATGCGTCTTCGCCAGTTGCCTGATGATCTTCCCGTAGCGCCCATCGGCTCGCCCCATATCCAGTTCCTGCAACAGGCGCGGCAGCCTGACGTAATACGAGCTGTAGCCTTCCCGGCAGGCCTTGTGCGCCAGCGCGCAGGCCAGCCATGTTTTACCGATGCCGGTAGGTCCTGTGATCAGTACGTTCAGGTGTTCGGCCACCCATTTGCAGTCGGCCAACTTCATGATCAGTGAACGATCTAATCCTCGCGGTCTCTTGAAGTCGACATCTTCCAGCGCGGTGTTTTGTTTGAGTTTGGCCGCGCGTAAACGTGTCTGCACGCGCCGGTTGTCGCGCTCGGTCAATTCCCGGTCCACCATCAAGCCCAGTCGTTCCTCGAACGGCATGGAAGCTATGCTTTGAACGGCCTCCTGCTCTTGCAGTGCGCGCACCATGCCGGTCAGTTTCAGTTGTTGCAGTTTGTCCAATGTGGGGTGGTACATCATGGTTTTTTCTCCTGTCATAACCGGCGACTGGGCGAGCATTTTTTACTCGCTTCGTCGCATGGTTTTTTGTTTGATTCAGTGGTAGTAGCCGGAACCCCGCACGTTGTCGTGCGTGAGCGGCAAGCTGGCTTGTTTGGCATCCTGCGGCAGCGGCAATTCATCCAGCCGAAGCTTCAGGATAGAATCGACCGAGGTGTAGCTGATGGCGTTGGTGGTATAAGCCCGGCGGCACGCGGCCTCGACACGGCTGTTGCCGTAACGCTTGCCCAGCCGGATGATGCCCACCGCAGCGCGGAATGCTTGTTGCGGATGGGGCTTGCGTTCGATCAATGCATCGACCAGTTTTCTGGTGTGTTCACCGACGCTGGCCGCCCAGTTGATGATGCGTTCGGGCGTCCATTCGGCCATCTCTTGATGCGCACGGGGCATATGCTCCGACTGCGTCGAATAACGCTTCCCCTTGCCGTGTACACGGGCGTGGCTGGCGAGGCGCTCTCCCTTGTGCATCACCTCGATGACGTGCTCGCTGAAGCTGACATCGAGCTGCTTGCCGATCAATGTATGCGGCACCGAGTAATAGCGCCCTTCGACTTCGATGTGGTAGTCCAGATTGACCCGCGCCTTCTTCCATTCAGTGAAGATGTAACGCTCCACCGGCAGCGCACGCATCGCCGGATAATCCACGCTGCGGAACGTCGTTTCCCGGCATCCCGGCAACTTCTTGAACGGGCGCTGGTTGAGCCGGATGAGCAGTTCGCCGATAGCCTCGTTCAACTCCGCCAGGCTGAAGAAGCTGCGATTGCGCAGACAAGCCAATATCCAGCGTTCGACGATCAACACACCGTTCTCGACCTTGGCTTTGTCGCGCGGTTTGCGGGAGCGTGCAGGGATTACGGTAATGCCGTAATGCTTGGCAAAGTCGAGATAGGTAGGATTGGTGTCGGGCTCATACCGGCAAGTCTTGCTGACACCGCTTTTGAGGTTGTCCGGAACGAGGATTTCAGGTGATGCGCCGAAGTGTCCCAGCATCCTGACATGGCTGCCGATCCAGTCCGGAATGGTTTGGCTCCAGGTGGCTTCCGCAAAGGTGTAGTTGGATGCGCCCATTACACCGACGAAGATTTGTGCCTGGCGGATTTCGCCGGTGTGCCGACAGATGACAGGCATGGTGTGTCCGGCATAATCCACGAAGCATTTCTCGCCCGCCAGGTGGTCCTGGCGCATCACCGCATCCAGCTTGCCAGACCATGTCCGGTATTGCTCGCAGAACCAGCTATAGTTAAATCCGTCAGGATGCCCGGACTTGTGTTCCTGCCAAAGCAGGAACAGGGTAACGCCTTTGCGGCGCACCTCCAGATGCATCTGTGCCCAGTCAGGAGTTGAGCGCAAGGCATTCGGCAACGTCGATTTTAGAGGGAACAGCCGTGTATCTATTTCCGCATCGGGCATATTAACCGGCAGCGGCCATGGCAAGCCGGACAACGTAAAACGGCGCAGGTAGTCACTGATCGTGGGCCTAGAGGCTTTAGTGCTTTTTGATATCTGCCGATCCGACAGATTGAGATCAAACTTCAGTCGTAGTATTTCTCTGATTTTGCGCATCGACAACTTCTCCATATCCGTCCCCTTTTCCGAAAAAAGGGCGAATGGTAGGTGAATATTATCTTGCGCCGCTCCCTGAAAAGGGTGGCAGGATCACAGCGGAATCAGTGGCAGAATGTTCGTGGAATCAGTGGCAGGATCACAGCGGAATTAGTGGCAGAATGCTAGCGGAATACGCAGTCAGGCGGGGACTTGGCCACAATCGCGGCGGCGACGTTTCCGCCGGCGCCCGGACGGTTGTCGACGATGACGCTCTGGCCGAGGCCCCTGCCCAGCGGCTCTGCGAGCAGTCGCGACAGCAGGTCGCCAGCCGCGGAACCAAAGGTACCGGAGTCGATTTAAATTTCATCAATAAAGAAATCGACTCCGGTACTGAGGTTCGAAGTGAGAAGCGCGAGCGGCGTTGCCGCGAAGCGTCCTTTTCGACTGCCGGGTTCGGCGCCATCGTCACGCTCTGCGAGAGTGGCGTGTCACGTACTGGCGCAGGACGCCGTCCATGCGCGACTGCCAGCCTTCGCCAGTGGCTTTGAAGTATTCCAGGACTTCCCGGCTATAGCGTACTGACACGAGTTGCTTGGCGTTTGCCGACTTCGGGCGGCCGCGCAGCGCCCGCATCGGAATCATCGACTTCAGTTGTTTCGGTGTGAGCGGTTGCGCATCCGCATCGGCTTTGGCTGCGGCGGTAATAGCCTTGTCCTCCCGGGAGGTAGGCACCACGACAGAAGGACGTTTAGAAATTTTGGACATAATGTTTCACCTCGCGTCGATTGGCGCGGCGCAGGCTGATGATCCTGCGCACTTCGCCACGTTCCACAAATGCCACGAAGTAGAGGGTCTCAGTCTTCGGTGCGAGAGCGATTACGCGCGACTCGCCGTATTCGAAGCGGTTATCGACCCAGACCAGCGCGGCTTCCCAATCGAGTTCGGCTGCCAGCGCAAGAGAAACGCCGTGCTTCGCAGGTTTATCGCATCCTTGGCGGGATCGAAATCGATTTGCATGCATTACTGTAGCTACAGTAATTGTGTTTGTCAATCGGTCGGCGCGGGGCAATGAGCTTCTATGGGGTCGAATGTGGAGCCAACCGGCGCGGGCCGGCTTCATGGCGCGCGTCCGAGTTGGGCGCAGGGTTAGCCGCCACTGTCAGTATGAGTTCACTTTCGTGGTCTGCCAGCATCGCGCAGCGTCTCACCAAAGTACATGCGGGAGACCCCTGCCTCAGCGGCAACCGCTTCGCAGGCAGAGCACGGTCTTGAAGTGGAATAGAGAACGCTTCCGTCCAAGCTGGACGTCTTGAGGTGTCGTTGTGCGTCTCGAATTGCTTCGCGCTCGGCATGGGCCGTGCCATCGCCCTTCTGCACTACGCGGCTTGGTCCATCACCGACGATCTTGCCGTTGAGTACGAGCACGGCACCGTACGACTGATCTCCCCACGACTCGGCAAGACGTTTCATGGCCAACGCCGCCTCATACCAACGCTTCTCGGGCGCAGGCGTACCGTGCTTGCCTGTATCTCCAGCGGCGAAGCGCGACACTACTACCAAGGCCACAAGAGAGAGGCCCTGACCAATGGCACGTCGGCGGTGTGGAACTAGGGCCATGGGAGAGATGAAATCGTCGTGACGGCTAACGCCTGCCTTCACCGGCGCGAAACCAGCAAGCGGGGCGTCGCTGGTTGATCCAGTGCAAGGCATGGTTCGGCGTCATCGTGGACTACCAACCTAGGCAATTCCTCGAAAATAGTCTACGGGACGCGCGATGAATGGTGGCCGACGATAAGCCACTTTCCGTCTCGATTCTGAAACACGATAGTAAAGCGCGCCGGAGTCGACGTTGCCTGACCATCTCGGACATCGGAGAACGTGTAGTAACCCGTGTTGACACCGACGTCACCATAGAGCCGAATGTGCTGTTCACCAAAGGTGACTCTCGCATTCGGACGTTTTCCGGCATCCTTGAAGTATTCGCCGATTGCAGTGGGGTTTGCAGCGACTGTCTTTGCAGTTGTGCCCCAAAGTACGGCGTCGGAGGTATACATCCCCGTGATGCGCGTTGGATCACGACTATCGTATGCGGCGCGCCAGGCCGCAGTCGCAGCTGCCACTTGATCTGTTCCAGCAGTTCCACTGCCGCCGGTAGACGTCGCGCACCCCGACAACAATGAAACGAACAGCACTCCATACAGAAGCCGCATGATGATCCTCCTGTTTATGAACAACGGTGCCATGACGCCGAACGTAGAGCTTAGCGGCCGGCCGCTTGCGGCAGGTCCGCTGCAGCGCCGGGTTGGGCGGCTTGTCGATAGAGAAACTCCGGAGATAGGTCTGCGCCATTCGGCCAAGTAACTGTGTGTAGTTCTGAATGCACTGTAACCTGCGCGAACAGCGCCCGGTCTTTGAGAGGCTCGAACATAGGCCCCCACAGCTCGGCGCTCAGATCGACGATGCCGGACGCACCGTCATGGAAACGGAGCCAGAGCCTGTAGCCGTCTAAGACCTTTACGTCTGTAATTTTCGGGATCATGAGTTACTCCAGTGGCTCTATCTTGTTCAAGGGCTGCCTTGCCTGAGCGCGTGCCCAGTCTTCATGCAACTCTGATTGGTGCAGGATGCGCCATTCTTCGACCAGCCGTCTAGCGCGGGCGCCAAGAGCGCCATCCAATATCTCGCCGTTGTCGATGCGCATCGATGCCTGATCATCGCCATACTTCGCATGAAAGTGTGGCGGTGCATGATCGTTGTAATACATAGC
>Ga0163150_10009891_pt1 | contig 10438 bp, 6 predicted proteins | sample OliLakLV19P2IB_FD_148628 | JGI IMG/M metagenome (GOLD analysis project Ga0163150, IMG submission 148628) | Freshwater microbial mat bacterial communities from Lake Vanda, McMurdo Dry Valleys, Antarctica - Oligotrophic Lake LV.19.P2.IB | ecosystem: Environmental > Aquatic > Freshwater > Lake >...
GAACCGCCATGCGTCAGGCTACCCCCACGCTCACCATCAGCGACGGCGCCTTCAATTTCTACAACGTTACCAAGGCGGCCTCGGGAACAGGCGGCCCCAACGACATCATCCGGGTCACGGTCAACTACGGCTGGACAGCATTTACGCCGTTGATCCGGCCATTCTTCACTAACGGTCAGATCCAACTGACGGTCTCGTCAACCATGAAGAATGAGCCGTTCCCGTCATCGTGAACGAGCTTTCCCGAGCGGGAATATCCCGCTCGGGACGTGATGATAAACCCGCTGAAGTGTTTAGTTAGGTTCGAGCGCCTTGCTGCAGGAGGATCTGACATGGGAAGGCTGAAACCATCCATAGAATCCCGCGCGCGGCCCGGCTTGCGCGGGCAAAGCCTGGTGGAGTTTGCGATGGTGCTGCCGCTGGTTCTGGTGCTGATGTTGGGTATCATTGAGGTGAGCTATGCCCTCTTTGAAAACCATATCATCATCAAACTGGCAAGGGAGGGCGCCAACCTCATTTCCCGCGGCACCAACCTGGGGCAAGCCGAGGCGGCGCTACTGTCCGCCACGACTGCACCGGTTGCTTTTAATGCGAAGGGGAAACTAGTCCTTTCGGTCATCAAACTGGGAGAGGCTGGCCCTAATCTGAATCAGCCCATCATCTCTCAGCGGCGAGTCGTGGGAACTCTGAGCGCCAACAGTGTTCTGGGGAACCCGCCAACGTCTTCTTACTCAGGAGCGCCCTACTACACCGCCGTGGATCCGAACAATGATTCCAGCATTCGAATCGCGGGTGCTCTGCCCAATGGCCTGACCCTGGCAGCAGGAGAGTCCGTTTATGTCACCGAAGTCTACACGCGACATGATCTCATTACTCCCTTTCAGAATTTCGGTGTCACGCTGCCAACCAATCTTTACGCGTCGGCTTACTTTTGAGCCCAGCGTTCGCTGGTTGGATTGCTTTTTGCGATCACAAATACCAGCGACAGGAGAACATCGTGGAATACATGCGGAACAAGGGTCCAAGTGAGAGCGGCATTGCGTTGTTTTGGGTGGCAGCCCTTCTATTCGTATTCCTAGGCTTCTCAGGCTTGGCCATCGATTTGGGGCGAGGCTATCTGGTCAAGGCTCATTTGTCGAAGGCAGTTGACGGAGCGGCTCTCGCCGCGGCCCGCGTCATCGGTAATGGTCAAAGCCAGGCGACATCAGAAGCGAACAAGATTTTCAGAGCCAATTTCCCAAATGGCTTCTTGGGTGTTACTTCGGTCCAGAATCCGCCTAGCCTTGCTTTCTCCACGGGCGCCGACGGTTCCAACGTGATCGATGTGAGCTCGACGGCTGTGATTGACACGACGTTCATGAAGGTTGCTGGATTCAAGAACATGACAGTAAGAAGTTCGGGCCAAACCGCTAGACGTCTGGTTGACATGTCCTTTGTCATCGATAAGTCGGGTTCCATCGGCAGTGCTTGGCCCCAGGTTCAGGCTGCCGCCACTGATTTTGTCGAGTCCTTCGATGACACGCAGGATCGGATTGCCCTGATCATGTATTCTTCCAACACCGTTGTCTTTGATCCGATCAATACCAGTCGCGGATTTAACAAATCGTCTCTGACGGGACACATTGCCGCAGGTTCTTCTGCGGGATTCACTGTCATGTCGGAAGGACTGTATCGAGGGTGGGACCAACTGAGACGGGTTCCTTCAGGTAGCCAGTCGGGATTGCGAGTGATTGTGCTGTTCACAGATGGCGTCCCCAATTCCTGGTCAGGGAATTTCACCGTTTCTCCAGGTTATGCGGCGCAGGGCACTGTTCACACGCTCGATTTTCCCGAGATGGGCGGCACCGCGGCCCTTGATGACGGCGTCAACGACCCCAATATTTACGCTCTCACGACCACTCTTGGGACCCCCGGCAGCCCGGGCAATCAATCAGCCTGGTCGGGAGGACTGAGACAGTCAACTCGCAGCACAAACATAGATCTGCCATGGTCATCAGGAACGCCACGGATTCTCAGTTTGCCGTCCCAGAGTTACCATCCAAGCCCTTCGTCCGCTGGAATGCCGACTCAGTTCAATTTGATGAGTTCATTGGTCGGTGGAGATCGTCCGGCGGGCGGCGCATCTCCGACAGTCCGGAATGTCAATAACGCAGCTCGTAATCTGGTGGAGATTATTGCGAATGAAGCGCGGAACGACGCCAGTGGGGCCTATCGCATCCGCATTTACACCTTGGGGTTGGGGATGCAGCTGACCTTGCCATCGGGGACCTCAAATGAGCGAGGCGACGACATCCTCAAGCGAATTGCGAACGATCCTAGTTCGCCAAATTTTAATTCTGCTCAACAAGCGGGCCAATACTTTTTTGCTGGCGATCCAACCCAGCTAGACGCCGCCTTTAAAGCGATTCGCAGTCAGATCACTCGCCTGACCCAGTAGTTTTCTGCTCAAGGGTACGGGTGTGAATGGCAGCCTTTCGAGCAGGACACACGCGCGAGTGATGTCAGTGTCGAGAGAATTCTCTTCCATCTCAAGACCACTATTGGGATCAACTGCTACCTGACCGTTGACAGGATCTCGCCTCATGGAGATACCTCCGAACCCGCTGCCCACGTCGACTCAATCAAAGCGTGCAAGTGACTCACTGCATCCAGAAGTTTCTTTCCCGATTCGGATTGCCGACATTAGTTCTCATTGACAAAGCCTTACGGCCTCTCGTGCACTACGACGGTAGACTGGGTGTACTTTCAACAACCAAACCCTCTCCTCATCGTTCCACGCCTTCACTTCTGCTCCGAACCCGATGATGTACTCCGTTCATGGAGTGTCCCTGGTCCGATGAAGTTGGTTTTCGGAAAACCGGTACACTGCCTGTCTCGCAACTCGAAGCTTCGTAGTTTACAACTCGCATTGGGAAACGGTAACGTTCACTCCAAATTCAGTCGACTTGGTCTTGTCGAACCGTCCCTCTGGTTATGTCTGCCCCGGGTCCGCGGTCGCGTGAAGTTGGATCTGGATGGCGAGGCGGGGCGAACTGAGTGGACCAGCCGCTCGCGGAGTGATCAAATGTTGCTGGGACAAAGGTTAGTCCTGACAGCAGATCAACTAGGGATTGTCGTTCCAGAACTCGAAACAGCGATGGACGCTTACGTCGTGAATTGCGGGGTTCGCTTTCAAGTGTTCGACGTGGATGACACCCTGTCTCAGTTCAGCGGGAGTACTCGGCGGTTCAGGGTCCGTTTCGGCCTGGGTCAAGATGAATGCTGGGCGCGGAAAGCGCGATAACCGTGGATACAGTGGTGATGGAGGGGCGAATCGAGGGCGTGGCCGAGTTTGCATACTTATGAAGCTGGTGATCTGCATTGCATTGTGGAGCCTTTGAAGCTCTCCATCCAATGGCCTGCTCTCTTGGCCCGCCCCGCCTCCCTCTATCCCGAGGCATGATTCACCGTTGCAGCAGACTCCGTCCTCGTTAGTGCTTCTCGTTACCAACAATTGCTGATGTTCCGCGATCCTTGTAGAATGCCCTCCGTTTCAAGCCAACCTTCAGGTTCTGGACACACGGCGTCTTCGATCTCTTCGAGCGTTTCCCTATGAGAATAGTTTCCATGCTTCTAATTTTTCTAGCGGGCAAAGCGTGGCTCCTTGCTCAGCATCCCGTCGCGACACCCGCCGAAGCTGGCCGCGCGCTCTTCCAGAAAAAGTGTGGGAGTTGTCACGGTGAGAATGCGAAGGGCGGACGTGCTCCGGACTTGACGACGGGAAGCTGGCGACTTGGAGGAACCGAAGAGGACCTTATTCGGAACATCACACAGGGAATTCCAGGCACGCAGATGCCCCCGTTCCCGATGCCGCGCGATGAGGCGCAGGCCATCATTACCTTCCTTCGGTCAGGCAAAGCGACTGAAGAGCCCGTGACTGGCGACGCAGAAGCTGGCCGACAGCTCTTCTTCGGTCGCGGCCAGTGCAGTCGTTGCCACATGGTGGAGGGCAGTGGAGGACGTCTCGGGCCTGACCTGAGCCAGATCCGGAGTGAAAGGAAACCCAGTGAATTAAGGAAGGCGATCAATAGTCCGGACGAAACGTTGCGCGATACCTTCGACACCGTCGAAGTGGAGTTCCCTGATGGCAAAGTGCTGCGCGGAACTGCTCGAAATCAGGATACCTTTTCGCTACAGCTGATGGATGAGCGGGAGAAATTGCATCGTCTGCTGAAGAAGGACCTCAAACGAGTGACCCGAACTCAAAAGTCTCTCATGCCGCTTGCGAGCCTGAATGCAGCACAGACAGACGATCTCATCGCGTTTCTGATGAAAGGACCCTTAACCACGCCGGACGCCGGTTTGGCATCATGGACACCGGCGCTCGACCTGAACGTCTCCTTTGCACGCTTGAAGAATGCCCGCCAGGAACCTGGGAACTGGCTGACCTATTGGGGCGACTACGAAGGAACGCACTACAGCCATCTGAACTCGATCACACCGGCCAACGTGAAATCTCTGCGCAGCCAGTGGACGTTTCAGTATGGCGGCTCGAATGTGGAAGCGACTCCGATCGTTGTGGATGGGCTCATGTTTGTAACCGGTCCCCTGAATAACGCGGCCGCCCTGGACGCCCGCACGGGCCGTCCCATCTGGCGGTACTCGCGGCGCCTGCCGGACGGCGTCCGCAGCCAGTGTACGGTGATGACCAACCGAGGTTTCGGAATTCTCGGCGATCGCCTCTACATGGCTACCCTCGATACGCATCTGGTAGCACTGGACGCCAAAACCGGCAATGTGATTTGGGATGTCGCGGTGGACGATTACCAGAAGGGCTTTTCGATTACCCATGCCCCGCTGGCGATTGACGGCAAGATCATTGTCGGCGTTACCTCAGGAGAGTGCGCGCTGACGGGCTTTGTCGATGCCTTCGATGCCACCACGGGCAAGAAGCTCTGGCGGTTCTGGACCATTCCACAGAAGGGCGACCCGGCGCGCGCTACCTGGGCGGGTGATTCGGCAGACTACGGTGGCAGCCCCACCTGGACGACAGGAACGTATGATGTTGAAACCGGCACGCTGTTTTGGACTACCGGCAATCCCGGGCCGGATTACGATGGCTCAGTGCGGGCCGGCGACAATCTCTATTCCTGCAGCGTGCTCGCGCTGGATCCCGACACGGGCAAACTGAAGTGGTATTTCCAGTTCACGCCTCACGACACCCACGACTGGGATGCCAACGAAACGCCGGTACTCATTAACGCGACGTTTCGCGGCATGCCGCGCAAGCTCTTGATCCAAGCCAACCGCAATGGCTTCTACTACGTCCTCGATCGGCAGACGGGCGAGTTCTTGCTGGGGAAATCTTTCGGAAATCAAAACTGGGCGGAGGGGTTGGACGCCAAAGGGCGCCCCATCGTCAAACCCAACACCGATCCGACTCCGGAAGGTACCTACGTCTGTCCCGATGCGGCCGGCAACACGAATTGGGCGTCACCTTCGTATGACTCGCGAACCGGCTTGTTTTACGTCGCCGTGCGCGAGGCTTGCGCGCTCTATATCAGCGAGACCAAAACGCCAAAGCCCGGCGAGCCCTACACGGGCGGCGGACCTCAGGTGGATATGAAGCTGGGGACACCCGGCTTTGTCCGGGCGCTGGATCCTTTGACGGGCGTCAAGCGCTGGGATTTTCCACTGCAGGTTGGTTCTCATGCGGCGGGTGTACTGAGCACCGCCGGGGGCGTTGTTTTTGCCGCCTCACAGGACGGCTACCTCATCGCCCTCGATGCCCGCACCGGCAGAGAACTCTGGCACTATCAAACGGGAACCCAGATCCTGAGTTCACCCATTGCCTTTCGTGTCGATGGCAAACAGATGATCGCGATCTCCACCAGTTCATCGCTCGTCACGTTCGCATTGCCCTAGAGAAGTCCCCCTTAACAAAAGGGGACAGCGCTTCCGCAGAAAGCGCGCGGGGGTTGTCATCTCTCAGGTTCCAACGGACCTGGCCCAGACAACCGCCTGGGCCGAAGGGTTGTGTGCCCTTTCTTAAGGGCGACGATTTGTTGGTACGAAGAACGCCGCGGCCAGCACAACCAACAACTATCAACTATCACCTGACAACAAACCAGGGCCGGAAAGGAACCTATGTCAAAGAAACCGATTCTCTACACTGCAGCTCTCCTGCTGGTGATCCTCTCCCGGCCACTCCCTGCCATTGAACGACTGGGTGTGGAGTTCAAGATCTTTCAGTTTCCAGCCAATGCCATTCCGCGCATCGATGGCAAGGCGGATGACTGGGAGATGGTCCCGAAGGAGTACATCATCGGCATGGACCAACTGTCTGACACCGTCGGAGGCCGCGGAACGAAGATAGATCGGAAGGATAAGGATGTCAGCGTTCGCGTGGGGTGGGTGAAGGGCCTGAACCGTCTCTATTTTCTCTACGAAGCCTACGACGACTTCTGGGACTTCAACAAGACCGATCTGCACAATGACATCTTTGAATTGGTCGTGGATGGGGATCTTTCGGGCGGGCCGTTCATCAAGCAGATGCACCCGTATTCAAAGCTGGGCAAGGAAGAGGCACACTTCCGCTTTCACGGCGTGCACGCGCAGAACTACCACATCTTCACGCCCAGCGAAGGCAAAGACTGGGCGATGGTGTGGGGCTGCCAACCATGGATCAAGGAGATGCCCTGGGCGAACGCGGCGTACGATTACAACTTCAAACACGGACAGAGCGGCAAGATGACTTTGGAGTTTTGGATTACGCCGTTTGATCACGCGCCAGCCGAGGGGCCGGATCGTGCCATTGTCTCCGACCTGAAGGAGAACAGTCTGATTGGAATGTCCTGGTCCATCCTTGACTACGACGACGAAAAAGCCGAACGCTTCAAAGCCTTCTGGAACTTGTCTCACAAGACGACAATGTATGGTGATGCCTCTGACCTGTGTGCTTTCCGGCTAATGCCGCTCGCGTCACGGTTTCGGAAAGCGATTGAGGCCGACTGGTCTTTTAAGGTCCTCGACATGGAACGCAGGCTGGTGGCATTTCAAGATCTCTCCTATGGAAAGATTACTTCCCGCAAGTGGGACTTCGGCGACGGAAGGACCTCGACAGATCAGCATCCGGTTCACACCTACGAGAAGGCAGGGGAGTACGTGGTCACCCTGTATATCGAGGGCCCTGACGGAAAATCGCGCCGCGCCAAAGTCTGGGATGTGGTGATGAGGTAAGTGGCGTAGGGGCGTACCTGCGTGTGCGCCCTCGTGTGGGCTACCTCGAAACGTTCATTCGTTAACGCCGGCCACAGGGGCGGACACGCGGGTCCGCCCCTACGTTAATCCTTCCGATGCCTTACGACCCTGAACAACACCACCGTCGTTCAATACGCTTGCAGGGATATGACTACTCCTCGCCGGGCTACTACTTTGTGACCGCCTGCACGCAGCGCCGGAGATCCATGTATGGAGTCGTTGTCGATGCCGAGATGCAACTGAATAACGCCGGGCGAATGGTCGAGCACTGGTGGCACGGACTGGCTGAAAAATTTACCCAAGTGGATTTGGACGAACACATCACCATGCCGAATCATTTTCACGGCATCATTGTTATCGTGGACCGTCGTAGGGGCGCACCCATGTGTGCGCCCTCGTGCGGTGGATCCGATGCGGCGAGCCTTCCGGGGAAGCGTGTCCCTCTCGGCGAGATCGTTCAATGGTTCAAGACGATGATTACGAATGAGTTCATTCGTGGCGTGAAGGAATCGGGCTGGCCACGGTTTGATCGCAAGCTTTGGCAACGAGACTACTTTGAACACGTCATTCGCGATGAGAAGTCATTGAACAACATCCGTCGTTACATTCGTGCGAATCCGTTGATGTGGCCACATGATCGGGACAACCCGCAATCGGTTCAACCCGACAAAACGCAACGCCTCATCTTGGCAAACGAACTGGGTGTCACGGAACAGGAATTTGAGTCGATAGTGAAGTTCGATGACGAGTATCGTGATCGTTCCCAATTGTAGGGGCAGACCGATGTGTCAGCCCCGGTGGGTCAAACCGAAGCGCGAATTGCACGGAATCAAAGCTATCGGGCATCCTAAACAGGGCGCACACGCAGGTGCGCCCCTACGAAAGAGCGGATAGGGGCGGACCCATGTGTCTGCCCTTGTGGATCAGTTCAGCCAACAACATTGGGGCCGACCGTGACATTCTCAAATTTCCTCGTTTTCTTTTTCTTCCGATGCGTCGTTCCGTTTTGGCTGGTGTGGCCGCAGGCCGCTGCGGCGCAGGCCCCGTTGCCTGGCACCAAACCACTCACTGTCGAAGGCGACCTCGCTGCGAAAATGGTCGATGGCGTTCACGTTTTCTTAGATCGCAAGATTCAAGAAGTGCCGCAGGAGCGAGACCAGCTTTGGGATCGCGCGGACCGGATCCAATTTGTTACCGCGAGCCGCCAGCGCTTTCGGAAGATCAGCGGCGCCGTCGATAGCCGGGTTCCGATCAAGGCGATGGAACTTGTGGAGACCACCTCCAGCTCAGCGCAGATTGCCACAGGTCGCGGCTTCAAAGTGCTTCGCGTGCGCTGGCCGGTGTTTGACGGAGTGCATGGGGAGGGCCTGCTGCTGCAGCCAGACGGACCTCCAGCAGCTCGCATCGTCGCCATCCCGGACGCCGACTGGACGCCTGAGATGCTGGTGGGACTCACTTCCGGAGTGGCTCCAGCCGCTCAATTTGCGCGCCGCTTGGCCGAGTCGGGCTGCCAGGTGGTAATTCCTACTTTGATTGATCGCAGCTCTACCTGGTCTGGAATTCCCGGCATCCGCATGACCAACCAGCCGCACCGGGAGTTTCTCTATCGCATGGCGTTTGAGGTTGGCCGACACATCATTGGCTACGAGGTTCAGAAGGTACTGGCCGTCATCGATTGGTTCGAGCAGGAGAATGAGGCGCGGCAGGTGCTCACAGGGGTGATGGGTTACGGCGAAGGTGGATTGCTGGCTCTGTATGCCGCAGCACTCGACTCACGCATCGACCGCACCGTTGTCAGCGGTTACTTTCAGGCACGGCAGGAGCTTTGGAAAGAACCGGTTTACCGCGATGTCTGGGGTCTCCTGCGGGAGCACGGCGATGCTGAGTTGATGGCGTTGATCGCGCCCAGCCAGTTGATCGTCGAAGCCAGCGCCGGGCCGGAAATCAGCGGCCCTCCAGCCGAAACAAGCGACCGCAAAGGCGCAACCCCGAACGGCCGCCTGGCGACGCCGCCGCTCGAATTGGTGAAGACAGAGTTTGAGCGGGCGCGCCACAACAGGGTCAGCCAGAGCGAACCCGAACTCGTGATTAGTGGTGGCGGCACCGGACCGCCGGGTTCCGAGGCTGCCTTGAAAGCTCTGCTCGACTCGACAACTTATCGTCTCGTTCCGTTCGAGCGATCGGCGTCCCCTGGCGATTTTCAGATCGCGTCGAAAGCAAATCTCGACAGTCAACATACCGCTGAGCGCCTCAAGCGACAGTTTGATGAGCTGGTCAACTTCACGCAAAAGCTGGTCCGCGAGTCCCCGGTACAGCGCGCGCAGTTCTGGTCGACAGCCGACGCCTCTACTCCTGAACGTTGGAAGGAAAGCACCAAGACGCATCGCGACTTCATTTGGGAGGAAGTCATCGGCCGTCTGCCGGCACCCAGCGTTGGCGCCAATCCCCGGTCACGGTTGATCTATGATGAGCCGAAGTTTCGAGGCTACGAGGTGATGCTCGATGTCTGGCCAGACGTTTTTGCTTACGGCATTCTGCTGCTTCCCAAAGACCTGAAACCGGGAGAGCGCCGTCCCGTCGTGGTGTGCCAGCATGGCCTGGAAGGTCGGCCGTCCGACGTCGCCGACCCGAAGCTGGATGCGCCTGCCTATCATCGGTATGCGGTTCGTCTGGCCGAAGAAGGGTTCATCACCTTTGCTCCGCAGAATCCCTACATCGGCAAAGATCGCTTTCGCCTCATCCAACGCAAAGCGCATCCGCTCAAGCTGGCCTTGTTCTCTTTCATCCTCGGGCAGCACCAGCGCTTGCTGGAGTGGCTGGCGCAGCAGCCGTTTGTCGATCCGCAGCGCATCGGATTCTACGGATTGTCTTACGGAGGGAAAACTGCAGTTCGCGTTCCGCCGCTTCTGGACGGCTACGCCCTGTCCATCTGCTCGGCGGATTTCAATGAATGGGTATGGAAGAACACCAGCGTCGAGGCGGGTTACAGCTATCTGGTGACGCAGGAGTACGACATGATTGAGTTCAATCTGGCCAACGTCGCCAACTACGCCGAACTCGCCATGTTGATGGCGCCGCGTCCGTTCATGGTGGAGCGCGGCCATGCCGACGGAGTGGCGCCCGATGAATGGGTGGCTTACGAGTACGCCAAAGTCAGGCGTTTCTACGCCACGCGGATGAAAATGCCCGACCGGACGGA
>Ga0163150_10009893_pt1 | contig 10438 bp, 5 predicted proteins | sample OliLakLV19P2IB_FD_148628 | JGI IMG/M metagenome (GOLD analysis project Ga0163150, IMG submission 148628) | Freshwater microbial mat bacterial communities from Lake Vanda, McMurdo Dry Valleys, Antarctica - Oligotrophic Lake LV.19.P2.IB | ecosystem: Environmental > Aquatic > Freshwater > Lake >...
GCGCCGAGGGTCTCTTGAGAAACGCGACGCGAACCGTATGCGGGCCACACGGCTTCCGGCACGGCTGGACGCCCCAAAGCCATCGGCGCTTCCCATGGTACCGGCGCGGGTGGGAGATAGCGCGCCAGGTCGCGCAGCGCAATCACGGCGTACTCGGTAAACCCCGGAATCACATCGCGGCTATCGGCTTTCGGATCGTAGAGGCGGTCGAGACCCGCGCGCGGAACAGATAGCCGTGTCGCCTGAGCAAGAACTCTACATCTGACTACGGCGCGTACGGTTTGCCGTCGGCCGGCTCGATCGAACTGCCAGGCGGCACCACCGGCTCCACGCCGGCGGCAATCATCACCTCGCGCACGGCCGCTTCGGTGACGGGTGACTTCTGAATGTTCATGCCGCGGTGAACGCCTTTCGTGATCTGCAGCGGGGTCCAGCCTTTCCGGTTTTTCTGATTCCAGATCTCGACCTTCGCCCCTCGTTCCGCGAGAAGTCGAATCGCACCGGGTAATTGCTTGTACGCCGCGCCGTGCATCGCCGTCTCGCCGTTCTTGTCGACGGCGTTCAGATCGTTACCCAGTTCCAGCGCGACCTTGATGGCCTCCACGACCTCGGTTTCCGTGCCGGGATCCTCCGGCGGCGAATTCGTGCCGACGCCGGCGGCGACCAGCAGCGGCGTGGTGTTGTCCGCGTTCGGCATCAGCGGATCGGCGCCCAGTTTGGCCAGCTCGCGCATCAGCGCCGCATCCGCCGTGCGCGCAGCGAGGAGAAACGGCGTCGCACCGACGGTGTTCAGGCCGGTCGTTCCGAGGGGCGGGCGCCGGGTTGCCCGGGCATTCACATCCGCACCGCGCGCAACCAGCTTCCTGACGAATTCGAGGCTGTCGATGGTGCCGGAACCCTCGGGGGCCGGGTCGTTGCTTCCGTACAACCCGACTTTCCGCACGGCGGTGATCTGGTGCAGCGCCGTCCATCCCTGCGGAGCCATATTGGGGTCGGCGCCGCCCTCCACCAGCGTGAGGGCCAGCTCGTAATGAGCATTGGCGATGGCCAGCAGGAACGCGTTGAGACCAGTCGGCCGGCCTGTCCCCGTGCCTGCGGCCCGGGGACGATTGTCGGTCGGCACCGCGTCGTTGACGTCGGCACCCGCCGCCAGAAGCATTCTCGTGATGTCCAGACGCCCGTCTCTCACGGCAAACAGCAAGGGAGTAAAGCCGCCGCCCGAACGCGCTTTGACTTCCGCGCCGGTGTCGAGAAGGGTCCGCACGACGTCTTTATGCCCTTCGGAGGCCGCCCACATCAGGGCCGTCTGTCCTCGACCAGCTTCCTTCGCGTTGATGTCCGCGCCATGTGCCAACAGCAGCGTGACGCCATCCAGACTGCCGGTCCGCGCCGTCGTCATCAGCGCAGTTTCTCCACCAGGCAACGCGGTGTTTGCGTCGGCTCCGGCCTCGAGCAGCAGACCGATCATGGCCGCGTTCCCGGTCATGCACGCGAGTGAAAGGGGTGTCACGTCGTAGCGGTTCGCCGCCTTGACGTTGGCCCCGGCACGGATCAGGAGTTTGGCCGTCGCGACATCGTTGACGCGGGTCGCCCAGTGGAGCGGCGTCGTCCCGTCAATCTCCGGCGCGTTGACATCGACCCGTTCCTTGATCAGCCGGCGCACGGTCGTCGCGTCGCCGTTCTTCACTGCCTCGACCAGCGGCGGCCTCGTCGGCGCCGCGTCGAAGCCAGCGGCGAACAACACCACGGCCGCACACGTCACGAGCACGGTCCGGCTCACGCCGGACGCGATTTTTTGCACGACGCCCTCCTACAATGAAGCCGGCTGCAGCAGTTCGGGAACAACGCCGTCGCTGTCGCCGAACTTGTCGAGATCGACGCCGACCAGATTCAGCATCGTCAAGTGGACATTCCCCAGCGCTGTCGGCTGCTCGTACTTGATGTGCCTGCCGCCCTTCAGCCTGCCGGCGCCTCCCGCGACCACGATCGGGAGATTCAGGTGATCGTGCACATCCGGATTACCCAGGCCGCTGCCCAGCATGATCACCGAATGATCCAGCAGCGAGCCGTCGCCATCCGGCGTGGCCTTCAGCTTCTCGAGGTAGTACGCGAACAGCGAGACGTGATAGGCGTTGATCTTCGCGAGCTTCTCGAGCTTCTCCGCATCGCCGCCGTGGTGCGACGTCGGATGGTGCGCCTCGGGCACGCCAATCTGGGGATAGGTTCGGGTGCTGACCTCGCGCGACATCTGGAACGTGATGACGCGCGTGATGTCCGCCTGCATCGCGAGCACCTGCAGGTCGAACATGAGCTTCACGTGGTCTTCCCACGAGGCCGGCGCGGTGAGCGGCCGCGTGACGTCGGGAAGCTCCTCGATACCCTTTTGCTCGGCCTTCTGAATGCGCCGCTCGACCTCACGAACGCTGTCCAGATACTGGCTCACTTTCGTGCGGTCGCTCGCGCCAAGCCGCCGCTGCAGGGTGGTCATTTCCACGGCCACCGCATCGAGCATGCTGCCGCTCTTTCGCAACTCGGCGCGCCGCTGCTCCGGACTGGCGCCATCGCCGAACAACCGCTCGAACAGCATGCGAGGGTCGGCGTCGGTCGGCAGAGGCGTCGTGGGCGACGACCACGAGAGGCTGTTCATATACGCACAGGCAAGGCCGTTGTCGCAGTTCCCGACCTGCGCGATCAGATCCGTTCCAAGCTCGAGCGACGGGATGGCGGTCTCTTTGCCAATGATCTGCGCCGCAATCTGGTCGCACGTCGTCGCCAGTTCGTAGTCGCTGCCCTCGGTCTTTTTCGCCAGCGCGGTGCTGAGAAAGGCAGCGTTGCCTGTGGCGTGATTGCCAGGGCCGTACGCGCGCTTCAGCTCCGTGTTGGTCAGAACCGTCACGTGATCCAGATGGGGCGCGAGCGGCGCCAACGATGGCGACAGTTCGGTGATCCGGCCTTCGCCCCGTGGCGTCCATCGCGCCGCATTCATCCCCATCGGGATGTACACGTAGCCGATACGACGCACCTGGCTGGCCGGGCTGGCGGCCAGCGAGGACATCGCGGGAAACATGGCGTCGAGCAGCGGCAGGGACAGCGTGGTCCCGAGCCCGCGAAGGAATGTCCGCCGCGGCAGAGCCATCTTGGTAATGATCATTGCGATCTCCTCATCTGGAATGGCGTGCTCTTCACGATATTGAGCACGACCGTCTCGAAGCGGTACTCGTCGGGGCGTGAACTCCGCACAACGGCGCGCAACGCCGGTCCGTCGTATGGCTCGATGCCGCGGCCAAGCGCAAACGTCAACAGTTTTTCCGTCACCGCGCCCACGAAGCGATCGGAACGGGCGAGCAGCGCGTGCTTCAGCCCCGTCACGCTCTCGAAGGTCGCGCCGTTTGGCAGGCCGCCCGCCGCGTCGACCGGCGAACCGTCCTCGCCCCTGGTGCGCCAGCGGCCAATGGCGTCGAAGTTCTCCATCGACAAGCCAATCGGATCCATCAACATATGACACGACGAACAGGCCGGATTCTTCCGGTGCTCCGCCATCCGCTCGCGCATGGTGGGCACGTGATCCTCGTTCCTGGCTTCCTTCAACGGCGGCACGCCAGGGGGCGGCGCCGGAGGGGGGGTGCCGATGATGTTTTCGAGCACCCATTTGCCGCGAAGCACCGGCGAGGTTCGGTTGGCGTACGAGGTCGCGAGCAGAATACTGCCGTGTCCAAGTAACCCGCCGCGCACGCTGTCGGCCGGCAGCGCCACGCGCCGGAACTGCGTGCCGTACACACCCGGTATCCCGTAGTGCTTCGCCAGACGCTCATCGAGGAACGTGTAGTTCGCCCTCAGCAAATCGAGCACGCTCCGATTTTCGCGGATGATGCTGTCGAAGAACAGCTCCGTCTCCCGTTTGAAGGCCTGCCGCAGATTGTCGTCGAACACCGGAAACATCCGCGAATCAGGCACGATGGCCGCCAGATTCCGGAGGTACAGCCACTGGCCGGCAAAGTTGTCGACGATCGACTCCGATCGCGGGTCGGCAAGCATGCGACGCACCTGCTGCTCCAGCACTTTGGAATCGCGAAGCTTTCCCCGCTCCGCCAGGTCGAGGAGCGGATCGTCCGGAATACTGCTCCAGAGAAAAAACGACAGGCGCGACGCGAGCTCGACGTCGGTGATGCGATAGACGTGGCGGGTCCCAAGAGCGGGACCCGCCCTGCGTACGTAGGCCGGGTCTTGTTCTTCAGACCCGGCATTGGGCGCGGGATCCTGCTCGACGCGGAACAGGAACTCGGGCGCGATCAGAAGCTTTCGCAATGCCGTCTCTATGCCGGCTTCGAACCCGCCTTCGGCGCGACCCTGCTGATAAAACGCGAGCGGGGTCACCAGATCCTCGTCCGTCACCGGACGCCGGTATGCGCGTCGCGTGAGCGCCGCCACGATGCGCCTGGCGCACGAGGCTTCCTGCGCCGCGGAGGCGGGGCGGCAGATGAAAATGCGGCGGCGGCTCGGTGTGTCGCCAGCCCCGCCGGGATCGAAGGGACCCGTGATCGTCACCGAATAGACGGCGGGCCGAGGGCGCGGATGTCGATCCATGTTGAAGGCAACGGGATAGGGCTGCCGGACCGTTTCGAGCAATGCCGCCGGTTTGTTCAAGAAGGCGACCGCGACTTCGTGTGAACCCGCCTTCAGAGGAAGGCGAATATCGAAGTCCTTGTCGATGTGTGCGTCGTCGTATTCGCGCGGATCATCGTCGCTGGTGCGCGCATCCAACGGCTGGATCGTGAACACCTTCACGCGTTCCCCATCCACCGTCAACTCCAACTCGTGCGCTTCGGAGACCGAATCCTGCCCCCTGCCCTGCCGGCCAAGACCCTCCACGTGCTCGTTGCGGTCCCGATACAACCGGACCTGAAACTCGTAGGTCGCATCGACCGGAAACGTATAACGAAACACCGTGCCGCCACGCGTGCCCATCGGCAGATCGTCGAAATGCTGCTCCTGCGTCCGGTCAACCGGTAACGTGACCACGTACGTACTGGGAGCTCGAACAGAGCTCCCGACCGCCAGCCGGCCGATCTTCTGAGCCGACGCCAGGTACTTCTCCATCAGAGTCGGAGAAAGGTTCCCGACCGTCACATTGTCGAAACCGAAACTCGAATCGTCGGCCGGAAGCAACGACTCGGCTTCAACGTCAACCGCCAGAAGATCGCGAATCGCGTTGCGGTATTCGGTGCGCGTGAGCCGCCGGAACGTCTGGGTTCGTCCGGGATTCGGCTTCACGGCCGCGATTCGATCCAGCGACGTCTCCAGATGCGACACCAGGGACTCGTAGGTGGCCTCATCAGGCCGCGGCCGTCCGATGGGGGGCATCTGCCGCCCCTCGAGCTTTCGCAAGACTTTCTCCCACAGGTCAGTATCGGTGGCGGTATTCGCCGCGTCGGCGCCGCTTAGCGAGAAATTCGCCGTCTTCACCTTGTCGTTGTGGCAGCCCACGCAATACTTGTTCAGCACCGCCTGCTGCGCGACAACCGGCGGCGCAGAGGTTACCGCCGTCTGCTGTCCGAGGGAAAACGTTTCCGCGGATGCAAGAAGCAGGAATCCGCTGAGCCATACGAACCTCTTCCTCACCAACTGAAGCCTCCTGTGGTATGGCCTGAGTGTAAGGCGTTTCGAGCCGCCTAACCACTCTTTTCCCGTCGCCAATCGTATCAGAACGAGTGGACAGACCGATGCGCGCGATCTGGAGGGGCAACAGAAAAGGGGCAAGGGATAAATCACCCCTTACCCGCGGTCGAGTGTTCAGAACGTGAGCCGCCCGCCAAACTGGACGACGCGGGCGGCGCTGGCACCCGTGATTCGACCGAAGTTCACGTTGTTGATGGCCTGCTGCGGATTGCCGAGGTTCTTCCGGTTCAGCACGTTGAACATGTCGACACGGACCTGCAGCCGGTTACCGCCGAGCGGGAAGCTCTTCGCGACCGTCAGATTCGTGTCGAGACGCCCGGGACCGCGAGCCATGTCCAGCATATAGGTCCCGGGGCGAAGCGTCGCATTCGTCGTCGGGCTCACCGGCACCCTGACGAACCCCGCTGCATTCAGGTAGTTGCACCCTGTAGCGGTACACGTGTCCTTCCAATCCGGCACGATCAAATCGACGCCCTCGGCCACGTCGGGCCGGCTCCGATCGATGCCCGACGGCTGCGTCACGCGCAGAATCTCACCCGACCGCGCCTGCACGATGCTCGAGAGCTGCCATCCACCCAGGATGCCGTTGAGGACACCCTGCCCGCCCCTGATTCCCGGTAATTCGTAAATCATCGAGAGGTTGAGGCGGTGACGGAGGTCGTTGCTGGAAGGACCTCGATCGTTCTCCGGATCAAAGAAGTCCTGGTTGTTGTCGAAGCTGGCGATGTAGTACGCCGAGAGGTCGCCCCCCTGTGTCGATTCGCTCTTGCCGAACGTGTAGTTCACGTCCCAGGAATGGCGATTCGAGAATCGCTTGCGGAGCGATGTCTGCAAGCCGTTGTAGACCATCGTCTGGCTGCTGTCGACGTAGTACCCGCCGGGCGCACCCAGCGCTGGATTGGGCCGCAGCCCGGTCTGTCTGTCGAAGGCCTGCGTGAACTGCCTCTGCAGTGGAAAATCGTTGCCATCGGTACGAATGTAGCTCACCTCCGCCGCCAACGCGCGGCCCACCGAGCGCTGCACGCTGATCATCGACTGGATCGTGTAGGGAACCTGCAATTCGGTATCGAATACCGAGAAGACCCGCCTGGTGCCGGCGGCGTCCCGTCGAGCAATGACCGCCGAGTCGTCGGTGTACATCGGCCACTTGATGCCCCTCGCAGCGACCTCGGTTCGGTTGTAAATGATTCTGAAGGGAATGAACGGGTTCGCGGCGCTCTGCCGAACGGTGGCGATCAGGTGTGGGCTATAGAGATAGCCGACGCCACCACGTACGACCGTCTTTTCGCCTTCATCCAGCGTCCACGCAAAACCGGCTCTCGGCCCGAAATTCATCCCATCGGGCTCGTACGGCTCGAGCGGATCTCTCAGTGCGCCAAAATCGAGCTTGCGCAGATCTGTGGCTCGTTCAAAGTTCACGATCTCCACTTCGACCGACGTGGTCGGCCGGACCTTGACGGTGCCGTAGTAGTCATAGCGCAGGCCGAGGTTCAGCACGAAATTGCTTCCGAGGCGCCAGTCATCCTGGAGAAACGCGCTGTAATTGTCCATGGTCGATTCGTGCGGAGGCGCACCAAATGACGTGTTCAGCTGCTGCGGAATGTTCGCGAGGGCGTCAGCATACGTCTGGTAGCCAAACTTCGGAATCTCTGGATTCAGCCGGCCCCCGGTTTCGCGCATAAAGCGGAACCCTGTCTTCACGAGATGCCGCTGGTAGCCACGGCTGAACTTCTGTTCAAAGCTGTAGGTCGTGCCCGCCATGTCCCAGATCTCGGCGTCCGCGGTGGCGAACAGACCGGAGACATCGATCCTTCCAACGCGCCGGCCGTACGGCAGAATCTCGGCGGGTGTGTTCGGACCTATCGTGCTCAAAAATCCGTCGAGCCTGGCCAGGTAGGTCTTGTTCCATCCAACCCGGCTCTCCGACACCCACGCACCCCTCGTCATCACCATCTGCGCGGCGATGCGATCCTGCTCGTTCGGGAATTCCCGATCGTTGGAGTTGTCCAGGAACACCCTCGGGTCCAACGTAAACGGCCGCAGCCTCGTGTAGGTCACACCGAGGTTGGCCCCGTTCCAGACCGCGACATCGCCCTTGGCGACGATGTGGTTCTCCGACCGTCTACGCGTTCCGAGACCGCGATACCGCCCGACCTGCGGGTTGACGACGCCGGCCGATGAGACGATGGGCTCGGTCGGCAGCGGTACGATGCCGAGCACGATCCTCGTCTCGGGAAACGGCAACGCCCGCAGGAGTTCGTCGCGGACGGCCTGATAAGGCACCGCCAGGTCGAGATTCCGCTGCACATTCTCGCGGTAGCCTTCATAGGTGGCAAAGAAGAACGCTTTATTGCGCAGCACGGGGCCGCCGAGCGTGCCGCCATATTGATTGAACTTCCCGACCGGCTTCTGAGTCGTAGAGAAAAAGCTGCGCGCGTTGAACTTCTCGTTCTGGCCGCTGTAGAACGCCGAGCCGTGAAACTGGTTCGTGCCCGATCGGCTGATGACGTTGATCTGGCCGCCGGCGACACCGCCGTATTCGGCCGGCAGCACGCCCTTGACGATCTGGACCTCCGAGATGGAGTCCAGGCTCATGACCGAAATCTGATTCTGGCCGCCGTACTGTGAGAGGGAGCGTGCTTCGGGATTCGAGTTCGCTTCGGTGCCATCCACGGTGAGTCCGGTGCCGCCCGCTGCCACGCCGTTCATCTGCACCATCCCGTCGCCGCTCACATTGACACCGGCCGTCAGGCTCATCAGGTTCGTGAGATTGCGGCGATTGACCGGCAGCTCCCGCACCTCCTGCGACCCAAGGCTGTCCGTCTGAAGAGAGGCGGACGTATCGATCAGCGGTGCTTCTCCGGAGACCGTGACCGTCTCTGCCAGCGCACCGACTTCGAGACTGAACGTCTGTCGCACGGTCTGGCCCGCGCTCAGCTGCATACCTCGATTCTGCAGCGTTTTGAACCCCGTCAGCTCGACCTTCACGCTATAAGGACCGTTCGGCAGCGCGGAAAACACGAACTCGCCATTTGCGTCGGTCACACCTTCGCGCGACACGCCGGTGCCTTCGTGCGTCGCCACCACAGCGGCGCCAGGAATCACGGCGGCAGACGAATCGCGGACCAGGCCGACCAGGGTGGACGTTGTCACTTGAGCATTCGCGGAAATGCTCAAGCAAAGAATCGCAAGTGTGGTCAGGGAGGACCGAAGAGCGAAACGCATACCCACCTCTCGGGAAAAGTGCAACACAAGGGCGCGATGGCGACCAAGATGAAGATCGGATGAAGATGTGAAGCGTTGTAACACGGTGGTAACACGAGGTCAACGCCAATGCACAAAGCAAAGATCCACAAATTTGGAGCGACGCTCCATGGGATACTTGTTTATGTTTATGCGAGCGACAGTATCGCTTCTGGCCACAGTCATCGCAGGCGTTCTCTGGCCGCTGATCGCGCAGAATTCCACGCCGATCTGGGCTGGCGCGTACACGGCTGAGCAGGCCGAACGCGGCCTATCGGTCGTGCAGAATCATTGCGGCGAGTGCCACCACGAAGATCTCAGCGGCGGCGAGGGCCCGGCGCTCGCCGGCCCGGCGTTCATGGCGAAATGGGAATCCCACAGCGTGGAGCGGCTCTTTCACAAGATCAGAGACACCATGCCGGGCGCCGGCGGCACAGACGTGACGGACCGGCAGAAGCTCGACACGGTGGCGTACATCCTTCAGCAGAACGGATTTCCTGCGGGCGGCACGGAGTTAACTGAGATAGATAGTGCGCTCGGCTCGCTCCGAATCGTGCCGAAGGGCGGGTTTACATCGCCGCGGGCCGGCGCATTGGTGCGCACCGTCGGCTGTCTGCAGGAAACGGGCGCGAGCCAGTGGGCGCTGACGCAGAGCACGGACCCGCAAGTCACCACGCTGGACCCGGTCAGCGCCGCAGAAAAGCAGTCGGCCGCCTCGGCACCCCCAGGCACGCAGACCATTCAGCTGTTGAGCCCGCCTCCGAACTCCGCTGCAATCAAAGGGCACAAGGCTCTCGCAAAAGGCCTCTTCATCAAGCTCCCTTCGGGTTCCCGCATCAACGTGATGTCGCTGGAATCGCTCGCGCCTGATTGCGAAAAGTAATCATCTCCATCGCGGCGAGCAGCCCCATCGCACCGCCGCGATCGTCGTAACCACTGATGGCGCTTCGGTCCAGGTAGAACCTCAACGTCGGTCCCGATCCGGTACCCGTGCACACATCGACGATGCCGCCGTCTTCCGTGATGTGGGCGGCGAGCGCGCGCCACGCGCGCTCGATCACCGGCCGATAGGTCGCGTCCAGCCAGCCGAGTCGCACGCCACGCGCCATGGCGGTCAACGTCATCGCGGTCGCCGACTCTTCTCGAAAACTTCCGGTCTCGTCGACCACCTGACGCCACATGCCGTCGGGCGCCTGCACGCGGGTGAGGCCGCTCATGTGCCGGCGGAATATGGCGAGCAGCTCCGCGCGGGCAGGATGGGTGGCAGGAATCGACGTGAGGGCTTCCATCAGACCCAGCGCGGCGAATCCGTTGCCACGCCCCCAGGCTACCCGGCCATCGGTGAAGTGCACGAAGATGCCGTCCTCGCGCTGAAGACGGCGGGCATACGAGCTCAGGCTGCTCGCCAGGTGATCGAGATCGCGCTCGCGGCCGGGCATGCGGCCGGTACGTGCGAGGATCGCGGCCATCATGAACATGTCGTCGGTCCAACCCTGGCCGTGCTGCGCGAAACCGTTGG
>Ga0163150_10009896_pt1 | contig 10436 bp, 8 predicted proteins | sample OliLakLV19P2IB_FD_148628 | JGI IMG/M metagenome (GOLD analysis project Ga0163150, IMG submission 148628) | Freshwater microbial mat bacterial communities from Lake Vanda, McMurdo Dry Valleys, Antarctica - Oligotrophic Lake LV.19.P2.IB | ecosystem: Environmental > Aquatic > Freshwater > Lake >...
GGATTACGCGGAGAAGATTCAAAAACCCGCCGATGAGATCGCGAAAATGTACAAGCTGCTCGAGGACGTTGAAACGTTCAAGGCCATTCACGGCGCGCAGTCGGATCTCGAGCGGCAGGCGCGGTCCTATCGCGACGTGCGAAGCCCGTCGCTTGACCAACACGTACGTCTGAAGGAACTGGGCCAGGCGCAGAAAGAAATTCGCGGAGCGATTATCGATCTGAAATCCGATTTGGCGAAACACGCCGCCGAAATCGAAGTCGAATTGCCGAATGTGGGCCGCGACGCACGTGGTATTGTCGACGGAATCGATGGACGAAACATTCCGACGGTCATGGAACAGGCCATGGGCGGCCTGTCGAAAGGCGACGGCCAGAGCGGTCACGAGAAAGCTGATGAGGCAGCGCGTCTGTTGGACCAGATGATCGAACGGGTGGAACAGGCACAGGGATCGAGTTCGGAATCAGAATCGCGGCTGCGGATTACTATGGGCCTCGACGCCGGCAATACAATGGCCCAGATGCAAAACAGCGTTAAGCCAGGGTTTATGCCAAGCCCGGGCGGCATGGCTGGAAATGGCAGTCAAAGCGCCGCGCCCATTGATATGTTTGGCCCCGAGGGCCAAAAGGGAAAGGCGACTGAGGAAAGCGCGATGTCGCGGACAAAGGCAAATGCGAATGCCCGCGCCGCGGAGGGTGTTGCAACGATCGCGGGAAGCCTCGAAGAAATCGAAACGCCGCAGGAAAACGAATTAAACGTGGAAACAGGCCCCGCCGAGCCAGTCGTGGAAGAGTACCGGGCCATTATCGATGCTTATTTTGAACGCATCGCGGACGAACAATAATGATTACGTGCAGACGATTCAAAAACATGCTTGCCGCCTTTTGCGCAATGGTGGCCATTGGCATGGCGCCCACGCATACGCCGGTGATCGCAGCGGAAAACAGTGAAACGAATCCGCGCCTCGAACTCGTGCAATGCGCCAACCTTGTGTACGCCGGATCAAAAAGTTCCCGCTGTTTCAGCGACAAGTTCATGCGGGAGCTCAGCGATATAACGTTTATCGACGCGGACGCCGCGTTCACCCCAGTCAAAGCCGGCACGGACGAATTGTTCAATTACCCGTTTTCAATCATGACGGGGGAAGGCAATTTCTCCCTGTTCGAGGAGGAGCGCAAAAACATTAAGTCGTACCTGGAACGCGGCGGCTTTCTTTTGGCATCCGCTGGCTGCTCGTCACCGGAATGGGACCGTTCCTTTCGCCGCGAGTTCAAGCTTATGTATCCGGACACTGAACTGAAGAAAATCCCGATGGAGCACGCGCTCTTTCAGTCGGTGTACGACGTAAAACGCATTCGCCTGAAGAACGGCGGCACTACGCTGCTGGAAGGGTTCGAGCTGAACGGAAAGATCGTGCTGATATATTCGTCGGAAGGACTGAATGACGTACCGAGCGTCCAGGGTTGCTGTTGTTGCGGCGGAAATGAAATTCAGAATTCCAAAGAAATTAACTCGAACATCATCGCCTACGCGTTGACACACTGATATGCTGATTCGACTCATAAAAACAATTTCTACGTGCGCCTGTGCTGCAATCGTGTTTGCGCTTCCATTCGCATGCACCCCCGCGAGGCCTGCCGCGCCGCCTTCCTCCGTAGCGCCTCCAGACAGTCTCACCATTTTGTACACCTGCGATACGCGCGGCCACATCAGCCCTTGTAACTGTTCCGCGGGCGTTGCGGGCGGTATTGCACGGCGCAAGACCTTCGTCGATCAGTCGCGCTCGGGTGACACGCTCATCGTCGATGCGGGCAACATAACCGCGGGCGGCCGTCCATGGGAACTGCTGGAATTGGACTACATACTGCGCGGTTACGAAGCCATTGGCTATCACGCGGTCAATATCGGTCAACGCGAGGCCGGACTTCCCGAGGCAACACTCGTGGAAACAGTACGGAAGCATCCTTTCTTTGTGTCCGCAAATGTGCTGGGCGCGAATGGTGCGCCAGTCACTCCGGCGTATCGTCTCGTCACGCTTAAAAGCGGCTACCGCGCCGCCGTGCTGGGAATCGTCGATGACACACTCCTTCCCGACGAGATCGGCGCCGGACTAACCATCACCGCGCCGGAGGAGGCAATCGCCAAGGCCTTGCCAAAGGCCTCCGCCGAATCCGATTTCATTGTGTTGCTCGCGTTCGCCGATGAAACGGCAATGAATGCGCTGGCAGAGCGTTTCTTCGAGATTGATGTCATTGTGGGAGGGGATGTTGAACAACCTGCCGGCGATGCAGTCACCACCAACAAATCATCCATCGTTTATGTGACGGACAAAGGCAAGTCAGTAGGCAAACTCGATCTACGCTACATTGGCGGCACGTTTGTGGCGGAAAACAATACGGTGACCACCTTGCTGGAAAACATCGCGGATGACCCCATCATTGCGGCGTTGGTATCGGAGTTCCAGACAAAACAGGTAGACAACAATTACCCCACCGAAAAGGACGACGATGATGGCCTTACCACCATTGCGCCAGCGAAGTAACGTCGCGCACGCCATCGTTCGCACGGTCATGATCGCGCTGTTCGCGTGCGCGGCGCATGGAGCGATTCCCTGGTCTACCGATTACAAGGCATCGGTTGCGAAGGCGCGGCAGGAGGCCCGTCCCGTTATCATCGATTTTACGGCGGAATGGTGCGGATGGTGCAAGCGATTGGACGAAGAAGTGTATGCGGACAATTCGGTGGCGACAGCGCTCGCGGACTATATCTGTCTGAAAATAGATGTGGATAAACAACCCGCGATCGCGCTCGCGTACAACGTCCAGTCGATGCCGCGCACGATCATTATTAATACGCACGGCGAAGTTGTCGGCGACCTCAATGGATACATGCCTCTGGGATCGTTTCTCGAATTTCTCGAGGGCGTAAAGGACGACCTGAACCGGCAAACGGGCGGCACGCGCGCACCGGAGGTGCTTGATGCAACCGCGCCAGCCGTTTCGTCGCCAAAACCCGCGGCGGAATTGCCCGCCGATGGACTAATTGAAATGTTGGGAAGTCCCGATCCTGCGGCTCGCGATGAAGCCGCGCGCGCCATTGCTGAAAAACCTGACCGCGCGCGAATCCTCGTCGCCGCGCTCGCCAGCGACTATTTAGGCACGCGCATCGCCGCCGTTGAACAACTCAAGAATACCGGGGCGCCAAAGATTGCGTTCGACCCCTGGGCGCGCAGGACAGACCGCGAGGCGGCACTCGCCGCATGGAAGGAATGGGCCGCCAACCAATCGGGCGAAGGCTCCCCGTAGGGAGGGCACGCGTCCCGCGCGCTTGTTTCGCTCATGGCCTTGTGCATATGCGAAACAAGCGAATGCGTGCGCGTGCCGATTGCTGGAATGTCCATATGCCAAGCGCGCGAGGACGCGCGCCCTCCCTAAATAAACAATCCTGATAGTGTCATGAACAGTCCCAGAACAATGAGCACGAAGAGCCCCCACCAGACCACAACATTCGTGTACCAATGCTTGCCGAGTTCTGAGAAGATATTGAGTGTGGACCAGTTCAATGTCAGGTGGTCCGCGACCTGTTCCGGACGCGGCGGTTTCGTTGTGAGGCTTACAACGATGCACACGAGCGTGCAGAACGCCCAATTAAAGATCGCCTGCATTGCGAATGGCTCCAACACCGGTAAAGGATTCGCGGCAACGTCAACGTAAATCTTCACCAAAATCCCGAATGCGAATCCCGCGACAACACCCGCAATCGCCCCATTCGCGTTGATCCTGCGAAAGAGTATGCCCAACAAAAACACCGAGGCAAACGGCGGGCCAAAGAAGGCGTACAGGGCCTGTATGTAACCGAATAGCCCCTCTCCAAACGCACCAATGAAACCGCCGAGGACAATCGCGATCGCGAGAAACACGACCGACGAAATAACGCCCATGGCCACAAGATTCCGATCCGATGCGTTCGGATTGAGCCCGCGTTTATAGATGTCCAATGTGAACACCGTCGCAGTCGAGTTCAGCACGGAATTCACCGTGGACTGGATCGCACCAAACAACGCCGCCAGGAATAGTCCCCGCAATCCCTGGGGCACGACTTCTTGCAGCATGCGGATGTAGCCCTTGTCGGCCTCGGGCCGAACCTGGTCCCACGGCAACAATAGTGTCTGCGGATCGCGCGCAAACAGAATGAGCCCCGGCACGACAATGATTACCGGCAGAATTATCTTCATGTATCCCGCAAACACAATGCCCATGCGCGCGTGGTACAAGTTGCGCGCGCCCAACACGCGCTGAATCATGAACTGGTTGCAGACGTTGTACCAGATGCTCAGTGAAAACACGCCGAATATGATGAAGGGCCACGGCGCTAGGGTATGCGACGCGGGCTGAATCACCGAAAGCCGGTTGTACTCCGTCTCTCCCGTGATGTGGGGCGCGGTGGCCACGACCGCATCGCGCCATGCGCCGTCCGTTGCCTGATTGCGCTCGATCATGATTTTAACGCCGGAGACTAGAGACCGTTCTTCGCCACTAAGATCGTACAGACCCAGCACCGTAATCATCGCGCCTCCGGCAATCATGACCACGAACATCATGAAATCCGACCATGCCACCGATTTGAGTCCGCCGTAAATGGCCCAAACGCCAGCGAGCAGTCCCAGCCCGATGATCGATGGCCACAATTCCCATCCAAAAAGTTCCTGTAAACCGATTGCGCCGCCATACAACACGGCCGCCAGGAACGCGATAACGTTGCTGATAACCGTCACCCCCGCGAAGAAGAATCTCAATGACGGCCCGAACCGCTGTTCCATGTATTCCGGAGTCGTGAACACCCGCGACGCGAGTAGAAACGGAATAAACAACCAGATAAGTAGCGTGAACGACGCGACGTTGGACCACTCGTACACCGCGGGCGCAACGCCAAAGATATACGCGGCGCCTATCATGCCGATGAAATGCTCGGTGCTGATATTCGATGCGATGAACGATGATCCGACGACGTACCATGGCAGCGATCGTCCCGCAAGGAAATAATCGTCGGCCTGGGTCCGCTCTTTACGCCCCGTCCACCATCCCACGATGCAGACCGCCGCGATGTACAGGGTAAACGCGGTATAATCCCAAAACCCCAGTGCGAACGAATCGTCCATCGTCTGTCCCCAGTCAATCCCCGGGAAGAGCATACGGGATTCCCCCGCCTCGCGCGAGCCGGTGCGTTCGGGTATGCCGAATCGGAACTCTGTGCTACGGTTTGACTGCACTTTCACCGCTGATTACAGTAACCGCCTGCACAAGGTTTGATACAAACGCGTCTGGCGTTTAGAGGGGAGCATAGAGGGTGTCTCAGCAAAAGTTAGCGTCAGGCGCGGAATCGTCCGGCGCAGATGTGTCACGGCGCGATTTTATCGTTCAGGGCGGAGTAGGCCTTTCCACGGCGGTGTTGGCCGCGCACCACGCGTTCGCGGTTGACACCGCGCCAAAGAAAGTGCGGATAGGCGTCGTCGGAGGAAACTTCGGCTGCTCGTTCCAATGGCATGAACACCCCGATTGCGAAGTCGTTGCGGTAAGCGATTTACGCGAAGACCGGCGTAAGCGTCTGATGGACACCTACAAGTGCTCGACTTCCTACAACTCTCTCGAGGAACTCGTCAAAGACAACAACGTTGACGCCGTTGGCATTTTCACCGACGGTCCGCTCCACGTGCAGCATGTCGTAGAATCCATGAAGCACGGGAAACACTGCATTTCCGCGGTTCCCGCCGCATACGGCAGCATGAAAGAAGCGCACACGCTGAAGCGGACGGTCGAGAAATACGGTCTCTCCTATATGATGGCCGAAACCGGTTACTACCAGCAGACCACGATCAGCGCGCGCAAGATGTACGAAGAAGGAAAGTTTGGCGACCTCTACTATTGCGAAGCGGAATACCAGCACCCCGGCCTCGAAGTCCTCTACACCGAAAATGGCAAACGCACGTGGCGTTATGGAATGGCGCCCATGCACTACCCCACGCACAGTTCATCGCAGCTCATCGGCGTCACCGGCGAGCGGCTTGTCAATGTCACCTGCCTCGGATGGGGCGACGACGATCCGATCCTCAAGGATAACGCGTACGACAACCCGTTCTGGAATGGGTCTGCGATGTTCACCACGGACCGCGGCCACGCGTTTCGCATGAACGTTTGGTGGCGCGGCGCGCATCGCGGCTGCGAACGCGCGCAATGGATCGGCAATAAGATGAGCCTCTACACGCAGAGTTCGACTGGCGCGCCCCCCGTTATCGTGCGGTCCGGCAAACAAACGGAAAAAGACGACGCAGGCTTCGAACGGACGATGGCGGAATTTGAGGAATACAAGGTGCCCGAATATTGGGCCACCGATATGTTGCCGGAACCGCTGCGCCATAAAAGCGGCCACGAAGGATCGCACACGTTTCTCACGCACGAGTTTATCAGCGCCATTACGCATGACCGGTTGCCAACGGTCAACGTATACGAAGCGTTGGCCTATACCGTGCCGGGCATCGTCGCGCATGAATCCGCGCTGAAAGGCGGCGAACCGATGGACATTCCGGATTTTGACGGCGCGCAGTACAAACGTGCCAGAGCCAAATCGTGAGACTTTGCATGCGGCACGGCGCGTCATTGCTCTGCATTCTCCTGGCCAACTCTGTCGCGTTCGCGGATGATCGCCAGGCTTTACTGGCAACCGAACTCCGTAGTACCGGATGGATCGTGTTCGGCGCGCGCGCGGACAACGCCACCTGGGACCTGTTCGTGATGCGTCCGGATGGAAGCGACAAACGCAATATCACGAATACCGCGGAGTTTGAAGAAGCCGCGCCGCGTTTGTCGCCCGGTGGCAACCGGCTGCTCTATCGCCGGCTTGCAAAAGGCACGAAGATCGATCACGACAAATGGGGATTCCAGGGTGAACCCGTTGTGGCCATGCCGGATGGCTCGAATCCTGAATCGTTGGCCGCACCCGGCGGCTATCCATGGGCGTCGTGGTCGCCCGACGGCAAAGCAATTATTTGCCTCACGCCAAAAGCCATCCAGATTATCGATATTGCATCCAAACAAACCATTCGCGAAATGCCGCGCAAAGGCATCTACCAGCAACTGTTCTGGTCGCCCGATGGGAAATGGCTCACCGGCACCGGCAACCACCAGGGTGAATCGTGGACCGTCGTGCGGATGAACTCGGAATCCGGAGATGTAAACCCCGTGCACATTTTCCAAAGCTGCACACCTGACTGGTTCCCGGATTCGCAACGCATCCTGTATTCATCGCGTCCCAAAGGACAAAAAGCGAAAGACGGCTATGGCTGGACACAACTCTGGTCCGCAAATGGCGACGGCAGTGACAGCAAGCTGGTCTTCGGCGAAGACGGCTTCCATATATACGGCGGCGCTTTGTCGCCGGACGCGCGATACGTCCTGTTCACGAAATGCCCCGTCGATGGCGGCGGCTCGGAATCGGCCGGCGCGCCAATCTGCGTCATGAGGCTCGCGGACGCGCCTATCATACAGGGCGAAAGCATGGACCTTCGCGCAGTGCATCCAATCACAAACGATGGACCCGTTCTGGAACTGTCCGCGGGATGGGAACCGTGCTGGACGCTCAACAATCTGGATGGGAAAAAATCATGAAGGCCGCGTCACTGATGCTTGCGTTGGCGTTCCTGTGCGGGGCGTGCGGGCAATCTAATACCGGCGGCGCGGACGCCAAAGTCACCACGCTCGGCAGGATCGAAGTCACCGCGAAACTGCTCGATGCGGGCGGCGAATTTCCACCAAACGATCTCTACGACTATGCGCACATTATGAAATACGAAGTGCTGACGACCCACCGGGGAATGCTCGACGGCAAGACGATTTACGTTGGGCACTACAATCCACTCAAGCCCCGCGCAAGCGCCGCCGATGAACGCAGCGGAGAAGTCGGCGGCAATGTCACACGCTTTATAGCAGGGGACGTCCACCGGATGGCATTGGTCTCGCCTATTGACGAGCACTTCATGGGCGCGCAGGTAAACAAACTTCCCGAGAGTGAAAAGGGCGCCATCTACTGGGCGTTGTGGACAAATCGCGCGTCCTAACTGATGGTCTTTTCTTCCCACATTTTTATCTTCTATTTCCTGCCCCTTGTTCTGTTCATTTATTACTTACTGCGCTATTCATGGCGAAATCCATTCCTGCTCGTCGCGAGTTACATTTTCTACGGCTGGACCAATCCCTGGTTCGTGTTGTTGATGTTCACTACCACCTTGATCAATTACGTCTGCGGTAACATAATCGACGCAGCCGAAGGCGAACCCGCGAAACGCTATCGCGCGCTGGTCTTCTCCCTCGCAGCCAGTCTCGGGCTTCTCGGGTTCTTCAAGTACGCCAACTTCTTGCAGGCAAACCTGAATTTTTTACTTGATACCACTGGCGCGCCGCTCATTCCGGCGTTGGAGGTCATCCTTCCCGCCGGTATTTCGTTCTACACGTTCCATTGCATAAGTTATACCGTCGACATTTACCGGAACGAAGCAAAGCCAGTAAAAAGACTGGCGGACTTTGCATGTTTTGTCGCCCTATACCCCCAACTCATTGCCGGACCCATTATTCGGTACCACACCATCGCGGAGCAGTTGCGCTCTCGCGCGCACTCGGTCGAAAAGTTCGCTTCAGGCACCGCGCTTTTCATCCTCGGCTTCGCAAAGAAAGTGCTCATCGCCAACGAAATCGGAAAAGCCGCCACCGCCGCATTTGACGCCGAAGCGCCGACGGCGTTGGACGCATGGTTTGGCGTGACCGCATATGCGTTTCAAATCTATTTCGATTTTTCCGCGTATTCGGACATGGCCGTGGGACTTGGGCGCATGATCGGCTTCGAGTTCATGAAAAACTTCGATGCTCCCTATCGTTCCGAAAGCATCACGGAGTTTTGGCGCCGGTGGCACATTTCGCTCTCTACCTTTCTGCGCGATTATCTATACGTCCCGCTCGGCGGCAATCGCCACGGCCCCCGGCGCACTTACATCAACCTCATGATCGTCATGCTGCTCGGCGGACTCTGGCACGGAGCAAGCTGGACATTCGTTGCATGGGGCGCGTTTCACGGAGCACTGCTCGCATGGGAGCGCTGGATGGGTAAAGAAAGCATGTATGCCCGACTCCCCCGCCCCGTCCGGATAGGCATGACGTTCGTCCTGGTCCTGTTCTCATGGGTCTTGTTCCGATCAGACACGTTTGGCGATGCCGGCCGGTATTTCGCGGCCATGTTCGGAGCGTTACCGTTCGCATCCGGCGCCCCACTGTTGGCCGCATTTCTCTATACACCCGCGAACATAGCGATGATGATGCTCTGCGCCGTACTCGTCTTAAATCCTGTGCAAGCCCACGATTGGGTCGAGCGAATAACTCTCCCGCGTGTAATACTGCTCTTGTTGATTTTCACCTATGCGCTCGCAACGATGTTCGTACAATCGTTCAATCCCTTCCTGTACTTTCAGTTTTAGGAGACCTGCGATGGAACATACACGCGCATCGATCGCACTGTTGACGGTAGTGTTTATCGCACTCATCATCTCCGAACCGCTAGCGCAACTCGTTCAGGATCTTCGTAGCGGTTCGCGCCCTGCCGCGCTCGACATTTTCTCCCGCGCGCCGACCGCTGAAAACCTTCGGTCATACGAAGACGCGCTGCGTGAACAGTCCGTCGTGGCGAACAAGATTCGACCCGCCCTGCAATACTGGCGATTCACCTCAATGGGCGACGCCGGAGCCAACGGAATGGTTGGCCGCGAAGGCTGGCTCTTTTATAAGCCGGGCGTGCAATTTTTGGTCGAGCCCTGGCAAGCAGAACAGGGCGAAGACGTTGCCGACGCTTTGGCGGCGATTGAATCGTTCCGCGATCAACTTGCGCAACGCAGCATCGCGCTGCTGGTGCTGGTCGTTCCCGGCAAGGAATCCGTGTACCCCAACCTTCTGGCCGCGGGCGCGCAAAGGCCGGTCAACGGGCATGTAACGACGTTTTTGGAAACGCTGCGTGACCGCGGCGTGCATGCAATGTATCTCATGCCTGAAGGCGACGAGCTTTCCCGAAATAATTTGTTTCTGAAACAGGACACCCATTGGACGCCTGCTTATGCGAAAGAGTGCGCTGAGCGCGTAGCGGCCTTTGTAACGGAACAAGGATGGACAACGACCGGCACGGCGCAGTTTAAACTGAAACAAATCGCGCTAAAGCGTCACGGGGATATTCTACGCATGGCGAAGAGCCATTACGTTCTGAACGCGATACCGCCGGAAGAAATCATTTGCGAGCAGGTCATCGAATCAGATACCGGGCAACCCTACCACGACGATCCGGACGCGCCGATCTTGGTGCTGGGCGACAGTTTCCTCCGCATCTTCGAACGCGACGAACCGGGGAGC
>Ga0163150_10009897_pt1 | contig 10436 bp, 6 predicted proteins | sample OliLakLV19P2IB_FD_148628 | JGI IMG/M metagenome (GOLD analysis project Ga0163150, IMG submission 148628) | Freshwater microbial mat bacterial communities from Lake Vanda, McMurdo Dry Valleys, Antarctica - Oligotrophic Lake LV.19.P2.IB | ecosystem: Environmental > Aquatic > Freshwater > Lake >...
ACGATCCTCCTCGGCGCCGTCTCGCCGCTGCTCGCGGCGCAGGCCGTTCTGGGCTCGCTGCGTCCCGGGCGCGTCCTCGGCCTGCTCTCGGCCGCGGGCGCCGTCGGCAGCCTCGTCGGCACGTACGCCGCCGGGTTCGCGCTGGTCCCCCTGCTCGCGACGACGACCGGGATCCGCGGCCTCGCCGCGGGCCTCGCGCTCCTCGGCCTCGCTCAGCTCGTGCGCGCGAAGCGCACGGCGACGACGACCTCGGGAGAGGCGCCCGCTCCCGTCGCGGCACCGGGCGCGTCCCATCGAGCCCCGGCCTCCGCACCCGCGCCGGCCGGGATCACCCCCACGATCTCGCCGACGCGCGCAACGCTCCTCGCACTCGCCTCCGGGGCCGCGGTCCTCGTGCTCGAGGTCGTGGCGGGGCGCGCGGCGGGCCGCCTGGTCGGGAACGGCCTCTACACCTGGACCGCCGTGATCGGGGCCATCCTGCTGGGACTCGCCGTGGGGAACGCGATCGGCGGGCGCCTCGCCGACCGCCCCGACCTTCCGCGAACGGTCGCCCGCGCGTCGCTCGCGGCGTCCGTGCTCGTCATGCTCGCGGTGTGGACGCCGCTCGCGCTGGTCGGCGCGTCGCCGGGCTCGGGCCCCGCGCTCCCGCTGCGCATCGCGCTCGGGGCGGTCGCCGCGTTCACGCCTGCGGCCGTGGCGCTCGGCACCCTGCCGCCCCTGCTCGCGCGCGCGGCGCTCACGGGCGGGCCCGGCGACGGGCGCGTGATCGGCCGCATCTGGGCCGCCACGACCCTCGGCGCGGTCGTCGGCAGCCTCGCGACCGGGCCGCTGCTCCTCCCCGGGATCGGCTCGCCCGGGACGCTCGGCCTCGCGGCCGCGGGCCTCGCGCTCCTCCCGCTCGCGGTCGGTCGGCGCGTCGAGTGGCCCTGGTTCGGGGGCGTCGTCGGCGTCTCCCTCTGCGCGCTGCTGCCGCTCGACGCCGCGAGAGCCGTCGGGCTGAAGCTCGGCGTGCGCGAGGACGCGCCCGGCGTCTACGTCCGCGAGACGCGCTACTTCCACCTGCGCGTGGACACGCCCCCGCCGCCCCCGGGAGCCTCCGCCTCGCCTTCCGCGCAGCGGATCCGTCGGCTCGCCCTCGACGGCTTCGTCCACGGCTTCGTGCACCTCGACGACCCCACCTGGCTCGGCTACGGCTACGAAGGCCTCTACGCCTGCGTCACCGACCGCGTCGCGCCGAAGGACCGCCCCTGGCGCGCGCTCTTCGTCGGCGGCGGCGCGTACACGTTCCCGCGGCGCCTGCGCGTCACGCACCCCGAGGCGGTCCTCGACGTCGCGGAGATCGATCCCGCAGTCACGCGCGCGGGGCACGAGGCCCTCGGCCTGCCGGCCGACCCCGGCTTCCGCATCTTCCACGAGGACGCGCGCACGTTCGTCCGCGACCTGCCCGCGGACGCCCCGCCCTACGACATGGTCTACGGCGACGCCTACACCGACTTCGGCGTGCCGTTCCACCTGACGACGCTCGAGTACACGCAGGCGATCAAGGCGCACATGGCCCCCGGCGGCGTGTACCTCTGCAACCTGATCGACGCGTGGCCCTCGGGCCGCTTCGTCGGCGCGTTCGCCGCCACGGCGCGCCGCGTGTTCGCGCACGTCGTCCTCGTGGGCCTCGAGCGGGGAGGGACGGACCAGGACACGTTCCTCCTCGTCGCCTCGGACCGCGCGCTCGACCTCGAGGGCCTCGTGCGCCCCGATCCCTCCGTCGAGGGCGGCACCCGCACGCTGCCGGTGATCCGGTTCACCGATGCGGAGCTCGAGTCGCTCGTGCGGCGCGTGGACGGCCTCGTGCTGCGCGACGACTACGCACCCGTCGAGAGCCTGTTGGCCCCCGTCTTCCGCCTCCGCTCGCGTCGCTGATGGCGGTGCGCGCGCTCCTGCCGCCGGCGGGGTCCCTCGCGGTGGCGTCGGGCGCGTCGCTCGCGCTGGAGGTGCTCACGCCGCGCTGCCTCGCGCCCGTCGTCGGGACGGGCGTGCCCGTGTGGACCACCGTCGTGGGCGTGGTCCTCGTGGCGATGGCCGCCGGGAGCGCCGTGGGCGGCCGGCTCGCCGACCGCCACCGCGGGCCCGTCCTCGAGGTCGTGCTGCTCGCGCTCTCCGCCGCGGCCCTCGCGATCGCCGAGCCCGTCGCGCGCGCGGTCCGGAGCCTGCCCCTCGGGGACGGGATCGTGGGCCCGACGGCGATCCTCGCGCTCGCGGCCGCCGCTCCCGCGTCGTTCCTCCTCGGCGCCGTCGCCCCCGTCGCGACGCGTCGGGCCCTGGCGGAGGGGGGCGACGCGACGCGCGTCCTCGGCCGGCTCGGCGCCGCGGCGGCCGCGGGCGGCGTCCTCGGCACGATCGTCGCGGCTCAGGGGCTCGTGGCGTGGCTCCCGACCGGCACCGGCCTCGCGCTCGTGGCCGCGGCGACGGCGGCCACCGCGCTGCTGCGGTGCGGAGGAGATCGCCTCGGATCGGCGGGGCGGGAGCCCGAGGAGCCCCAGCGGACGCCGGGGATCGAGAGCGCCGCCGCGGAGACCGTGGATGCGAACGGCGCACGGGCCGCGGGGCACGCCCTGCCCCTCGGCGTCGCCCTCGGTCTGTCGACGATCGCGGGCGTCGCGGTCCTCGCGGTGGAGGTGCTCGCGGTCCGTCGCGCCGCGCTCGTCGCCGGCTCGAGCCTCCACACGTGGACGGCCGTGCTCGCGACCGCGCTCTTGGGGCTGTCGCTCGGGGCCGCGATGACGACGCGGCGGCGCACGATCCGGGCGGCGCGCGGAGTTCCCGGGCCGGGACGCGGGACCCACGCCCTGGGGCACGACTTCGGGCTCGCGGCGCTCGCCGTCGTCGCCACGCCGCTCTCGGGCTTCGCACTCGACGGGGCGATGCACCTGCCCGAGCTGCCGTTCTTCGCGCGTCTGTTCCTGGGCATGGCCGTGGCCTACGGCCCCGCCTTCACCGTGCTGGGCGGCCTCGCTCCGCGCATCACGCGGCTCGCGCTCGGCGGCGAGGGCGATCGCGGGCGCCGCGTGGGTCTGCTCCAGGCCGTCGGCACCGCCGGCGCGCTCGCGGGCTCGCTCCTGACGGCGCCGGTGCTCCTGCCCCTGCTCTCCCTGCCCGGCGCGGCGTGCCTCGTGGCCGCGGTGCTCGCCGCCGCGGCGTCGCTCCCGGTCCTGCGCCCCCCGACGCCGGGACCCGCCGCGCGCGGTCGCCCCGGACCGCGGGCGACGGCCGTCGCCCTCCTCGCGCTCGCCGTGCTCGTCGGCCCAGGGCGGCAGGCCCTGCGCGGCACGGCGGGCCCGTGGGTCGTCGACGGCGCGTTCTCCCGCGTGGTCGCGGAGGACGACCCCGAGCCGCGGTCGCCGGGACGTGCCGTGAGGCGCCTCGTGCTCGACGCCCGACTCCACGGCGTGCAGGACCCCGAGGACCCCGGTTGGGTCGGCCTCGCGTACGCGGGCACCTACCTCGCCGCGACGGAGCGGCTGCTGACGGGACCCGTCGCGCGCGCCCTCTGCCTCGGGGGCGGCAGCTACTCCGTGCCCCGCGCGCTGCTCGCCCGCGGGCTCGCGCATCGGGTGGACGTGGTCGAGATCGATCCGACGGTCACGGACGCGGCGCGGGCGCGTCTCGGGCTCGGCGACGAGGCCGGGCTGGTCATCGTCCACGCGGACGCACGGACGTTCGCGCGCGCCGCGCGCCCGGGGCCCACCTTCGACCTCGTGTACGCCGACGCGTTCGGCGACGTGGACGTCCCCTGGCACCTCGCCACCGTCGAGCACGCGCGCTCCGTCCACGCCGGCATGCCGCCGCAGGGCGTCTACTTCGCGAACTGCATCGACGTGTTCGAGGAGGGCCGCTTCCTGGCCGCGTACCGGGCCACCCTCCTCGCGGTGTGGCGGCACGTGGAGGTGATCGGACCGTCGCGCGACGACCGCATCCCGAGGAACTTCGTGCTCGTCGCGTCGGACCTCCCCCTCGACCTCGGGGACCTCGCCCGCCCGGATCCCCGGGGGGACGACCTCCCACCGCTCCCGATCGCGCGCTACGGGCCCGACGAGCTCGACGCGCTCGCCCGCCGCGTGGGTGCGCGCCCGCTCACGGATGCGTACGCACCGGTGGAAGCCCTCCTCGCACCGGTGCTCGAGCGCATCGCGCCGCGGTGATGCCCCGGCGAGGGGTCACTGCGGGAAGAGGACGGAGTCCGGCAGCTTCGGCCGCTCGCGGCGGAACCAACCCTTCGCGAGGAGGCGCGGATTGCCGTCGGCGTCCTTGACGAGGTCGCCCGTCACGACGACGACGTCGGCGTTGCGGAAGTCGGGGATCTTCGCGAGCTTCACCGGCTCGTCGCCGGCTCCGGGCACGGTGACGCCGATGGTGGCCTCGGCGATCTTGTCGTTCGCCGTGCAGCAGTAGTCCCAGGGCGTGGGGCAGCCCTCCGCCTCGGTCTGGCCGCAGTACTGGAGCGAGAGGTCGGTCAGGGTGAACGCGGCGTACCCGGGCGTGAGTTCCTTCACGCGCCCCACGACGACCACGCCCGCGCGCGGGGCCGCGGCCTTCGCGTCGAGCACGGAGAGGCCTCCGGTCGGATCGGCGGCGAGGAGATAGGAGGTGCCGCCGGCGGCTTTCGGGGAGCCGGCGGGCGGGGTGCCCGAGGTGCCGGTGGCGCCGGAGGCCGGCGCGGCTTTCGGCGTGTCCTCCTTCGAGCAGCCGGCGAGGGCGAGGACGGCGAGGGCTAGCGGCAGGGCGATGGAGCGGATCGGGCGCATCAGAGCTTGCCTCCAAGGGCATCGGTGAGGGGAAGACGGAGAGCGCGGATGGCGGGCACGAGCCCGCCGAACAGGCCGGCGACGAGGGCCGCGAGGAATCCCACGAAGCGGACGCCGCTCCCGAGGTCGAGGCGGAACGCGCCGGAGGGGAAGCGGAGGGCGATCTCGCCGACGAGCGAGGCACCGACGACGCCGAGGGCGCCGCCGAGGGCGCCGAGGAGCAGGGACTCCTCGAGCAGCGAGACGCCGACCGCGAGGGGGCCATAGCCGACGGCACGCAGGGCCCCCATCTCGCGGGTGCGGGCGAGGACGGCCGCGAACATCGTGTTCGCGCAGGCGAAGACCCCGCCGACGAGGACGAGGCCGGCCATGACCCAGGCGAGGGAGGCCATGGGTGCGAGACTCTTGCGGAGCCTCCCGTAGAGGTAGCTCTCGCGGGCGACCGTGGCCTCGAGGCGAACGTTCTGCGTGACGTAGAGGTGGACCCGGGCGAACTGGTCGGGGTCCGTGAGGCGGAGCGCGACGCAGGAGACGTCCTCGCGTCGGGTGGCGAAGAGGACGTCCTCGAGCCGCCCCCAGATCTCGGCCTCGAGGACCGTGCCCGGGGCCGCGAAGCGCCCGACGATGCGCCACGGGCGCTTCTCGAGGGTGATGCTGCGCCCCACGGCGAGCTCCTCGTCGGGCAGCCCCATGCGCGCGGCGGCGAGCCCGCCGACCATCACCTCGAACGGGCTGCGGGGCTCGACGCCCTCCACCACGACCACCGACGGGCGCACGAGGTACGCCTCGCGCTCGACCCCGCGCAGGAGGCCGATGCGGTCGCCCACCCGGGTCGTCGTGTGGAGCTCGATGCTCGCGGCCCGCCGCCCGCCCACCTCGAGGACGGACGGCGCGGCCGCCGCGATCTGGCGGGCGCTGCCCAGCGTGAGGAACGAGCGCGTCAGGTCGGTCTCGCCCGTGGAGCCGACCACGATCACGACGTCGGCGCGCGCCGAGCCGGCGACGCTCGCGTCGATCCCCGTGGCGAACCCCGTCGTCAGGATCACGAGGAACGCGATGAGGGCCACGCCGAACAGGGTGAGGCCGGTGCGCGTGCGTCGACGCCACAGGTTGCGCAGCGCGTAGCGGAAGGGAAGCACTACGTGGGCCTGACCGCGTCGGAGAGGGGTCGGGTGAAGATCTCGATCACGGGGCCGACGGCGGCCGCGAGCCCCACGGCGATGCTCGCCACGAGGCCGGCGAGGAGGACCGGCAGCCCGGCGTCGAAGTTGATGCCCCAGCCCTCGACGCCGAGCGTCGTCGGGACGAAGCGGAACCAGACGACCACCGCCGTGGTGCCGAGGAGGCCGCCCGCGATCGCGAGGAGCAGGCTCTCGGTGACGAGCGCCCGGGCGAGCATGCCCTTCGGGAGGCCCAGGGTCTCGAGCGTCCCGAGCTCCTGCGCGCGCGTCTGCGCGCTGATGAAGACGGTGTTCCCCAGGATGACGACGACGACGACCACGGCCAGCCAGCCGAGCCACCGGGCGAAGGTCACGAGCCCCGCCACCTCGCGCACGGCGGCCTCTACGAAGGCCTGCATCGACTTCGTGTCGGTCGGCGCCACGTCCGTCGAGAAGCGTCGGTCGATCTCCCGCGCGAGGGCGACCGCGTCGGCCCCGTCCTTCAACTGGACGAGGAACTGGGTGGTCTGCCCCTCCAGCTTGCGCGCCAGCTGGAGCTGCTCCTGACGGACGAACGCGACGTTGTCGAGCCCGGGTCCGTCTCCGTCGACGATGCCGCGGACCAGCACGTCCACGTTGCCGAGGCGCGCCCGGTCGCCCACGTGCAGGTTGCGGCGCTCGGCGAGGCGCTTGCCCACGAGGGCCCCGTTCGCGACGTCGCCCCACCCGGCCATGTCCCCCTCGACGGCGCGCAGGCGCTGGACGCCCTCGAGTGACGCGGGATCGACGCCGTGGATCGTGACGAGGTCGAGGTTGCTCTGGCACTGGTTCACGTACACCAGGGTGGGCAGGACGGCCGCCACGCCCGGCATCGCCTCGAGGTCCCCGCGGTAGCGCAACGGCAGCTCCGAGGTCAGGGGGCAGAACCGGCTCTGCTGGAAGACGACGAGCACCGGGCGGTCGGCCGCCTTCGAGATGCCCGCGACGCCGCCTTCGAGCGTCCGCACGAACGCGAAGATCGCCAGGGCGAGGGCCGTGCCCAGCACCGTGAGCGCCGACCGCGCCGGCGCCCGGAGGACGGTCCGCAGGACGTAGGGCCAGAGGCGAGGGCCGATCACGGGACCTCACCGACGGCGCCCACGGACGCGACCGGATCGGCGGCCCTCCGCCCGGTGTCGCCCGTGACGCGCCCTTTGTCCAGGTGGATGACCCGCTCGGCCACGGCGGCGGCCCGTGGATCGTGGGTGACCATGAGGAAGGTCTGGCCGAACCGTCGATGGAGCGTCGAGAGCAGCTCGAGCACGGCCGCGGCGGCCTTCTCGTCGAGGTTGCCCGTGGGCTCGTCCGCGAGGACCAGCTCGGGGCCCGTCACGAGCGCCCGCGCGATGGCGACGCGCTGCTGCTGCCCGCCCGAGAGCTTGCGCGGCGAGTGATCGGCGCGGTCGAGGAGCCCCACGGCCTCGAGGGCCGTCCGCACCTTCGCCGTGCGCTCGGCATGGGACAGCTTCATGAGCAGCAGCGGCATCTCGACGTTCTCGGCCGCGGTCAGGACGGGGACGAGGTTGTACTGTTGGAACACGAACCCCATGTGCCGGTTGCGCCAGCGCGCCAGCGCGCGCGGTGTCATGGCCGAGATCTCGTCGTCGCCGACGCGCACCGTGCCGGCCGTCGGCCGGTCGATCCCGGCGATCATGTTGAGCAGGGTCGTCTTGCCGCTGCCCGACGGCCCCATGAGCGCCGTGAACTCGCCGCGCTCGACGTCGAGGTCGAGCGCGCGCAGCGGGGTGACGTCCTCGCTCTTGCTGGGATAGGTCTTCGTGACGCCTCGCAGGGTGACGAAGCTCATCGCACACCTCCATCCACGCGCTCGTCGGCGTCGACGGCGTCGAGGATCACGCGATGCGTGGAGCTGACCTCGCCACGCACCTCGATCCAGTCGCCGTCGGCGGCGCCCGTGGTCACGGGGATGCGCCGCGCGCGTCCGCCGCGCCCCGGATCGAGGACGAAGATCGCGTCCCCGCGCACGGCGCGTTTGGGCACCAGGATGCGGGAGGGCCCCGCGGGGGGCGCGCCGGCGGGGCTCGCCCCGCCGGGGCTCGCGCCCGACGCCGGCCCCTTCGCCGCTTCGGAGAGGAACCGGGCGCGCACGAGCATCTCGGGCTTGAGGAGCGGGTCGGGGTCCTCGATGCGGACCTTGACCTGCAGGGTGTTCTTGAGCGGGTCCGCCTGGGGCTGTACGCGGGCCACGACGCCGTGGAACGTGCGCCCCGGCAGCGCCTCCGCCGTGATCTCGACGCGCCGGTCCTTGCCGACCCCGCCCACCGTGCCGAGCGGCACGTCGATGCGGGCCTGGAGGACCTTCGGGTCGTAGAGCGAGACCACGCTCCCCTCCCCCGCGTCCGCCTCGCCGCCGCGCGGCATGGACGACGGGCCCACGGTGGATCCGGGCGCCGCCGACCGCCAGAGGACGACCCCGTCCACGGGCGCCTTCACGAGCAGCCAGCCGACCTCGCGCTCGGCGATCGCGAGCTCGGCCTTCGCGAGCCCCTCCTCCGCCCGGGCGGCGAGGACGCGGGCCTCCGCGACGGCCACCGCGCCTTCGAGCTCCCGCGGTTGCACAACGGCCTCGCGCGCGAGCGCGGCGCGCGTCTCCGCAGACGTGACGAGGGCCTGCGCGCGACGCACCTGGGCGCGACGCACCGCCAGCGTGCCCTCGACGGTCACGACCGTCGCCACGGCCTTCGCCTTGGCGACCGCGCTCCCCCCTCCCTTCCGCTCGAGCTCGTCCTGAGCGACCAGCTCGATCCGCGCGAGCGCGAGCTCGCTCTCGGCCTGCGCGACGTCGGCCTCCGCCTGGCTCACCTCGGCCTGCGCGACCGCCAGCTCGCCATCTTCCCGTGCCTGCTCGCGCCGCAGCTCGATGCGCTGCTCGAGCACGGCGCGCGCCCGCGTGGCCTCTGCCTCGGCCTCCGCTGCCTGCGCCGTCCTCTGGACGAGCATGCTCGTCGCGCGCTCGAGCGCGCTCTCGAGCGCCGCGCTGCGCAGGTGCGCGAGCACGGTCACGCCTGCGCGGACCTCCGCGCCCTCGAGCACGTCCACGCTGGACACGATCCCGTCCACCACGGGTCGCACGCGGACCGGGAACGGGTCGGGCTCGATCCACCCGGTGGCCTCGACGGCGACCGAGGAGGCGCCTGCGGCACCCCCCTCCACCACGCGCACGGCCACGGCCTCGACCTTGCGCGCAGGGAACAGCATGGGCTTCACGAGCAGGAACACCCAGGCGAGCGCTCCCAGCAGCAGGATCGCGCCCGTGATGCGGCGACCCGCCCGCCCGCGCGGAGCGGGGGCCGCCTCGGGGGCGCGCCGCAGCAGCTCGAGGTCGGCGCTCATCGGAAGGACCCCGGCGCGGGCCAGCCGTTCGCCCGCGCGGCCCTCACCCGCACGCGCGCGTCCTCCATCGCGGCCTCGCGCAGGTCGCGCGCGGCCATGACGATGCCGTCGGCGGCGAAGATCGCCTCCATGAGCGACCCGCCGCCGGCCTCGACGCGCACCCGCGCGGCGCCGAACAGCGCCTCGTTCGTCGTCACGCGTCGCCGCGCCGCCGCGAGCCGGTCGGCGGCGGCGCTCGCCGCGACGCGGGCCTGCGCCGCTTCACTCCACGCGGAGAGGATCGCCGCACCGACCTCGAGCCGCGCGGCCTCGCGGGCCGCTTCGGCGGCGCGCACCGTGCTGCCGAGCCCGAGCGGCAGGCGCAGCCGCAGCGAGCCCAGGAACGCCGTGGGGTCGAGCGCGATGCCGGGCGTCAGCTCGAGGCCCGGCTGCTGCGCCACGACCGCGCGCCGCACCTCGGCGTCCGCGACCTCATAGGCGGCCACCAGGCGCTGGATCCCCGCGTCCGTCGCGAGGATCGTCTCCAACGTCGCGGGCGGCGCGTCGGGCCACGTCGCCCCCGGCGTCACCGCTGCGAGCGTCACGGCTGCGTCGGGGCGCAGCCCGAGCAGCGCCCGCACGCGCAGGCGCGCGGCCTCCGCCTCGGCCTCGCGGGTGTGGCGCTCGGAGGCGCGCTCCGCGTCCGTGGAGGCGACCGCCGACTCCGCGGCCCCGCTCTCGAGGCCCGCACGCACGTACGCCGACGCATCCATGCGGGCCTGCGGGGTCGGCAGGCTCTCGAGCGCCGCGAGCACCGCGTACTCCTCGGCGAGGAGCCCCGCCACCTCCCGCGCTCGCGCGTGGTGGACGAGCAGCGCCTCGTGGTGCCGCGCACGCGCGAGGGCGCGTTCGGTCGCGCGCGGACCGATCCCGAGGAGCGACAGCGCGTCCACGGACACCGTGCCCATGTTGCGGCCGTCCGCGTCGGTCCCGACCTCGAAGCCGAGGGGCTCGATGGGCGGGTCGATCGCCTGGGACGCCGCCTTCGCGCGCAGGGACGCGAGATCTGGAGCATTCGCGACGGCGAAGCGGACTGCCTGGGGGA
>Ga0163150_10009898_pt1 | contig 10436 bp, 13 predicted proteins | sample OliLakLV19P2IB_FD_148628 | JGI IMG/M metagenome (GOLD analysis project Ga0163150, IMG submission 148628) | Freshwater microbial mat bacterial communities from Lake Vanda, McMurdo Dry Valleys, Antarctica - Oligotrophic Lake LV.19.P2.IB | ecosystem: Environmental > Aquatic > Freshwater > Lake >...
TGACAACTGCCGACTGGGGGCCATAGGCAAGGCCACAGATCCGAGCCCGTTGACGGGATTCCACGTCCACGGGAATGCCCGAGGCATCGCCGTTGGCCCGCCGCGTTGCAGGTCCTGGTAGATCTCATCCGGCTCGATGTAGCGCTGCGACGAGCGCGCCATGCCGACCCGGTACGGGCGCTCGACATGGGGCGGCGTAACTTGGTCCGGGAGGTCACCAACAACATTGCCACGGCGAGATGATCGTCTCATCCCGTGAGGATAGCGCTGTTTCTCGCTACGAAACGGACGCGCACGGTAGGTGAATCGGGATGGTTCCGACCACCGAAAAGCGTTTCGTTCCCGATGCCGTCGTGTTCCAAACCGAGTCGCCCTTCAACGTGCGGTCGTCGAGGATGCAAATCCTGCCGGTAGCAGGGTCGGCGCACTCGATGCCGCCGTTTCGCCAGGCGTACGCGAGGATGAAGTGGTCTCCCTCCGAATCCCCACCCAGGATGTCACGGTCTAAATCGACGTGGAGGATGCACACACTGCGCGGTTCAAGTCCGAGCCCCGCGAGCACGCGGTCCGGCAAGCGCGGGTCGCCGACGGCAGCACGCAACCGCTCGCTCTCCAGGCACACAAGCCCCACCACGCGCGCCGCGCGCTCCGCGACGAGCATGGAACTCTTGAACGTGTTCGGGTCCTTGGCGAGAACGAAGTGCTGCAATGTGTCGGGTCGGTTGTCCTGTCTGAGCAGCTCGTTCACAGCCATCGTGAACGCGACCCAGAAGCACCCCGCGCGACCGATGGTCGTCGTGGCGCTGTGTCCGAGGAGCGTGCCGCCCCAGCCGCCTTGAGCACTGAGATCGTTTTGCTTGAGGAATTTCATCGTCGAAACCGTAAATACAGGAACAGCCCGACAGCCGCAGCGAACACGAGCGTCGTTGTGCTTCCGCCGCCGAAGCCCCTACCCGGCGACCCCGTGAGAAACGGCATCGGGTCCACCGGACCGCTACCCGGAGGGTGAAGCTCCAGATGGAGATGCGGACCCGACACGCGACCCGTCGCGCCCGCTTCGCCGACGACGGTGCCAGCGCCGACGCTTTGATTGGATACGAACACGCGCGAGAGATGGCGCATCGTCACTTTCCAGCCTTCCGGGCTCGTGATGGTGACGGAGTTTCCACCGCCCTCGGAGAACGACGACGTCGCGGCACCTCCGAAGGGCGCGCGCACGGGCGTGCCCACGGCGGCACGCAAGTCCACGCCCTGGTGTTGTGTGCTCGCGCCAGGTGTGGGCTCACGACGTGAGCCGAACGGCGACGTCACCTGTAGAAAATCCAACGGCGAAGCCACGACAGGATTCGACGAGACCGCGCCGAGCGAGCCGAGCGCGCCGCACGTGTGACTACCCAGACATCCGCACGTGTAACTCACGGTATCTCCTCAAGCGATGATGTCGTCATCGTCGCCGTCATCCGCGTCGTCGGCGTCTCTGTCACCTGAGAGTTTCGGCACGACCCATTTATTGACCGCCCAGAACCCCGCAGCGCCAACCACCACGGCGATTCCTGCTGTCAGCCACGGAAACCCCGCATCCGCAGGCGGGTCGCCAACAGCACCGATACCTGAACGCGTCGGGCCGAGCTGCGTCGAGGGCATCGTCGAGGGCATCGTCGCGTTCTGAGACACGACCATCGAGCCCTGCCCCGCAGTCACACCCTGCTGCGCAAGCAGCGCGACCTCCTCCGGGGTCGGCACACGGTACTCCTCCTGGAACTCCACCTTGCCGTTCTGAGGGTGCCGAATGGCGCGTGCGACGCGCATGTGCCCCGGCGACGGGTACGCAACCACGAGCGTCTCGCGCAGCGGAGTACCATCCGCGTCGATGGCCGGTGAACCAGGGTCCCCCGGCTCGCCGCCTCGACCGAAAATCCCATCGGGACCGGGTTGCGTGAAGATGCCGCTGCTCGTGTGTGTCATTTGTTCCGGGTCCGTTGTCCGAGTGAGAACGCAATGTACGCCAACGCGACCACGAGTCCTATGCTCTTCGCCGAATACCACCACAAGAAGTAGTCGGGGTTCTCCGTCATAGCCTTTCGGCCATCAGCAGAGAAATCCCCCACAACGACGTTGCGCAGCGCGCGCTGCTGCGCGTGTCGCCGCGCTGGGCGCGCGACGTAGCTCACGTGCCCACGTCTCTGCCGACCTTCTTCTTCTTGCTCAAGAACAACACCGCACCGAGCGCCGCGATACCGAACAACACAAGCGCCGGGTTCACACCCGCCTCGAGCACACGGGGCTCCAAACCACCTGCGGGAGGACCGACAGCAGGACGAGGGCCTCCTGCCGGGAGCTTGATGATGCTGTTCGAAGAGAACACCCACCGCCCATTCGATAGTTTCTTACCTCCGGTTTTTTCAACGAAGCCTCCATCGCCCTCGATAGCCTGCGAATTGAACGCGAAACCGTTCCCCTGAACGATGATCTTCGCGATGCTCGCGATAGGACCGATGTTCGGGTACAGGTGCGCCAAGCTGCGTGACGTGTCTGAATCGAGACGGAGTTGATCGCCGTCCCGAAGCCTCGTCGGAACTAGGTTGTCGAACGCCCCCAGGTCGTAGATGTAATGCCCCATTATGAACCCTTTTTCTTTCCGCTAGAGAGGACCTTGTAGCCGACGTACCCTGCCGTGAAGAGCAGCGCCCATTTGAGGGGCGACGACGAGGCTGGTGCTGGCATCGACGTCTCGGGCAACTCGATCGAAGGCGGACCCTCGGGGTCGGGCAACTCGCTCGAAGGCGGACCCTCGGGGTCGGGCCGCCCGTCGGGAATCGTGATGACATGCGCGTCAGGACCGACAACGATGTTTCCATCGGGTGTCACTCCGGGTGTGTTCGTCTCGATGACGGTCTCTGAAGACGAGGGCTGAGTCACCGTGCCGCCACCCGAACTCGACTGCGTCATCGTCGAAAACAGGTCTGTGCTGCCGCCCTTGTTCGACTGCGACTCGACTTGCTGCGTGCCGTACGTGGTGCCCTGTGCTGCTGCCGCCTTCACGGCCTGCTGCCCTGCGCCCGATGCGATGGCGTACGCCACAGCGTTCTCATACGCCATCACACACGCCTTGAGGGCTGCGGCGCACGCCGCGTAGTCAGCCTTCAGCCGAACCAGTTTGGCTCGTGCGCGGTGCAGCGCGACGGCGTACTTTTTCGCACGCTGGACCTCTTGTCGAACCGTGCCGAGCTGTGCGCGTTGTGGGCCAAGCTGCGCGTGTTGTTGAGCGGGCTGTACATGTTGCTGAACCGCCTGCGCGATCTGCGCGCGTTGCGGACCCGACTGCGCGCGTTGTGGACCCGACTGCGCGCGTTGCAGCTTTTCGATGGTGTTCTGGCACGAAACTATCTCGACGCGGATCTTTTCGCACAGCTTTTGCAGGATGGCCTGCTTTCCCTTGTGCTTCTCGACGAGCGCGAGTGCGCGATCCCTCGACGACGCATTCGGAGAGACCTTGCCTAGACCTTGGAGTACGTATGCCATGCCGCATGTTACCTCGCGCGCACGCTACGTTACGTTACGTCTTGGCCGAGCCCGGCAGGTTCGCCATTGAGCCTTCGGGGCCGAGCTGTCCGAGCCGTCGAGCGATCTTCAACTTCGCGTACGTCTGCGAAGGCATCCGCAAGGCCGTCACGTACGCGCCTGCGAAGTCGATGCGCTTGGTGCCCGCGCCAGGGTCGCCGATCACAAAAGGGTTCGGAATCCCGTTCGCCGTCGCCACAGGTGACAAACGGAACAGAACACGGAACACGGATTCGGATGGTAGCTCGATGAGCGCGTACGGATTCAACATCCCGAAATTCCGCATCGCAGGCTGGTCGGCTCCGAGGAACGACGTCCCGCGCACGGTGTCACGCTGCCGGTTGTTTGGATTCGCAAAGACCGTTGGCGAGTTGTAGTTGTGCGAGACAATCGTGGGCTGATTCGAGTCCTTCGAGTTGTCGAAGAGGACGAACCCTGCAAGCTCAGCTGCCGGAATCTGCTGCACAGACTCCAATGCCGCGTCGCCCACGTCCGTGCGTCTCCAGCAATGTGGGAACACGTTCATGATGATTTCGGTCGTGTCCTTTGGCACCGTGTGCTGATGTACGATGAACAGACCCGTCGAAACGATGGGTGTGGCTTCGGCGCCTGTGCCTGTGAGATCGAAACGCTGGTCGTCCTCGTACGCGCGGACTTCGGCGTCGACGAGGTAGCCCAACGGGTCGTTCGCTGGGTAGGGGATACCGATTCGGCTGGTTGAGGTCATCGGTCTCTCCCGTTATCGCTGCTCGTGAGGAACGCGCCGTCCTTGAGGACGTCTTGGCCGGTGTAGTAGCGCGCACCGTGGAACTCCACGCGTACTGTGGCCTGCTGGACGCGTCGACCGCCGCTGCGGTCGTTGACGCCGATGAACGGGAACTCACCAGGGGAATCCCCGTACGGAAGCTGTGGGTCCTCTGTAGCGATTTGGTAGAGGTCCATGATCGGACGAAACAGGAATGATACCTGCGCGTCACGCTCGAACTGCCACGGTGTGTCGAATTCGAAAAGCTCACTGTCGTGGTTTGTCGCTGTTGAGACGGCCACCCCCTCGACAGCATTCGACACACTACCTGCTGTGCCTCGTGTGTTGAGCAGCGCGCCGTGTGGCATCCAATCGGACGCGTACTGTCGCCCGCTCTTCTCGTCGATGATGTTCCAGAAATACGGGATGAACGGCATCACCGTCTGGAAGTTGCCGAGCACCTGTCGCTGCCATGTGTACCGGATGGTACCTACGTCTGGAGGCGGAACGAATCCGAAGCGGCTAGCTTCGAGTCCTAGAATTTGCTGACGGTAGTCGTTCAACGGGGTGACCCCCGGACGCGCGTTGTTGGCGAACGTCGTGAACCCTGCCTCGATACCGACAACAAGAAACTGCGCGTGAAACACACCTGGCGGCGTGAACATGATGGGGATGCGGTAGGTCTCGCCAGCGAGAAAAATCGGATTCACCAGCAGCGCGATGTTTGCTGCTGCCGGAATGTTGTCGGGACGCACTGGAAACTGCGCAATTGCTAGGGTCCGTGCTGTGTTCGCGATGAACGTCTGCTCGCCCATCACGCACGACATGAATCCGTTCTTGAACGGTGTGTTCAAGCGTTCATTGATGCCGACGAGCTGCGCACGCAGGTTTCTTGCCCTCGACGCCAACGACTGAAGCCACCCGACGCCCTGCCCGGAAGAACCTCGCGCTAGACGTCCGGTTTCAACGACTCGTGTGGGGATTGTTCTGCGTGTCATCGAGTGCCTCGTTGCATACGGTTGGTGCGTTTCATCGGAAGGCGCTCACTTTCTTCTCGCCTTCAAGCACCGCGACGATTCTATATTCGTGTTGTCTCACGATGTTCACAGGGATTTCCTCGATGACGGCAGCCTCAACGATGGTGCGGATGCCGAGGTACGTCGGCGTGATGCGGCAGACGAGACTCTTCGAGCGCGCCAGGAACAACGGAACGTCGAACACAAGACCAGAAGCCGTCTGCGAAGCTGCCGCCCACGCGTTCCGCAGCCACTTGCCGACATTTGTGCAGTACGCCGCAGACATAGGTGTGTCGATGTTCTGTAACTCTTTGCCCTCGTAGATGAGCGCGAAGTTGCCGTCGACGAGCGTGTTGAAGTCGCTGTACTCAAGCGACGGGGTTGTAAACCCGGAGCTGAACGACTCCCCCGTGAACGATGTAGAACGAAAAACGGTCTCCGCTGGAATACCGTTCACAGGGTCGACGACTCGACAGAGCGGGTACAGCAACAGCCTGTACGCCCAGAAGTCCGCGTCCGCAGGTACGTTGAACACAAGGTTAGCGGAGGGGGCTACGCCTTGCTGGAAGTCAGCAAAGGCCACGAGCGGCGTAAACACGCGGTCGCCGCTGCGGAGCCCCCGCACATTGGTGGTGGCCCTCTGCGCACGTTCCAGAAGTCGTGCGGCTTTGTCGGTTTGATCAATGATTTCTGAAAGCATTTTACCCGCCGTAAACTTTGTAGCCGAGGAGACTCACGAAAGCTCGGTATTGTGAAGGGGCGCTCCCAGGCAATCCGACGTTGAACACTTCAACCTTCACTGGCCCGGACCTCGGAATGGTGAACTCAGAAAACAACTTGTTCTTCACGTTCGAACCGAGCCCTGGACGGAAACTGGAGATGTACGAGAACGGTACCGCTCCGTACATGTTGTCCGGCACAGGTACGCCCGTGACGCCAGCGTTGCCTGCGATGAGGGTTCGCCCTGTGTTCGCATCTGTGAGGCGCAGCATCGGATTGAACGAATCTGGTCCGTCCCCGTTGATGAACATGTCTTCCACGAAGGCTACCGATCCGCTTGTCTCCGATTTCAGGGCCACGAGAACTTGCGTGCATACGAAGGCGGCGTCCTCTTGGTTTCGGATCGTACCTGTGCGTGGGTTTTGAAACCCAAACGCAGCAAGAGCCGTCGTGAACAAAATCCCGTTGGACCCGTCACTATCATCCAGAGCGCCGAGAAACGACGGACGATGTTCCGTCGAGACGTCGTCTGCGGGAGCCACAGCGACGCGCCCCTGCTGCAAGATGGCGATCTGCTCCCCAACGAGCTGCAAACTTTGCTTGGTGGCCGTAAGAAGCTCGCGCGCAGCCTCAATCTTTGCATTCGCGTCCATCTCAGCCGCCTTCCCGGTACCCGGAGAGAATCATCGATACGATAGCCGATCCACAATTTTGCGTGGAAGGCATGCCGAAGCTGATCAACTCACATTCGAACGTGAACGTCTCCATAGGTTCGATGATGAGAGGCTCCCGCGACGAAAGATGGTTACCGGCTAGCGCGCGACCTGCCGCCGAGGCAAGACAGCGCCCGCTATACGAGTAGTGTCGTTGGGTGATCGAAGTGTGGAAGTTCCAGCGCCAGTTGAACGGGAACACCGACGCCCCAAACACCGCACCGTTCGCGATTCTGCCAATGTATGAGGATATGTTTCCTAGAGGGACAGTCTTGGCGAAGTACGCCTGAAACCCGATCTCCCGCACGTACACACGCGAGCTGCCGTTTGTGAAAATCGGCATCTTCACATTGTTGCCGTGCAAGATGTCCGAGCTGACCGAAGGCGTCGCCGCGAACGTGAGCGGGAGGTTGTCGAACTTCGCCTCGATTGCCGTGTAGAACGGAATCTCTCGCGTGAGGGGCTTCGACGGTTCGATGGCGTGCTGAACGCGCTCTATGAGCGCATCCGCGTGCTTGTTCATGTTGATGAGTTCCGACCAAAAATTGGCTGATGGATTGCTCACAACGCGCTCCCGTCCGGCACTTCGTGCCCAACAAAAGAAAGCTGGGTGATGTACTGCTGCACACCCGCGAGCCCCCCGAAGAACTCCGATGTGTCATTGTTCAAGAACGGCTCGATGGTCGCGTAAATCACACTACCACCCCCGAGGATGTTTCGGCGCGGAAGCCACAACGGCCCCAAATACCCACCGCCACCGAACAAAGACGGCTGCGGCTGGTCAACCCACTCTCGGTCAGTACCTGTGTCTCGAATGCGCCACATGTAGTCGAAAGTAACGAGCCGTTGATTCCACGGTAACGTCGCGGACACCGAGATGGGCGACGCTGAGTATGGGTCGTCCGACGTGCCGACCGCGCGCACGAAGCTCTCGATGTATGCGCAGCGAAAAATAGTCCCGCCTTCGATAATGACCGACCGCTCTTGCGGTTGCAGGTCGCCGACGTTGAACTGGAAGTCGATGCTGTACCGACGGTTCTGCACGCCAGCGAAGTCCGTTGGGAAGGCCCCGGCCTCGGCGTTGACCTCAAGCAGCGCGGAGAGCTGCTGCGTCTTCGACTCCAGTTGTCGCTGAAGCCTTCGGTACTCGTTTGCAATCTCGACGATTTCCGCAGATTCCTCAGACATTCGGTGCCTCCAGGTGCGCCGTTCCTTTGAACAGCAGTACCAGCCAGACCTTCACGCTCGCGGCCTCGAAGGCATCCGCGCCGTCGAGCACCGAGCCCATGCGCGCCTCCTTGATGAAGACACGCGGCTCAATCTTCGAGCCCTGCTCCCACGAGAGCAGCGAGCCGGTCTTGCGATGCCCTATGCGCCCGCCTTGGAACATCTCGGACGGCAGGCGCTTGTCGTGCATCCTGCGTCCCCTGATGCGGTCGTACAACTCCACCTCGAACGCGATGTTCGGGAGGTTCGGCTGCGGTGTGCTGAGCGTGGAGAACGTCCCGCCGAAATAGTCGAGCGGCATTGCCCCCCCGTTCGCGTTGATGACGTTGTCAAAGATGTCGCCGACACCGCGCGCGTCGATGACGGGCGACGGCACCACGAAACCAGGGTTTTCCGTGTAGCCCCAATTCACGAAGCCATAGGCGCTCATGCTGTAGATGCGCACCGACTGGTTGCGGCTGATGATGATGTCGCCGCCTCGCGGGATGATGAACTTCGCGGGGTCGGCGAGTGCGGCTTGCGCTTGGAAACCGTCTTGGCCGACGAGGTCGCCAGCGCGTCCGGCTGTCGTGAGGGGAATCGGGCCGTAGAGGACGGGAATCGAGTAGGGCTCGATGCGTCCGGGTCCCTGGTCGTACGGCGTGGGCTTGAGCAGGAGGTCGTTCAGGTCATCGAGCTTCGAACCGATGAGGTCCATGAACCGCTTGAGCGGGAGCTGACGGTGCTTGTCGACGAGCGTCCCGAAGTCGGGCTTTGTATCGTAGTCGGGCTCTTTGGTGCGCATGGCTTTCCTTGGCGGGGTGTCCTGTTTCTCAGGACCGTGATTCTTTTGTGCTGCTCGACTGCTCTGACGCGACTATGCCTCGACTGCGACGCGAAGACTACACGGATTCTCTGCTACAAAACCATCTTCGGGTGGTGACAAGTGTGCCGGATACGTGTGGAAGTATGTATAAAAGAAAAGAGCCTCTTTCGAGGCTCTTTCCACTATCTGATCAAAGGATGTCTCGGGTTTTCAGCCCGTCGAGGATGATGCCGAGCATCTTGATACCGTCGAACCCGTTGAGGTACGCCAGCGTGTCAAGAGACGACGTGTACGCGGTGGCTGCATTGCCTGCGGTACCTGCGGTGGTGCCTGCGCCGGCACCGGGGACGTTGCCGTTGATGGGCTTGTAGGGGAAGAAGTCGAGCTTGACGAAGAACCCCTGACGAGCAGGAATCGGGACGTCTTTCGCGAGGAGCATGATCGCCTCTTGGCTCGGCCAACCGTTTGAGACCACGTTGCGCGAGTTGCCCGTGGTCGAGCCCTGGATGCCGAATCCCTGGGGGCAGTACACGAGTTGGCTGGTGAACTGGTCCTTCTCGGAGCAGTTCAGTGTCAGGTTGGCGCCATAGCCGAGCAAGCTGTAGAGGTCCAGCGCGCGACTGTTGGTACCAGCGACGGTGACGCCGTTAAGCGCCGGGAGGAGTGCGGGGTTGCCGTACGCGTTGAACTCTTCGTCCTTGATGGACTGGAAGTACATCACAGTGCGGATGGCCTTCACGACGAACGTCTGATCGGACGCGAATGCGCCGGACGTTGCCATGTTGGTGAACTCTGCGGACGAGTTCGCGTTGTCGGAGAACAGGCGGACGCCGTTGGTGACATTGGAGATACCGATTCCTCGGCAGGCCATGGACCAAACGGGCTGGTGAATGCGCTCGCGCGCTCCATCGAAACGGGGCATGGGGGACCAAACCTTCCTGTGTTTTTTAAGAGGTGGCGTCCTCTATTGTTGAAGGTCTCCTCGGAGAATTCCGTTGAGAACACGCGGACTTTAGCGTGTTCCGGTGCTACAAAAAGAAAACGGCCCGAAGGCCGTTCTCTCGTCACTTATCTCGCGTGTTGCTCAGCGGAACATTCCGCCAGCGAGGACGCCGCCTTCGCCGTCCGCCCACTCCGTCGAGTCATCCGCACCGTTCAACGCCATATCAGTCGCGTTGTCCGCCGTGTTGCGCGGGCGCTGGTTGCTGTACGCGCCACCGCTGCGGTCGTTGCCGAGTCCGTTCACTGCCCACTGCGTCTGATTGTCCGCCGTGTTGCGTGGCCGCTGGCTGCGATTGTAGTCGCCGACCGTGGTGTAGTCGCCGACCGTGGTGTAGTCGCCGATGTTCCGAAAGATGCCGTGCTCGGCATACGAACGACCACCCACGGTCGTGTAGTCGCCCAGGAGCGCCATCTTGGCCTTGGTGAAGATCGACGTGTCTGCGCTCGAAGACGCCGCTGCCTTCGCCACCGCAGTGCTCGATGCCGCTGCAATCGCCTGGATGACCGCGCCGAGGAGACCGCCGATGACGACGGCGCCCTTGAACTTCGGAGCGAACTTGTCTGCGAGCACGTACCCGCCGACTGACGCCGCTGCCGTCACAATCGCAGGCATGTACTTGCCGAGCGTGTTCAGCTTGGTTTTGTCG
>Ga0163150_10009901_pt1 | contig 10433 bp, 4 predicted proteins | sample OliLakLV19P2IB_FD_148628 | JGI IMG/M metagenome (GOLD analysis project Ga0163150, IMG submission 148628) | Freshwater microbial mat bacterial communities from Lake Vanda, McMurdo Dry Valleys, Antarctica - Oligotrophic Lake LV.19.P2.IB | ecosystem: Environmental > Aquatic > Freshwater > Lake >...
AGGCCAACTTCTCGACGACAGAGATGATGATTTTAAAAAAGCTTTTAGAGCAAGATGCACTCACCCTTCGCGAACTCGCATCGAAAAGCGGAAAGAGTACAGGGGTACTGGATATCGCGATGAAGAAATTGCTCAGAAAAGGCATCGCCAAGCGTACGGTGATCAATGGGACGATGCGCTACTGTATCGACTCTCTCGACTCGGTCGGAGCATGGGTAAAGCACGATATGGAAGAGCGCCAGCAAGACATGAGGCGTAAACACCAGAGCTTCGAGTACTTTATCGCGTCACTGAAGGTCGATAAGAAACGACCAGACATGGAGCACTTTACAGGTGTAGAAGGCATACAACAGGCATACATGAAGCTTCTAGAGAGTGGAAAAGAGATGCTGACACTCACTCCTGTGCACTACAGAGCAGAGGATGATCCACTCCGAGAGTTCAAAGTCGACTACTTTAAAAAACGCCAGGTACGCAAGATTTTCCAACGCATCATCACAGCAGACCAGCCACTTTCCCGTCGCTTTCAGTCCCGCGATGCTTTTGAGTACCGACGTACGACACTTCTTCCAGCGGAAGATTTTTCCATTGGCTTCGAACGTACCATCGTTGGTGATACCGTTGCGTGTATCAATGTGCAAGAAGAGACCGCGTGTTTCTTGCAGTACCCAGAACTCGCAGAGGCTGAGCGCACAACATTCGAGAATCTCTGGTCACATGCGATAGCGAGAGAGAAAGGGGATAGACAACCACTGTCGTCGCCTCTGCCAAAAACGACGAGTACGATTCCACTCGCTACACGTTTCTTCTCACAACTACGTCAGTTTATCTTGAGCCAAAAGAGTGCTCTCTCACTCGCGATCTTCGGCATCGTTGTCGTCACGGTTTCTCTTGGTCTCTCCAAGCAATCGGAGAGCATCAGTCTCTCTAGGCTACAAGATCATCTAAAGAGTGTTGCTTCTGTTGGCGCACTCCATTTCCAAGTTGAGGACATTCGAGACGTACTACGTGAAGAAAATGTAGAGACTCCTGCATATGCTCGTATTGTATCTACGCTCAATCTCATCCGTCGTACCGACCCAACCATTCGTTATGCCTATGTCATGAGAAAGACGAACGATCCGACCAAGCTTGCATTCGTTGCAGATGCAGATTCGCTCCGACCCAAGGAAGAGAGAGATTTGGATGGGAATGGCTCCATAGGTCCCGAAGATCAACTTTCGTATCCTGGAGATCTGTACGATATTTCTGAGCAGATGTATATGCTCGACGGATTTGAGCATCCCATTGCAGATCCTGCACCTGTTACTGACCAATGGGGAGAGTTCGTTTCTGGTGTTGCGCCAATTCGAGACGAAAATAGTGAAACGATTGCAATGGTCGGTATCCATATGTCGTCCGATAAACTGCAAGAACTTGCACCATCACTTTCTTCTATCTTTTTTGTCCTCGGTTTACTCTTCCTCTGCATTAGCGTTATTCGTTTCTGCCTTTCCAATAAGTCACTCATGCTCGATGTGTGGATTGCTTTTAAAAAACATTTACGACTGAGTGTACTTTGGATTGTCTTCATTAGCGTTGCAATAGTAGGGCTTGTAATGCTTTTCCAGTGGCATATACAACAACTAAAGATCGAAGAAACAGGAAAACGACTGATGGCTATTGCAGCGACTGCAGCGGGCCAGTTTGATCCTGCGGATTTAGATCAACTGCGTTGGGCAAAAGATATGAAAACTGAGGTGTACCAGAGAGTCTTCAGGCAACTGAATGAGATACGGAATAAGAATCCGGAGATAACGTTTGCGTATATTTTTAGGTCAACAGATGAAAAGAATATATTTGCATTTGTTGCAGACGCGGATTCCAATTGGCAGTATCTGCCTTATTCTAAGCACACTATTGGAGAATTTGAATTTGACCCTGATGAAGACGAGAATGTTTATCCCGGAATGCATTATCAGGGGCTCAATACAGATTATATTTATACTGGTGCGTTGAAAGAGCCAGTTTATGGAGCACTGAAGGATCAGTGGGGCTCATTTATTACTGGGGCTGCTCCAATTTTTGGTGGTAAGACAAAATATTTACTGGGATTGGATATTGATAAAGACAATGACTTGTAGAATGAGTAATCCAAAAAATGCCCCTATGCTGTACTGCATATTTCCCCGCCTCCGCCCGTGAATTCCGTCCTTCCTGCCGCCATCGAGCTGTACCTGAAGGAGGCCAACTTCTCGACGACAGAGATGATGATTTTAAAAAAGCTTTTAGAGCAAGATGCACTCACCCTTCGCGAACTCGCATCGAAAAGCGGAAAGAGTACAGGGGTACTGGATATCGCGATGAAGAAGCTGCTCAGAAAAGGCATCGCCAAGCGTACGGTCATCAATGGCACCATGCGTTACTGCATCGATTCTCTCGACTCGATCGCAGCATGGGTGAAGCATGATATGGAAGAGCGTCAGCAAGACATGAGGCGCAAGCACCAGAGTTTCGAATACTTCATCGCATCACTGAAGGTCGATAAGAAACGACCAGACATGGAGCACTTCACGGGACTCGAGGGACTGAAACAGGCGTACACAAAACTTCTCGAAAGTGGCTATGAGCTGCTGACGGTGACTCCTATTTTGTATCGCGCAGAAGATGATCCACTTCGAGACTTCAAAGTAGAATTCTTCAAAAAGCGCCAAGGACGCAAAATCTTCCAACGCATTATTGCGCCAGATGCGCCTCTTACACGCCGTTTTCAGTCCAGAGACATGTTCGAGTACCGTAGAACGGTGACTCTTCCTTCATCGGATTTCTCGATTGGATTCGAGCGTACGATCGTCGGAGACACCGTCGCATGTTTCAATTTCCAAGATGAGACTGCATGCCTTTTGAAATATCCCGAGCTCGCAGGTGCCGAACGATCTGTGTTCGAAAATCTGTGGTCACATGCGCTCGGGCAAGAGCAACAAGATCAGCTTGCATCGCCAAGGCAGATGACAATGCCCATCTTGGTTGAGGCACCACTTTCCACTCGCATAGGGTCGAGCATTCGCCAATTTATCCTCAGTTGGCAGAGCATCGCGACATTTTCCTTTTTTGGACTTCTCAGTGCGGCTGTAACAGTAGGTCTCTATACTAATACGCAGAATATCAATTTGCAGAGAATGCAAGAAAAAGCCATGTCAATTGCTACGACAGGTGCTCTTCATTTTAGTACGAAAGAACTTGATCAGCTGCGGACGGAAGCCGACTGGGAAAAGCCAGAGTGGTCCAAAGTAGTCCATACACTCATGTTGATCCGTAGGCATGATCCAGATATCTATTTTGCGTACATTATTCGGAAAGTATCAGATGATGACACCCAAATGGAGTTTGTAGCAGACTCACATTCACTCAATCCGTATGCGAATAGCGACGCTGATCTGAGTAATGATGTTGATGTGAATCAGAATGACTTATATGACGGGCCAGATATCCTTCAATGGCCAGGACAGAAGTATGATACTGCGCCCAATACAGCATTCGAAGCATACAACGGACCAACTACGACGCCTTCCTTTTATGAAGATCAGTGGGGAAAGATGATTACAGGTTATGCCCCGATGTACGATGAAGACGGAAACGTAAGTGCTGTACTAGCAATCGATATCATTGCAGACAAATTGGAAGAACTCACTGCACAAAACTTCTCGCCTTTGTTTGTATTTATCATATTTTTCTTTCTCTTTATTTTTGTACGATATGCAGCGATCAACAAGCCACTTCTGCAGCAGTGTTGGGCGATTGCGATCTCTCATAGGAGGCTTCTTATTCTATGGTTAGTATTTATTATTGCGGTCATCGTCGCTCTCACGATGCTCTATCAATGGCATTTGCGACAGCTGCGAATAGAAGAAATGGGCAAGAGATTGATGGCGATAGCCGTGACTGCAGCGGGTGAGTTCGATCCTGCGGATTTGGACCAGTTGCATTGGGCGAGAGATATGAAGACGGAAGCGTACCAGCGAGTCTTCCGGCAACTGAATGAGATAAGGCATAAGAATCCGGAGATTACGTTTGCGTATATTTTCAGAGTGACTGAAGATGAAAAAAACTTTATTTTTGTGGCAGATGCGGATTCAAATTGGAATCTGCCTGTATACTCTAAATACATATTAGATGATACCGGCACCTTCGATGAGACCGATGAAAACGTCGCTCCAGGAGTAGTTTTTGATGATTCAGTAGCTCAGGTAATGGCCCCTGCAATGCGTCAACCGTCATATGGATTAAATTCTCTGAATCAATGGGGCAGGTATGTTGAGGGTTTTGCACCCATTTATAACAAAGATGGGATTGCAATAGCGGTTCTAGGATTCGATGTGGAGCTTGAGACAATGAAGTAACTTATGGATTATTTCACATCAAGCAGCAGTAACTAATCACTGGTATGCACCCCAGAGCAAGCTCTGGACTCTCTTTTCCTAGTCGAACTGCGGGGAACCCGCCCGTACCGAACGTCGGTACGTTCGGGCGGGTCAGACCATGGCCTTCGCGGTCTGCTGAACAGCATCAATGCTCCTCGTCCGCCGGAGTCCCCGCAGGGCGAAGGCGGATTGAAATCGAAGTATTGTTCCGATCAATATCTACTTGGTCTGGATATTGATAGAGAGAAACTCCAGTAGCATTCTAGCTACGGTTTAGGATTACTACTTTCTTTGCAAGGCGAGATTGTTGACTACTAGAATGTGAGTACTGAATTTTTCATATTTTTTTTACTTTTCAAGCTTTTTGATCCATTGTTGTATTTGGTTAGAATACAATATTTGTGGTAGAGTCAGTCTTGTTTTATGAAGGCATTCAGAAGAATACCTGTAGGCATTCAAATATTGATTCTTGTGTTGATTTTTATCATTCCAATTGGCTCGAGTTTTTATCGTTATTACATTACTCAAGACTATAATTATTTAATTGAGGCTGAATGTGATCCGAGTCAAGAAATTTGTTATTCTAGGGACTGCGAAGAGCCAGACGCGTGTCCTCCTAACAATTTTGCTTACTACAAACAGTACTTAGTCAAAGCATATGATTTTGAAAAATGTAGTGATAATTCATGCAAAAAAGAATGTGAAAACAAAACGGTTGAATGTAAACAGATTTTTTGTGGCGAATCTGAGGATGATGCTTGTACAACAGCGGTAGAATGAGCAGTAAGTATACATTGGATGGGATATCTATCGATGATTTAATATTGAATCAAAAACTATTTAGAAGTTTTGTGTACACCTCAAGAGATACACTAATGCAAGAACTTCAGGCACGACAAAAAAATGATGCCATAGAAAGAGCAGTTAACGATGCTTTAGGCACAAATATTCCTGAGCCCCTTCAAAAGGGGATTAAAGCTGTACTGTTTCGTCAAATATGTAGTCCCAATTTTGAGTTTCGCTATTTTATGAGACTAACTGAATTATTCAAACTAGAACCAATGCTATTTGAATTTGTTGAAGATAAATTTCTGGGCATAAATCAGGTGAAGAGATTTTTAGGAAAACTAAGAATGCAACAATCTATTAGCAGCGAGAAGATAGTATTGAACACAATCTTGGATTTTAATTCCAATAATGGAAAAAAAATTAGAGATGTAAATACTTATTGGACCCAATCATTAACTGATTTTCATCATGAACTGCTAGAACTTTTTGCTCCAGGCACTAATCAATTTTTGTATGATGCATCTGAATGGTTTAAGCACGAAGGAGGAAATGCTCGAAATTACTATATTAAATATTTATTTTTGTTTATGAAACATGGAGTTTTATTCGAAAATTTTTCTTTCTGCAAAAGTGAACTTAAGTTTGTTAAGGAGATATTCCTTCCAGCATTTATTAGCATTTGGAGAAAAACAGGTCTAAAACCACTTATTTGTGAATTGCTACCAAGTGATACACAGGACGATAATTTTTGGCTCTCCTACCCTTTTGAAATCAAGGGTTGTATTAAGAGGAAAATGCCGGTATAATAATTTGATATGGACATCAACACATGCTTTGAAACCACAAGCAGCTATCACGCGATTGCGTACTATTCGCACCTTTTCCCATTGCTAATAACTATAGCAGTGAGTTCGTTTATTGTAATAAAATCCAAATTTTCACATTTATCACTGATTTTTACGGCATTTACTTCTTCATTTTGTTTATGGCTGATTGGTGATGTAGTTGCATGGACATCTTCAAATTATAATCTGGTCTCATTTGTTTGGGCCCCACTGGATTATATCAATATTGTTTTTTACGTTTTAGGGACATACTTTTTTGTTTTTGTCGTGCAAGAAAGGGGGGTGCCGAAGTGGATTTTATGCGCGTTGTTAATCTTGCCTATTCCTGCATGGTGGCTCACATTTTCTAATCAAACAATATCTATAATGTATCAACCTGTTTGCGAGGCGCTTAATAATGAGTGGCTTTCACAGTATAAATTTGTTGTTGAGGTTGCTGTTATTGCCTTTGTGATGTTATTTGGATTTTTTTCTACGCGTAAAGCAACAAAGAAAAAGAAAATGCAGACCTTCATTGTAGCCCTTGCCCTGGTGCTTTTCTTTAGCATTTTTGGTGTTACCGAATATATTGCAAGTCAAACGGGTGTATACGAAATAAATCTTTATAGCCTTTTTGTTATTCCTGTATTTTTCTTTATTATTATCTATGCAATCACGAATCTTGAAATATTGCATTTACGACTAATTGGATCTCAAATGATTCCTTTAGTATTGATTTCCATGGTGGCATCTCAATTTTTGTTTATCGAAAAATCTGTGAACAAAGTATTGACTGCAATTACACTAGTTTTATCAGTTGGTTTTGGGATTATTCTTATGCGGAGTGGGCGAAGAGAGGAAAAGGCACGTATTACAGTTGAGAAGCTTGCAACAGAGTTACAAGCTGCTAATGAACAACTTAAAGACCTCGACCACCAAAAAGACGAGCTTCTTGGCATCGTCAGTCATCAGCTGGCAAAACCGATCACTGCCATCAAGTGGAATATCGAATCTCTTTTGGATGGTGATTCTGGAGCATTGAACAAAGAACAGAAAGAAGTAGCAGACACCATGCAGACCATGGCCACTGACCTCTCGGATCTGACCAGTATGATCCTCGACGTATCCAGAGTGCAGCTTGGTCGTATGAAACTGGATTCTCAGCCACTCGACCTGAATGCATTCTTCAAAGAAATACTGTCGGTCATAGAACCAACGATCAAAGAGAAGAAGATCGAGTTCGTACAGAAGATCAGTCCCAAGACGCTCCCGACCGTACTCCTTGATAAGCGCTACACACGTATGACGGTAGAGAACCTGCTCTCCAACGCGGTCAAATATACGCCTGAGAAGGGCACTGTGACGCTGGATATCGAGATTACGAAGGGTGTTCTGCACTGCAAGATCATCGATACTGGTATCGGAATCCCGAAGGCAGAGCAGCACAAGATCTTCGGAAAGATGTACCGTGCCTCCAACGTGCAAAACGTACACGAGGGGAATGGATTCGGACTCTATGTCGCCAAGGGCGCTATAGAAGGCCAAGGTGGTAAGATCGGCTTCTCGAGTACTGAAGGCAAGGGAACCACATTCTGGTTCACACTTCCGATTCACGAGGCACCGGAGACGAAAGCATAGAGAACACATCAATCTTGAATGTGCGGTTTTTTTTGTTGTGTAATTGTTCATTTTTTGTTCAAAAAGATCATTGACATAATCTTCAATACTACCATTATACTACTTTCTAGACTTCTAAAAATACCTAAAAGGTGGTATACTCTAAAGATTCTTGTACACGTGCATAAGAGGGACGCGTACAAGAAAAAACAACACACACATGCACACACACAAACTTCGTACATCGGTTGCACTCATGGTTCTCGGCACGTATGTGCTGACGTTCCTTCCCTCGCGTTCGCCACTTGTGTACGGCGCGCTCGCGCCATCGACACCAGTCGTCACACAGACAGTGTCGCCGAATGACTTTATCGATGTCGACCAAAACGCGTGGCACGCGAGCGCAATCAATGCACTCAAAAACAAAGGTTTTATATTGACGCAAGAAAAAAACTTTCGTCCAAATGAAAACGCGACTCGAGCAGAACTTGTCCAGCTGATTCGCCGTGTTCGTGGTGGCATCGCGACTGATGTTGTGACTGCATCGTTTCCGTTCGATGATGTGCCATCCTCGCATCCTGCATACAACGATTTTTATTCCGCATCGCAGGAAGGTTGGTTCAAGGGCGACCGAGACTGTGCAGGGACATCGCCCTGTACTGCGCGTCCCGATGAAACCATTACACGTGCAGAAACAGCAGCGATGCTGGTTCGCGCATTTGGACTCACTGCTGAACCATTCACAAAAACATTTGGTGACATCAGTGCATCTGCGTGGTACGCACCGTTCGTGCAGATCCTCGCAAGTCGCTGTGTTCTCCGTGGTGACGATGTCTCTGGAACCGATGCAGTGATGATGCGCCCAGCCAGTCCTATGATTCGTGCTGAGATGGCTGTACTCATGAGTCGTATCGACAGTGGAGCAACTTGCGACACAACTGTGCACTCTTCTGTGACGACTGTTGCATCGGCCGATGAAACGATTCTCAAACGACTGATGCGCACTGCGCGTGAAGGACAGTTCTTGTCATTCAAAAACGGACGACTCGTCTGGATTGATGGACAGAGTGGCACGACGAATATCGATGAATTGCAGCACAACCCTGGTCGTGGTCGTATTCCAATTGGAAATTTTTCCACCAATACTTCCTCGAATACTATGTTCGAGCGTCACTATGGTGGCGGCTCTACTGGTGGATCGAATAACAACAACAATAGTGGCACCGCTGGTGGCACTACAGGCAGTGTTGCGGATATCTGGGTCAATGAGACAGGCGATACGATGACTGGTCCACTCTTGATTATCTACGACGGTATTGGCCTTCGTGTTTCAGGTACAGCATCGGGCGATACGATCTTTGCACAGAAGCAACTCTTCTCGAGTGGCATTAGTATTTTCGATGGTAACGCACGATTTAATTCGACGGTGACGCTGAATAACGTGACATACAGCTTCCCATCTGCAGACGGTTCGCTCTCGGGTCGTGTACTCAAAACTGATGGCAACGGACAACTTTCGTGGTCAGAAGATGATGCAGTTGGCACAGGTCTTTCCCAGTCTGATGGTGACGCTCGATACGTCAATGTTTCAGGCGATGCGATGACTGGAGCACTCAGGATCAATGTGACTGGAGGAACATCAACGACGATTGGACTGAATGTTCTTCAGACAATCTCTGGTGCGAATATTCACGCTGAGAAATCTCTTACAAGTTCAGGCGCCCTCACCGTCAACGGCAACACCAGACTCAAAGCAAACCTCACTGTTCTTGGAACAGCCTCTGGCAATAACCTCTTCGTTTCCAAATCCATCACCGGTACCGATCTCTTTGCAGTGCGATTTGCAGGAGCAGGACTGACAAGCTGTGCTGATCCTGATTCATCCAAACTTCTTTGGAATAGTGCAACGAAACAGTTCTCTTGTGGAGTAGAAACAAATACCAACTGGTCTGGCACCGGCGCTCTCCAAACCGCCTTCGATAATCGTTACGTGAACCAGAGTGGAGACACCATGACCGGTGCTCTCATCGTGAAAGCCACCATCTCTGGTTCCACCCTCGTCATCTCTGGTAACGGCTCGTTCTCTGGTGCGCTCACCGTTGTTGGCAACATCACAAGTCGTGGAACAATTTCCGGAGCCATCGTTCACGCATCCACTCAACTTCGTTCCTCAGGAACGCTCACCATCAACGGCAACACCAGACTCAAAGCAAACCTTATCGTTCTTGGAACAGCCTCTGGCAATAACCTCTTCGCTTCCAAATCCATCACTGGTACCGATCTCTTTGGCACTCGTTTCGGAGGCGCAGGGCTCATTGATTGTGGCGGACCAACCAACCGTCTGGGGTACAGAACTGAGACCAAGCAGTTCGTTTGTGGCCCAGTAAATAACTGGTCTGGCACCGGCGCTCTCCAATCTGCTTTCGACTCTCGTTACGTCAACACAAGTGGAGACACCATGACCGGTGCTCTCATCGTGAAAGCCACCATCTCTGGAACCACACTCGTCATCTCTGGTAACGGCTCGTTCTCTGGTGCGCTCACCGTTGTTGGCAACATCACAAGTCGTGGAACAATTTCCGGAGCCATCGTTCACGCATCCACTCAACTTCGTTCCTCAGGCACCCTCACCGTCAACGGCAACACCAGACTCAAAGCAAACCTCACTGTTCTTGGCACCGCTTCTGGTAACAATCTCTTCGTTTCCAAATCGATCACGGGTACCGATCTCTTTGGCACTCGTATCGCAGGAGTAGGGCTCACCGATTGTAACACCGCAGGAACAAGCAAACTACTCTGGGAC
>Ga0163150_10009902_pt1 | contig 10431 bp, 8 predicted proteins | sample OliLakLV19P2IB_FD_148628 | JGI IMG/M metagenome (GOLD analysis project Ga0163150, IMG submission 148628) | Freshwater microbial mat bacterial communities from Lake Vanda, McMurdo Dry Valleys, Antarctica - Oligotrophic Lake LV.19.P2.IB | ecosystem: Environmental > Aquatic > Freshwater > Lake >...
GGTGGACTACATGGCGGAAGACGGATTCGTGGGCAACTACAACGGCTCGCAGGCACGCGAAGTCCTGCTCACGCTCGAACAATGGGCCGAGATGAGCGGTGATAAGGCTGCCGCCACGACTCCGGTGCCCGCCGCGCCGACGCGTTCGAATCGACTGACCGTGGCCAAGCGCTCGAAACCCGAAATCGACGAGGACGACGAATCCACATTCGAATCGGGAGAGCTCGACCACAACAGCAAGGATGAAAACGAGCCCGACTCCGACCTAGATGATGACGACGACTACGAAGACGACTCGGATGTCGAAGAAGACGACGAGGAGTTGGAGGAAGAAGTCGACAAACTACCTCAGTCGCCGCGCTTCCGTCGCGGACGAGAGAGCGCGTAGCAATCTTCAACACCTCGATCTGATGGCAACGGCGCCAAGTCAAGGCGCGCTTTGGTCCGCCGTCAGAAGACTGGTCGACAAGGCATCGCTACCGATGGGTGGCAGAATTGGTTCGCGGGGAACGAGTGCGGCCTGGCCTATTTTGTCGCGGCCAGTGTCTTTGGCGCGGTAGAGCGCCGAGTCGGCCTCCAGCAACAGAAGCGACGGCGTTTGACCGACGACAGGCACGACACTCGCGATGCCAATGCTAACGGTCACATCCGGTCCGGTCTGCGAACAAGGATGCCGGATTCCAAGAGAGCTGATCTCACAGCGTGCCGCGTTCGTAATGCGAACAGCGCCTGCCGCGTCCGTATTGGGAAGGATCGCCGTAAACTCATCGCCACCGTATCGAGCAACGAAGTCTCCCGCTCGGCCAAAACTGGCATGGAGCATTCGAGCGACTTTTACGAGACAGTTATCGCCAACCAAATGTCCTTGGGCGTCATTGAACTGCTTGAAAAAGTCGACGTCGATGACCGCCACGGACAAGGGAAGACCAAGTCTCGCATGACGATTCCATTCCTCTTCGAGTTTTTGATCGAAGGCGCGTCGATTCGGGAGGCCGGTCAGGCTGTCGGTTGCGGCCTTGGTCTCGAGGCTTTGATTGGCTTCGTGAACGACTCGCAAGGCTGTCTGCTCAAATTTCTTGAAAACAGACACCAGGACGAAAACACAGATAATCAAACCCACGAGCGCGGCGAACTGCAAGATTCGCATTCCCACCGGCGTGAGCTCGTTGAAGCAATGGAATCCATAGGCCTGCATGAGAGCCAGGCTGGCGATGACGAGCAGGCAGGCCGAGGTCCAGAAGATTCCGGTTCTAAAACCGGACAACCAGAGTGCCAGGACCGGAATGGAAACAAACCACATGGTCGACGGAGCATTCGTGCCTCCATTGCAAATGGCCAGGCTCGAATAGGTGGACCACGCCGTTAATAGCAGCAGATTGGCGCAGATGCTTAGTGAAGCCCCACAGCGCACAAGCGCTAGCACTCCCATCAACATGACGCCGGCCGCCATGACGATTCGACTCGAAAGAGGCGCGCCAATCGCCGCGAAGACTATCGAAAAAACGGGAACCCAGACGAACATCGACAGGACAAAGGCCACCAGACGCGACGACTGCCGAAACCGCTCGGTGTCGGACGGCAAATTGCAAAGGATCCAGCGATTGCAACACGCATGAAACCACGTGGGCGATGATCGGCCAACAGAATTCATTGAACAATATCCGGCGCAATGCTAGCGAGTCCGCGGTCACCTAAACGAACGAACAGACCGCGATCCTTGTCCCGACCGAATTTGTGGCGCACCCGACCCATCCAAGCATTAGATCGAGGGCTGGGAAGTGCACCGCAATCGGGTCCACTGGAAACCTTACGTCAAAAGCCCGGCTGGGGAGGGGTGGCAATTCCAATTCGGACATGAATTGACGGTTATCGCGATCGTAGGGTCGGCAGTTGCGTCGCGCGCTCTGGAATGGTTGAATGGGGCCTCTGGCAACCGCCTTCGCGCACTCATCCCCGAGGAGTCCCACTGTGATTACCCGACGAGCACTTGGCTTTATGTGTCTGGCGTTGGCAACTCTGTCGAGCGGCCGATCGCTAGGCGCCGACGATGCGCCGAAAAAGAATGCTCGCATTCTGATGGTGACGCAAAGCGCGGGATTCAAGCATGGAAGCGTTTCTCGCAAAGAAGAAAAACTTTCGCCGGCCGAACGTGCGATGACCGACCTGGGAATTTCCAGCAACTTGTTCCGCGTCGACTGTACCCAGGACGTCGCTCGCGATGTCACCAAGGAAAAGCTCGACAATTACGATATCGTGCTGTTCTACACCACGGGCAATTTGCCGTTTGCCGATGACGTCCGCGACTACCTGTTCAACGTTTGGGTCAAGCAAAAGGGGCATGGGTTTATCGGCACGCACTCAGCCGCGGACACTTATCACGATTACGAGCCCTATTGGGAAATGATCGGCGGCACGTTCAACGGGCATCCGTGGGGATCGAACCAGACCGTGACGGTGACGGTCCACGACAAAAACCATCCGGCGAGCAAGCCCTGGGGCGACGAGTTCGAAATCCAGGACGAAATCTATCAGTTCAAACACTGGCAGCCGGAAAAAGTACACGTCCTGATGAGCTTGAACATGGCCAAGACGAAGCTCAAAAAACCCTATCAAGTGCCGATCGCGTGGGTCAAAAACTACGGTGACGGCAAAGTGATGCACATGAGCCTCGGACACCGCGAGGAAGTCTGGGCCAACGAAAAGTACCTGCAATCCCTGTTGGGCGGCATCAAGTGGATGATGGGTCTTGAGTCCGGCGATGCCATGCCCAATCCGGACGTTTCCTCGGCGCAAGAAGCCAAGGCCAAAGCCGATACGGAAGCCGCGGGAACGAGCGGCGGCTAGCAGCCGTTGAAAATACCCTCGTGGCATTTTTCAAGCTCGCCAAGTGCGGAGCTAAGCTCCGCACGCAAGCGCAAAATAACGACTTGCGTCGCTATTTTGTCATCGCATCCCTGCAATGGCGCAGCCTGATGAGTAAATCAACAGGCGGCTAGAGGTCTCCGCTAGAACTCGACTTGAAACCGGGTAGCGAAGATGTCCATCTCGCTGAAGCCCCTGCTATTGCTGTCGAGCATGCTATGGATCCAATTGAACTGCACGCGAGTGCATTGGTTCGAGTAGGCGATATAGGTCCGTGTGCCAGCCAAGGCGAGCAAAGTGATTCGGGTAACCTGACGAGATTGTAATGGATCTTGCGGATTGTGCGTAAAGTTCCGGAAGTGCCGATTCCGATGACCATTCTGGTATGGCAATCCTTCAATTGACGAACCGTCTGCAGTTTCACGGCATTTCGACTTTAAGAGCATCCCATTCATGCTGTCTCGCGTCCGGAATCGTCTGATCGCAACTTGCTTGCTGATGGCCGCCAGCTCGCCAGTGACCTTCTCCGCGCAGCAAACCTCCGCTGAAGTTCGATTTGCACCTGCGTCGTTCGTGCACGCCTCGGCCCAGGCCGGCAATGCCACTAGCCACCCACCGGTCTCAAACAGCAACTCACTGCCCGAACCGCCCGGCGCCGGCGATAGCACCAGCGATCGCGTCGCCGATTTGGAACAGCGCTTGGCCGACATGGAAGCAGTACTAGCTCGTCAACCAGTCCCAGACACGGTTCAAACGGGTCAGACTAGCGCGCCGGCCGAGCCGGCGGGTAGCTCCATCGGCTCTGACCTGGATCTGATTCCAAAGTGGAACTTCGGCTTTGAGGCTCAGACAAAAGACAAGGCATTTCGAACCAAATTCGGCGGCCAATTGCAATTTGACTACTCCGATTACAACCAGGCATCGCAATTGACGAACATGCCGATCAACGCGCCGCCCGGCATCCCGTCGGGTGGGATTGGCTCACAGAATGAGTCCATCAACTTCCGTCGCTTGCGCCTGCGATCCGAAGGGACCATGTACGAGAACGTCGGCTGGGTCGTGCAACCAGACTTCGCCAATGCAGTCAACGTTTCCAATGTGCCCGGCAATCCGCCCGGCTATCCGAATTCGTTGGGCCAGGCGGGCTTCCCCGCCGGTCAGACTCTGGCAATTGCGCCGTCGCTCACCGATTGCTACGTCACGGTGATGAAGCTTCCGATGGTGAACAACTTGCGCGTGGGCAACTTCAAAGAGCCGGTCGGACTGGAGCACATGACCAGCAGCCGGTTCCTGGATTTCATGGAACGAAACTACATCCAGGACATGATTCACGGCCCTTTCAATAACGGGTTTTCTCCCGGCGCGATGTTCTTCGACTGGTCGGAAGATCAAAACGCGACCTGGCAGTTGTGGGGCGGTCCGAATCAGGCGAACCTGTTCGGCTATCACGTCGGCCAGGGACAATGGGCAGGCACGATCCGCGGATCGTGCCTGCCATACTATGACGAAGCCTCAAACGGGCGCTATCTGGTCCACCTGGGCGGCTCGCTTAGTGCTCGCAAACCCGATCAAGGCCAAGACCGCTTTCGCATCCGCGGTGATTTGCGCGACGGCCCGCCCAGCACACTCAACACCAATTATCTCGACTCCGGCAGTTTTCTGACCAGCTTTCAGTACATCGCCAACGCCGAGTACCTGACCGTCTGGGGTCCTTGGACGCTCCAGGCGGAATACATGGGCACCTGGCTCCAGGACACTGCCTACAACATTCTCAACAATCAAACGACTGCCGGCGTGCCGGTTTCCACTGCCATTCCCCAGGCCCAACAGGCGCTGTACGCGGCATTTCTGGCGGGCCAAGGTGGCGGAAACGTGTACTTTCAGAGCGCCTATGTCGAGTTGCTCTACTTCATTACCGGCGAAAGTCGCGGGTATGACCGGCGCATGGGCATCTGCGACCGGATCGTGCCGATCAACAACTTTTTTTGGACGCGATCGCGCGACGGCGGAGCGTGTGGTTGGGGCGCGTGGCAGGTCGGCGCTCGCTACAACTATGCCGATTTGAACAGCAGCCTGATAAACGGCGGCGTTCTGAACTCGCTGACTCTTGGAGTCAATTGGTTCTTGAATCCGAACCTCAAGTTCCAGTTCAACTACGACATCACCTATCGAAGTCAAGTGGCCCAAACCACGCCCGGCTGGGTCAACGCCGCCGGCCTACGGATGGCATTTGACTTTTGATCGCCAACTTGGCGAAACAGAGTTGCCACCGCGACCTGTCTACATCGAGCGCTGATTCGAGTTGATCAGAGAGCTTGAGCGGCTCAGGTGAGCCCCGGAGTGCGAGGACTCAGTCAGATCCCATCGCGTTGACCGAAAACGTGTCGTTGGGGTCATGCTTGACACCCAGAGCCGGCCACTCGGCGGCACGATCTCGCGCGGCAGACTGTTGCGATGCGTAGGGGTTATTCGCATCCACAGCCTTGGTCCTGGCGCAGGCTCCGCACAACAGGCTCGCCAGAATCAAAGCTAAAGTCAGCCTCTTCATCGCATCATCTCGAGTCTTGCCAGAAGTAATGATCGACTTAATCATTATTATCGATCGGCGGCAAGGACAATCTGCTTCGCAAATTCCCCTCGAGTCTGTAATTCCACGCGCCATTCCTGGTCCGCTTGCATGCTGTCATTCAGCCAACGCAAGTGGGACCGAACACGCCTGGGTCCATTGGCGATCGATGTATGTCGTAAACCCCGAAGGTCTCGAAGTCGAGTTGGTCTGCAACGACGAAACCGTGAAATAGCTTGTCGCAACGTCTGGCATCGATCGGCCGCTAGTGCGAGCCACTGTATCGCGAGCCAACCTCCAACTATCAATTGCGGGTGGCCCGTTGTTACAATCGCCGCTACCGCTGCATCATTCGAGCTAAGCAGTTCAACGGCAGCCTTGTTCTCACAATTCAGGTCGAAGATGAACGCCATGCGAACGAGAGACTCAGGGCTTCTTGGCGCGGCATTTTGCGCGGCAATGTTTTTCAGTAGCTACGCCAATGGCCAGAACGACTCAGTGCGAAAGTCACTTCCGGGCGATCGGGCCATAATAAATCGCCGCGCGTTTCCAGACCAGCATGGCGGTTCTTCGTCCTTCAACCTTAATTCTAAGCCGCTCGTCTTCGAGCTAAGCGAAACTCCGTTGCCCTTTCTGGATTGGTCAGTCGTTGACGTCGGCCAGATCGGCTGGATAGGCGAGCGAGGCGACGTCGTTCCTCTCAGTGAGAAACATGATTACCAAGACGAGAAACAAATCTTACCCGTTCCGTTTAGCGTGGCCAGCGGAGTGCGGATTCGGGCGCAGAAGCCCGAGAAGCAAGACACCGATTCGACGTTCTTCCCAGCGACGTTGCCCTGGGAAGGTCGAGAGCCCCACACGCTGATTCACGACGAGGACAACAAGCTCTACCACCTTTGGTACAACACCAAGATCGGCACGGCCTACGCGGAATCAAGAGATCTTAAGAGTTGGACGAAGCCCCTCGTGAGTCCCATTAAGTTCGAGGGCTACCCCAAGACAAACGCGATCTACATTGCCAACGCCAACGAGCGCGAGCGGTGGATGTTCCAGCAGACAGACGCGATCCGCCCCGGCGCATCGGGCACTTTTTTCAAAGACCCTTCGGCTCCGCCGGTGGAGCGATTCAAGACAACCTTCCTGGCGTCGTCCGATCCGGAAAAACTGCGCGCCTTCGCTGAGCGCACCGGCAAACACCTCAGCCCCATGGTCAGCGCTAAGTCCGGCAATTGCGTGTATGGCGCCGTGTCACCCGATGGAATCGCTTGGACGATCCTGAAGGATCCCATCCTTTTGCACGATGCTGACACAATGACGGTCAATCGCTACGACCGCGAGTTGGAGCGATATGTTTCCTACACGCGATTGTTCGAATTGGGTCGGCGCACGATCGCACGCACGGAGTCGAAGGACTTCCGAGACTTTCCTTTGCCTCAAAGCGTGCTCGCGCCGGGTCCCGAGGATCCGCCCTTCGTCGATTTTTACGCCAACTCAATGTGTACCTACCCGGGCATTCCTTCGCTGCGCATGATCTTCGGCCTGGTCTACGATCGTTCGATCGATGACTCCTGTGTGCGATTGGCGACCAGCCGCAATGGCACGCTGTGGCATTGGATGCCGGGCGACGCGGTTTTGAAGGGCGGCCTCGCGGGTCGTTGGGACGAGCATTTTGTCCGCACGATTCCCAGCTTCGTGCCGACGCCCGACAACCGCATGATGATTTGTTACAACGGTAACCTGCTGCCGCACAAGTTTCCGCGGCAGGTCTTCCAGAGCGGCGGCTGGGGCGTGTTGTCGTGGAAGCGCGACCGGCTGGCGGCGATTGAGGCACCCGAGCGAGGCGAGTTCACCACGTGCGTCCTTAAACTGCGTCGCAATCGCATCCTGCTAAACATGGAAACCGAGCGTGCCGGCGAAATCTCGGTCCAAGTGTTCGACGAACACTTCAAAGCGATCGCCGGTCGCACCTTCGAGGAAGCCGAACCCCTCAATGGCGATGGCATCGCGGTGCCCGTCACTTGGAACGGCAAAAGCGATCTGAGCGCGTACCGCGACAAAGTGGTTTATCTGCGCTTCAAGATGCGAGCGGCCAAATTATACGCGATTCACGCGGGCGATTGAACCGCGCGGCCTTCGCAGACCCACGTTCCAGTGCTGGTGTCTGAACCTGCCCTTTGTGGGCTTTTCATTTGGCGTCGGCACTGCCGACCGCTCGCGGTACAATGTAAAGCCAGCCACAGTTTCAAGAGAGAGCTGTCCATGACGCACCCTTGGCACGACGTAAAGCCCGGAACCGAGTTGCCGTTGAATTTCACGGCCGTCATCGAGATTCCGCTGGGATCGAACATCAAATATGAATTGGACAAGGAAACCGGGTTGCTGCGGGTAGATCGGGTGTTGTACTCGGCGGTATATTATCCGGCCAACTACGGCTTCATACCGCAGACCCTGGCCGAGGATGACGATCCGTTGGACGCGCTTGTGTTGTGCCAAGAGGCCGTGGCCCCGCTGACTTTGGTAAGGGCCCGCGCGATCGGGCTGATGACGATGATCGACACGGGCAAGGCGGACCATAAGATCCTGGCGGTCGCCATCGACGATCCGGAATATCAAGACGTCCACGACTATCGCGAACTCTCGAGCAATCGCCTGTTGTCGTTGCGCCGTTTCTTCCAGGACTATAAGACTTTGGAGCACAAGCTGGTCGAAGTCGACGAGTTTCAGGAACCGTCCACGGCGCTACCCATCATCAGCCGGTCGCTCGAGCAATATCGAGCCCATTACGGATCTCGCACTTCCCGTTGAATCGTCACGAACGTCTCTCGTCCACTTTGAGTCGCATTCTCGCATGGCCACCGAATCCGCCACACACAGCTCGTACGACGACGTCCCGTATCCCACGCAGTCGCTGCCCCAATCGCATCCCAACCGACTGGCGGGAGTGGCCACGTTGTTTGGTATGTGCCCCAAACCGATGGACGGCGCGCGGATTCTCGAGTTAGGCTGTGCCACCGGCGCCAATTTAATTCCCATGGCCGAGCAATACCCCGAAGCCTCGTTTCTGGGAATCGACTCTTCACAGCGCCAGATCGCCGCGGGCTCGCGCGCGATCGAGCATCTTGGGTTGAAGAACATCGAGCTCCGCCGACTCGATATCCTGGCGGTCGCTGAGAGCTTGGGAAATTTTGACTACATCATTGCTCACGGCGTTTTCTCTTGGGTCCCTCCCGCGGTTCAAGAAAAGCTGTTTGAAATCTGCCGTACGCATCTCGCCGAACAAGGCGTCGCATACCTCAGCTACAATATCTATCCGGGCTGGCATCTGCGCGACACCATCCGAGAGCTCGCCTGTAGCTGTGCCGCGAAATCGGACCCGCCCAATGTGCGAATCAGCCACTTTGTCAAGTTGCTGCGATTCTTATCCAAATCCTTGGCCGAAGACGAATCGGCCCACGGCAAATTGCTCGGTGGTGAGGTCGACTTGCTGTTGAAACAGCCGGTAGGTTATCTGTTTCATGATTTCCTCGAGGATGACAATCGACCACTCTACTTCCACGAGTTTGCCGCCAGGGCCGCCACCCACGATTTGCAATACGTGGGCGAAGCCGTCCTCAACACGATGTTCGCCACCAATTTTGGCCCGGCGATTTCGAAAAACCTGCTGCAAGTTTCCACCGACGTCATCTCGATCGAGCAGAACATGGACTTGTTGCGCAACCGTGCCTTTCGACAGACGCTGCTGTGCCACAAGAATGTCGAGCTGACCCGCACGATTGCTCCAGATTCACTTGCCGATTTGTATTTGACGGGAGAAGTCCGACCCGAAAATGATCCTCCTGATTTGAAGGAAGGGGTGATTGAACGATTTGCGGTCCAGCGCTCGATGCGTACGACCGGCACGATCGCGTCGATTTCCTCTCCAGCACCGATGCTCAAGGCGGCGCTATGGCACATCGGCAGCGTCTGGCCGCGGGCCGTTTCGCACGACGAATTGCTCGACGCCATCTCGGCCTTGCTCTCGTCCGCTGGCGATCCCGCCCCGTTCTCCTTACAGGATCGCGCGAACTTGGGTCACAACCTCATTCAATGCCTGGCCATGGGGCTGATCGAGGCTCAAGTTTTGCCGGATCGCTTCACCTCGACGGTCAGTCAGTGCCCGCAAGCCAGCCGCCTGGCGCGATGGCAAGCGCAAACCATGTCGAGCGTCACGAACGGCCGCCACGAGGTCATCCTGCTAACCGAAGTGAACCAGCGTCTGCTGAAATATCTCGATGGCCAGCACGATCGCCGTGCGCTGCTCGAAATGCTCAGTCAAGCAGTCGATCGCGGAGAAATCTCGATCCTCGTCAATGGCATTCCTGCCAGCGGAGGCGAAGCCGTCTCTGAAATTCTTGAACAAACACTGGACAATAGCCTGGCCACACTGGCCGCCAACGCGGTGCTCGTTGCGTGATGGATCGTTTCGTTTTTTGTTCGGCGCCCCCCTAACCTTCGCAATGCTTCCATGGTCGCACACTCCTCCTACGACGAAGTTCCGTACCAGAATTTCCCCATCCCGCAAACGCAGCCTGAGTTTTTGGCCGCTGTCGCCTTGATCCGCGGCCTGACACCGCGCGATCCGGCCGAAGCTCGAATCTTGGAACTGGGTTGCGGCCAAGGTCTGAACCTGATCGCGCTGGCCGAAAGCCATCCGCGCAGTTCGTTTCTCGGCATCGACTCCTCGGAACGTCAAGTCGCGGCGGCCCGGCAAACCGCGCACGAGGTTGGCCTTTCGAACGTCGAGTTTCGCCAGGAGAACATTCTGGATCTGGGCAACGAGCTGGGCACATTCGACTACATCATCGCCCATGGCCTCTACTCGCATGTCGATGCTGTCGTGCGCGACAAGCTGCTGGCGGTTTGCCAACAGCAACTCGCGCCTCAGGGGGTCGCCTTCGTCAGCTTCAGCAGCTACCCCGGCCGGCACGTCCACGACATGCTACGCGCGATGATGTTCTATCAAT
>Ga0163150_10009904_pt1 | contig 10430 bp, 8 predicted proteins | sample OliLakLV19P2IB_FD_148628 | JGI IMG/M metagenome (GOLD analysis project Ga0163150, IMG submission 148628) | Freshwater microbial mat bacterial communities from Lake Vanda, McMurdo Dry Valleys, Antarctica - Oligotrophic Lake LV.19.P2.IB | ecosystem: Environmental > Aquatic > Freshwater > Lake >...
GGAGCGGATATGCGCGGGCAGTCTGGACAACGCGGCTTCACGCTCATCGAACTGCTGGTGGTCATCGCCATCATCGCGATCCTGGTGGGACTCACGTTCCCCGCACTGGGGAGTGCGCGGGAGACGGCGCGGCGGGTGAAGTGCGCCGCCAATCTCCGCGGCCAGGGTGTGGCGATTCGGCTGTATATGGATGAGAGCAAGGACTTGCTCCCGGCGACGCGTCCGATCTTCGATCCGGCATACGACCCGGCGACCGCCCAGCCGGGCGCGGATGCACACATCCTCAATGTGCTCTGTCCGTTCATGGGGGTCGGGTTGCCGCAGGTCGCGCCGGGTGGGGCTGCACCGCCGCTGTTCGCAGGCGTGTCGGATTCGCTGATCTGCCCATCGGATCGGAGCGGCAAAGACTCGGCCACCAACAACGAGCCGATCTGGCGCGGGCTGGGGTGGAGCTACGACTATTTTCCGGCCGAGCTGTCGGTGGCGAATGAGATGCTGACCATCCCGGCATCGCTGCGGGCGGTGGCGATCACCAAGACTTACGAGCAGATCCGCTGGAAAGACCTGCCGGTGAACTTCGACTACGACGATCTGCACCCGATCCGCGCCAAGCCGCAGATTCCGCGGAACGCGGTGTACTTCGGGGATTGGCGGGCCGACTGGGCGACGGACCTGACGAGGTATCAGAACCGATCGCTGCGGGCGGACCAACTGTGGCAAGAGCTGGTGTGCGATCTGGCGCGGTTCGGGGGGTTGAGGTTGCCGGGATGCAGGTGAGGGGGAAGTGTTTCGCGGGCGGCGAGTGTGGATTCCGGGCCTGTGGTGGTGAGTGAAGGATGCGGTTATGAGCGACGCGACGAAGCCGGATTCGCCAATGAACCATTCGCTGCTCGAAGGCATCGAGGTGCCGGATGCGGCTGCGCACGGGAAGACACCCCGCGCCCCGCGGCCGTTTGTGCCGGGGATCTTGAAGCACAATCGGGCGACGCGGTGGGTGAAGACTCATCACCGGGCCGCGTGGGCGACGCTGGGGTTGCTGGTCGCGGGCGCGGGTATCGGCGCGTGGCGCGAGCTTCGCTTTCAGCAGCCGCCGGACTATGCCACGGCCGACATCGAGGATGTGCTCGATTACACGCTGATTACCGAGGACTTCAACCAGTTGCCCATCGACCAGCGGATCGACCTGCTGCGCGACCTGGTCAAGCGGTTCGGCGGGATGGAAGGGTCGGACTCGGTGCTGATGGCGCAGTGGGCCGCGATGATCGAGGGCGACCTGCGCGAGCAGATGATGAAGAACGCCTCGCTGCTGGCGATCGATCTGTGGGACAAGTACGCTGGGGACTATCAGGTGGTGCCCGTGGACGGACGCGCCGAGTTCATGGACAAGACCGTGGTCGAGTTCTTCAAGCTCATGGAGAGCTTCAATCCCAGCCCGCGGCCCGAGGGCGAGAAGGAAACCAGCGACGAGAAGCGCCTGGAGGATGCCCGTGCACAGGCCTCGCGCGACCAGAGCGCCATACGCGACGGCAAGGTGTCGAGCGGCGACCTGGGTCGCATGGCCGACTTCATGCGCAACGGCATGGGCAAGTTTGCCGCGCCGCAGACGCAGGCCCGCGCGGCCCAGCTCATGCGCGACATGACGCGGCACCTCCGCGGGCAGGACATTGCGACGGGCATGCCGCTGCCGGGGCGTGCGAAATAGCGGACGCGGTCGAGGTGCTGCGGTTCTGCTCCGGCAATAAAGGGGCATCTTGCGTCGTTTGCCTCATACACCCTTCCCATCCCGGGCCGGGTATCAGGAGTCCGTACCGATGAATCGCAAACACAATTGCGGCTGGACGCGCGTGGCGGTGATCGTGGTGGGTGCCGCCACGTCGGCGGCCGCGCTCGCGCAAACGCAAACCGATGAACGACCGCCCAGCGTGGATGCCCCGCTCGGCGGTCCATCAGTGAAGGACCGCGAAGTGCCCGGCGCGACGGGGATGTTCGGCGCAGGGACCGAGAACAAGCGCAAGTTGCAGGACCGGATCCCGCCGCGGGCGATGCGGATGGCGATGGGACCGGTGATGGGCGATGATGCCCCCGACGAGACCCGCGCGACGCCGGAGCAGCGCGAGAAGATCCAGGGATACATGCGCGAGTATCAGACCCTGGTGCGGGAGTATGTCGATGGGCACCGCGCCGAACTCGAAGAGCTGCGGTCGAAGATTCCGCCCGAGGCAATGAACGGGCCGGCCGGTGAGATCTTCCGGCGGCTCGATGGACCGGGGAACGACGGTGGGGATAAGCGCGCAGGGCGACCGCGCCCGCCGAAGGATGGCGAGCCGGCACAGGGCGCGGGCAAAGCCCGAAAGGCCGCGGCCGAAATCCCTGTCGAAGCGCGCGAAAAACTCCGCGAACTTGCGGCGGAGATGCCACAGTTCGAGCAGATGTACACGAAGGTGTGGGCGGAGCTGCGTCCCGAGCAGCAGACGGCGGTGGATGAGCGGCTGCAGGAGTTCCGCGACCGGCAGGCCCGGCAGCGCGAGGATTCCTACGTCGAGAAGCGAGCCAAGAAGGGCGGCGAGACGGGCGGTCCTGAGCAGATGGATACGCCGGGGCCGAAGGGGCGCGGGCCGGCGCGTCGGCCGCGGGCCCAGAGCGGGGACGAGGGTAGATCGCCGCTCGTATCCGGCGATCGCCGCGAACGGATGGCGCGACTGTTCGAGCGCATGTCTCCCGAGCAGCAGGAGCAGTTGCTGGGGCGGATCGAGCAGCGCATGCGCGATGAGGGTGGTGGCGGAATGAAGCCGCCGCCCCCCAAAAATCCGCCGGGAAAAGCGGGACACGCGCTGGCGCGTCCGGGCGAGCGGCGGCCGCCGCCGCAGCGGGATGGAGTGCCCGTTCCGCCCATGGACGAATGAGCGAACACCGCAGGTAGAGTCTGGTGAAGGTCCGGTAACTAAATGTCGTGGAATCGGCCGGGTATTCCTTTGCGGGAACCCGGCCGATTTTTTTTCGCTTCGCTGTCAGGTGCGTCCTCGGCCGAACAAAATCCGCGCGGATGTGCGAGCGTCGCCCGCGGTGCGATGCGGGCCGAAAAGTTATCCGACCCTGCGATGTGAAGATGTATCGGATGTGCGCTCAAACGTGGAACTCTCGCCATCGACATTGCGTATGAAGGCGTGTAGGTGTTCGATTTCTAGGCTAGTATCGAGTGTTGAAGTTGGGTAAGCTGAGCGATGGCCATGGCCCATGTGCGTCGTCCCGGTGATATCCAAGGCCGGCATGATTCCGGTCGAAGCGGGCGGGTTCTTTCAAGATGATCGACCTGGGGTGCCCGATAGGCATTGACCGATAGCGATTTGTCCTCCTCCCCCTGATCTCTCTCTCCTCCAGCGGGGCGCAGTCTCACGATTGCGCCCTGCTTGTTTTTTTGTGAGGGGAAGGAAATGGGTTGGAGAGGGCACCGGGGACGAACGGGCGACCCCCTTCCTCTGGGAGGCGTGTTCGAGCGCCAACAATCGGGGATGAGCGATCGTCCGATTCTGGTGACGGGGGCGGCGGGCTTCATCGGCTCGCATGTGGCGGGGGCGTTGCTGGCGCGCGGGCGGCAGGTCGTCGGCGTGGATAACTTCGATGGCTATTACGACCTCGACATCAAGCAGCGCAATGTTCGCGAGACCATGGCCCGGGCCGCGAACGATGCGTACCACCTGGCCGAGGCGGACATCTGCGATGCCGACGCGATGCGTCGCGTGTTCGAGTCGCACAAGCCCGAGGGCGTGATTCACCTGGCGGCCAAGGCGGGCGTGCGTCCCAGCATCGCCGATCCGGTCGGTTATGCGCGTGTCAACGTCATGGGCACTTCGATCATGCTCGAAGAGGCCCGCCGCGGCGGTTGCGCCCGATTCGTGATGGCCTCGAGCTCCAGCGTGTACGGCAACCAGACCAGCGCCCCGTTCAGCGAGGAGCTGGATGTTTCGGCACCCATCTCTCCATACGCCGCGACCAAGCGCTCGTGCGAGATGATCGGGCACGCGCACTGGCACCTGACGCGGATGCCGACGGCGTGCCTGCGGTTTTTCACGGTGTATGGGCCGCGGCAGAGGCCGGATCTGGCGATCAGCCTGTTTCTGAACAAAGCCGCGAAGAACGACCCGATCGTGATGTTCGGCGACGGCGCGAGCAGCCGCGACTACACGTTCATCGACGACATCGTTCGCGGCGTGGTCGCGGCCTACGACCGGATCGACCGTCACGGCTTCCGCATCTGGAATCTGGGAAGCTCCGGGCCGGTCACGCTGCGCGACATGATCGCGACCATTCAGCGCGTCACCGGGCGCGAGCTCGCCGTGCAAGCCCGCCCGATGCAGCCGGGCGATGTCGAGCGCACCTATGCCGACCTGACGCGGTCCACCGCTGAACTGGGGTTTCGACCGACCACGCCATTCGCGGAGGGCGTCGCGGCCCAGTGGGCGTGGATGCGGGGTGGGTGATGGACCAGCGCGGAGCGCGGGGCGTCGAACGCGGCGCGAAGAGCCGCTGGGTGACCTGGGTGTCGTGGGTCGGGGCGTGCGGGCTGCTGCTGGTCAGCCTGTGCTGGCTCGGGGCGCGGCGGTCGTGGACGCTCGATTTGATAGGCAATCTCGGGGCGCAGTGGCTCGTGGCCGCGCTGGTCTGCTCGGGCGTCTGGCTGGTGCTGCGGCGGTGGAAGTTCGCGGCGGTCGGGCTGCTCGCGTCGGCTTCGCTGCTGGCTTCGCTGGGGATCGGCTCGCGCTCGCTCATGGTGCCCGACGCGGGCGTTCGCGTCGCCGGTTCGGTTCGGTTCTTCCACTCCAACGCCAGCACCCGGGGCGACGGCGCGAGCATCGAAGCCCAGATGGCCGCGGCCGATGCCGATGTGCTCTCGGTCGCGTGTCCGCCCGTGGCCCACCAACGCGACGTGATCTACGGCGACGGTCTTGCCAACCGGTACCCCGGCAAACTGGTGCGCGAGTGGCGGGTGGAGGCCGATGGGGTCAACACCGACGTCACGGCGGGGTTTCTGGTCTCGCGCTGGCCGCTGCGACGGGTCGATGCGACGAACTGGGAGATCGGGCCTGCCACCGACTACCTCATCGCGGCCATCGTCGAGCGACCGGGGTTAGAAGGGGGCGAGTTCGCCGTGCTGGCCTTGCACCCGCGTTCGCCCCGCAGCCCGGCGAGATGGGCCTTGGGCACTCTCGTCGTCGAGGCCGCGGCCCGGATGACCGCCCGGCTGCATGGCGAGGGCTACGCCGTCGTTGTGCTGGCGGATCTGAACTCGACCCCCAGCGGGGCGAGGAGTCGGCTGTTGTGCCGCGAGGGCGGCCTGTACCGGGCCAAGCCGCTGCTGCGGGCGACGGGTACATATCCGCTGCCTCTGGGGCCTCACGATGACACCCAGGGCCGCGGCCGCCGTCGGGTGGAGTGGGGGCTTGGGGTGGCGATCGACGACGCGTGGGTGAGCCGATCGGTCGAGGTGGTGGGCTGGGGCGTTCTTGACCGGCTGGAATCCGAACATGTTCCGATCATCCTGGATGCGCGGATTCCGGTGCGGGCGACTTTGGAGGGTTCGGTGTCGGGCCGATAAACCCCTCGGGGTCGGGCGGCGTACTGGCCGTTCCCCGAGCGGGGGTCGAGTGGAATCGGACAAGAACAATGCACCTGACGCTGGCACAGTATTTTTACGGGTTTGAGGGGAGCGTGGCCGCGAAGGTGTTCATGGTGGGGTTTGGCGCGCTGGCGCTGGTGGCGGCGCTGCTGATCCGGCTGACGGCGCTGCAGTGGATCATGGCGGGGATGCTGTTCTTCACGTCGCTGACCGCGCCCGCGAATCAGGATCAGACTTCGTACCTGCAGACGTGGATGCTGCCGGTGCAGATGCGGCGGGCCGAGGGGCACCTGGCGCTGGGCGTGCTGATGACGCTGATCGTGGTGCTGACGGGGCGCATCCACATGCCGCGGGTGCCGGTGCAGTCGGTCTTTCTTTTGGGGATCGGGCTGTACGCGGGTTTCATGCAGTTCTTCCACGAGGGTCCGATCGAGGCGATGCAGTCGATCGGGTTTGCGCTGGCGGTGATCCCGTGCATGTGCTTTGCGGTGCCGGCGGCGTGCAAGACCTACGAAGGCTGTCTGCAGACGATCCGCGCGATGATGTGGGTGAGCGTGCTGTGGACGGTGTGCAGCTCGATCCAGTTCATCATCAACCCGCGGTTCGTGGTGAACACACAGGGGCGGTTCTGGGGCATGATGGCCAACGCGCAGCAGGCCGCGATGTTCAACGCCCCGATGGCGATCATCGCGATCTGGCTGTTGCTGAACGACCACAAGAAGCGGCTGAAGCCGCTGTGGGTGGGGCTGGCGACGATCAACCTGCTTTTCGTGGGATGGACCGCGTCGCGATCCGGGGCGGTGATGGTGGTGCTCGGCGCGGCGTTCGTGTTGTATCGCCGCATCGGCAAAGTAGTGCTTTTCCTGCCCGTGGCCGCGCTGGTGTTCTTCGCGCTGTCCTTTCTTTCCGACGAGCTTCAGATCCAGTCCAACATCGACCGTCTCACGTCGGTGGAGAACACCCGCGCGTCGGTTTGGGCCGCGCAGATCGAGAACATCATCGAAAGCCCGCTGGTGGGCGTGGGGTGGCACGAGACCGGCGGCAGCGAGTCGAGCTGGCTGGGCGGCTTCGCCGGCTATGGCGTGGGCATGTTCCTGCTGATGATCTCGCTGCTGCTGTACAGCATGTGGCGGTGCGCGTGGCTGTGGGTCAGGCGGTCGCGGCTGCCGAAAGAGCAGCGTCCGCTGGTGGAGCTGTTCACCGCGTGGAACGCGATGTACTTCGGCGTGGCGACGTTCGAGGGGATCCTCGTTGGCCGCTCCTCCACGACCCAGGTCATGACCCTGATGTTCGCCGGCATCGGCGTCTGGGTCACCGAACAGGCCGCCAGCCGCCTTACCCTCACCCCCGATCAGGACGAAGCCTCCGACCCCGATGCCCCGCCGCTGATCGATGGGTCAGTCGAAGAGACCTATGGATTCGACGACGGTGCCGACGACTATCCTCGACGCGGACGACTCGCATGACCTCCCTGCCGCCTTCATCCCCATCCCGCCCCACCGCGCTCGCCAGCCCAGAGCACGCGAACGGCAGCCGCGAAGCTTCCACTCCGCTCCGCGCCCCCGCCACGCTCCAGAAGCTCCACCTCGGCTGCGGACTCGTCACGCCCCCCGACTGGCTGAACGTTGACGGTTCGCTCAACGCGCGGCTTGGAAAGTTTCCTTTCGTCCGGTCTCTCGCCCGCGCGGTCGGCCTCACCGGCAGCACCGCGCGCTTCGACAAGAGTGTCTTCGGCCACGACCTTCGCCGGCCCTTGCCCTGGCCGGAGGCGACGTTCGGTGCCATCTACGCCTCTCACCTCTTCGAGCACATGTACGTCGACGAGGTCAAGCGGCTTCTGCTCGAGTGCCGCCGCGTCCTCGCGCCGGGCGGCGCGCTTCGCGTCGTCGTTCCCGACGTTGCCGTCCTGGTCCGCGGTTACGTCACCGGCGACTTCCCCGCCTGGACCGCCGACCACATCCACCACGGCCCACGCGCCGACATGATGATCACCGGCCTGCTCATGCGCGATCGCGTCGCCCCCCGCGGCCGCCTGCTCACCCGGGTTTACCACGCCATGTTCGACTTCCACAGCCACAAGTGGATGTACGACTCCGAGAGCATGACCGCCCGCTTCACCGAAGCCGGCTTTGCCGAGGTCCGTCGAATGGGCTTCGGCGAGAGCCGCATCGACGGCATCCTCGATGTCGAGCGCGAGATCCGCGTCAGCGACGGTGCCGGCGTCGTCATCGAAGGCCTCAGACTCTAAATCTCGATCGCGCCCGCCGCCCGCAGTGCCGCCCGCAGACCCGCGATCGGATCCGCCTCCGTTCGCCACCGCGCAAGCTCGCGCGCGCTCGCCGCACGCATCCCTTCCAGCCGCCTCGCATCGGTCGCCGTCCGCAGCGCCTCCGTCAGTGCCTCCAGATTCCCTGCCGGAAACACCATCCCGCTCTCGCCGTGCTTCACCAGTTCGTACGCCGCGCCCACGCGGTCGCTGGCCACCACCGCCATTCCCGCGGCCGCGGCCTCATTCACCACCAACGCCCACGGCTCGTAGTCGCTGGCGAGCACGAGCGCGTGCGACCGCTTGTAGATGGCCGCGAGGTGCCGGGTGTCTTGAAAGCCGAGGAAGCGAATGCGCCGCTGCGCGAGCAGCTCGCCCGCACGGGCTTCGAGCGAAGGCTGACTCTCGCCCTTGCCCACGATGATGAGATCCCAGTCGGGGCGATCGTGCGAGATGGCGCGGAAGGCGTCAATGACGAGGTCGACGCGCTTGACGGTGATGAGTCGCGCGCAGCAGACCAGCCGCTTGCGGCCGGGTTCGAGCGCGAGCGCAGCCGCGAGCTGATCCGCATGGGCATCGTCCATCTGCTCGATGGCGGCGTAGTCGGGCTCGACGGGCATGGTGAAGAGCCAGTCGTCGGCGATGCCGTAGCGGTGGAAGAAGCGCCGGCCGGCCTGGCCGCAGACCAGGATGCCGCGGTAACGGGCGCAGACGCCGGGAACATAAATATCTTTGATGCGCCGCTTGAGTCCGGCGGTGAGATCGCCGTGGACGTTGCTGTCGGTCCAGAGGAATGCGGGGATGCGCTGGGCATTGGCCCATGCGAGAGCGCGGAGGATGGGGATCTCGTCGTAGCCGCCGAGTACGAGCGCGGCCGGGCGGTGCTCATCGAGCCAGCGGCGGACCCTGCCGGCGGTTCGCAACTCGTGGAGGATGTGTCCGAGGACGGAGCGCCCGCCGCGGTCGATGACCATGCTGGCCTCGATCCCCGGGGGCGGCTGGGTGTCGAAGCGGACGGTGCCGATATCGGGAACATCGGGGTTGATCCACGGCCCGGTGCGGTATTTGGTGATGAGGGTGGCGAGACGCAGCTCGGGGATCTCGGCCGCGATGCGCCGGTGGAAGGCGATGCGGTACGGCGTGAGGTGGCCGGAGACGATGGCGAGGATGGGCCTTTGTTCGCTCATGCGGGGCGAAGAGTTCACAACGGTAATCTCAGTGACGATTCTTCGCGACACGGTTGTAGAGGGCCTCGAGCTTCTCGCCGATCGCCTCGGGGGAAAGGGTCGACTGCACCCATTCTCGTCCGCGGGTGAGGATGGATGCGCCCCGGTTCTCGTCGATCGCGCGCGACCACGCGGCGGCGAGGGAGGATTTCTCCGGGGCGCACACGATGGCGACGCCCGCCGCACCCATCTCTCCGGCGAGCGCGAGGTTGGCGGTCAGCACGGGCATGGTCCCGACGCAGAGCGCCTCCGGCGCGACGAAGCCGAAGTTCTCGTGCACGGAGTTGAGCGTCAGGGCATCGCCCGCGGCCAGCGCCAGCCACTTGTCCTCGCCTTTCACCCATCCCGTGAAGATCGCGTGCTGGTCGTCGAGGCCGAGCAGACGGGCATCGTCTTTGAGTTCGTCGATCTCTCCCTGATCGCCGCCGCCGACGATGAGGAAGCGAAGGTCGGGGCGCGTGCGGCGGAGCTCGGCCGCGGCCGCCAGCGCCAGATCGACGCGCTTGACGTGGTGCAGGCGGCCCATGAATACCACGCACGGAGCGTCTTGAGGGATGCCGAAGCGGGTCCGGGCGCGGGCGCGGAACTCGGGAGTGACCGCGATTTCGGGCATCTGCACCGGCAGCGGGACGACTCGGCACTTTTCGGGTCCATAGAACCGCGGGATGAGGCTGTGGTCGCGCTCTTCGGCGGTGACGAAGACCAACGCGGCCGCGGAGGTGAGCGCGCGGCGCATCCCAAGCGCCATGAACAGTTCCTTCTTCCAGCGTTTCTGCGCATAGGCCTCGCGCACCAACATGCCGTGGGGTTCCCAGACGTAGGGGATCTTGGCGCGTCGGCAGGCGAGCGCGGCCGCGAGCAGGTCGGGGGACCAGAGGCCATGAATGTGGAGCAGGTCGAAACCACCCCACCCCCCGCTCCCGCCAATCTCGCGGATCAGCATCCGCCCCAGCTCGCCCGAGACCACCGATCGGCCGGAATTTCCAGCCAGCGACCACGACTCGGGCGCAGCCCGGATCGTGTCCCACGCTGGATCGCCCTCGGGGGGACGGACGGCGAACGACCGAACGCTCAGCCCGTGCCGCGTGCGAATCGCGAACAGGCAGTTGAGGAACGCCGTAGCCGTACCGCCGGACTGCACATCGACGGTCTGAATCAGTTGCGCGACTCGCAGGCGAGGCTCCCCGGGTGACTCGTTTATCGGCGGGCTCGAGGAATGATCGGCCATCCGGTCGCGCGCGTCCATCCCGTTGGCGCTGATATTGTTCGCCCCGTTGCAACGATCAGCGCCGCAACCCGCAACCCGCAACCCGCCACCCTACCC
>Ga0163150_10009907_pt1 | contig 10428 bp, 7 predicted proteins | sample OliLakLV19P2IB_FD_148628 | JGI IMG/M metagenome (GOLD analysis project Ga0163150, IMG submission 148628) | Freshwater microbial mat bacterial communities from Lake Vanda, McMurdo Dry Valleys, Antarctica - Oligotrophic Lake LV.19.P2.IB | ecosystem: Environmental > Aquatic > Freshwater > Lake >...
GGGAAGGACTAGGCTACTATCGCCGTGCGCGGCAACTCCATTCGGCGGCAAAACAGATTGTTGAACAGCATGGTGGCCTGTTTCCGCGCGATCCACTACAGGTATTAAAGCTGCCGGGCATCGGTCGCTACACAGCCGGCGCGATAACGTCGATCGCGTTTGACGCACGACAGCCGATTCTTGAGGCTAACACCATTCGCCTGTTCAGCAGGTTACTAGGATACGGCGGCGAGACGAATAGTCGTACTGGCCAGGAATTGTTATGGAAGTTTGCTGAGGAAGTACTGTCGCGCACCGGTAGTGGCGAACTGAATCAGGCACTGATGGAATTGGGAAGCCAGGTCTGTACACCTCGGCAGCCGAATTGCGATGTGTGCCCAGTGATGGCGTTGTGCCCCACGCAAGCGCTCGGGCTGGTGGACTCCATTCCGCTGGTTCGCAAGAAACCGCAGGTCACGCCACTGCGCGAAGCGGCCATTGTAATTCGCCGCGGCAATCGAGTGCTATTGGTGCAGCGCGGGCAGACTAAACGCTGGGCCGGGCTGTGGGACTTTCCGCGATTTGCACTGCATGCCGAATCGCCGGCGATGATCGCTGACGAGATCGCTGCGCAAATTGCGAATCGTTGCCGGTTGAATATCGACTGGCGGCAACAACTGGCGACAATCAAACATGGCGTGACACGATTTCAGATCACATTGGAAATTCACGAAGCGGCGATTGCGAAGCGCGCCAATCAGCGGCGTCAAAATGACGTTATCTTGCCCCCAGACAACGACCCGCCCTATGTCGAGCAACGCTGGCTGCTGCCAAAAGAGCTAGCGGACTATCCGCTCAACACCACCGGGCGGAAGATCGCACGGCTGATTCAGGGGGCAAAAAGGTAGAACAACGCCTTTGCAGAGTACGTGCAATGCGCCAGAATCTGGCGAAAAGGTTGAACTTGCTGGCCACTTGGGCACCAGCGGTGCGGCTTGACGTTTGGTGCCAATCGAATAGACTGAAGGATCAAATTTCTCCTCAGTTGCGGGAATGGCGGAATTGGCAGACGCACCAGCTTGAGGGGCTGGCGGTAGCAATACCGTGCAGGTTCAAGTCCTGTTTCCCGCATGGTTTACATCAATTTTTGCTCTGATGAGCATCTGAGTGCGCCTTGCACTTCACAACGCCGCGTGCCGAAAAGTCCCCAGCCCTATCGGGCCGGCAGATGCTTTTTGCTGGACGTGTATCTCTCTCAACGGTTATTCTAAACCGCTGTCTGTTTCCACCGGGGCACCGCACCGATGGGGCCATTCTTAGTTTTCAGGGTCGTGCAATTAGGGAGCATTCTCATGAGACGAGTATTTTCTAGCTCATCTTCGCTCAGCATATTGTTTCTTTGCGGTTTTTTGTGCGCGAACTGCTTCAGCGAATCTACTGCACATGCTGACTACCTCACGGTTTATGGTAGCCCGACGTATAACTCAACCACGGGGACAGGTTACTTGAATGCAGATGTTGCGTTTGATCCAGGGACACCGGTCCACTCTGGTGTGGCTGTAGGTTACGCGGGAAGTTATGTTAACGGCATATTCCAGAGGGGTGCCGCAATACGATGGACTTCTACCACAACTGAGATCCTTGGTGCCCTGGGTTCCTTACGCAGTGCAAATGCCATTGCAATTAACGCCACAGGGACCGCGGTAGGGAGCGGAAGCAAGCATAATAGCTCGACCGATCTGGGGAGTCGCGCCATTCGCTGGTTGCCGTCCAGTACGACGGCGATTGAACTGGGGCATCTCGGAACCGACATTAATGGAAAGACATATAGCAGCGCTTATGCCGTCAATCTGGCAGGTACGGCCGTTGGTGTTGCCAGCAAGAATGGTGTCGATTCCTATCTAGCAGATCGTGCAGTCCGCTGGGAAGCATCTGGAACAGCGGCTACAGAGCTGGTAGGACTGGCGGATGATATTACCATTGCGAGAGACATCAATAATGCCGGTACGGCAGTCGGCAATGCAAGAAAACTGACTCTGGGATACCGTGCTGTGAGATGGGACGCATCGAGTACGGTGGCTACCGAATTGGATACATTAGGAACAAGTAGTCTAGGCGTCGGCCACGCAATGGCGGTTGGCATCAGCGATGCTGGAATCATTGTGGGAAATTCCAGTAAATACGTCGGTGGAGCCCAGGTGGGAGGGCGAGCAGTACGATGGGGTCCGTCCGGTACGGCAGCCACAGAGCTAGGCGTCCTTTCGACCAACAGCAGTGGCATAGGATCGGCCGCAGCCGCCAATATGAATAATTCAGGGGCGGCCGTGGGGCGAAGTGCGAAATACGCGGGTAACACCTATATGGGCGTTCGCGCAGTCCGGTGGGATGCAAACAGTACCACGGCAACTGAGTTATGGTATCCGGGGACCGACGATGGTGACGCAGATAGCGCGGCCTACTACATCAGTGATAACGGGATTGCAGTGGGGTATTACGAAAAGTTCGTCGGTGGAGTCGATCAAGGAGACTTTGCCATGCTGTGGGGTCAAAATGCGATCGGCATCGACTTGAATTCACTCATCGATCCTGCCAGTGGCTGGACACTGAAAAGTGCTTGGGGAATCTCCGATACCTGGGTTGTGGGAAAGGGGACTTTTGACCCCGATGGCAACGGGCCATTGCTGCCTTACGAACGCGCGTTCCTGCTCGATGTCACAACGGTGGTGCCTGAGCCAACAACCATCGGGCTATTAGGAGTGGGGCTGATCAGTTTGCTGGGTGTGGCCCTGCGGCGGCGAACCTTGCGTGGCTCACCCTCGCGACTATTCGACCAATCCTAAAGAACGCCAATCCCCCGGCACCTCCGCCGTAACCGTCACCTCGGCCTGAGTCGTGGGATGTACAAACGTGATGCTTCGCGCATGCAGCGCGATCGGCCGCTGGCGAGATTCCTCTGCATCGCCAGCCGTTTCTGCGTCACCAAACAACACCGTTGATCCGTATTGCGCATCCCCTAGCAAAGGATAACCGCGTGAAGCGGCCTGCACGCGAACTTGATGCGTGCGTCCGGTGACCAGTTCCACCTCCAGCCACGATCCATGCAACGAACTCCCTAATGTGCGATAGTGCAGAACCGATAACTGCACGGCCCCGCAACTGTCGACCCCTGCGTTCTCGGCCGTGACGACTTCCAGCGAGGCTGCTTCCAAATGCGACATTTCCGCCGCCGGCGTGGGTGTGTAATGCACGACTTCCACATGCGCTTGATCCGGCAGCTTGCGCAGATAATCGGTCCAGGTTCCCTCCGGTGGTTTGACCGTACCGGACAGGCAGGCCCAGTACAGTTTTTTCACCAGCCGTCGCTCGAGTTGACGTGAGAGTTGCCGCGCCGCACGGGGAGTCTTGGCGAGCAAAATCACGCCAGAGGCGGCTCGGTCAAGGCGATGCGGCAATCCTAGATAGGCACCGCGCGGGTCAGTCACGCCCGGCAGTGCCTCGCGAACGCGGCGCTCCAGCGAGTCGTACTGTCGCGGGGCCTGCGTCGGCAGGCCGGCCGGTTTATTGATCGCCAGCAGGCAATCGTCGTCGAGCAGGATTTCGAGATCGGGCAGTTCCATGGCCGTATTGTAGCAACTGCCGGGGTCGCCGCTGGCGAAGAACTCCACAGTGCGGTGCTAGTTCGCCCCCGCCAATTCGCGCGTACCTGGCTTGAAATGCGGAAAACGCTCATTGTAGGTCACGTTGGCCGCTGCCCGTTCAGTTTCCAGTAGTTCTTCCAACAGCGACTTTGCAAAGGCCGGCGCAATTTGATCGCGTACATCCGCCAGCGATTTGGCACCTTTATCGATTCCAGTCACTAGAATCAAATGGATTCCAGAATTCGTCATCACCGGTTCACTAATCGCATCCGGTTCGAGCTTAAAAGCCGCGGCTTTGAACTCTTCTTGCAGCGGACCGTCGCGAGTGATCGCACCGAGTGATCCGCCCGCCTGACGGCTGGGACCTTCCGAGTACTTTCGCGCTGCCTCTACAAACGTGAGGTTACCCGACTCGATTTCTTTTTTCACTGCACCAGCCAGTGCCACGATCTGTTTCATCTCCTGTGGGCTGCCGTTTCGCGTGGGACGAAACAGAATATGCCGCACATGCACGCGAGAGCCATCAAACTGCTTGGCGTTTTTAGCAAAGTACTCGGCTACCTTCTCCTGGGTGGCATTCGCCGTGATGTACTTCTTTACGGCCATCTCGGTGCTAATATCGCTTTGAACCTTCTGCAGAGTTTGACCGGTCTCGGCCAATCGTTGCTCCAGTGTGATATTCTTCTTCCTTAATTCGTCGCGCACCTTCTGAATTTCGGCTTCAATCTCGGCGGGCGTGGCACCTAGCTTTTCGCGCGTTATATAGTCGCTCATGATGCGTTGGTCGATGACCTGTGCCAGCATGCCAGCACGCAGCGTCGGAAGCATGGAACGATCGTACTTTTGCCCTCGCAACATCTGGGCCAGAGTATTGTCGACTTCGTCCTGATAGATCGGCTGACCGTTAACGGTAGCCACCGTTACGCGCGCTCGTGTATCAGGTGCAGCGGCCGCGCCTTTTGCTGCGGCGGGAGAAGTTGCCTTTGCATCGGCCTGAGCCAGCAGTTGACTTGCATCGATTGCAAGAACACAAAATAGCAAAGCACATGCCACCCTCACTGAGAAAGTGCCACGCTTAACACCAGAAACGTACTCTTTGGTCATCCAATTCATATGTGTTCTATCCAACTCCCCAAAAATCTGTTAATCGAGCTGCCGTCCGCCGCACACTCTAGGGTAGCTTCAAATCGCGTAACTCGTATTCAATCGGCAAAACATGGACTGTGGCCGCGGAACGGTAGACAAACTTGTACTTCGCCGGGCCGTCCGGCAAGTCAAACAAATACGCAACTCCCACTTCGTTGGTCGATAACGCCGTGGTTTCAAACCCTTCATTGGTCACTACCTTACCCTCTGTGGCCTCGTTATCCAGCACCCAACTGGCCAGATGTGGTGCCAGCGAATCGGCCGTCTCGGCAAACTTGATTCGCATGCGGACCTCCCAGATATCCTGGTTCTTGCGAACATCTTCCAAGGTCACCGTCGCGTTGCCTAGCTTTTTGTCGATCGGCTTTGCACCATCCAGCTTGTCGAACGTAAACGTCTCGACTTTTCCAGCGGCCAGCAAATTCAATTTTCCCTTGAGGGAACTGATCGACTGGACCGTGCGATCCGGTAACTTCAACGGAATATCATAGGCACTGCTCGCCGAGTCAGCATCAAGCTGCACAGCGATCGACCCTTCAGCCAGTCCATCAAAAACCAGATTCTGCTGTTTGTCGTCAATCGCCTGCAGACTCTTGAATGGCTGGATCAACACAATCGGTCGCAAGCGAGGTTCCCAGCTCACCTCGACCGAGACACGCATATTTCCAGCCTCGGCGGAACGTAGATCGCGGCGCGCCTGAATCGCAGTCGGACAGAACCGGAGTGGTCCGGCGTATACGGCGTTATCCTTCCGCGGCAGCATCTCTCCACGTTGATACAGTATTAGCGATTTTTCATTGGAGTCACCAACCGCCAGCTCGGCCGCGTCGGCAACCACATCCAAAGCCTGCCAAAACGGTGCGCGATCCAAAAACAGATCGACTTCGATCTTGCCCAGTCGTTCGTCAACGGTGACCTGATTGCCGGTCTGTATCACGATCGCCTTCAGAACTTCGGCCACTGGCATCCGCTTGCCACGCAGCGTCACCGTGGTGGCCTGGATCACCGGGCTAGCTTCTGGTTCTACCAATAGATTTTTCAATCGCTCGTTGGCATCGTCCAGAATGGCCGCCTTGGGAGCGCTTTCGCGAGGATTCGGTGCATACGCCAACTGGTCGATTGGCTCGGCCGAGACAGCCAGTTGCGGCAGAATCAGCATGGCGATTGCTATCGCAAGCGACATTGCAACGACTGCGTTGCAAAATCGTGGAACAACGGTCCATCGCATGTCTCGCCTCCCCGCTTTGAATGTGACCGATTGGAACCGTCTATTTTGCTCAGGATGGGTTTTTTGACTCATTCCTATTGTATCGCCCGTTCGGCCCCCTCGCCAATCGCCGGGTTCGGTCGATTTTGACGTAGACTTTTGAAGCTGTGCACCCGCTTATGCAACGGACAAGCGTTCGAGCTGCGGGGTACACGTAGTTCTCAGGGAATTTCGCGATGTCCAGTGCGATGCTGTCGGCAATCGGGTCTTGGTTGGCTGCGGGTGAGAGGATGGTAGCAGGAATTGCTGCGCTTTCAGTGATGGTATCGGCCTGCATGGCCCATGCTGCCGACCCAACTCGCTTTACCATTGAAGCCACGGTTCGCGGCGCGCGTCTGGAAGGGACGCCATTGAACTGGTCGGAGCGGCAGGTCATGCTGCTGAGCCGAGACGGATCGTTCGTCGATTTCAGACCTGACCAGGCAACCGATTATCGAAAAACTTCGGTCGATTTTCGACCCTACCCAATCGGAACGATGAGCTCTCGCCTGCAAAGTGAACTGGGCAGCGCTTACGAAGTACACGCGACGCGGCATTTTATTGTCGCTTGCCCGCGCGGAGAGCGCGATCGCTGGGCCGAGCGTTTTGAGGAAATGTACCGCTCGTTCGTGGCATACTTCAGCGTGCGTGGTTTTTCGCTACGCGAGCCAGAGTTCCCCCTGGTGGCCATTGTGTGGAAACGCAAAGAGGATTTTCAGCGCTATGCCGTCAAAGATGGTTCCCCGCTGAAAGGGGACGTACTCGGTTATTATTCGCTGGCATCCAATCGCGTGACGCTCTACGACGTTGGCAATGGTAAAGCCACTACTAACGACTGGCAGCAGAACGCTGCGACCGTCCTCCACGAAGCGGCTCATCAAACCGCCTTCAACACCGGTATACACAATCGCCTGGCACCGCCGCCACGCTGGGTTGCCGAGGGTCTGGGGACCATGTTTGAAGCACGCGGGGTCTGGAACTCTCGCACCTATACCAATCAATCCGACCGGATCAATCGCGAGCGACTGGCGCAGTTCCGCGCTTACGTCAAAACGCGCCGCAAGAGTGACTCCCTACCGCAATTGATCGCCTCGAACCGCATCTTCGACACAGACAGCGCTGCTGCATATTCCGAATGCTGGGCACTCACATTCTATCTGGTTGAAACACAGCCACGGCTATACGCCAAGTACCTGGCACGCACGGCAACTGCGGCAGCCACCAACTCGGTCCAACGCACCAAGGATTTCACCGATGTATTCGGTACGGACTTCCGCATGCTGGACGCGCGCTTCTTGCGATTTATTGATGGCCTGAAATAGCCCGGTGCGTAGACCTCGACACTACCCTCCCGATCGCACCGGCGATTGTACGATCCGGATAAACCGCCCACCACTTTCGTACCAACCTTGGCGAGTGAAGCGGCACCAGCAGAGATCCAGCAAGATGCCCAAAAACTTGCCGTTGCCGGTATCCAGCGAGGCAATCACGCGCCGATACGAAATCGGCTCTGGATGATAAAAACTCAGTCCACCTTCGGACAGATGTTTGCCCGTCACCACCAGCGACTCCTCCATAGGGCAGTCGTCATCTCCCACCGCAGTGATATAAATCAAATGCGGGTACGGGTACCGAACATCGCGCCTTCGATCCTGGGCCAGTCCATGAGGGTACATGGCCGTCAGTATGCGGTGTACCCAATTACCCAGCTCCCCCTCTGGCAGGGATAGCCCTCGTTGCTCGATCGAATCCGCCTGCGGAGATAACTTCATGCGATGATGCTCGTGAGAGGTGAACTGATGGTGAATGAGGCCCTCTAAAAATCACAACTCGATATTTCGAGCTTTGACGCATCGCAAGCGACAAAAGTGTCCTGCTATCGCTGGTCGCGCGATTCGTACGGGAAAAAGGCTTGGATGGGAACCGCTATTTTCTCGGTACTGGAACGCACCGGATATGACTCTGCTGGCGAACGCCAATAGATATCTAGGTCGAAAAAGGCCCGCTGTCAAATCGGCACAGCAAATTCCTTATGATTCGGCAGAGAAATTGTGCAAACGCGGCGAATTAGTATTTGATGCAAACGCCAGTTGATGAGACCAGCGAAGAATGGCAACTGCCATGTTGCAATTTAAAACCTTTTTAGGGCTGGCCCGTCAAGTTCGCCATGTTCGTAACGCAAAAAAATAAAAAATTCTGATGCGATCGTCACTCTCCGCTAGCCAGCCTGTCTCGAGTGAAAGAACTCAAAAAAACCTGCAAAAAACGGGGCGGATGATGCGCGTTGCCACACAAACGTTAAATGTGGGGTGCCGCAATGTCGGTCTTGCAAGCAAAAATCGGGCTGGCTTAGACCGGCTGAAACGATAAGATTGACAATTCGAGATGTATGAGCGGCAAGGTATATCAATTCTGATATTGCTCTGGCATTGCGACGGGTCAGGACGGGGCACACCATTCGACGGAACGGCTCCTTTCAGATTGACACCTTGACCAGGATTTCTATGCCAACTCGTATCATTGCGCTTGCGCTATTGCTGCCCGCCCTGCTGCTCGGGACGGCCCAGACCAAAGATATTCCTACCCCTGCCAGTCAAAAGCAGCCGGCATCTGGCAACGCCCGTATCGCACAGCAGACTGCTCAAGTCGCTGATTCTAAGGCGAAGGCTCGAGTTGCTAAAAAAGCACCGGTGCCCAAGTCAGTCACCAAGGCCATTGCCGCGAAGGGCAAGCCTTTGCACATCCATGCTCCAACCGTTCTTGGCACAACAAACACCAGCCCATTGGTATCGCCAACGGCTAGTGTCACCAAACACCCTGCGAAGGCGGCGGGACAGTCGCCCGCTCTGTCGCACAACCACTGGTTATGGAAGTGGCTCAAGCACTTGAGGAAGCCGGCCGGGCATTCAAAGCCAGTCGTGCCGAAAGATCCGCGACCAGACCCCAATCCCGACGAACCATCAACAGATCCCGTTACGCCTGAACCTCCAACTGATCCTGAAAAACCTACCGACCCCGTTACTCCGGAAAAGCCGGTCGACCCTGACCCGGTCACGCCCGAAGAGCCTACAACTCCTGAGGATCCATCCGACCCCGTCACTCCAGAGGAACCAACCGATCCAGTTACTCCCGAAGGGCCTGCCGATCCAGTCACTCCGGAAGTACCAACGGACCCCGTTACACCGGAAGAGCCAACGACGGATCCAGTCACACCGGAGGAACCAACTGATCCCGTCGTTCCCGAGGAGCCAACGGTTCCCGTCACTCCTGAAGAACCAACGTACCCAGCTCCACAGGTGCCGGTCGTCCCCAGCACCAAAAAACCAATTACAAGTGCCGACCTGAAGCTGGTCGGCGGGTGGCGCGTTCCGCAGACGCATCGGCCTGAGTTGCGTTTAACGATGGCTTACACACCGGGAGGCTTGGCGACAGATGGCAGGCGTGTCTTCGCACTACACAACGACGGAGTCCAAGAATACTCGGCTCCAGTCATGGGTGTCGGCCCCGAATACAACAAGTGGCCCGAGCTAGTTCCAGGAAATTACTCTCCCGACATCTACACGCCGGCGCGCGAAGCGAACAAAGCCTACGCGGCACCGCAACCGTTTGGTCTGGCATTGATCGATAGCAAACTGCATGTCACCGGGCGAGCACTATACGCCGCGCCACCGCCGCTGGCAGCGTACATCACGCGTGAGGGAGACCCCGCGGCCTACATGCCCGGCGGGTCCACCGCACAGAAAAATGGTGGCGGAATCTGTGTCATTCCAGAATCGTTCGCTACCAGGCACTTGCAAGGAAAACGTCTGGCGATCGGTTTTGGCGGCAGCACCTCTGGGCAAGGCTACACTGCCGGACCGTCGCTCATTGCGGCGGCATCGATCGACGACCCCAAGCCGATTGACTTGATCGGCTTTGGAAAATTCGATACTCAAGACCCAAATCTCCGCGAGCGCCGCCCCCCCGACTACAAAAAGGGGATCGAATGGATCCTTGCGCCAAGCAGCGACGTCGGATACTGGGGGCTGGACAAGATCAAGGCCGGACCCTGCTGGATCGAAACGCCCACTCGGCACGGGGTCCTATACTGGTCGACGCAAGGCACAGGGATGTTGAGCTACGGTCCACAGGGTGAAGCTGGTGGCGAGAACAAGCTCAACAAGCAGCGGCTCTACGTCTACGATCCGGACCAAATTGGTGGCGTAGCCGCCGGTCTATTGCGCCCGTACCAAATGCGTGGCAAGTTCTACGAATGGGCTGACTGCACCTCGATTCCTTCCGTCGGCGGAGAGGGTACAACAATGCGCGGTGAGGTCGTCGGCGCTTGTTGGTATGCAAACCGACTCTATCTGCTGCACCGTTGGATCACAGACGGGCAATTTGAAAGCTACCCGGTCGTCGCGGTGTACGAGATCGCCG
>Ga0163150_10009910_pt1 | contig 10425 bp, 9 predicted proteins | sample OliLakLV19P2IB_FD_148628 | JGI IMG/M metagenome (GOLD analysis project Ga0163150, IMG submission 148628) | Freshwater microbial mat bacterial communities from Lake Vanda, McMurdo Dry Valleys, Antarctica - Oligotrophic Lake LV.19.P2.IB | ecosystem: Environmental > Aquatic > Freshwater > Lake >...
GACGTACCGTTTATGGCGTTGGATTCATCCGACAATATCTTGCAACGCATTGCGAAGCGCTTCGGCGGCAGCTAAAACATCCTTGATGACACGGGCGGAGGGTTGAGCGATGGGTTTTATCAATCGGCTGTTAGGACGCAGTGCCAAAGGCAGCAGCGCCACGGCCCGCGAACGCTTACAACTTATCCTCGTCCATGACCGCATCGACCTGCCGCCAGCGCATCTCGAAGCGATGAAAGAGGAAATCCTCGCGGTGATCGCCAAGTATGTGGCCATCGACGCGGGCAAGGTGGACATCGCGCTGCATCAACGCGAACGTGAAAATCTGCTCGTCGCAGAAATCCCGTTCCTCAAGCCGATAGAAAGCATGGACATCGACGAGCTTGTTCGCTTGCCTGACCGCGACAGTATCGACTCTACCAGCCTAATCGTTGACGATGATGCATCCGACTTGATCGGGCTGCCGTCGGTGGACAGCCTCAATATGGATGTTCTGCTGTGGGATGATGATACGCAGCGCAACCGCGCTATCTCCACCGCTGACATTGCCGCCGCCGATGATAGTGATTCAGTGTTCAGAAGCAAGGCCAGCGACTTCGCCAACAACGGCTACTCAATTTTCGATGAACCCGCTTCTAGCGAACCTGAGCTGGTTGCTGAACCCGCCTTTCTCGAAGACGATACACAGCGCAACCGCGCTATCAGCGACGCCGACATCGCCGCCAGCGATATTGTGGCCGCAACAGTTGCCGCCGCCGAAACGCTTGAATCTACAGAGGTTGAAAGCAGCTACATCGCGGATACCGATCACGGTCATCATGTTGAAGATGCAGCGCAAGCAGAACAGCCCGCCGACTCGGATGCGTGGAGCGAAGACCCACCCGCGCCTGCGGATGGGCTGGATGAGACGCCTGTAGACTCTGCTGCCGAAGCCAGCGAGGATGTCGAGGGCGTTCCAGCAGATACATCGCATTCCGACGACGAAATCGCCAGCGAAAGTAACGTGTCAACAACCGATGATTCTGACCCGGAGGAGCGTTAGCCCTCTAGCCGGAGAATTTATTCTCTGGTGGCTATCGGGGATTAAAATCACTGACAGTCAGCGACCTTCAATTTCACATCTACCGTCGCTATAATGACAATCGAACGTTTCTATCGTAATCGCTTGAGTTAGGTCGTTACAGCCTATGATGTACACAGGCAGTATCTGGCGACGCTTTGATTTTGTTTTGTTCGGCACAACCCTGCTGCTGATTATCTTCGGCATCATGATGATCGCCAGCGCCACCACCAACGCTATTGACCCTGACCTGATTAGCCGTGTCCCTGACCAAATCCTCTACGCGGTGATCGGGCTTATGCTGGTTTTCGTGCTGACAGCGGTGGACTATCGACTGCTCGGCGGCGTCCATAACTGGCTGTATCTGCTCATTCTTGGACTGCTAGTGCTCGTGTTAGCGCTCGGCGTCGTCGGTGAGGCGGGCGCGCAGCGCTGGATTAACGTTGGTATTCGCATCCAGCCTTCGGAAATCGGCAAGATCGTTATCATCATCACGCTCGGTCAACTGCTTTCGACGCAGTATCAGAACATGAACAGCTTCATGACCGTAATCATCTCGCTGGTACATGTCGCTATCCCTGCGTCGCTGGTGTTTATCCAGCCCAATCTCGGCACGACGATTGTGTTCGGCATCATCTGGTTTTCGATGGCATGGGCGGCGGGACTCAAGCTGCGGCATATCGGCTTCATGGTGCTGACGCTGCTCATCATTGCCCCTGTTGCGTTTACCCAGTTGGAAGATTACCAGAAGGGGCGCATCATCACCTTCCTGCTGCCAGACAGCGACCCCGACGCGCAGTTCAACATTCGCCAAGCGCTCATCAGTATCGGCAACGGCGGCTTAAGCGGCTTAGGTTATGCCAATGGTACGCAGAGCCAACTGCGTTTCTTGCGTGTGCGCCACACCGACTTCATTTTTAGCGTCATCGCGGAAGAATTCGGTTTCCTCGGCGGCGTGGTCGTCATGATCGCGCTGGCAATTATCATCCTGCGTATATTGAAGGGTGCGCGTACCGCGTCCGACCCGTTGGGCAGTCTGATTTGTTACGGCGTGGCCGCGATTATCTTTTTTCAAACAACCGTCTCGATTGGTATGAACCTGAATCTGATTCCCGTAACTGGACTCACGCTGCCGTTTATCAGTTCCGGCGGCACATCGCTGCTGTCGATGCTGGCCGGCATCGGCTTGGCCGAAAGCGTCATCGTCCGCAGGCGGCGAATAGCCTAATTTCAGTACCGGGTAACGGGTTCTTCTCGGAACTCAGCACTCGGAACTCAGCACTATCATAGGAGTTCCTTTTGACCACCACCCCCTTTTCCGACGTGCGCGTCCGCTTCGCGCCAAGCCCGACTGGCCCGATGCATATCGGCGGCGCGAGAACGGCCTTGTTCAACTGGCTGTTCGCTCGACACAACGGCGGCAAATTTATCCTGCGTATCGAGGACACCGATCAGAAGCGCTTCGACCCCAACGCGCTCGATCAAATCACGGGCGCATTGCGCTGGCTGGGACTCGATTGGGACGAAGGCCCCGAAGTCGGCGGCCCCTATGGCCCTTACGTCCAGTCTGAACGTCTCGACCTCTATCATCAATGGGCCAATTGGCTGCTCGAACATGATAAGGCTTACAAATGCTTCTGTACGCCTGAGCGTTTAGAGCAAGTCAACAAAGAGAAAGAGGCGCGCAAAGAACCGCCGGGTTATGACCGCTACTGTCGCAACCTATCGCGGGATGAAGTCGCACAGAACGAAGCTGAAGGTAAGAGCTACATCGTGCGCTTCAAAATGCCGCTCGAAGGCGAGACCACCGTTTACGATTTGATTCGTGGCGATGTGACTTTCGACAATTCGACGCTGCAAGACCTCGTGCTGCTCAAGTCTGACGGCTACCCGACGTACCATCTGGCGAACGTCGTGGACGATCATTTGATGCACATCACGCACATCCTTCGCGCTAACGAATGGCTGTCATCCGCGCCGCTGCACTACCAGCTTTATCAGGCGTTCGGCTGGCCCATGCCTGCGATTGCTCACTTGCCAGTTTTGCTCAACCCCAACGGTAAGGGCAAACTCAGCAAGCGCAGCACGGGTTTCACCGAAGGCGGGCAAAAGGTGCTGGTGCTGGTCAAAGAGTTTCAGGAAGCGGGCTATCTTCCCGAAGCTGTAGTCAATTTCTTGACCAACGTCGGCTGGTCGTTTGGCGACGAGCGCGAAGTGTTCACCGTCGAAGAGGCTGTCGAGCGCTTCGACATCACCAAAGTGCAGGCAGCCAACAGCGCCTTCCCGATGGAAAAACTCGATTGGCTGAACGGCCTTTATATCCGTGAGAAGCTGTCGCCGGAAGAACTCGCCAACCGCTTGAAACCTGTGTTGGAGCGACACGGACTCAAAGTAGACGACGACTTGCTGCGGCGCGTCGTACCGCTGGTGCAGATTCGCCTCAAGTCACCGGAAGACATCGTTGAACTGGCCGGCTTCTTCTTCCGTGATGACTTCACGCCTGCGCCGCCACAAGAACTCATCCAGAAGAAGATGGACGCCGCGCAAACCAAAGCGGCGCTCGAACGTGCCTATGAAAAGTTAGCAGCAATGGACGAGTTTGAACACGACAGAATGGACGCTGAACTGCGCCCACTGGCCGAAGAACTCGGCTTGAGCGCAGGTCAATTGTTTGGCGCGCTGCGTGTGGCCATCACCGCGCAAGCAGTGGCAACGCCATTGTTTGAGACCATGATGATTCTGGGCAAAGAGACCACGCTCCAGCGGATTCAGCAGGCCATAGATAGTCTCAGCATTTTGGTGAACGAGGCTTGAAATCCCGTAGGGGCAATGCTACAATGCCTCTACGTAGTGGGGGATAGTTCAACGGCAGAACAGTGGCCTCTGGAGCCATTGATCCTAGTTCGAATCTAGGTCCCCCAGCACACCGAGACCGATAGCTATTTTTCTATCGGTCTTTGTTTTTAGTTGCCGCCAACAAACAGCATTTTGTTTCGGAGCGTCCTCGCTCACGATAAACTTGACACCAATTGGATCGCCAGACGCTATTTAGCGTAAGAAGGGACAAGAACTGCAATGCCAGATAGTGACATCGAAAAGAGTGGCAGCGGCGAATCCACCGCTGCCAGCGCTCCCCGCTCCCACTTCATCCGTGAAATCATTGAAGAAGACAACCGCACGGGCAAGTTCGGACAAAAAGTACATACCCGCTTCCCACCCGAACCCAACGGCTATCTACACATCGGCCACGCCAAGTCGATCTGCTTGAACTTCGGTGTCGCGGCGGATTTCGGCGGCAAGTGCAATCTGCGCTTTGACGACACCAATCCCACCAAAGAAGAAGTCGAATACGTCGATTCGATTCAAGAGGATGTGCGCTGGTTGGGCTTCGATTGGGAAGACCGCCTGTTTTATGCGTCGGACTATTTCGACCAGCTTTACGCATGGGCCGTGCAGTTAATCAAGGCTGGTAAGGCTTACGTCGATCACCTCAGCGCCGACGAAATCCGTGAGCATCGCGGCACGCTCACCAGTCCCGGCAAAGACAGCCCCTATCGCACCCGTTCGGTTGAAGAAAATCTCGACCTGTTCGAGCGGATGCGCGCTGGCGAATTCAAAGATGGCGAATGTGTTCTGCGCGCCAAAATCGACATGGCATCGCCCAATGTGACCATGCGCGACCCTGTAATGTATCGTATTCTCCACGCTGAACATCACCGCACGGGCAATAAGTGGTGCATCTACCCGATGTACGACTACGCGCACGGCCAGTCAGACTCGATTGAAGGCGTGACCCATTCGCTGTGTACGCTGGAATTTGCCGACCATCGCCCGCTTTACAATTGGTATCTCGACCAGTTGGGCATCTACCATCCTGAACAAACCGAGTTCGCCCGTCTCAACCTCAACTACACCATTTTGAGCAAGCGCAAGCTGATCCGGCTGGTGCAGGAAAACCACGTTAGCGGCTGGGACGACCCGCGTATGCCAACGATCTCCGGTTTGCGGCGGCGCGGCTATACGCCCGAATCGATCCGCAATTTCTGCGAGATGATCGGCGTGGCCAAGAGCAACAGCGAAGCCGAAATCGGGATGCTGGAATACTGCGTCCGTCAAGATTTGAACAAGACCGCGCCGCGTGTGATGGCTGTGTTGAAGCCGCTGCGTGTCGTCATCGACAATTATCCCGAAGGCCAAACCGAAGAACTCGACGCCGTGAACAACCCCGAAGACCCTGACGCTGGCTCGCGTAAAGTGCCGTTCTCGCGTGTGCTGTATATCGAGCAGGACGACTTCATGGAAGAGCCGCCGAACAAATTCTACCGCCTAGCGCCGGGACGCGAAGTACGCTTACGCTATGCCTACTTCCTCAAGTGCGAGAGCGTCGTCAAAGACGATCAGGGTAATATCGTTGAGCTGCACTGCACCTATGACCCGGCTACTCGTGGCGGCGATGCCCCCGATGGCCGCAAGGTCAAAGCGACGATTCACTGGGTTTCCGCCGAACATGCCAAAGAAGCCGAAGTGCGCCTTTACGATCAACTGCTGACCGTGCCGCACCCCGATGAAAGCGACGGCAAGGACTTCACAGAGTTCCTCAATCCCAAGTCGCTAGAAGTGTTAGAAACGTGCTTTGTCGAGCCAAGCCTCGCCGCAGCAGCGCCGAACAGCCGTTATCAGTTCGAGCGGCTTGGCTACTTCTCGGTTGACCCCGACTCGACGGACGCGAAATTGGTCTTTAACCGCACCGTCACCCTGCGCGACGATTGGGCCAAGATGCAGAAATCGCAGCAAAGTTAACGTGTGATCTTTCAGAAAAGCCCGCGCCTTAATGGTTGCGGGCTTTTCTGAACTCAGCGCTCGTGAATTTCCGAGCAAGTCAAACCGAAAGCAAACGATGTTACGACTTATCTGCAATTGAGTTGCAGTATGCAGTCCATCTACAATTAAAATATACAGCGTAATGTGTACTTGTAAGATGGATATGATTTGATGGCAGAGCGATTTTTCGTCGAAACTGCGCTGATTGTTTTGGGTGTAGTCACGTTTGTGACTTTGCTGGTCGGCGCGATGGTGGTCATGACAGCACTGCGCCAGCGTCGTGCGGGCCGTCCTGTTGTACGCACCGCATTCTCACCATCTAATGATGAGATCGTCACCGAACCAGCGCCGCCCGTCGGTTTCGCTGCGATACGCGCCGCCGTGAAAACCACGCAAACCGTCGCCGTTGTGTCCGAGCTTGACCCCATCCCTGACTGGATGCGCCTGCCCGTTCGTGAAGCGTCGCCCGATCAGATTGTCATTAAGATCGAACCGGATACCACCGCAGCGTCGCCTCATAAGCGCAGCATTCAGCGCTTGATCGCCCACTTGGAAGCCCAAAAAGCTGCGTCGGAAACCGCTCAGGTAGGTTAATGCAGAGTCCCCTCAATCAGAAGAGTATGTCGAAGGCTACCGTGATCGGCATCAGCTTATCCGTCGGTGGCATTGTGCTGTTCCTCGTGCTTTATGCGCTGCTCGGCAATGCTGGAGTAGAACAGTTTACCCGTATCGCATTGTCCGTTTGCGCCCCACCGACGCTGATGGCCGCGCTGCTCGGCGGTTATTTCTTGCTCACACGCCCTAAGATTTAAGCTATTAGCCGTTAGCTATAAGCCTTTAGCCACTACAAGTAAAATCACGAGAATAGATGAGATAATCTATTGCCCGCTTCTATGGTCACAAAAGTCGTATTTTGCTAACGGCTAATGGCTAACAGCTTATGGCTTAAAGAGCTTATAAACCACCACCACCGGAGCATCCGGCGCAGGCCCGTGTCCGGCATATTCACCACTCAAGCGCGGCTCTAGCACATCGTCAATTCGCAGACCTGCATCCCGTGCCGCATGATGATAATCGCCATACAAGTGCGCGTAATGCTCCACAGCATAGATCGCTCCGTTCGCGCTGAACGTTCGCCGCCCGCCGCCGAAAAATAACAGCGGATGAAAGTCGCTCACCAACGCGATGCCGCCGCTTTTCAACACACGCCCGATCTCAGCCAGCGATGGTTTCAAGCGCGGCAAATGCCCCAACGCCAGCGCGCAAATCACCACATCAATCGATGCCGACGCTAACGGAATAACCTCGCTCGTGGCCAACGCCCGATGTGTGAGCGGACTGGCCAGCAGCATCGCCGCGCTGTTATCCAGTCCGATCACCGTTTTCGCGCCGCGTTCTCGCGCCAATATTCCATAGCGGCCTGTTCCACACGCCAGATCAAGCACAGCGCGTCCAGTGACATCCGGCAGCAGCGCCAAAACCGCGTCCTGTTCAGCCTGCATCAACGGGTTATGGGCATGAGGCGGATAACTGGCCGCCCAACGCGCATAGGCGTCGATGCTCGACAGCGTTTCGGGAATAGGCGTAGGGCGTAAACGTCGCAGCAAACGGTTCAGCATAAGGTGGCAGCTTTCATGGAATAAATTCGCAGCCACTAACTATAGCCGAAAACTCCGACTAAAGTCGTAGACGCAAATCAGCCACCTGTGTGATGTCGGTAAGGCTGCAAGGGGATATGATTAGGACAAGATCGACGCTTAAGAGAAACATAAAACGCACCGATCTCCAAACATGCAAACTTCCTCATTCGCACTTTTGCGGGTGGACGAATGAGATAACCAGAAACGCCGCTCACAACTGATGTGAAGCGGCGTTTTTCATTCAGGGATAGGGTTACTCACACTCGCAAACCCAACCCTCATCATAGAGATTGTAGCAGGAGGCGGATGGGCTGTTCCAAGAGGGGAACGGATCATGAGACATCGACCCATTTTCGACACTGACAGCGCCGACCCCACAATCTAGATCAAGTGCCGCTTGAACGTCCGGTCTATCTAACTCTGGCTCAATAAATAAAGCAAGCAGCCAAAACGTCAACAATAGCAGAGGCACGAGCGCCAGACAGCAACCGTGACAGCAACATCGCGGCGGTAAGTCGTCCGATTGGCGCGAACGACAGAGAAATAGAATAGCGCTAGAGGAATCGTAAACGGTAAAAGACAAACGAAGGCGGCAAGTAGCGCTTTTAAGATATCCACAATTCTTACTCAGACTTCTAGCGAAGTGGCGTTTTTCATTAAGCTAATGACACTCACAAACCCAACCATCTTCAGAATCGTCAATGCAGTAAGCGGCTGGACTCCGCCAAGTATGACTTGGATCATAAGAAATGCGCCCATCGTAGGCATTCACGACACCGACGCCACACTGTTCATCAAGTGCGGCTTGAACAAAAGGTCTTTCGAACTGTGGCCAAATGGAGAAAGAATAGCCATAGAAAATGAGCAGCAACATTGGCACGAGCGCAAGAAAAACCACCGTTAAAGCGACATTACGCCGATGACTTGCATACTTCGCACGAAGTACATAAATGTAGAACAAAAACAATGGAGCAATAAAGGGTGTAAGGCAATAGATTATTCCCAATATTGAGTAAACGAGGGAATAGTTTGCCATAAGACGCTGTTCGCTTGCCTCGCACTATTCTCTATTCCAACGGACGCTTTAGCAGAATGCCGTTCTGGAAGTCTGATACCGCTTCCCAACCGTCGATGCCAAGCTGCGCGATGTAACGTTTGAGCGCATCCACATCGTCCATATCGTTGGTATTGCGATCTTTCTTGATGGGGAATTTCAAGATTTCATTCGGGCGGTAAAAAATGGCGAGGCACGGTGAAAAATGAACTTCGCAGTATTCCCATCGCTGCATAACTTCACTGCTCCTTTTGTTTGCAGATATTCAAAACAACCCTCACCCTAAATCCCTCTCCCATAAAGGGCGATGGACTTTTGAATTCCTCTATTGCTCCCTTCTCCTCTTGTGGGAGAAGGGCCGGGGATGAGGGTCTATGACTTACATACTCAATAAAGCGCGTGGGCCTCGATACAACGGACACACACAGCGCGCACATTCTTCACGCTGGCCGCTGCGATACTCGCGGCGCAAAGCCAGAGCCGCCGGAGTATTGATCGCTTGCCCTAACGGCGCGCCGTTCAATTTGCCATAGCTCGGTAGAAAATAACACGGACGCAGCGTACCGTCCACCTCGATCACTGTCGAGATGTGCGGCGCGTTGCAGCGCACATTCGGGAAATCGTCGCCAGCGTCGGCAATCGCGCCGAAGTAGCTCACCATGCGCCGCAGCTTTTCCGGCGATTCAGCCATGCGCCCATTGGCAAACTCCGCCGCGAAGCGTGTTTCGACATCATCCAGCACTGCCGACAGTTCGCGCACATCATCCTCAGTGAGCGCTGTCGCAGGTGGGCCATGTTCAATCGGCGCGCCGGGCCCCATGTTGCCGACTCCGACCATCGGCAGCGCGGCATCGGCCACGAAGCGCGGCCCGAAAGCGTAAACGCTGCTCACGTCCACCGTCAGGAAGCTAATGATGTTTACGTCGGCATCCCGCGCCACTTCTATGATCTGCGGGATTTCGCGGAAGTTGGCGCGCTGAACCGTCGTGCGTGTGGTAACTTGCAATCCGCCAGCGCGAACCGCTCGAATGCCATCCATCACCAGATCGAACGCATCGACGCCGCGAATGGCGTCATAGGTCGCCGCCGTCCCACCGTCGAGGCTGACGATCACCTCATCGACGCTGGCCAACACCTCGTCAATCTGCTTTCGCAGAAAAAGGCCATTGGTCAGCAGCATGACGTGAACGCCCTCAGCCTTGAAGCGCCGCGCGATCTCCGGCCACTTGGGATGCTGCATCGCCTCGCCACCGCTCAACAGAATCCAGCGTGTATCTAACGCCTTAAGCTCGCTGGCGATCTGTTCGACGGTTTCCATTTTCATATTGCGGCGTGGGTTACGCCAGATGTCGCACGTCACACAACGGCTGTTGCAGCCATCCGTAAGATACAGCACCACCAGCGGCAGCGCATGAAGTTTATCGCCTACGAGGTTGAGCAGTCGTTTCGGGTTCATCTGTCAAAGTATACAACAATCCGCGCAGGTTTTGTGCGCCCGCTCTGCAACATGAGTTATAATGTGGTCAACTTAATCCCGGACGGAATATAAGCGAGTTTGGCACGTCATGTTAAACCCTGACCTCATTAAAGATGGACCCGGGCCGCGGCTGGCTTTCCTCGAAAAGGCCGACGCGCAGACGATTGCCGAAACGCTGGTCTCGTTCGCCAACACCGAAGGCGGCACAATCGTCATCGGCTTGGACGAATTCGGGGAAGCGTCGCTGCACAAGCTCGACGACAAGATTCTCGAAAAAGCGCTGCGAGAGGCCGATGAGCTGGTGAACCCGCCTGTCGTCGTCGGCACATGGGAAGCTGTCGAACTCGGTGAAAGTCTCGGCAAAGTATTTACC
>Ga0163150_10009913_pt1 | contig 10422 bp, 7 predicted proteins | sample OliLakLV19P2IB_FD_148628 | JGI IMG/M metagenome (GOLD analysis project Ga0163150, IMG submission 148628) | Freshwater microbial mat bacterial communities from Lake Vanda, McMurdo Dry Valleys, Antarctica - Oligotrophic Lake LV.19.P2.IB | ecosystem: Environmental > Aquatic > Freshwater > Lake >...
CATCGTAATGTTTCGGCTGAGCGACCGCGAAATGCAGGGGAGAAACGACGAGTTCGCCTTCGATCGCCCGCAGCACAAGCCCCGGTAGCGCGTTCGCAAATTCCGGCCCTCCGTGATCGCAAATGCGCCGCAAACTGCATTTTGAGCACACGGGTCCGAGCGTGGCCATTTCGCGCGCGCGAACCTTTTCGATTTCCGCGGTGACCTGTTCTATCGATTGCCTGCCCTCCCTGGGTTTCAAATAACGGCTGCGCAGGTGGCGCGTGAGCTTGTGCAGCGCGACGGACCATCCGTATACGAGGCGCATGTGCAGCAGCAACCGCAGCAACACGGCATCCACAAACGTGCGCTGAAAGGTAGACCGCGCGAGAAGAATCAGGATAATCTTGCTGACGGCGGCTGGCACGTTGCGATAAAGGTTTAACGCCTGTTCGTATGAAGCTTTGCCGTAGTGCTGATGATCAAGATGGAACTGCCGCGAGTTGACGATATTAGACCGCGACTGCTCTTCAGCTTGACAGAACGGAATGCCAATGACATTGCACTCGATATCCGCGTCTTCGAGCGCTCGCGTGAGCATTTGGATGGCGCCAATCGCCACGCGGCTTTCGTTCTGGTGAGCGCCGCGGAATGGCGGGGTGAACGGATCAAACGCCGCTATGTTTACCACGACGACGCCGTGATCCCGTGCGCGCTTCACGAACGCGGCAACGTCGAATGCGGACGACATTGTAGCGGGGATTTGCAGCCGGACGGGTAACGCGGCTTCGCGGCACGCGGCCAGCCACGCGGCCAATTGCGGCGCGTCCAGGCTCGCGGGCGCCAGCAACACATCGAGCAGGCCATCATCGGCAAGCGGTTTCAGTGATGGCGGTGGCGTTGCGCAGTTCGTCCGCAACGACAATCGCAGGCCCCATTCGCCCGCGGGTTCGAGCAATTCGCATACACGCGCGGCTGCTGCGCCATGCGCAAGCACATCAACCTTTTCGACGTTGAACACTATGCGGTTCAACCGCATCCACCGGCGCAAATCTATTGCGCTAAATGCGCCGCCCCATTGGTTGTGGACGGCTATAAGACCGCGCACGGGCGGAATGCGTTGCTCCAGGGTGCGCATGGGCATGTCTATCGTTCCAGACCGCCAGCGCGGAACACCGGAAAATGCGGAAAATCAAGTGTGGTTGGCATATCGCACCATGATACGAAGTGATTGCGCATTGAATCAATGGACGGCCCTGTCCGGGTAGATGCGATTCTGATATTCGCGGAAGAGTTGGGTATACTATCGCGCCTTTGACAGAAAATTCCGCGGTACGAAAGGTAGTTCCCTTGGTAGAGATAATTAAAGACCTTATCGACCTGTTTCTGCACCTCGACAAGCATTTGACCGCGATCATTTCGCAGTACGGCGCGTTCACCCACGTCATTCTTTTTATCATCGTATTCTGCGAAACAGGACTCGTCGTGACCCCATTCCTTCCGGGCGATTCACTGCTGTTTGCGGCGGGGGTGTTTGCCGCGAACGGCTCGCTGGATATCACCATCCTTCTGGTCTCGCTGACGATCGCCGCCGTGGTCGGAGACAGCGTAAATTACAAACTCGGCCAGGTGTTCGGTGAACACGCGCGGTTCATCAATCGAAAACATATCGAACGCACCCACGAATTCTACGAACGGTACGGCCCTTCAACAATCATTATCGCGCGGTTCGTGCCAATCGTGCGCACGTTCGCGCCATTCGTCGCCGGCGTCGGGCAGATGAGCTACGGGAAATTTCTCACGTACAATATCGCTGGAGGCGTGCTGTGGGTATTCCTGTTGACCCTCGGCGGTTATTTCTTCGCCAACGTCCCCATCGTCAAGGACAATTTTTCAATCGTTGTTGTCGCTATCATCATCATCTCGGTGCTGCCTGCGGTTTTTGAATTTGGCCGCGTGTGGCTAAATAGGCGCAAGGCGACGGAGAGCGGCCCGCCGGTGGAGTAACACCAAAATCGCTGTCCGCAGATTGCGCAGATTCACGCAGATTTAAGAGCAACATTGAATCACATTCATCATCGTACTCCGCGTTAAGCCCGCATGGTATTGACTCCGAGGCGAAAGCACTGCGTACCTTTACCTATTAGTGTGAAGTGTTGCACTGCAAAGCGGTGACTACACAATGTAGCCACGCGAATTAACCCATATACGGCTTATAAGTAGTTCGCGGAGGCACGTGCAGATTAAAATCGATGAATTGTGCAGGGAGTTGCCTTACCCACCTCGGCATTCTCTCCATTTGCCCCGTTGCTCGGCGAGCCAGTAGAATGCTGGACGGTGCGTTGGGGCAGTGGGCTGGAGTGATTGCATGACGAAGTTTCGAGCGGGGATGATCGGTTGCGGCAAGATTGCGGAGATACTTCATCTTCCCGATTACGTTGCATGTCCCGAGGCGGAGATTACCGCCGTTTGTGACGCAAACCGCGAGCTGGCGGAGCGCATGGCGGCGCAGTTTGCGCCGAAGTCCGCGGTCTACACTGATTACCGGAAAATGCTCGCCACCGAAAAGCTCGATGGCGTCACTGTAGCGCTGCCAAATTATCTTCACGCGCCAGTGACTATTGCCGCGTTGCGCGCGGGCTGTCACGTCATGGTCGAGAAACCCATGGCGGCGACATCCGCGGAGACCACGGCCATGTGCAACGAAGCGCGCAAGGCGAAGAAACTGCTCATGGTCAACCAGGCGCAGCGCAGGTCCGCGTTGCACCGCAAGGCGCGCGAAGTGGTAGCGAGCGGCGTGCTTGGCCGCATCCTTCACGTCACCGGCATGTTCGGCCACGAAGGCCCAGAACACTGGAGTCCGGCGGGCAAGTGGTTTTTCAAAAAGAAACATGCCCGCTTCGGCGCGATGGCCGATTTGGGAGTGCATAAAGCCGATTTGATCCGCTTTCTTACGGGCAAGGAAGTCGCCGACATCTCCGCATACACCGCCTGCCTCGAAAAGAAGAAGTGCGACGTCGAGGACAATTTTGTGTCCGCGCTCCGCTTCACCGACGGCACCGTAGGCACCTTGTGCGCATCGTGGACTATCAAGGGCACGTCGGCGAGCTACACGATTCTGCATTGTGAAAACGGCACACTCCAAGTTGGCGTGCAGCCGGACAAGCCGCTTGTCGCGCATCTCGTCAAACCTACGTGCGAGATCGTATTCGATTTACCCGCGCCGCTTAGCGACTATCCCGGTTCGTGGGGACTTGGTGTCAGCGCGGGGTTTGTTCGCGCGGCGCTTGGGCTTGAAGAGCCGTTTTGTACGGGCGAAGAAGGCCGCAAGTCACTTGAGATTATTTTCGCCGCTGAACGCTCGTTTAACACCGGGAAGTCGGTGAAGGTAAAGCATTGATGGGCGCGAACAGCATAACGACCATCGACGTGGCCCTTGGCGCGCGCGCATATCCCATACATGTTGGCGCAGGTGCGATCGAATGCCTCGGCGATGTGCTGCGCGCGCTCGACACAAAGGGCGCTGTAATGCTGGCAAGCGATGATATCGTTGCGCCGTTGCACGCCGAACGCATAGCGGGCATCGTGCGCGGCGCTGGCTTGAACTGCGGTGTCTGCACGATGCCCGCGGGCGAGCCCAACAAACGGATCGCGCAAATCGATTTATTCATCGGCGAATTTCTGAAGGCCGGGCTGGACCGATCCAGTATCGTGATCGCGCTCGGCGGAGGCGTCGTGGGTGACGTAGTGGGCTTTGCCGCCGCGTCATTCATGCGCGGCATACGGTATATTCAAATTCCGACGACCGTCGTCGCGCAGGTGGATTCAAGTGTTGGTGGCAAGACCGCGGTGAACCACGCGCTCGCAAAAAACATCATCGGCGCGTTTCACCAACCTTCTACCGTAATCATCGATCTCGATTTCCTGAAGACGCTGCCAGATCGAGAACTGCGCGTGGGCCTCGCCGAGGTGATCAAGCACGGCGTCATCGCGGATGCGGACCTGTTCGCATACATGGAGCGCAACGTGGATTCCATTCTAGCGAAGGACCTGGACGCTATCGAGTATCCTGTCCGCCGTTCCTGCGAGATCAAGTCTGCGATAGTCTCGGAAGATGAACAGGAACACGGCGTGCGCGCGAACCTCAACTACGGCCACACCTTCGGGCATGGTATTGAAGCAGCATCCAATTTCACAGTATTTCTGCACGGGGAAGCAATCTCGATCGGGATGTGCGCTGCGGCGAATCTTGCCCGCGATCTCGGCATGGTGGATCGGCAGTTTGTCGCGCGCCAACACGCGTGCCTCGCAGCATATGGCCTGCCAACCGCGTGGCCGGAAATGCCCGTGGACGACGTGATTGAGGCCATGCGGCACGATAAAAAAGTGCGCGCGGGCACAATGAAATTCATTTTGCCGGACCGCCTGGGACACGTCGTTCACCGGACCGACGTTAAAATCGCGCAAGCGCGGGCGGCACTCGCCGCGGTCCGGACGGCGTAGGGGTAAGCGCATGGCGTTCGGCGGCGAAAATGCGGAAAGTTATTATGATGACGGGTTGACCGCCAGCAAGAAGGGCGATATTGCCCGCGCCATCGCATGTTTTGAACGCGCGATTCATCTCGATAACGGCTACGCGGTGGCGTATCACCAACTCGGTAAATGCTACTTGCGTCTTGGGCAGACGCAACGCGCCGTCGATATACTCATACAGGTCGTCCAGAAACGCCCAAACCTCGGTCCCGCGCGGCTGGACCTCGGCTTCGCACTGCTTGCAACCGGCAAGACGCGCGAGGCGCGCCGCGAGTTTGAGCAACTTTACAGCCTTGATCCCGCCAATACCCGCGCGCTGCTTGGGTTGGCGCAGTGTTCCTTCAACGAAGGCGATTGGGCAACCGCAGTCATTCAGGCGCGCAACGCCGGCGCGGGCGGCGGATCGAATTTTTCCGCGTTGTATCTTGCTGGCCGTGCGGCGCGGCTTGCCGGCGAGGAAATACTGGCCAAAGAATCGCTCGACGCAGCGGAGCGCGTGTTACAGAAATCGATCGAAGTGCAGCCGGACCAGCCCGAGTCTCACTTTCTGCGGGGCGAGGTCTGTTTCACGCGCGATCAATTGCCAAGCGCCCTGGAACATTATCGCGCCGCGGACGATCGGACCGATAGCAAGGATCCGAACAAGGTATACACAGCCTTTGGCGAATCGTTCACGCAGGTCGATATCTGGGCAAAGCTGGGCCTGTGTTACCAGAGATTGGGAAGGCTGGATCGCGCGGCCGAGATGGGAAAACGCATAATCGGGCAAGACCCGAACCATAAGCTTGGCAAAGCGATGTCGGAGCTGTAGCAACGCGCGTTGCATCCGCCGAATCAACCCGGGGTAAATGAAATGGGCGACGTCAACGTCCAACTGGTGCGAGAGTTCTTCGAGCTCAACCTGTTTCACGTGCTCACGAATTGGCAACACTCGGCGCGCCGGCCGCGTTCGAACGAGCATGCCGGTCAACTCTTCGTATACAACCCCGCCGTTGCGCCGCAACGCGACCTGCCATTTCTATTGCTGCCTGGCGACATGCACGTGATCGAACGCGCCGTGGTCGAGGTGCGCGCGTGGCATGCCGACAGGTTCTACCCTTCCCTTATTGAGGCAAATCCTGTCCTGTACGAGTTTGTGTCGCACGACGCATTCGCCGCAGAAGTGTTTCAACACCATAAGTACGAAACGATTCTGGTCGTATCGGAACTTCCGGCAACCCCGGAGTTGCGGAGCCGCTCACTTGAGCTGCTGCAACAGACAGGCGTGGGTCACGTAATGGAATTCCCGTTGCTCCTGCGCGACATGCTGGAACACGTGGACGCGAACACGAACTACGCAATGTCAGATACCCTGCAAACGCTGCGCCTGTTGAAGCGGTACAAACTCGTGCGGAATCTGCAAATGGAATTTACATTCACGACGGAAGCGCCCTTGTCGGATGCACCACCCGTTTTGGAGACCAGCCCGCTGTCCGTGGAGGACTAGTCCTTTCCGCGCGGTGGAATTTGCTACACTATCGCGTTCACGGTAATAAACACGGACCACACCATGCAATCAACCACCACGCATTCCGTGTTTGCGTCGTACAAGACGCATCCCGGCAGATTCGACGAAATGGTAGAAGCAGATGGCTCGGTGCGCGAGCACTGGGTCGATTTCACCGGCATGATCGATTCGGCCGGCGCGGGAGATTTGCAACAACGATACGATCAGGCCAGCGCGCTTATAGAAGAAAACGGTGTGTCGTACAACGTGTATGGAGACCCGAAAGACGGCAATCGTCCCTGGGCCGTTGATCTCGTCCCCCAAATTCACGCCGAAGCAGAGTGGGCAACGCTCGAAGCCGGTATCGAACAGCGCGCGGTGCTGCTCGACCATTTGCTGCGCGATTTGTACGGCCCGCAACGCCTGCTCACGGATCGATGCGTTCCCCCCGCGTTTGTGTATGCGAACCCGGCATTTTTGCGGGCATGCCACGGAATGTACGCCACCAAGGCCCATGTCCTGTATGCCTACGCCGTAGACATCGCGCGTGGCCGCGATGGCGCCTGGATGGCCGTTGCAGATCGTACCCAGGCGCCATCGGGCGCCGGATACGCCCTGGAAAACCGGCTAGTCACCACCCGCACCTTTCCCGCCGCGACGCACGAATGCCGCGTGCGGCGATTGGCGGTTTTCTTCGAGCGGTTCCGCACCATGCTGCGCGAACTCACGCCGGCGGGCAGGGACAATCCGTCCATCGTGCTGTTGTCGCCGGGGCCGGCGCACGAATCGTATTTCGAGCATTCATACCTCGCCCGCTACCTCGGATTCACCCTGGTGCAGGACGAAGACCTTACCGTGCGCGATGGATGCGTGTACCTGAAGACCGTCGAAGGGTTGTCGCGTGTAGACGTAATTCTCCGGCGCATGGATGACCAACGATGCGATCCGCTCGAATTCGGATTAGAGTCTAGTTCCGGACTTGTCGGCGTGCTGCAAGCCACGCGAAGTGGAAATGTGGCCATCGCGAATCCACTCGGCAGCGGATTGTTGGAAGCGCCCGCGCTGCGCGCGTTGTTGCCGGGGTTGTGCAAACACGTGCTTGGAGAAGACCTGAAACTGCCCTCGGTGCGCACGTGGTGGTGCGCCGACCCGGAGCATTTCAAATACGTGCAGGATAATTTCGAGGGCCTGTTAATCGCCCCGGCTTTTTCGAGCAACGGGTGGAATCCCGTCATCGTCGAATCGTTGACCACGACCGAACGCTCGGCGCTGCGCGACGCGATCCGCGTAAAACCGTTCAACTATGTCGCACAGGAACGCATCACGCCGTCTACGGTGCCCGTCTGGAATGGCAACGGCCTTGTGCCGCGCTACATGATGCTGCGCTCATTTGCGGCGGCAAATGCCGGCGACAGCTATACCGTCATGCCGGGAGGACTGACGCGATTTTCTGAATCGCCCGATTCGCTTGTCATCTCTATGCAGCGTGGCGGCGGCACCAAGGATACCTGGGCGCGCACAACGGGACTTGTCGACACATATTCGCTGTTGCCGCCAGCGGGCCAGCGCATAGAAATAAAACGCACGTTTAGTAATCTGCCCAGCCGGGCGGCGGACAATCTATATTGGCTCGGTCGTTACCTCGAACGCGCGGAGGCGACCATCCGGATTGTGCGGTGCGTGATCTCGCGGCTCACGGAAGAAAATAGTGGCGCGTCCGGTAAAGAATTGTCGGCGGTGATTCGTGGCCTTGGGCTGGTGCTTCCGAATTCGCAAGGCCAGAACTGGTTCCAACCCGAGTTGGACGAAAAGGCAGTCGAGCGCTCGAGCGTTGCCGCGCTGTTCGACGCAACTTGGCCCAACAGTGTGCAGTCTGCCTTCACACGATTGAACCGCGCAGCGTGGGTTGTGCGCGACAGACTCTCCCTGGACACGTGGCGCGTGCTCAGCCGGTTGGTTGAAGACCTGCCTGATAACGGCGCGCATCTACCACGGCTTAGCGAGGCGCTTTCCCTGTTGAACCAGCTTATCACCGGGCTTGCCGCGTTCAGCGGGCTTGCGATGGAAAACATGACCCGCGGCCAAGGCTGGCGATTCCTCGATATTGGACGCCGCGTCGAACGCACGCTGAACACGCTCGAGTTGCTGCGGTCTACACTGGTGTTTCCGGTAGAACCCGAAACCGCTGTATTGCAGGCCGCCCTGGAAATTGCGGACAGCTCGATGACATACCGCTCGCGATACGGTGGAAACCTCCAAGCGCCGGCGGTGCTTGACCTCTTGATTACGGATGAATCAAACCCACGTGGCGTGGCCTTTCAGGTGGAACGCCTGGCCCGGCACATCGATGGCCTGCCGCGCGAGAAGTCCTATCCGTTTGCCAGCCGCGAGCAACAATTCGCAACCCGGCTTGCCGCGGACCTGCGATTAACCGATATCTTCGAACTTGCAACGACCCTGCCTCCTGGCCGCCGCGTGTCTCTCGAAACACGGCTCACTGATTGGTCGCGCACCTTGCGGGACATTTCAGAGGCCCTTGCGTGGCACTACTTCACCCACACCGAATTCTCTCGCTACGTCACCACGCTGAGTCCGGAGTCGAACACATGACCTATCACGTCCGGCACAGCACCCGCTACGATTACAGTGAAACCGTGCCGATTTGTTATAACCGCGCGTACCTGACGCCGCGCGACACCACGAACCAGCGCGTCGGCGCGCATCGCGTGGAAGTAATGCCGGTAACCGCGCTCTTCGGCGCCCCGCGGATGGATTATTTCGGCAATGAAGTCTCGTACTTCACCGTGCAGGAACCCCACAACAGTCTCGAAATTACTCTCATTGCGGCGGTAGATACACGTGCGCCGGAACCCGTGAGTTTTTCCGCGGCGCCGCCATGGGAAACTGTTCCGGCGGACATCGCGGTCGCGAGGGACATGCGAACGCTAAACGCGTACCAGTTCACATTCGATTCACGGTTTGTGTCGCCCGCGCCCATTCTGCGGGCCTACGCCCTGCCTTCGTTTGTTTCAGGACGGCCGTTGCTGGATGCAGTAATGGACTTGACCTCGCGCATCAACAGGGACTTCACGTATGACCCTACCGCAACGACCGTCTCCACTCCATTGAAAGAAGTCATGGAAAAACGCCGGGGCGTGTGCCAGGACTTCGCGCACCTCGAGATTGGATGCTTGCGTTCGCTCGGCCTTGCCGCGCGCTACGTTAGCGGTTACATCTATTCCGGCGACAGCGCGGGGACGCCATACCTTACCGGGGCGCAAGCCTCGCACGCATGGCTGGCCGTGTACTCACCGCAGCACGGCTGGGTCGATTTCGATCCCACCAACAATATTGTCCCCGGCAATCAGCACATTACCTTGGCGTGGGGCCGTGACTACGACGACGTCTCACCCGTTCGCGGCGTGGTCCTCGGTGGTGGCGAGCACACAATTTCGGTGTCGGTAACCATTACTTGTGACGGCGACGCCCCAGCATAATCAGGATTTCGCGGACGTCGTTATGTATTGCGGTAGCAGAGTTCTGCTTCGGACGGCGCTACCGCACATGTAGCATGGCAACTATGATTGCGCGGCGCTCGTTAGCAGTTCGCCCACTTTCGTGCCGGTCGCGACGTCCCAAAGCTGGACAACGCCATTCCAACCGCCAGCGAGCATCAGAGCGTCCTTTGCGCCAAACCGCGCGCTGAATCCCCAGTCGCCAAGTGCGGCATACGTTGCGAGATTCTTTCCGGCGGTATCCCATCGTTTCATCTGGCCGTCTATTCCGGTCGAGACCAGTTCATTATTGTCGGCAAAGTCCACGCTCAGCACACCGCCGGGATGCGCCGCAAACTGCGCCGACTGCGTGTACTTCCACGTGTCCCATACGCGAATGGTGCCGTCGGCGCTGGCGGATGCAAGGGAAACGGAATCAGTGCTGTAGCAAAGGTCATGAATTGCGCCGGTATGGCCACGCAATGCCTCTACAGGCCGGCCATTGGCGGCTTGCCACAGCAACAAACCGCCCGCGCGGTCCGCGGTCGCGAGCAGTTCGCCGTCCGGGCTGAACCGCACGGAAAACACCCAGTCGGTGTGGTCTTCGCACTTATAAAGTTCCGTGCCGTCGGCAACGTTGAACACTTTGACCTTTTTCGTGGGCATGCCCAGCGCAATTTTCGTATGATCCGGGCTGATGTCGCAGGCCATGACGGAATCGTATTCTTCACCGAAAGTTCCCGCGCGCGCGCCTGTGCGCACGTTCCATACTACGGCGCATCCGGAATCCCCCGAAATACCACCGGCAGCGACAAGTAACTCGCCGTTCACGCTAAACGTGATTGAGAAAATCTCGCCTTCGGGAAACGGCAACGCACCGAGAATGGCGCGCTTCTCGAGGTCATAGAGAATGACCTGCCTGTATCCTGC
>Ga0163150_10009914_pt1 | contig 10420 bp, 3 predicted proteins | sample OliLakLV19P2IB_FD_148628 | JGI IMG/M metagenome (GOLD analysis project Ga0163150, IMG submission 148628) | Freshwater microbial mat bacterial communities from Lake Vanda, McMurdo Dry Valleys, Antarctica - Oligotrophic Lake LV.19.P2.IB | ecosystem: Environmental > Aquatic > Freshwater > Lake >...
CGGCGTTTCGACCAACACCACGGTTCCCGACAGCCATTTGAAACTGACGGGGACGAATGTGCTGGTCAACGTCAACGATACCACGCTCGACAATACTCATCCGGATTTGTCGCCTAGAATTTTTCCGGGAGCTGGTGTGGGGACGACCGATCCGTCCGGTCACGGCACGCTTGTGGCGGGAGTCATTGCCAGCAGCGGTGTCAATGGCCCGACGAGCACGAATATCCCAGGGTCAGTTCCGGGCGCCAATTTTCGCGGCAAAGCGCCGGGCGCAAGTATTTTTTCGCTCGATATTTATGCCGGCCTGTCCGATGCAGAATTGCAGGAGACGGCCGCACGCACCAATTTGCTGGTGTTCAACAAGAAGTCGTCTCTGATTTCAAACAATAGTTGGGGCTACGGCGCGCGCCAGTATGACTCGCCGGCGGCGAGTTACGACATGGCGGTTCGCGATGCCATCCCGGGCATCCCGGGTTCGCAGCCGATGGTCTTCGTCTTTTCGGCTGGCAACGGCGGCGGCAACAATAACAACGGGCAGGGCGGCGCTCCCGGCACAATCGTTTCTCCGGCCACAGCCAAAAACGTCATCACAGTCGGCGCGTTGGAAAACCTGCGGAACTTCACCAACGAAGTCGTCCGCCCCAACCGTTCCTGCGTGATCCTGACCAACCAGGAATTCCTCGGCTACACCGACAGCTCAAACCAGGTGGCCTTTCTTTCGAGCCGGGGAAATGTCGGCATCAGCCTTGAGGGAACATTCGGCCGATTTAAACCGGACCTCGTTGCGCCGGGAACTTTCATTGCTTCGACTCGTTCCCGGCAATTGGACGAGAGCCTGTATTACAGCACCACCAACGTCATCGCGCGGTCGTTCCCGAATTTCGTGATTCAGCCCGGCGAGACCAACGCGTTTTCCCTGTTTCTGCCGACCAATGCCTGTGACGCGGGCCATGCGCTTTCCTACAGCATCGAGACGCAGCCGAATGGGAGTTCGCCCAATCCATTTCCCGGCCTGGAAATCTACGTCAACAACGCGCCGAATCCTTCGGGAGCGCCGGGGAATTTTGTTGCGACCAATTTCGTGTTCGTCCCGGAGGGCGACCCTAAATTCTTCCCGGGAGCCACCATTTACTACGACGTCGTCAACACGAACGCATTCGAGGTCGCCTACAATTTGCAAACGGTGGTGGTGGTCACGAATGATTTCGGAACTTACTTTACGCAGTTGAAGGCGTTGAATGACGAGTTGGGAACCAATTATTTTTACGAGACGGGAACGACCATGGCCGCGCCGGCTGTTTCCGGGATGCTGGCGTTGATGCAGGAATTCTTCGAGCAGACCCTGCCCGCCGGCCTGAAGCGGACCAACAGCCCCGCGATGATGAAGGCGCTGCTCATCAACAGCGCGCGGTCTCCGAACGATCTCATTTACAAACTGGAAGCCAACCGCAGTTTGAACATTCCGGGCTGGGGCCTTCCGAACCTGACGCACATTCTGCCGGAGGTAATGGCGACCGAGGCGGACACGAATCGCTGGCCGATTCAGATGTTTGACCAGGATCCGACCAACGCGCTGGCCACCGGCGACAGTTTCACGCGCACTGTGACCGTCTCGGATGTCAGCGCGCCGTTGCGCATCTCGCTGGTCTGGACCGATCCGCCGGGCAATCCGCAGGTCGGTGTCAAGCTGGTCAATAATCTGGACCTGATGGTCACGACCGTTACCACCAACGTCGTGGGAACCAACACCATCATCAGCACGAACGTCTATTTCGGGAACAATTTTCCAGGGGGAGGCCAATTCACGGAGGCGGTGGACATCGGCACGAATTCATTGAGCGATTTCGATTTTGCGCGGGATGTCGTGAACAACGTGGAGAATGTTTTTATCAACGGCCCGCTTGCCGGCACCTACCAGGTTTCGGTCGTGGCCCGGCGGGTCAACGTCAACGCCGTTTCCTCGCACACCAACGGCGTGGTGCAGGATTATGCGCTCGTCATTTCGAGCGAAAACCTCTCGACGAACGCCCCGTTCGCGGTCGTTCCGGCCACTCCGTCGTTCGTTAGGAACACAAGCGCCATCGTGACCAACGTTGCCGCCGTCATTACCAACGGTCTTTTCCTGCTCAACCAGCGGGTGGGCGCCAACGCCCCGTTGCTCAATCTCAACGCGACCGGCTTGACCGATGGGGTCACCAACCAATGGAATTTTTACGCGGTCAATGCCGGCAACCTGTCCAACGTGGCGTTCTTCACATTCCTGACGCCGAATGTTTCCGGAACAACCAACGTTTCTCCGAACAGCCGGCGCACCAGGGAAGGGGACATCGACATGTATGTCTCGACCGATCCCACCCTGACGAATTTGAATCCGGTCGCAATCGCCAACGCGGACCGATCGCGCGGACGGGGGGGCGAGGAGTTGATTCTTTATACCAACGCCAATGCGGCGACCTTTTATGTGGGAATCAAATCGGAGGACCAGCAGGCGGTGGAATATAATTTCTTTGGCATTGCGAGCGCCACGCCGTTCACCGACGAAGACGAGAATGGCAACCTGATTTTGCGCGGGTTGCTCACGCCGGGCCTTTCCGATATCCCGGATGGATCACCGGACAATCCGGGTGGTGCCTTTTTCCTCGCGTTCGCGACCAAGCCCGTCACGGTCGCCAGAGTGGTGGTCACGAATACGTTCACTCACGAACGGATTGGTGATTTGCTTGGGACGCTGACGCACAGCCAGAATTTTACGGTCCTGAACAACCATAGCTTTCCGGTCAGCGCCGAGTTCCCCGATGGCCAGGAGAACGGCACGTTTACCGGCATATACGACGATAGCGAATTGACCGGGTCGGATGGCATCCCATTCAGCCGGCCCACGGATGGACCGGGAAGGTTGACCGATTTTATCGGAGAAGAAGGTGCCGGCGCCTGGTTGCTGACCATGGAGGATAATTCAATCAACGCCACCGGCCGGGTGGACTTCCTATCCATCTTTGTGGAAAAAGCCCTGGAAACGAATGATCTGTTTGGCGGAAATGGATTCACTATTTCAACCTTTGAACTGGCGCCGGGAACGTCGGCCGGGTTGAACTTCGTGGTTCCGGACGGTGCGACGAACATGATTATTTCGATTGCGCCCAAGGAAGGGCCGATCGACACCGTCGTGCGTCGAGGCCGGGCCATCGCCACGAGGAGCGGGCCCGGAGGACCTTACGTGGATAAAGGCAAGATCATCAGTCCGCCGGGCGATGTCCTGACCGTGGATACCAACGATACTCCGCCGTTGAGTCCGGGGCGCTATTCGCTTCGCCTTTACAACGACAATGGGTTTCCGGTGACCATCAGCGGCTTTGTGCTCTTTGAACTCGACCTAAAGCTCAGATCCGTGCAGACGTTCGTTTCCAGCGGACCCAGCGTGGTGCTCGATGATGCGGTGACGAACTCGATCATTAATGTGCCCTTTGCGGGACGCGTGGTGTCGGCGGACGTTTCGGTGCGGATCAATCATCAGCGGGTTTCGGATTTGGTCCTGCATCTGGTCAGCCCGAGCGGCACGCGGGTTCTGCTGGCTGAAAACCGGGGCGGGGTCGCCACGAACGGCTATGGCATCAGTTCGCTGACAACCAACGTTTCGCCGCCAGCGAGTTCCGGCGGTGCGACTGCCAATACCAACGTCATCATGACCAGCTTGAGCGTTGGGATCGTGAATATTGACTATGACTTCTTCAACGTGCCCGACCGGCTGCGGGTTTATTACGACGGGCTGCGAATATTCGATTCCGGCCTGGTGAATGGTACGGGGCGGTTCTCGGTTCCGTTCGGGCCGGGCATCGACACCAACATCGTGATCGTCATGAATGAAGGGGGCAATTCCGATCCTGTTACGATGTGGACCTATACCGCCGAGGTTCTGAGCGGGAATATCGTTTATGCGACATTCTCGGAGAATACCAATCTCGCGCTGGTTCCGATCAAGTTTGCCATCCCGCCGTTTGCGACGAACCTTCCGGGATCGAACATCACGACATTTTTGAGCAGCGGTTTTGAGACTGTGCCGGCCGGTAGTTACGATTCGTCAGTCGAAGGGTGGACGGTGACGACCAACTCGGTACATGTTGTGACAGGAGGGGCTTCGGCTTACCAGGGGACAAATTATCTGGATCTCGGGGGTAGCAGGCCCCCCATCACCGGGCCGGATATTCTGGCGGGCCCAATTACAAATGCCGCCAATGGCCATTCGTATTATCTCCTGAGAGCGACCAATTGGACCAGTTCCGAGGCGCGGGCGATCACGATGGGCGGCCACCTCGTCTCGATCAACGACGCGGCGGAGGATAGTTGGGTTTATACGACCTTCAGTTCCTTTGGCGGAACTCCGCGGGGTCTGTGGATTGGGCTGACGGATCGGGCGCAGGAAGGAAATTTCGTCTGGGTGAACGGACAAACCAACACCTACCGGAATTGGGCTGTCAATGAACCGAGCGATTCGCTGGGCAACGAGGACTTCACCCATATCGCCCCGCCAACGGACTTCCGCGCAGGGCGCTGGAACGATCTGGACGATAACTCCAACTTTTTCGGTCCGCTCAACGGTGTGGTCGAAGTCGAACCTGGCATTGGCGGGATCTCGCGCGTTCTCCCGACGGTGCCGGGAGGGCTCTACAATCTGAAGTTTGCCTATCGACGCAGCGACCTGTCCATTCCTGCCAGTGCGCGAGTCGGACTGGAAGGCGCCTTCACCAACGACTTTGTCGGCGGCCCAGGCTGGCAACTGCATTCCAGTACGTTCGGCTCAACACAGACGGGAACCGAACTGGATGTTCTCGGGTTGCAGCCGGGAATGCTCTTTGATTCGTTCTCACTCACCACCGGAGGAGATCCCAATTATTTCCTGCCGGAGGAATTCCTCTCCTCGCTCGCCGGGGAGAGTGCGCGGGGCGATTGGCGCCTGGAAGTCTGGGATAATCGCGCGGGCGCTCCAGCGGGCGAGCTGGCAAGCTGGCAATTGCATCTTACTTTTGGGTCCACCACGGCCGTGGCGACTTCGCTGGCCAATAATGTTTCGGCGACCAACACCGTTTCGGGAGGCGAAACAAAGTATTTCGTCATCGACGTCCCCATCTTCGCGACGCAGGCAACCAATATTCTCGTGAGCGGCGGCGGGCCGTTGAACCTGATCTTCAATCAGGACCAACTGCCGGTGGGCAATCCGGCTTTTGGTGACGTGACGCTGCTCTCATCGACTTTCAATGGCACGAATGTGCTGACCACTGGCACGTTCCCAGACCTGAGACCGGGGCAGCGCTATTATCTCGGCGTGAAAAACGTGAGTGCCGCCCAAACGAATTTCTTCACGTTGACAGTGGCGTTTGACAACACAAATAACCTGGTCTCGGTCACGCCGCTGGCGAATACGGTGCCGCGTTCGGCGACCCTGCCGCTGGGCAGCAGCATTCAGTATTACCAATACGATCTGTCCAACGCGGTATCCAACATTGTATTCCGGCTCTACAATTTGAGCGCCGACGCCGACCTCGTGGTGCGCCGCGACCGGTTGCCGACGCAAACGGTTTACGATTTCAACAGCACTGCCGGTGGCACGAACGCTGAGGTGATTACCGTCACCTCACCCGCGCCAGCCCGGTATTATTTGGGCGTTTACGGCTTTTTCCCCACGAACGCGATTTCCTACACGGTGCTGGTGACGGAAGGGCCCGCAGCCTTCGCCCCAACCGTATTCAGCCGCCCCGAAGTGACGGCAACCGGTTTCCGGGTTTCAGCCAACACCATCATCGGGGCTCAGTACGAGTTCTCCTTTTCGAAGGATATGTTGGATTGGATTGTTTTGACGACGACCACGGCAACGGCCAACGTCACAACCTTCACCGATTCCACGCCGCCGAACACCCAGACTGTGCGCTTCTATCGTCTGCGGAAATTGTAGAGAGTGAGTGCGGACGGCGATCGAAAACCACGACGCGTCGCCGATAGGATTTCGGCAGATTGGAGGCTGGCTATCGTTTGAAACGGGTTTGGCAGGGCAGGGCTAAAAATGCCTTTCGGGAATTCGGGTTGAAGTCTGTCCCGGAGGGACATTCGACAATAGCCCAGCGTTTCAACGCTGGGTCGCGTGGTCGGAGCCCTCCAGAGTCGGAGGGACGGCAGAAGCCCAAGATCGAAACCCAGTTTCCTGTCGTCCCTCCGGGACTCGCTTTCCTTCCTGCTTCAACCCAGCGTTGAAACGCTGGGCTATTCTCACGATGTCCCTCCGGGACAAGGACACCGAATTCCCGAAAGGCATTGAGGCTAGGGCGGTGCCGCTGCGCTTTTCTTAAAGCAACAGCGTTGCACCGCCGAAAAACTCGATGAGCGACTTCTGCCGAGCCCTCGGTCTATTTGCCGAAATCAAAACAGACCAAACGGTCCTCGCCGCGCAAGTAAAGTTTCTTGTTGGCGAGAATCGGACCGGCCCAGGTGGGATAATGCATCTGCGGAATCTGCCAGCGGGCCAGTTCCTCGTCCTTCTTCGGATTCAATTTGAACAGGCCGAGCAGGCCGCCCTCTCCGAGCACGATCAACTTTCCGTCCGCCAGAATGCAGGAGCCGCGTCCATAGACCTTCGGTTGCGGACTGCTGTGAGGCTGCCAGCGTTCATCACGGTCCCACATCAGTTTGCCGGTCGAAAACTCCACGCATCGAAAACGGGCGTCCGGCTCGTTGCGTCCGCTGAAGGCGTAGAGAAAGCCGTCGTGCAAAATCGGCGTCGTCCAGTGGATCTCCAGAACCAAATCACGACGAACCTCCTCAAATTTCTGATCCTCCGGACGAACTTTCAGCCAGACCGATCCGGTGTTGTAATAGGCGCCCGTAATCATAACGGTGTTCCCGCTGACCACGGGATTTGCCGCGTTGACCGATTCGTTCACCCGCGCGCGAAACCAAAAGCTGTCGAAGACCTCGCCGGTTTTTGGATCAAGGGAAACCAGGCCCTGCCGCATCAGGCAAAACGCCATGCGTTTCCCGTTGACGGTGGCAAGAACGGGCGTCGCGTAGCTGGCTTGCTTTTCGTGAGTCTTCCAGTCGACCTTGATCTCTTCCTCAGGCTTGCGATCCAGTTTGAATTCGCCCCCGGCGGCGCGGCGTCTTTGAAAATTATCGGTCCAGCCCAGCATCGGTTTGCCGGTCCAGTTTTTCTCACCCACAGTTTCCCAAACCGTTTTTCCGGTTTTCAGGTCGAGCCCGACGACACCGGAATTGGGCTGACCGCCAACCATCACGAGCAACAGATCACCCTCAATCACCGGTGTGCTGCCGACCCCGAAAAACGCCTCTGGAATCTCCCAATCCTTCGCCGTGTTTCGTTGCCAGACAAGTTTGCCATCCATCAGGTCGAGGCACGTGAGCATTCCCTCCGCGCCGAAGGTGTAGCAGAACTTTTCCGTGAGCACCGGAGTGCAACGCGGTCCGTTGCTGTAGCCGAACGGATCCTGGAACCGGCTCGGATAGGCGAAGCGCCAGATTGGTTTGCCTGTGGTCGCTGCAAACGCCTCCACGACTTCTTCGTTCGCGAGACGATGGAACAAGACTAGTTTTCCGCCCAGCACCGAGGGCGCGCTGTAGCCCGATCCGATTTTCTTTTCCCAGACGATCGGAGGTCCGTCGGTGGGAAATTTCTCGATCAAACCGGTTTCAGCGGAAACTCCGTCGCGATTGGGGCCGAGAAACTGCGGCCAATCGTCGCCGCGAAGCGAATCGGAACCAGCCAGGACAAAAAGAACGAGATAAGCGGTGCGGATCATCAAGGGCAATTGAAGCGGATTGGTGCTGGTTTTTCAAACTCGTTTCCTTATTGTAGCGGCGAACCCGGGTGCGCGCTGATGGGTGCATTCAACCGCGCTTTCGCGAATGTCGTTACGAACATGAATACCGAAGAGAGAATTAAATCGTTTCGCAAAGACTACGAAGCCCTCCGCGCTGAGATCGGCAAGGTCATCGTGGGCCACGACTCAATCGTCGAAGGGACTTTGATTGCCGTTTTCAGCGGCGGCCACATTCTGCTCGAAGGCGTGCCCGGTCTCGGGAAAACGTTGCTCGTGCGCACGCTCAGCGAAGTGCTGGACATGAGTTTCAACCGCATCCAATTCACGCCCGACCTCATGCCTGCGGACATTCTCGGCACGAACATGGTGATGGAAACGACGGGAGGGAAGCGCGAGTTCCAATTTCAGCGCGGCCCGATTTTCGCCCACCTGCTGCTCGCTGACGAAATCAACCGCGCCACGCCGAAAACGCAATCCGCCATGCTCGAGGCCATGCAGGAAAAAAGCGTCACGGCTGGCGGAGAGATTCGCAAGCTCGGCGAGCCGTTCTTCGTTCTCGCCACGCAGAACCCGATCGACCAGGAAGGGACGTATCCGCTGCCCGAGGCGCAACTCGACCGGTTTTTCTTCAAGCTCATTGTCGGCTATCCGAATTCAGCCGAATTGACCGAAGTCCTGACGCGCACGACCGAGGGCGCAAAGCCGCAAATCAATCGCATTTTGACGAAGGAACAGATTCTGGAATTGCAGGCTCTGGTTCGCGAGGTGCCGGTGGCGTCGCATGTCAAAGATTATGCTGTGCGCCTCGTTCTCGCCACGCATCCAAAGAGCGAAACCGCCGCGCCGATCAGCAACCAGTATCTCCGCTTCGGCAGCAGCCCGCGTGGCGGCCAAACGCTCATCCTCGGCGCCAAGGTGCGCGCCCTGACCCATGGCCGGTTCAACGTCAGCTTTGACGACATACAAGCGGTCGCCACCGCTGCCTTGCGCCACCGCTTGATTCTGAATTTCGAAGCCGAAGCCGAAGGGATCACCACCGACATGATCATCGAACAAATTTTGAAGGATGTGCCGAAGGATGCGGTGGCACTGAAGGGGTAAATTGGTTTGAAACGTTTTAATTCTTTCCTATCTCATTCGCGATGCATCACGCCACTCGCTGCCGGATTCTTTGGTTTGATAATCTTTGCAATCACCCACGTAGCGAACAGTCAGGAGTCGGTGAGAGCGGATTCCGAGAAGCCGAAATCAGAATCCATTTCCCTGAACCGCGATCCCTATCCGGAAATCAAAAGCAAAAAAGGGTTGCAGGTGCAAGACGTCGCTGATGCGATTTCGCTCGGCGTAAAGCACGCCGCGATTAATTTCAATCTCGGGCAGATGGTCAACCTGGCGGCTGCACCAACTGATTTTTCCTGGGAGATGGATGGACGCAGTTTTGTTTTTCGCCGGAGTTATGTCGAGACTCTCGACCGGCAGATCAAGCCGCTCTCGGATGCCGGCGCGGCCGTCAGTTTGATTTTGCTCAACTACCAGAACTCGGACGAAAAGTTGAACAAGATTCTTTTGCATCCGGGATACGACAAGGCGTGCCCGAATCGGTTGAGCGCCTTCAACACATCGACCGCCGAGGGACTGGCCTGGTACAAGGCGGGCATGGAGTTTTTGGCCGCGCGCTATTCCGCGAAGGGCTATCCGCACGGGCGCGTGGTGAATTACATCGTCGGCAACGAGGTGAATTCGCATTGGTACTGGGCGAACATGGGCCGTGTTTCCATGGAGGAATTCGCTGCCGACTATCTTCGCGCGGTTCGTCTTTGTCACACCGCAGTTCGGAAGTTTTCTTCCAGCGCGCGGGTTTTCATTTCGCTCGAGCACCATTGGAATCTTCGCTATCCCGGTTGCGATGAGAAGCAGGGCTTCGCGGGGCGTCCGTTTGTCGATCATTTCAATTCGCTGGCGAAGGCGGGTGGAAATTTCGACTGGCATGTGGCGTTTCATCCCTACCCGGAAAATCTTTTTAACCCCCGCACGTGGAACGACAAGAGCGCGACCTTCGCGGATGACACGCCGCGAATTACGTTCAAGAACCTGGAAATGTTGCCCCGATATTTGCGCCGGACGGAGCTGCTGTTCGACGGCAAGTCCCGGCGGATTATTTTATCCGAGCAAGGTTTTCATTCGGATGGCACGCCCGAGGGCGAACTTGCGCAGGCGGCGGGCTATTGTTATGCGTATTATAAATCCGACCGATTGCCTGAGATCGACTCCTTCATTCTGCATCGCCACATTGACCACGGCCACGAGGGCGGATTGAACCTGGGCCTTTGGCGGCGTGACACGAACAGTCCCAGTGCTTCCGCTCCATTGAGCAAAAAACCAATCTACGAGGTCTTTCGCGCCGCAGACACGGCCGACTGGGAAAAGGCTTTTGAGTTTGCGTTGCCGGTCATCGGAATCCGTTCGTGGAAAGAAATTGAAGCAAACGATGGTCGAAACTAGAATTCCGGCAATGAACCTCCTTCCGCCGCGTCGATGGCCCGCTCTATCATGAGATTTGCCTTTTATTGTTTCATCGCTTTTGTTGCGGCTGGGAT
>Ga0163150_10009920_pt1 | contig 10415 bp, 8 predicted proteins | sample OliLakLV19P2IB_FD_148628 | JGI IMG/M metagenome (GOLD analysis project Ga0163150, IMG submission 148628) | Freshwater microbial mat bacterial communities from Lake Vanda, McMurdo Dry Valleys, Antarctica - Oligotrophic Lake LV.19.P2.IB | ecosystem: Environmental > Aquatic > Freshwater > Lake >...
GATCAGAGAGGCCGTACGATCGGTTCTCTCTCGGCCTCTCTGATCCTGTTGGCGCCGCGCGGAACCGCGCGCTGCGCGAGAGGCCGAGAAGAATCGATCGTACGGCCTCTCTGATCCTGGTGGCGCCGCGCGGAACCGCGCGCGGCGCGCAGCCGATCACGGTCTCACGCTCTCGCCGAGATGTCGGCGGAGTGCGCGAGCACGCTCGCTAGGATCCCCGCCCGTGGAAGCGGGACGGAGCAAGCGCCGGAGCGCGGGATGGGCGCTCGGCTGCGCGCTCCTGCTCATCGCCGGCTGCCACACGGCCGGTCACACGGGACCCGCGCGCGGTCCCTTGCCGCTGCGCACGAACGGCCCGTTCGTGCAGTCCTTCCTGACGCTGCGACCGCGCAGCGCGGAAACCGTCGCGCCGGGCGCGGCGGAGCTGCGCGTCGTCAGCGCCTACTCGAGCATCTTCGAGGTGGGGGACGGGAACTCCGGCGCCGTCAGCTTCGACGGCGAGCTGTGGCGCACGAGCGCGCTGTTCCGCACCGGCCTCGGCGCGAGCACGGACCTCGAGGTGGAAGTGCCGTTTGTCTACGCGTCGAGCGGCTTCCTCGACGTGTTCATCGAGACGTGGCACGGCCTGCTGGGCCTGCCTGACGGTGGCCGCGAGACGCGCCCGCACTTCGACTACGACATGGACATCAGGGCCCTGGGACAGGAAGCCTGGCAGATGACCGGGGACCGTCTCGGTCTGGGTGACGTGCCGGTCATCGTCACGCACCGCTTCGTCGATGCACGCGGCTCGTCGCCGGCCGTGTTCGTGCGCGGCGCGGTCGAGCTGCCGGTCGGCAGCGAGGAAGACGGATTCGGCAACGGAGCGATCGACTGGGGGCTCGGCCTCGGGCTCGAATCGAGCTTCGCCGACTGGACGTTCGGCGCCGGCGCTGGCTGGACGGACCGCGCGCGGCCGGAATCCTTCGCGCACGTGGGCCTCGAGGTCGAGGACGGCCTCGCCGCGAGCCTCTCCGGCGAATGGCGCTGGAGCGCGACGAGCTCGCTGCTCTTGAACCTGCGCTACGAGAACGCGGTGTCGGACGATCTGGGCATCGAGGAGCTCGGCGGCGACGTGGTCGAGCTCGACCTGGGCGTCACCTTCGACGCGGGCGCGTCGTCGCGCTGGACCCTGGCCTTCAGCGAGGACCTGATCTCCGAATCAGGCCCGGATTTCACCGCGGTGCTGGGCTTCGAAACGCGCTGGTGAACACGGGTGTCAGACACCTTTCCCCGCCCTCCGCGCATCGCGGCCGCGCGCGGATGGCGCGCGTGGCGCGAACTTGGGGCAAGGTGTCTGACACCCGTGTTCACTTCAGCCGGCGCGCGGCGGTCCGCGGTGCTGCCAAACCTCGGGGGTAGAGCGCGTCGGCGCCGGTGCGCAGCCCGGACCCAGGTGCAGGCTCCACCATTGCGTGTGGCGCCAGGCGCCGAGCTTGAACCCCGAATCGCGGAACGTGCCGACCGGCTCGAAGCCCAGGCTGGCGTGCAGCGCGGCGCTCTCCGGGTTGGGGATCGTGAGCACGGCCAGCGCGGTGCGGAAACCCTGCAGGCGCAGGAGGTCGATCAGGTCCGAGTACAGCGCGCGTCCGATGCCGCGGCGTCGCGCGCGCGTGTCGACGTAGACCGAGACCTCGCACGTCCAGGCGTACGCTGGCCGCGTGCGGAAGCGCGTGCCGTAGGCGTAGCCCAGTACGTCGCCGCCCTCGTCCCACGCCAGCCACGGCGCGAACTCGAGCGCCTCGCGCACGCGCCGGCCCATCTCGAGCTCGCTCGGCGGCTCGCTCTCGAACGACAGCGCCGACTCGCGCACGATCGGCGCGTAGATGCGGCAGAACGCCGCGGCGTCGTGCGGAGTCGCGAGTCGGATGGGGTCGGACATGGAGGCGGTAGGACCGCTCGCGGGCCTGCTCGCCGCCCCAGAGTAGCCCCGCGGGCGCCGCGCCTCCGCCCGGAGCAATCCCGGCAATCCTGTCGGACCGCGAAGCGCGTCTGCGATCTCGGATGGGCTCACCGGAAACAGGCATGAGGAAGAATCGCGTCAGCACACCCCGCCATCGGCACGGCAGGCGACGGCAGGGGCGAGTCGAACGTCCGCTTGACGCCGTCACGGCCCCGCGCGCGAGCGTGGCCCTCCGTCTCGGCCGTGGGTCGAGGTCCCGCATCCCCGTCATCGCACCGTCGGCCCCGTCCATGGAGAATGGAGTGGCCATGGAGGAACACGCTGCCGAGATGACGCAGATCCTGCAGCGCGCGCGGGCCTGGAACCTCAAGCGCCCGGGCGGAACGGAGGGAGCGTGAACACGCGGCGCTGGGAGCGCATCACGAACCTCCTCGAGCGTGCGATCGAGCTCGATCCGCCGGCGCGCCGGGAGCTCTACGCGCGGGAATGCCCCGACGATTCCGAGCTTGGAGCCGAGGTCGAGCGCATGATCGTGGCCGACTCGAAGGCGCGCGGATTCCTCGAGCCGGTCCCCGCCGCGATTCAGGCCCCGACTCCGCTCGGCGTCGGGGCGCGCATCGGCGGATACAGGCTGATCCGGCGCGTGGCGGCCGGCGGGATGGGTGTCGTCTTCGAAGCCCAGCAGGAGCGCCCGAACCGCCGCGTCGCCTTGAAGCTCGTGCGATCCGCGTGCGCGAACCCGGCGACGCTGAGGCGCTTCCGCTACGAGGCCGAGGCCCTCGGGCGGTTGCGCCACCCCGGCATCGCGCAGGTCTACGAAGCTGGCGTCGACGTCGATTCGAGCGGAGAGGAGCGCCCGTTCCTGGCGATGGAGTTCGTCGACGGTGCGCGGACCTTGACGGCCTGGGTGCGCGAGCATCGACTGGACTACGACGCGATCGCCAGGCTGTTCGTCGACGTCTGCTCGGCCGTTCAGCATGGACACGAACGCGGCGTCCTGCACAGGGATCTCAAGCCCTCCAACGTGCTCGTCGACGCGACGGGCGTGACGAAAGTGATCGATTTCGGCATCGCGCAGGACCTCGATCAGCAGACGACGCGCGCCACGCTGGCGGGAGAGCTCGTCGGCAGCCTGGCGTCGATGAGCCCCGAGCAGCTCGAAGGCGACCTCAACGTGCTCGACGTGCGCAGCGACGTGTACGCGCTCGGAGCGCTCCTCTACGAGCTCGTGTGCGGCGTCCCTCCGCTCGAACTCCGCGGCCTGTCGCTCACCGAAGCCCTGTCCAAGGCGCGCAGTGCGAGCCCGCGGAAGCCGACCAGCGTGCGCGCGGATCTGCCCGTCGAGCTCGAGTGGATCGTCTTGCGCGCGCTCGAGCCGGATCGTGAACGGCGCTACGCCTCCGCCGCGGACATGGCTCGCGACCTCGAGCGCTTTCTGGGCGACGAGCCTGTCCTCGCGGGCCCGCCTTCGACCGTCTACCGCGTGCGCAAGTTCGTACGGCGCAACCGCCTCGTCGTCGGCGCCGCGGCCGCTGTGCTCGCGGCGATCATCCTGGGAGGGGTCGTCGCGCTGGTGCAACGCGACCGCGCGATCCTGGCCAAGGAACGCGCCGAATCCGCCGAGCTTGTCGCCAAGGAGCGCCTGGCCCGCATCGAGGCCGAGACGGTCACGAACCGCGAGCTGGCCGAGTTCCAGAACGGGATCCTGACCAGCGCGGATCCCGACGTCGGCGGCCGGGACGTGCGCGTGGTGGACGCTCTGGCGCGCGCCAGCGCGAACCTGGACGAACGCACGAGCCTCGATCCCAAGCTGGGCCTGGTCCTGCGCGCCTCGATCGCCGACGCCTACGTCGCGCTGGGGCTCCCGAACGAAGTGCGCGCCGAGGTCGAACGCATGCGGCCGATCTGGGAAGCCGTGTTCGCGCCGGACGCGCCCGAGCGCCTCGAGTTCGAGCGCATGGCGCTCGACAACGCCACCTACTTCGAGCCCGCCCACGAGCGTCTGCCGCGCGCTCGCGACGGACTCGCGCGGACCTCGACCCGACACGGACCGGAATCGGTCGAGGCCGCGCGCTGGAAGCTCGTCCTCTCCGTCATCCTGCTCGAACTCGCGCAGTTCGAGCAGGATGACGGAGAGGACGAGCTTCCAGCGCGCGGACCTCGACCCGACACGGACCGGAATCGGTCGAGGCCGCGCGCTGGAAGCTCGTCCTCTCCGTCATCCTGCTCGAACTCGCGCAGTTCGAGGAGGCCGAGTCACTCTCGCTCACCGCGCTCGTGCCCCTGCAGGCCGAGTTCGGGGCCGCTTCCCGCGAGGTCATCATCGGGAGAGCGACGCTCGGACGCATCCTGAACGACACGCGACGCTACGTGGAGGCCGAGGCCTTCAAGCGCGAGACGTTCGAAGCCTGCATCGCGGCTCACGGAGAGGACCATGAGCAGACGCTCGTCGCGAAGAAACAACTGGCCGTCGCCGTGGGACAGAACGACCGGATCGAGGAAGCCGTGCTCATGTTGCGCGAGATCGTGGCGGCCCACGAGCGGCGCACGGGATCGTCGTCGTTTCGATCGCTCGTCACGCGCGTGGACCTGTCGGAGTACCTGCGGCAGGCGGGTCTGCTCGAGGACTCGCTGATCCAGATCGAGTCCGCGATCGTGGACATCCGCGAGACGTTCGGCGAGCGCCATCCGCTTCTCTACAAGGCCCGGCTGCGCCTGGGCTCGGCCCTGGTCGGGCTGGGACGGCGCGACGAAGGGATCACGGAGTTCGAGAGCACGCTCGCGGTGGCGACCCAGGACCTCGGGCCGGACGACGCGACGACGATGGAGCTCCAGGCGCAACTGGCACGCTACCTCTTCCTCTCCCGTCGCGTTGCCGAAGCCTTGCCGCACGCGCGGGAGGCCTGGGAGCGGTCGCAGCGCGTGCTGGGAGAGGATTCGGCGCAGACCCTCGTGCGGGGCGGCGCGTACGCCTCGGTCCTGGGATCGATGGGTCTCGCGCGCGAGGCGATCCTCGTCCTCGAGTCGGTGCTCGCCGCGCAGGATCGGCGACTCGGGACCACGCACCCCGACAGCTTGATGTCGCTCACGAACCTGACGACTGTCCAGCTCAATTCGAACGAGCTCGAAGGCGCCGCGTGCAACGCGCAAGAGCTCGTTGCGCGTGTCGAGGGAGATCCCGCGGTCGGTTCGGATCGGCGCGCGGGTGCACGCTGGGCTCTCGCGCGCGTGTGGCGCGAGCTCGGTGACCACGAATCCGCCGCGGCGAGTTTCGCAATCGCCTCCGAGTGCTGGGCCCGCAGCGGGAACGGGAGGTCGCGTTACGCGATCTTCGGACTGATCGACGAAGCGACCGTCCTCGATGCGTTGAACCGCCACGAAGAAGCGCGCGCCGTGCTCGAGCACGCGGCGGCGCTGGCCTGCGGCCCGGACCTCACGCCGGACGTCCCGGCGCGTGCGTTCACGTCGCTGGCGCGCTCGATCCGGCAATCCGGCGACCTGCCGCGTGCGCGGGAGCTCGCAGAAATGGTCCTCTCCGGGTCGTCGTCGATCGAGCCGCTCGTCCGCAAGTACGCGCAGGAGATCCTCGAAGCCGACTAGGCCGCACCTAGGCTGCGGTCTCCTACGGGATCTCGATCTGCACGTCACGGGCCTTCTCGCCACTCCAGCCCACGTGGACCGGTCCGGTGCCGCTGACGAGCCAGCGCACGCGGACCTCGCCGCGGCTGCCGATTCCGCGCTCGCGCAAGAGGCGGCCCGGATCGCGCTCGGCCAGCTCGATGCGCTCGGGGCGCCAGCGGTCCGTGCGGAAGCCGCCCGCGACGACGGTGACGCCCTTCCCTGAGCACGTGAAGACGTCCGGCGCGCCGATCTTCTTGTCCGCCGCGCGTGCCGTGCGCGTCGGGATCGCGTGCAGGTTGCGGAACACGACGTCGATCGCCTTCAGGCCGCCGCCCATATCGGTCACCTCGGGCGCGTCGATGCGCACGACCGGCATGTTGCGCGCGTGCTCCAACGAGAAGAGCGCGTTGCGCGCGATCATCTCCTCGATCATGAAGCTGGGCGGCACGCGGCCCGTGTCCTTGCGGAAGCCGCCGATTTCGACCGCGCCGTAGAACGGATGCTCGAAGGGGTGCCAGTCGATGTAGCCCGAGCCCAGCATCAGCTTGTCGTCGAGCGCGATGCGATCGCCTCGACCGCCGCCGGGGAACCCGCCCGAGCCGGGCCCGGCCGCGGGATCGCGCGCGCGTCCGGTCAGCTGTTCCGAGTTCCACAGCTCGTTCGTGAACGAGATGATGCCGAGACCCTCGTAGCCCCACGTCGCGAACCCGCCGTACACGGTGTAGAGGTCCTTCCAGATCACCATGTAGCGGTAGAACGGCAGCATCTTCTCGCCGGTCTTGCCGATCTCGTCGAACACGCGCACGTCGTCGCGCTCGTACTCGCCGAACGGCTCGGCGCCCGGGCCGCGCAGGATCATCCCGCCCGCGTTGTGGAACGACTGCAGGGCTGCGATGTTCTTCTGCTCGATCATGTAGCGCGCGATCGCGCGCGTCTCGGGCCAGTACAGCGGGTAGGGCCCCGCCCCGCCCTGGATGTGCTCGGGTTCCCACATCGAGGGCCAGGCGCGGTTCATGTCGTAGCCGCCGACCTCGTCCTCGTTGATGCGGCCGTCGCCGTCGTCGTCGATGCCTTCCTCGCCGACCATGATCCAGTCGCCGCGGCGCCCTTCGTCGTTCGCTGGCACGGGCGTCAAGAGGCGCGGATCGTCGGGATCCTGGCGGTGCGTGCCCTTGCCCGGCACATATTTGCGCATCTGCGTGATGTGGCCATCGCCGTCCAGGTCGTTGGGCGGATCCTCGTCGAGCCGACCGTCGCCGTCGTCGTCGAGCGGCATGACGCCGGTGCGCGAGCTCGACGAATCGTGCGCCATCTGGAACCAGTGCGCGCGGCCGTCGGGGTTCACCATCGGCATCAGCAGGAAGACGGAGCCGTCGAGCAGCTCCTTCACCTTGGGCTCGGCGCGGTTCTCGAGCAGGTACCAGGCCGTGTAGAGCACCGCCTCGCCGCCCTGCACCTCGTTGCCGTGCACGTTGCCGTCGATCCACATCGCCGGCTTGTCGGCGTCGGGGCCCGTCGAGCGGTCGCTCAGCGTGTACACGCGCAAGGTCCGGTTCTCCGTGCTGCGGCCGATCTCCTCGTGCCGCAAGAGGTCGGGGAAGGCCTTCTCGAGACGCTCGAAGTGCGCGTGGATCTCAGGCTCGTCGTACAGCCGGTTCCAGACGATCTCCACCTTGGGAGTGTGACCGACCGGCGTGTGCGGGAATCCGCCTTGGATCGCGAACGCGAGGACTGCGGCGATCATCGCGCCACCTCCACCGGCACGCGCACCGTTCCGGCTGAATCCGTGTCGAGCACGACGACGGTTCCGGTCAGGGACGGTGCCTGCAGAAGCCACTCGATCTCGAAGCGTGAGCCGGGGAACTCCGAGACCGGCGTCTCGCGCGCGCCCGCGATCATCTTGGCGCCGGGGCCGGGCTCGAGGTGCACGCGCGCGGCGCGCAGTGCGCCGGTGCGGCGCCCGAGCGCGCTCTGCAAGGGCAGCAGGCTCTTGTTCTCGAGCGAGGCCTTGATGCGCCACGTGCCCGCACCCAGGTCCTTGGCCTCGACGTCGACGAGCGTGGCGCGCGGGACCATGCTGCAAAGGGCGATCAGCAGGTCGAGCGTGCGATCCGCGATCGCGGCGCGTTCCGACTCGGGCGGCTCGACGAGCGCGTAGGGCTGGAATCCGCCGATCTCGACCGGGCCCAGCTCGGGATGGCGGAACGCGGTCCACGCGGACCACGCGGACCACGCGGAGGATCCGGCCGGCGCGGGGTGCGCATCGATCCAGATCAGTCGTTTCGCGTCGTCGCTCGGCTTGGGCGCGTCGTCGCCCTTCTTCGCGTCACCCTTGCGGCCCTCGCCGCGCTTCTCCTCGGCGCGCTTCTCCTCGCCGCGCTTCTCCTCGCCGCGCTTCTCCTCGGCGGGCTTCTCCTCGGCGGGCTTCTCCTCGGCGGGCTTCGCATCGGCCGGCTTCGCACCGGCCGGCTTCCGGTCGATCGGCTTGTCGTCGGCGGCCTTCTCGTCGCCGGGCTTCTCGTCCGACTTCTTCTCGTCGCCCTTCTTGGCGTCGAGCGGAATCGACCAGGGGGACAGATTGACCGTCCATAACCCGCGGTGCGCCTGCACCCAGGCCTGGAACGTGCCCGCGTCCTTGGCGGCACTCTTCGTGCTCGTCCCGCCCAGTGCCTTCCAGCGTCGGCCGATCTCGGCCAGCAGCTCGGCGTCGTCGCCCGGGATGCCGTCGTTCGGGAGGATGCTGCGCCGCGCGCGGTCGTCCTTGGCCTTGGGCTTCTCCGCCAGGTTGTCGAGCTCGCCGTACGTCAGCACGAGCGCGATGTCCTTGTGCAACAGCACGAAATCCGCCAGCGCGCGCGCCTCGGGCTCCTCCGTGGCGAATCGGCCGGCCTCGGGCGCGTGCTCCTGCCAGCCGGCCGCGAAGTTGCGGTTCACGACGGCGTCGTGCGGCGGGTCCTCGCCAACTTCCTCGTCCGCGTCGGCGTCGCGCGCCTCGCGCGCGAGCCTCCAGCGGCCGATCTGTCCCTTCGACCGGTCGGCCTTGAGCAGCGCGCGCGGCTCGGTCGGATCCTCGATCCACTCGCCGTCCGGATCCTCCCAGCGCATCCACTCGATCCGTCCGTCGCCGTCGAGGTCGGCCGGGCCGTCCTCGCCGCTGCGGCCGTCTCGGTCCGTGTCGACGTCGACGCCCGTGGCCGTGACTTCGGCGAGCGGCGCGGCGAAGCGCGCCTCGGCCGCGTCCGGGTTCGCACGCGGCACGAGGTAGAGCGTGGTCGTGTCGAGCAGCGTGCCAACGGCCGGGTCGGTCGCGGCGCGCGCGACGAGGCTCTGCGCGTGATCGAGCACGAGACCGCTCGTCCAGGCCAGGGGCCCGTCGATGTTGGCGACCACGAGGATCGCCGGCCGGCCCGGGGCCGCCGAGCCGCGCGCGAGGCGCAGCGCGTCGATGCGCCGCCCGCCGCGCGACGTCCCGACCGGCACGAGCGTCGCGATCTCGGCGTGCTCGCGCGCGAAACTTTGCATGGCATCGGTCAGCTTCGCGTGGTCGAGCAGCTCGACACGCTGGACGGCAACCGGATCGGCTTGAGCGGCCGCGGGTCGCGCGGCTGGGATCACGCAGCACAGGGCAGCCGCGAGTGTGAAGGGCAGGGCTCGTCGCATGGGGAGAGAGATTACAGAGCGGCACCGGTCCGCGTCTGCGTCACCCGGCGGGTTGGCCGGTCCAAGCCTGCTCAGCCCGGATGATTCACGAAGCCTCGGGTGGGCGAGGCTGCAACCACGGCTCGATCGTGCTGGTCCCTGGGGCTTCCTACGGGGTTGGACGAATCGATCGTGGTCGAGAGCCTCTGGCCGTGGGGTGGTCGACGATGACCGGGCTACGGGTGCGGAACTCACACGCGTCGCGTGCGTTTCCCGGCACAGCGTCATGTCGGCGCTCGGATGCGCCGCTGCCGGGCCTCACGACGGAACTCGATTCGGCACAGATTCGCGTGTCTTTCCCGCATGCCGTGGCGCGACGGTCCGCCGATTCAATCGCTCACTGACCCGGCTTTCGTGAATCATCCGGGCTCAGAGGATGAGAAGAAATCGAACCCTCTCCGCGCCGCGCGCGGATCCGCGCGGCGCCACCAGGATCCGGGAAGGCCGTACGATCGATTCTCTCTCGGCCTCTCCGCGCCGCGCGCGGATCCGCGCGGCGCCAACAGGGTCCGAGAGGCTGTACGATCGATTCTCTCTCGGCCTCTCCGCGCCGCGCGCGGATCCGCGCGGCGCCACCAGGATCCGGGAGGCCGTACGATCGATTCTCTCTCGGCCTCTCCGCGCCGCGCGCGGATCCGCGCGGCGCCAACAGGGTCAGAGAGGCTGTACGATCGATTCTCTCTCGGCCTCTCCGCGCCGCGCGCGGATCCGCGCGGCGCCAACAGGGTCCGAGAGGCCGTACGATCGATTCTCTCTCGGCCTCTCCGCGCCGCGCGCGGATCCGCGCGGCGCCAACAGGGTCCGAGAGGCCGTACGATCGATTCTCTCTCGGCCTCTCCGCGCCGCGCGCGGATCCGCGCGGCGCCAACAGGGTCAGAGAGGTCGTAGGATCGATTTTATCTCGGCCTCTCAGCGCTGCAGGAATGCCGCGATTTCTTCGATGCGCGCCGAGACGTCGGCCTCGCCGATCGAGATCAGCCCGGCCAGGTAGTCGGGCTGGAACATGATCAAGGAGAGCAGGTCGTTCGAGCGCGCGTCCCGCGTGCCCAGTCCGCGCGTCAGGAAGCGGAACGCGGGCGGCAGGGCCGCTTCGAACTCGTTCGCCAATTGGCCCAGGTCGCGCGAGGGACGCAGGACGAACAGCTCGATCGGTCGC
>Ga0163150_10009924_pt1 | contig 10412 bp, 6 predicted proteins | sample OliLakLV19P2IB_FD_148628 | JGI IMG/M metagenome (GOLD analysis project Ga0163150, IMG submission 148628) | Freshwater microbial mat bacterial communities from Lake Vanda, McMurdo Dry Valleys, Antarctica - Oligotrophic Lake LV.19.P2.IB | ecosystem: Environmental > Aquatic > Freshwater > Lake >...
ATCCCACCAGCGGAATCGATCCCGCTCACGGTGCTCCCGCTGCCGGCGTGCCGGCCACGTGGGCGCAACAGCACTTGGTTAATGTACCACCGGCCTGGCACAAAAACGCCAATGTCGGGCACGCCGTGGACACCTGGCTCCTCAATCAACTGCCCCGCCGCGAACCATTTGTTTTCAATGCCGGCGGCTACCAAACGATCAATTTCCTCCCGGCACTCGTCACGATGCTCTTCGGGCTCATGTGCGGCGAGATGCTCCGCTCGAGCCGCTGCTCCCGCGGCAAACTGGGGATTCTCGTGGTCGCAGGTTTGGCCGGCATTGCGCTCGGCCTCGTCTGGAGCGCCCTTGGCGTACCGCTCGTAAAGCGCATCTGGACGCCCTCGTGGGCCGTCTACTCCACCGGTTGGTGCTGCCTGATTCTGGCGGCCCTGTACGCGATCATTGACCTGCGGCAATGGCGCGCCTGGGCCTTCCCGCTGATCGTCGTCGGCATGAACTCAATCGCCATCTACGCGATGGGCATGTTGCTCAAAGGCTGGACGGCCAAGACGCTGCAAACGCATCTGGGCGCCGATCTCTTCAAGATTTTCGGCAGCAACAATGCCCCCTTCGTCCAAGCCACCCTCGTCGGCCTGGTCTTCTGGTCCGTCTGCTGGTGGATGTACCGCCGCAAAATCTTCCTGCGCATCTAAGCGGCACCCGGCGCGCCGAACCCTCTCGGCGTTCGCACCCGTCTGCGCCATCATCGCTCCTCTCCTCTCCTCTCCCCTCCTCTCCTTCCTTCCATGCACACCACCAACCGCCGGGACTTCATCAAGCAAAGCGCGATCGGAACGACCGGCATTACCATTGGCGCCATGGGCTTCAGCGCCAAATCCTACGCCGCGATCAGCGGCGCCAACGAGCGCATCCATGTCGCCGTCATCGGTATCCGAAACCAGGGTACGGTGCACCTCAACAGTTGGTGCGGCCTGAAAGACAGCCATAATGTCGAGGTGCGAGCGCTCTGCGACACCGACGAACAGCTCTTTGACCCGGCCCTGAAACTGGTGACACAGAAGAGCGGAGTGACGCCCACGACGACGTGGGATTTGCGCGCGATCCTCGACCACAAGGATATCCACGCCGTCTCCATCGTCACCCCGAATCACTGGCATGCGCTCGCCACCATCTGGGCGTGTCAGGCCGGCAAACATGTGTACGTGGAAAAGCCGGCGTCCCACAATATCTGGGAAGGCCGAAAAATGGTGGAGGCGGCCCGCAAATATAATTTGCGGGTACAAGTCGGGCTCAACAACCGCTCCTCTCAAAATGTCCGCGATGCCATTGCCTTTCTACATGGCGGCGGGATTGGCGAACTCTACCTGGCCCGAGCGCTGGTCTTCAAAGCGCGTGATTCCTATGGCATGGCTAAAGACAGCCAGCCCCCCGCCACCTTCCATTACGACCGCTGGCTCGGGCCCGCACCGCATCGGCCCTACAATGAAAAACGGAGCCACTATAATTGGCATTGGTATTGGGATACCGGCAACGGCGATACGGGCAATACCGGACCGCATCAACTCGACATCGCCCGGTGGGGCATGAACAAGCACGAGCATCCCGTCTCAGTTTATTCCACCGGCGGGCTCTATGGTTTACGCCACGACGACGGCCCTGTTACTCCCGGCGTGCGGGTCTACGGTGGGGTTGAAACCTATGGCCACGATAAGACCAGCCAGGAAACGCCCAATACGCAGACCGCGGTGTACAAGTACCGCGACGGCAAAATGCTCGAGCTGGAAACGCGCGGCCGCTATACTAACCACGAAGGTAGTCGCGGACAGGAAGTCGGCAATTTGTTCTACGGCTCCGACGGCTGGCTCGAGATCAGTGGCAACACGTGGAAAGCATTTCGCAAGCGCGGGAAGGAACCTTTCGCTGGCTCCAAAGAAGCCACCGGTGAACCGCGCGGCAATCACTGGGCCAACTTCCTCGACGCCGTTCGCGCAGGCAAGGACGAAGCACTGCACAGCGACATCAACGAAGGGCATCTCTCCACGTCGCTGTGTCACCTGGCCAACATTTCATACCGGGTGGACCGCTCGCTGAAATTCATGGGTGAAAACGAACGCTTCGCGAACGACGCTGAAGCGGATGCGATGCTCACCCGCGTTTACCGCAAGCCGTATGTGGTACCGGCGTCGGTTTGATCGTTCGATGCGATCTCAAACAAACCGCTAATGGGCGCTGATTGGCGCTAATCCCGACAAGTCACAAAGGAAACAGATGGGATGGAGAGCCCGCGGAGCCGATCAGCAAACGCTGAGTAGTGCGACTGAGCCGGACTCATGCCTAACCGAAGCCACTGCAAGGTGGAGCGAGTTGTCCCCAACCGCTTCCGAGGGTTCGTTCTCACGTTAGCGGCTTCGGGACAAGCCGCTCCACCACAATCGCAGGAGGCGGCGATCGACTCCGTGTCCTCCACCATCCCTCCGTGGCCTCTCCGACTCCCGACCTTACCGCGCGAGCTTGCGATCGTGCAAGGGGTCGCCTGCCGGGCGCGGCAACGTGACTCGCAGCGCACCGGATTTTTCCAACGAATCGAAAAGGCGGGAGCGCAATGCTGCCGCCTGTTCTCGAAACGCCGGAACTTTGATCAGGTTGTGCCGCTCAATCGGATCCGTTTGCAAATCGTAGAGGGCATCGATGTCCCATACGCCGTGATGGTAGACGTACTTCCATCGCTCCGTGCGCAGCGCAAAGAGCGTCGGCGTGGCGGGAAAGTTCCACTCCCAATGGTACTCGTATAGGATCTCATCACGCCAGGGAACCGTGCGCCCCTGCAGGAGCGGCCAGAACGAGGCTCCGTCCATCGCGGGCGTTTGGGCAGGTTGCTTCACCCCGGCGGCCTCCAGCAGCGTTGGCGCTATATCAATGTTCTGCACCAGCTGCGGAATGACCGTGCCGGGCTTGATGCGCCCCGGAGCCCACGCCAGCAACGGCACCCGAATGCTGGTCTCGTAGGCGTCACGTTTGTCATAGAACCCGTGTTCGCCGAGGGCAAAACCATTGTCGCCCATGTAAACCACCAACGTGTTTTCCCCCAGCCGGTTTGTATCGATGTACTCGAGGACGCGACCGACGTTTTCATCGATGGTGTGCACGGCTTCACTATAGCGACGAAAGAGCTCAGGAAACGAGGGCACCGGGTCCTGATCGAACCGACCCGTTTCCATGTGATCGACCCCATGGATACCATACCGGCGTTCGCGCACCCAGCGCGGTTGCGTAGCGTAGTTCTCCTCGGTGTTGGCCATCGTGTCGGGATAACGCACGGGGGCCGAGTCATAGCGGCCCCGATGCCGCGGAGCCGGCTCGAACGGGAAGTGCGGCGCCTTGAACGAAAGGTAGAGGACAAACGGGCGCGGGTCGCGACGCTCCTTCAACCAGACGAGCGCCTGCTCGGTAAGTACATCCGTGCTGTAGCCGGTAAACGTACGCCGCTGCCCGTTGATATTGAGCGTCGGATCCGTGTACTCACCTTGGCCACGAAAGCCGGCCCAATGATGAAAACCCGGACGGGGCTCGTCGCTGTCGTGTCCCATGTGCCATTTGCCAAAAAACGCCGTGTGGTAACCGGCAGCCTGCATATATTCGGGAAAGTAACGAATCCCGGCCGGCTCCGGCCGCTGGTTATCGACCACGCCATGATGATGCATATACTGGCCAGTGAGAATCGAAGCGCGGCTGGGCGAGCAGAGCGAGGTGCTCACAAACGCATTGCGCACATGGGCGCCCTCGCGCGCCAGGCGATCCAAATGAGGGGTTTCGAGAAACCGCGGTGCCTCCGGCATGAAGCCAAGCCAATCCCAGCGGTGATCATCACTCAGGATGTAGACGATGTTCGGCTGGGCTCCAGCGCGGGCATCAACCGCCGCGAACACTCTGATCCCGGGGACCAGCAGGAGAAAAAGGAATACGAGACGATTCACGGGCATTGAGATGAAGGCGGATCGGTTAAAGGGGTGCGCGGACCCGGATGAAGCGGTTACAGCGGCAAGGAAGCAGGACGGGCGATCGCGTGGCAAGAATCTGCGTTCCTCCTTCGCTACCGCCGGCATTTGTTTGGGTCGGAGTCGGATTAACTGCAACGAGCGCTCGCGCCCGCAGGTCGATCCCGTAGCGTGCGGTCGTCGATGCTGGATGAGCAGCAGCGCATCAGCATCCTCGTGATTCATAATTCCGAAATCAGCAACGGTTGGGCGCGCGAAGGCGAACACGAGGACTACTTCAAGGTGTTCTCGGAAGCGCGCGCGTATCCGCTTGGCGTAGACATAACTTTCTACCTGATGACTAACGAGTCATCCCATGGAGGCGTGAACGGCCGTGGACCGATCCGCTGCCCCCCCGTTCCCAACTCCGCCCGATTTACTGCGATGAATAAACCCCTGCTTGTACTGTTCCTCACCAGCTTCCTGGCCCCGCTCGCCGCGCGCGCGGCAGACCGGCCCAATATTCTTTTCCTCTTCAGCGACGACCAGCGCCACAACACGCTCGGCAGCGCGGGGCACCCGATCGTTCAGACGCCCACCCTCGACCGACTCGCGACCGAAGGCGTGCGGTTTCAAAACGCGTTTGTCACCACCTCCGTTTGCTGGGTCAGCCGTGCCGTTGTGCTTACGGGACAATGGGCGCGGACGCATGTGCAGCGTGACGCCGTTCCCGTCGTCCAGCCGCAAGCGCTCACGACCCTGTTCCCCGTGCAGCTCCGCGCGGCGGGTTATCGCACCGGCCATTTCGGCAAGTGGCACATGCAATCTCCCCCCGGCTTCGATCCGGCCGCGCAGTACGACCGCTACGAGGCGATCTTCCGCAATCCGTATTTCAAAACCCTGCCCGATGGCACGAAGCGCCACGAAACGGATCTCATCTGCGACCGCGGAATCGAGTTTATCAAGACCCAGCCGAAGGGGCAGCCTTTCTGTCTGAACCTCTGGTTCAACGCGAGTCACGCGGAGGACGGCGACCGCCGTCCCGGCCTGGGCCATTACCCCTGGCCTCAGTCCGTGGACGGGATGTATGAGGATCGCGCCATTCCGCCGCCGCGACTAAACGACCCCGCGATCGTCGCGGCGCATCCCGAGTTCCTGAAACAGTCCATCAATCGCGAACGTTTTTTCTGGGGCTACGACACCCCGGAAAAATATCAGACCAACGTACGGGCGTACTATCGTATGATCTCGGGCATCGATCGCGCCGTCGCCCGCGTGATCGCAGCCCTCGAGGAAGCCGGCCTCGCCGACAACACCATCATCGTTTACAGTGCGGACAACGGCTACTATCTCGGCGACCGCGGCTTTCAGGGCAAGTGGTCGCATTATGAAGAGTCGTTACGGGTTCCGCTCATTGTATATGATCCCCGCCTGCCCAAAGCCCAACGCGGACGGGTCATCAGCGAAATGGCGCTGAACATCGATCTGCCCGCCACGTTCCTTGATTGGGCTGGCGTAGCCAAACCCGCCGCTTACGAAGGCCGGAGCCTCGCCCCGCTCGTGCAGGGGAAAACAACGCCGACATGGCGCCAGCATTTCTTCTGCGAACACCTCGACCTCGCACCGACGCTCACCTGGGAGGGCGTACGAGGTGACCGCTATGTCTACGCGCGTTATTTCGATCAGCAGCCAGCCTACGAATTTCTGCACGATCTGCAGCGAGATCCGGACCAGTTGAAAAACTTCGCCACCGACCCGGCGTATGCGGGCGCGTTGCAGGAGATGCGGAAACTTTGTGATGCCGAGATGAATGCTCGCGGCGGTGCCTTGTTGCCGCTCGCCGATCGTGGAACCAGGAAACGCAACGCCGGCAAAAAGGGCGCTGGCAAGGCCGCGCAACCGTAAAATCGCGGGATTACTCGGGCAAATCCTGGCCCTTGGTTTCAGGCAGAAACTGCAACACCACGAGGCCGAGCAAAAAGAATGCGGACAGAGCGGATATCGCCTGGGGCAAGGGCATCGTGGCTTTCATCCAGGCCGATAACCAGATCAACACGGGCGCTGCGAGGATGCGGCCGGTGTTGAAACAGAAACCCGCACCGGTCGCGCGCAGATGAGTCGGAAATAATTCCGGGAAATAAACCGCGTAACCCGCGTGGATACTTTGCGCAAAGAAAGCGAAGACCGGCAGTAAGCAGAGCAACAACGGGTAGCTGCCGAAATAGCCCGGCACCCAGCAGACCACGAGCGTCATGACGAGGGCGGCGATATGCATCACGGCAAACGTCCGTCGCCGCCCCCACCGCACGCTCAACGGACCAAACGCCAGCATGCCCGCGCCGGCCCCCGCGGCTTGGATAAAACCAAATGCAATTTTGGCGCGACCAGGAATCTCTTCCGCCGGTGCGCCGAGCCGACGCAACAGATCTTCCGCCAGATTCTGTCCGGCCACGACGACGCCCCAAAACGTCGCTAGGCCCACCATCGCGAGCAGCGCGCCGAAGATCGCGCGCGAACGCCAGCGGGGATCGCCGAGCAACTCGCGGAAGCTTCCCATGCGTTCCGCCTTCGACAGTTTTGCCTGCTTCCAGGATTCCGGCTCCTTGACGCTCATCCGCACCCACAGCACGAGCAGTGACGGCACGACGCCGATGAGGTAAGCGGTTCGCCAATCCGAGCCGACCCAGAGGCCCACGCCCGCGGCGAGCCACAGCCCGATCACGCTGGTGGAATGAAAAATTCCACTCGCCCGCTCGCGAGCATGTTTCGGAAACACTTCGGCGACCAACGCCGCCCCCACCGCCCATTCGCCACCGACGCCCATCGCGACGAGAAACCGCAAGGCGCCGACCTGCCACAGCTCGGTCGCGAAGGCCGTCAAGCCCGAGAAGATACTATAGAATAAAATCGTGATCGCCATCACCGGCATCCGGCCCCAGCGATCCGCGAGCGAACTGAAGATCCAGCCGCCGAGCGTCCCGCCAATCAGGAAGATGCCGAGAAATTTCTCGCCCCAGCCCCGCGCAAGCGTGGCGATCGCGGTGGGTGACAACGTCGGATCCGCCAACCGCAACAACTCGGGCAGCATGTCGCCGCGCGTGATATTATAAAGCTGCCCCTCGAAGGCGTCGAAGACCCAACCGAGCGACGCGATGACAAGTACCAGCCATTGGTAACGGGTCACCCCGTGATACCAGACGCTCGGAACGGTGGAAGTGGGGCCGGGCGGCTGGACGGGAGCGGGGCTGGACATAAGGGGTAATTCAGAACGCCAACATTTCCTTCACCGGCAAAGGACGCTTTTGGCGGATCGATTCCTCCGCGACCAGGCACAATCCCGTGGACCACAAACCGTCTTCGCCGCTGGCCGCGGGCTCAGCCTCGCCGCGGACCATTTCGATACAGCGCGCGATCTCGGTCCGCAGTTCGAAGACTTCCCCGCTTGGTTTCACCAACGGGACGTCCTCGAGTTTCTCGCCGTCGAACACCTTGAGAAAACTGACCGGCTCCAAGGTCCGATCCAGCGCGCCACTCCATCCCGCCCAGATCGCCCCCCTGGTCCCGGTAATTTTCACCGTCTGGTGATGCTCGAATGCGGCGAGCGTCTGCGACACGACCGCGTACGCGCCATTTGGATACTTAAACATGGCCGAAAAATTATCGAACAGCGCCGGCCGCTGCGGATCGCGGGAGTTGCCATAGGCGTAAAGCTCCACCGGGTCGCCGGCACTCTCGAGATACCAGCGAGCGAGATCGAAAAAGTGAATCGGCTCCTCCAACACCCAACTACCCACCCGCGCCGGATCGTAGCGCCAGCCGGACGCGCCCAGGCGGTACGGTTTGCGCAGCAGCTCGACCAGCACGTACTGCGGCTCGCCGATCACGCCCCGCGTGATCAAGCGCTTGATTTCGCCCCACTGTGACGACAGGCGCAGCTCATGCCCGACCGCGATTTTCTTCCCGCGCTCGCGCGCCAGCTTCAGCATGGCCTGACAGTCCTCCACGCGCAGCGCCATCGGCTTCTCGAGCAGGAGGTGGCAGCCCGCATTCAACGCATCCGTCGCCTGTTCCAAATGCGTATGGCTCGGGGTCACGAGATCAACGATGTCGAGCTGCGTCTCGGCGAGCATCTGCCGGTGATCGGAAAAAATCCGCGCCTCCGGATGCGCCGCGGCGGCGGCCACCCGCGAAGCCTCGGAGGGCGCCGTGATGGCAACCAGCTGAGCTTCGGGATTCGCGGCGATGGATTGGGCATGATAGCGCCCCCAGGCACCAAAGCCGACGAGACCAAATTTAACGCGCGGACGTGACATAAGTTTTGATTGGGCCCGGCCTCAGGGGGAACGGCCTGCTCCACACCGGCCGCGGGATCACTTTCGGACCGCCGGCGTACGCGGCGTCTCCGGATTCTGGATGCGTCGCGACAGGACGTCCGGTAAGGGCGACCCCAGCGATCCCCTGGGACCGCGGCCGCCCCCGGCCGCATCCGCTGGCATGCGTCCCGCTAAACTCATGGGACGGATCGCCCCTGGGCCGCTTCCCACAGCTCGTACCAGTGCTGGCGATCGAGCTTTAGCCGCAGGCTACCCGCGGCATCGCGAATGCGGCTGGGTTGATTGGTGCCGATCACAACCTGCGGATTCGAGGGCAGCAGCGCCACCCACGCCAACGCGATCTGCTCCGCGGTCGCGCCGTACTCGGCGCCAATGCGCGTAAGCGCAGCCCGCGTCCGGACCGCCGCCGCATCGCTGCTCGTCAGCAGCCGGCCTCCCCCGAGCGGCGACCACGCCATGGGGCGGACGTCGGCCGCCTGACATTGATCAAGCGTACCATCGTAAATCGCGTCCATCCGCAGCAGGTTAACTTCGACCTGGTTCGTGACCGGTGCGCTGCCGAGATACTTGGAGAGCAGCGCGAACTGATGGGTGCTGTAATTTGAAACGCCCACCGCCCGCACCTTGCCCGACGCCGTGACGCGTAGCAGGCCGCGCGCCGTTTCCTCGGCGCTCGTGAGCCAATCCGGGCGATGCACCAGCAACACGTCGACATGATCCGTGTTGAGTTCCCGCAAGGACCTTTCGACGCAGCGCTCGATGGCGGGCGCGGTGACATCGTAGTGATTCACGCGGACGCCCGGCCGATTACCGCAGACGACATTGATGCCGCATTTGGTAATGATCTGCATTTGGTCGCGCAGCCCTGGCGACTCCTTGAGCACCCGTCCAAACAGACCTTCGCACGTGTAGAGGCCGTAGATGTCCGCGTGGTCGAACGTGGTGATTCCGACCTCGAGACACGTGTCGATCTTTTCGCGAATCCGCGCTACGCTGGACCCCGCCGGATCATCAGCCAGCCGCCAGACGCCGTACGCGAGGGCGGATACTTCGGGACCCGTGGGTGAAAGTTTGAAGCGTGACATCATAGAAAGGGAGCGCGTGAAACGAAGGCCCGCCGACTGCCTGGGCGGCCACGATCACCACGCGCGGAACGCGTGATCGTCGAGGGAAACGGGGCGGGCTGCAGGGTGCGGGCGAATGCGAATTAAAGCAGGCGCGCGCCACAACAAGTCCAGCACTTTTCCATGAACAAAACGCGAGACGGCCTTCGCTTAACGGCAGCGTCGCTCAACTCAGCCGCAAATTCTTCGACCCAGCGCAGGATCGAGGTAGGGACCGCTCTCCGCAGCGGTCCTTTTCGGCCAGCGCAAACGCGCTCGGCTTATCGGCAACGTTCGCAGCTCAGCCGCGATTCCATCGAATCGCGGAAAAGCAGGTCGCCCGAAACGTTGTCGTCCCTGTTATTTTTAAAAAACAGGCAGCACCGTTATTCCCGCGCTTGGCCGTGGATCGGGACCGCCTGGCACCCATCGATGGTATAAAACGTGCGACTGAGGTGATTTTGACTTTGGCGCGGAAGCGCCGGTAGGGCCTGACCTCCGGGCGGGCCGTTGGTAGTCACTTTTTCTGAGCGGCGCGCCCGGAGGTCGGGCCCTACCCTCGGAAAAGTCCAAATCTCAGGTGCGTTTGGCCTTAAACGTAGTCCTGATAAACGGGCTCGAACATCCGGTCGCGAATGTCCTGCGCGAGATTGGCGGGCCGCGCCACGCGCGCGAGTCCCGCATCGTGAGCCACCGCAGCGACGCGAGCGGCGATCTGCACGGAGATTTCGCGGATTTTGGTGAGCGATGGATACACGCGTCCGATAGCGAGGTCCTCGGGCAGCACCAGCGAAGCGAGAGTTCGGGCGGCGGCGAGGAACATTTCGTCTGTCACCTCGCGGGCTTCACTCGCCAATGCGCCGAGTCCCACCCCGGGGAAAATATAGATATTGTTGCCCTGTCCGGGCACATGGCGGCGGCCATTGTGATCGACCGGCGGAAATGGGCTGCCACTCGCGAAGATCGCGCGCCCGTTGGACCAGCCGTAAGCTTCCTCCGCG
>Ga0163150_10009925_pt1 | contig 10412 bp, 7 predicted proteins | sample OliLakLV19P2IB_FD_148628 | JGI IMG/M metagenome (GOLD analysis project Ga0163150, IMG submission 148628) | Freshwater microbial mat bacterial communities from Lake Vanda, McMurdo Dry Valleys, Antarctica - Oligotrophic Lake LV.19.P2.IB | ecosystem: Environmental > Aquatic > Freshwater > Lake >...
AGTTAAGACACACCAGATGTGCGGATGTGGCGGAATTGGCAGACGCGCTAGATTCAGGTTCTAGTTCTCGCAAGGGAGTGAAGGTTCAAGTCCTTTCATCCGCACCAAAAAAATCAATGACTTGCAATCATAGGGCGGTCCTCCGGGGCCGCTTTTGCTGTCTAGGTTAGCGCAAATGGTAGCGCTGGGGTAAGCGGAAATGGGGGACTATCCGGGTAGCGGAGGGGCGCTCCGGGGATAGGGTTTGAAAATCTAGATGGGTCAATTTTCGCGTGCTTACACTCCCTCCAGCCTGCAATTTTGCGCCGCTGCAGGAAGGTGTGTTTTCCCGTCAACCCAATGCGCGCCCCGGCCGGACCGCATAGGCCTTCCGTCGTATCATCAACTAGTACGGAGAGGCTGGCCGGCCAAATGCTAACAAGTGAAACCTTCGCAGATCTTCTTAAGCAAACTGAAGGACAGAGCGTTGACTTTAAGCGGGATGCGTACGACCTAACCAACGAAGAGGGCCGTGGCGGATACATCAAAGACATTCTTTCGATGGCCAATACGCCTCGATCGGAGTCTTCGTACATTGTCCTTGGGGTAAAAGCTCACGCTGATGGTACAAAGGATCTTGTCGGCCTAGAGAAGGCCGTCGATGACAACGAATACCAGAGTTCTCTCAAGGCGAAGGTTCATCCCTGTCCAACGTTCTCGTACATTCCGGTCAGATTCGAGGAAAAGCTTTTCGCTGTCATTGAAGTTCCTCCAGAACGAAGAGGGCCGTTCCAGGCTGTCGTTGACGTTGGGAAGAAAGTAAGGCGCTACGTAATCTACTGGCGACGCGGCTCCCAGAACGATGAGGCACGGCAAGACGAACAGGAGATCATCCGACGCTGGTGCGGAGGGGTGCATCAGCCGCCAATAGAGATGCCTGACTCGCCCACCACTCCGTGGGAGGAGTTCTTGGTTAGCGTGCACGGCTTTGGGGCCGACAGAATCTACGTGTTGATTGCTGGACCGCTCAAAGATGAGAGCACCCCTCGGATAGCTGGCTTGGCCAGCGCCCCTTGGAATTTTGTGTTCGATTTTGATCCCCGAAGCACGGAGAAGGGTCTGGCCGCGTCTGTCCACGCGGAACTCAGGAAGAAGCGAGCCATTCGGGAAGTAGTTCTTGGAGATCGCCCGAGTTTTCGTGCTGACCATTCCTGCTACTGGTACTACGCCGGGGGATCCGCAAGCCGCGTTGGCACCATCCCAGAGGCCGGCTGGATGGCCTGGAGGCGGAAGTACGGGCGCGACATCCTCGAACAGGCCCGCACTATGGCCGAGGGAAGAAATTCAAGACCCGCGACGATCATTTCAATCTGGGATTCTGAAGATCACATCGATACTATCTTCTCCGCCGCGCTCGACGTGTTCGGCGAAGGGGTCGATTTCGTGGTGGCTCATGCCGGAGCGCGGAACCTTAAACGAACTGCGGATCGCTTTGCCGCCACGCTTGTTGAGATAGATTCTGAGCACTTAGCAGAAGGGTTGCGGGCCCTCCATCAGGGCGAAGCAGCGGCCAATTCTGAGGGTGTTCAGCTGCCAACAAAAGGCGGCACAAGTACAACCGTCGCCGTCGAGGACCTGCGGTACTTGGAAGAAGAATTGGAATTGGTTGGAATGTCCGCTGGCACCAATGCAGACGAAGCCCGCGAGACATGTCTCGCGTTTTTCAAGGGCAAGGAAATCACTTGGTTTGAGTTAGGGCTCCATTGCGACGTCGACCGAGACAAGACTGACCGTATCATGAAGACCGTCTTGTACGACCTTGGGGGAACCGACGACAAACGGTCAAGGGGAACAACACGAATCAATTTGTATCATGCACCCGGGGCCGGTGGAACTACCGTGGGCCGTCGTATTGCCTGGGGTGTTCATGCGAGTTTCCCGACGGTGATACTCAAGAAATGCACGCCCGTCGAGACTGCGCCTCGGCTAGAGTTGATTTACCGACTTACAGGTCTGCCGATCCTGTTGGTCATTGAAGGCGCGGATGTTCAGGAAAGCCAAGCGGAAGATTTGTATTCGATACTACGTGCTCGTCAGGTTTCGGTGGTGTTCCTGCAAGTGCTTCGGCGTTTCTCAAAAGTTGAGGAACGTGAACGCTCTTTCTACCTCACTTCGGATCTCTCTACCGTCGAATCAGGTCGCTTTGCTCATCGACTGGCAGAGGCGCGCCCTTCTCGCCGTGCGCGACTGATGGGGCTCGCGTCCAAAGGAGTGGCCCAAGAGTTGACGGCTTTCTACTTTGCCCTTGAGGCGTTTGAGGAGGATTTTGAGGGGCTGCGCCGGTATGTGGAGGCTAGACTTAGCAATGCGACCCCCGAACAGACGACGATCCTCGTATTCCTGGCCATTGCTTATCACTACGGGCAACAACCGATACCCGCAGCTGCGTTCGGAGATATGCTCAGCATTCCTAGAACTCGGAAAGTGGATTTCGAACTGCTGTTTCCACCTTACTTGCGCGATCTACTCCGTCAAGGGACGAACTCAGCTTGGCGCACGGCGCACGATTTGATTGCTCGGGAGATTCTCCACCAAGCCCTAGCTCCTGGCGCTGAAGATGATCGAATCTGGCGACAGAATCTATCGACATGGGCGATTCGTTTTGCCGATTTCTGTAGGGGCAACGATCCAGTTGCCAGCTCGGATATGATTGAGATCGCCTCCAGATGTTTCGTGCTCCGAGACGACCGAGATCCGCTGGGTCGTGAAACGCCAGACGCCGGCAACTTTAGAAGCTTCTCCCAGCTTGTGCAAGACATTCCGTCGATGGAGGGGCGGCTGACTGTGCTGGTTAGATTGACGGAGCTGTTTCCCGATGAAGCGCATTTCTGGGGCCATTTGGGCAGGTTCTATTCATTGCAGATGCGTGATACTGAGAACTCTCTGAGGGCGCTTGACCGTGCATTGGAGATAAGTCCAGACGACGACGTTCTCTACCACATGAAGGGCATGGCGCTGAGAAGCCAGCTCTATGAGTCAATGCAGAATCACGAGGTATCAAAACAAGCTCTCGATCGGGCACTGGATCTGACCCGCCAGGCGGCTGAACAGTTTACGACTGCGCGCACCAAAGAGCCCAATGACGAACATGGCTACATCAGTCATATCCAGATGCTACTGCGCCTGCTTGAATTTGCGCAGCGGGCTACCGGAACCGATTCTGCCCAAAAACTTCTTATCAGCCCGAGTGTAAACTCTGCCCTCCGTGAAAGTTTGGACGTTGCCGAGGATCTGCTGGAGCAAGCGAGGAAACTTCGAGAAGGGGAGAAGCCAAGTTTTCACGTCGAGCGTTGTCGCGTGCAGATAGATCAGCTTTACGGCAAGTTCGATGTAGTTCTTCAAGGCTGGTACAACCTCCTTTCGCGAGCGGATGTTTACCGTCCGCCTATCCGCAGGCAGCTCGTTCAGGCATACGTCGTGCGAAAGAATCGGCGTTGGGACCAACTTGACGGACGAGAGATATCGCGAATCGTTGAACTGCTCGACCAAAATCTCCTTGAGGAACCCAATGATCGCCGAAACCTGCGATTGTGGATGCAAGCTGTTAGGCGGACCGATCCTCCGACGGCAATCGACCAAGTAATTGAGCGGATATCTTACTGGAAAGCCAATAGCTCGGAAATCGATCCTGTTTACTATCTCTATATTCTCTACGCACTCAAGGCGATGGACGGATACGTGCTCGCGCTCGACCCGCTAAAGGAGAACATTGAAGAGTGTCGCAGGCGAGCGAGACTTAGGCCAAATCGTACGGGTTCATTCGAATGGATTGGCCCTGGGCAAGGTTTAGGCCGCTTGGTGCACTACACAGAATTGGGGGATTGGAGCAGTGAGGGGGATTTCTGGGAAGGTGCATCTCGCCTTTCGAGAATGAAGGGGACGATCGTGTCGATAGCTGGACCCGAGGCCGGCATGATTGAGCTTCTTGGGGGAATACGAGCGTTTTTCGTGCCTGGCAAGTCTGGCCATTCGAAGGGGCGGGACGAGAATAGGACAATCGAGTGTTTTCTTGGTCTCAGCAATGATGGTCCAAGAGCGTGGGAAGTTCGAAACTCCTAGCTTAGCTAAGCTAGGTGCTCGTGGATCCGTAGGGTAGATCCAGGTAGATCCTTACCGAGGGGCCAGGGAGACAACAACTGATCGGATAAATTCGATATTATTGCTTCAACTCAGCTTCTAGTCGTTGAATTTCCGCCCGCAGCTGTTCCAGTTGGGCGGCAGGGTCCTTGATCAGCAGGCCTCGCTCTTTTTGGAGCACTTCCATCTTCCGCCGCGCGTCGTCGAGCGCCTCGTCCTCGATTTGGACAGCGAAGAGCCGCCCTTGAAAACGAGATGTTCGCCGAACGGCGCACGGAAAAGCACATCCAGAAGCCAAACCAGCCACACATCTTTTTCCAGGAGGTGGAGTGGCCGGCCTGAAGCGGCTGCGGCCACTGCCAGCGCTTCGCGCCGGTCGGTCGCTGACAACTTGAGGAATGTCTCAGGCATTGGTTGCGAGCTTGCTCACTTGTTGAGCCATCCACGTCGGCAGCAATCTACGCAACTCAACAATGGCTTTACGTTCCGAATCGGTGAGTTGGCTTCGAATTGCTTCGATAGCACTACCCGCGTGTTCTGGCCCCATCCATGCCAGGGCGCGAATCACCCCGCCTGCTCGACGGCCCGGAAGTGCAAGTTGCCATGCAGGAGCGTGGCGAAGTTCGACGACCTGCTTGCCCAACATGAGTTTCCGCGAAGGGCCAGATGTCAAGTAGACTTCCCGCACAGGTACCTGAGTTGTGAGACCCAATTCGTTCGCGGACGCCGCGCCATGCGGGACAATGCTTTCACCGCGCTGTTCGACCAGGGCTTGTACGACTTTGATTGTCTCCGGCGGACGAACGCCGAAGCGGCCCTCAATGGGACGGACATAAAGGCCGCGGCCAACACGTATCAGGTTGCCGCGGCGAGCCAAGCGTGAAAGGGTCTGATCCACGGAGACGCGGGTCCCGAGGTGGAGGAGTTCTTTTGCAGCTACGGGAACGCCTTCCGGCGCCTTGGCGACTTGGTTCATGATAGCGTTCGCTAAACTCTCCATGTCAGAAATATATTACTATTTCTGACATTATGCCGTTCTCCCGAGAGGAAGCAGCGGCGGTCGAGAAGTGGTTTTGAGCCCGTCCGGAACCGCGTTAGACTGCTCTCGTGCTGGTTAGTTAAGGATCACGCCAGACTGACCCGTGCTCACCCCATCCCCCGCGGCTTGGGAGGGCTGGGATCATCCCACGGGTACCCGCACGGCAATTGAGTGCGTGGCGTTAGCAGTTGCGGTAGCTGACGGGATTTTGTCCACGTAACGCGATCCGCTGACCCAGGTATTTCTGGCTGATCTGTTGCGGTGGGTTGGTGCCGGTGAACTCGTACCGGCACGCATTGTCCGGGTGTGCTTGGTCTTGTCGTCCGGACGCGTAGGGCGTGGTGTTCGCGCGATACCACGCCGTGATCTGGTAGACGGCAACGATGGTGCTGTTGGCGACGCCCAGCGCGAGCGTTGCTTGTGCGGCGCGGGCGGGGTTGAGGCGCCACACGCCGCGCCTCGTGTCGTACAGGGCGGTCCCGGTCATGCCAGGGCGGTAGAGCTGCTTGAGGTTGAGCGGGAGTGCCGGCTCCGTGACCGCGACCGTCTCCTCGTGCGCCTGCCGCTCGCGCGACATTCTTACCGCCAGCATACCAGCACCATGCACGACGCTGGTGGGGTGGACTTCGATGATGACAACACTGTCGCTGCGGCTAGCGTGTTCCCAAATCTCCCTGTCGGAAGCGTCGGCCAATCAATGTCGAGCACATGCCGGCAATCGGCTCCACGCGAAGTTGGTTAGAAAGCGTCCGCTGCCGGTAGCTGGTTCTCGACCAGAAACTTCACAACGCTTGAAGAGCTGTGTGGTCGGCATGATGGGCCGCGTACTCAATGGCGGCGTAGATGTCCTCACCCTCAAGGAAGGCGTAGTCAGCCAGAATCTCATCATGGCTCGCTCCATTGGCCAGAAGTTCGAGAACGTCAGTGACACGGATGCGCTGGCCGCGAATGCAGGGACGGCCCCACATTTGCCCTCTTCGACGGTGATTCTTCTGAGTCTATCCGCGCTGGTATTGAAGTCCTGACTGTTCTCAAAGATACGCTCTAAACAATGCTCTGGGGACGGCTGTAGATACACTACCGATCGGATGAAGCGCCAAGCCTGACCGTTGCAGTCGCATTCGCCAAGCTTCACTTTCGCCCGGCCCGACGTGCGCGAGCCTCGCCGAAAGCTTGTTCTCACTCGTAGCGGAGGGCGATGATCGGGTCAACCCGCGACGCCCGGCGGGCCGGGATGTAGCAGGCCAGTATCGTCACCACTACCAACACCCCCGCCATCGCCAAAAATGTCCAGATGTCGAAAGTGCTCACCCCGAAGAGCAGCCCTTGCAGAAAGCGTGACAGCGCCGCCGCTCCCGCCGCCCCCAGCAGCGTACCGATCAACCCCGTGATCAGACCTTCCTTCATCACGAGGCCGAGCACGTTGCCGGAGCCTGCGCCCAATGCCATCCGGATCCCGATCTCGTTGGTCCGCTGCGCCACCGAGTACGACAACACTCCGTAAATCCCCACCGCCGCCAGCACCAGCGCCACGGCCGAAAATATCGTCAGCAGCACGCTCAGAAACCGCGGCCTCGCACGCGCCGCGCTCATCACATCGTCCATCGTCCTCACACTGGATATCGGCGCCGCTGGATCGATTTCCTGAACCTGCCGCCGGATCACCGGCAAAAGCCGCTCGGCATTTGGCGACTTCACCGTCAGGTATGCGCCGAAGAACCCCGGCGCCTGCGCCAGCGGAATGTACAGCTCAGTGCCCGTGGGCCGGTCGAGGCCGGCGTTTTTCGTGTCTTCGACAACGCCGATGACGGTTCTCCACGGCTGGTTCGGCTGCACCCTTCGCCCGATCGGACTCTGCCCCGGCCAGTACGTCCGCGCCATCGTCTGATTGATCACCACCACCGGCGTTCCTTCGGTCCCGTCCCGTTCGTCGAAGAAGCGGCCTTCGATCAGCCTGATGCCCATCGTCTCGAAATACTTCGGGCCCACGCGGTTCCAGTAATCGATGTTCTGGATGGGACCGCCCTCGCGCGGCACGAAGCCTTCGATCTGCGTATCGTTGGCGTTGATCTGGCGCTGCGGAGGAAGGCCGCTGACAACTGACGCATTCTCCACGCCGGGAATCCCCGCCACCTTGGTTTGCAGGTTCTGCCAAAATGCGCGACGGCTCTCCGGCTTCGGATAGGCGGCCTGCGGCAGGTTGATCCGCAGCGTCAGAACGTTGGCTGGATTCAACCCCGCGTTCACCTGTTGCAGCTTCCAGAACGTCTGCACCAGAAGTCCGGCGCCGATCAGCGGCACCAGCGCGAGCGCGAGTTCAACCACCACCAGCGCGCCTCGGAATCGGTTTGTGTTCGAGCCGCCAGTGGTTCGACCCGCGGCGGCCTTGAGGGTCTCGTGCAGGTTCTGCCCCACCAGGTGCATCACCGGCGCAAAGCCGAAGATCACGCCCGTGAGCATTGAGACGCCGATGGTAAACATGAGCACCGGCAAGTCGATCCCGATCTCCGACGCCCTCGGCAGGCTCCCCGGATTCGCCCGCACGATCATCTGTAAACCGCCATAGGCGATGCCCAACCCGAAGATCGCGCCGATGGTAGACAGCACGATCCCCTCGGTGACAAACTGGCCCAGCAGCCGCGACAATCCGGCGCCGATCGCCTTCCTCACCGCGATCTCGCGCCGCCGCGATTCAGCTCTCGCGAGTAGGAGATTAGCGACGTTCACGCTCGAGATCAGCAGCACGAACACAACGGCGCCGAGCAGCACCAGCATCGCCAGGCGGACATTCTTCACTACTTCATTCTGAAATCCCGCGATCACGATCGGATGATTCTTCGGATCGAAAGAGTGCGTGTTCGCCGACCGATTCGCAACCGCCTGCTGCACCACGCGCGACATCTCGTCCCGCGCCTGGGTCTCGTTCATTCCCGGCTTGAGCTTGCCGAGCACCGACAGGTAGTGGCTTCCACGCCCGCCGGGCCGCGCGGGATCGAGCTGCAGCGGCACCCAGATTTCAGGCTTGTCCACTTCGCCTGGAGGAAACTCGAAGCTCAACGGCATCACGCCCACCACCCGGCAAGTGTTCCCATCGAGCCGTATATCCCGGCCGAGAATGTTAGGATCGGCGCCATAGGCGTTCTTCCACAAACCCTCGGATATCACGGCCGTCAGTGCCGCTCCCGGCATATCGTCGGAAGGCGCGAGCAGCCGGCCCATCCGCGGACTCACGCCAAGCATCGGCAGCATCCCGCCTGTGACGTACGACGTGGTCGCGCGTACCGCGCTGTTGCCGCCGGCCAGCGTGACGCCGCCGTTCACCCACGCCTCGAGTTGATCCCACGACCTGACGTCGCGCCGCAGATCGAGCAACTCAGGCGGCGACACCCAGAAGCTGCGCAGGCCGCCGTTGGGAAAGTTTGGGAACTCTGTGTAGACTCGAACGAGCCGCTCGGGATCCTGGAACGGGAGCTTCCGCAGCAGGACGGCGTTCACGACGCTGAAGATCGCCGTTGTCGCGCCGATCCCAAGTGCGAGACAAATTACAGCCGCTGCCGTGATGCCCGGCGTGCGCCGAAGTTGCCGCAATGCGTCCGCAGATTCTGTAGGAGCATTTCTCTACTACGAAAGATACTCGCGAAGGTTTCCGAGTCAGTGGGTTTTCGAAGGGCCGTAGAGAATCCGGCCGGGGCGAACCGGAGTCAGTTCGCCATTGGCGAGAACCGGCTCTCCGTTCACAATCACCCACTGGAACCCGACCGCGTACTGGTGAGGCTTGGCGAAGTCCGCCCGGTCGCCTACCACCGCCTGATCGAAAACCACGACATCGGCCTTCATCCCCGGACGCAGAATACCGCGGTCGAGGAAGCGCAGCCGGGTGGCCGGCAGGCCCGACATCTTGCGGATGGCATCCTCGAGGGTGATCGTTTTCCGCTCCCGAACGTATCGCCCGAGGACGCGGGCAAACGTGCCGTAGCTGCGGGGGTGAGGCACACCCTCACCGAAAGCCGGGATGCCACCATCGGAAGCGATCATGGTGAACTGATACTTCAATATTTGCTCGACGTCTTGTTCGCTGATGGCGTGATACACAGCCGAACAGCCACCCTTGGTCTGGATGTCGATGGCAGTCTCAGCGGCGTTCTCCATCGTCACGGGCACCCCACGTTCTCGCGTGATGTCGGCCAGCGACTTTCCATCGAGTTTGTGGTCGAAGCCGCACGACGCCATCACGACGTTCTTGGGATCACCTGCGCCCCGGTCGTTCATCAGCCGGTGGACAATGGCGGCTTTGATTTGTAAACGTCTCTCCGGCGCCTTCAGCCGCTCGAGTAGCGCGGGCCGGCCGCCTTCCAAAGAAAGCTGTGGGAACAGCGCGGCAGTGCCGGTGCTGGATGCCGTGTAGGGATAGGCGTCGATGGTGGCGTCGACTCCACGTGCGCGGGCAGCCTCAATGAGTGCGAGGGTTTGAGCACTCCTGCCCCAAGTGGCACTGCCGATGATCTTGTGATGCGTGACCTGCGTCGGCAGGCCGCCCTCCTCGCCGATGCGGACGGTCTCGGCGACGCTGTCCATCACGTTGGCCGCCTCGTCGCGCATGTGCGAGATATGCATTCCGCCCATGCGGCCGGCAACCTTGGCCAGTTGGATCACCTCATCTGTCGTGCTGTAGTTGCCCGGCACGTAGAAGAGTCCGGTGGACAAGCCGAGCGCGCCGTCCTTCATCGCCTGCTCGACGAGCCCCTTCATGCGGTCGATTTCGGGCGGCGTCGGCTTGCGGGCGACTGTCCCCATCACCTCTTGTCGAACTGTGCCCTGCCCGACGAACGTGGCGAAGTTGACCGCGATCGGCACTTTTCCCAGCGTGTCGAAGAAGGCCGAAATTGGTAGAGGCGAGCTTCCATCGTTACCTTCAATCAATGTTGTTACGCCTTGCCGCAGATAGTTTTCAGCAGCCGGCCGCTCCAGGATACCGAGGCGCGAGTGTGTGTGGATGTCGATAAACCCCGGCGCGACGATCAGCCCTTTGGCTTCGATTCGCAATTTCGCGGAACGCCCGGCTAGCGGACCGATTGCCGCAATGGAGTCGCCGCGAATGCCGACATCGGCGTAGTACCAGCCTGAGCCGGCGCCGTCGACGACTCTGCCGCCAAGAATGAGGACGTCGAAGTCTGTCGATTGAGCGAAGAGCGAGGTGGTGCAGAATACCAGAGCCGGAAGCGCACGCATTCCAGCCATTGTAGGCTAGTCAAGATTT
>Ga0163150_10009927_pt1 | contig 10410 bp, 7 predicted proteins | sample OliLakLV19P2IB_FD_148628 | JGI IMG/M metagenome (GOLD analysis project Ga0163150, IMG submission 148628) | Freshwater microbial mat bacterial communities from Lake Vanda, McMurdo Dry Valleys, Antarctica - Oligotrophic Lake LV.19.P2.IB | ecosystem: Environmental > Aquatic > Freshwater > Lake >...
GAAACGGCGGTGATCACCACCGTTTCGCCAAACTGCACGAGACAACTGCCCGCGGCCTGTTTGGCTAGAAAACCGGTTTCGATCGAAAATGTTTGGGCTCCAAACTGTTTCTCTACACGTACTTTCAATTTTCGTCCCTACCTTCGTTACAAGTTCTGGCCGGCTTCTTGGCGGAAATTTATTTCGGTGCGCACGCGCGTCGCAGAAAGTCGAGGCAGCGGGTAGCTGCCGAGCACAAACGAGAGAAGGCGAGGTGACTCGCTTTAGCTGGCTCGCGGTCGGAACGCGTCGAGCGAGCAACGACAGAGTCAGCTAACACTCTTACGCCCGATCGGCGCTGCTACGCGGAGGCGGCCAAAAAATGGCTGCCCTGTTTGCGTAGAGCCCATTCGCAGGGTGCACGCCGACTCGAAAACCCCTGCCGCCTGATATCTTCTCGCGGCAATCCAACGGGCGCGTATATTACGCGCGCGTTACTTACGGATGTCGAGACGACGAATGACGTCGAGGTATCGCTGCGGATCCACCGTTTTCAGGTAGTCCAGCAGCCGACGCCGGCGACTCACCATCATCAACAGGCCCCGCCGACTGGCGTAATCCTTCTTGTGCGTTCGCAGGTGCTCCGTCAGATCGCCAACCCGGGTGGTCAAAATGGCGATTTGCACCTCTGGCGAGCCGGTGTCTTGGTCCGCTCGCTTGAAATCGCCGATCAAAACCTGTTTTCGCTCTTTCGTGATGGACATCTGCTACCGCGTCTTCTCTTCGTTGGCCTTACTGCTCAGTACTTCTTTTTCTGGCTTGCGAAGCACCGAATGCCAAGGTGACTAGAACTCTTCTGAAAAAATGGTTACCAACAACTTGATAGGAAGATAGTTTACCACTGCAATCAGTCGTTGCAACGCCAAAATCTTCCGGTCTTTACGGGCACGCAGAGGGCCAGCAGCCATGCCCCACGAGGCCACCCTGATTGGGGTGAAATGAGCGCGGATCCGCAGGCATGGCGGCGGGATAACAAGCTGGCTGGCTACGCCGGCTTGGTGTGCTTGGGAATTTCCTTGACGACGTTCCAAGCCAGCCCGAGTTTCTCGAGCAGCAAGATCGACCAATAAGTCATGTCGACCTCCCACCACTTATGGCCCTGGCGAGCCATCCGTTGGTAGGCGTGGTGGTTGTTGTGCCAGCCTTCGCCGAAGGCCAAGATGCCGACCCACCACAGGTTCTTGCTGTCGTCGGTGGTTTCGTAATTGCGGTAGCCCCACAGATGGGTCGCCGAATTGACGAACCAGGTTACGTGCAGCACATAGACCAGCCGCACCGACATGCCCCAAATCAAAAACGACCAGGCGGTGTAGCTGTCCCAGCCAAAGTATCCGATGGCAAACAGCATCGCGCCCATGATGACGTGCGACGGCAGGAAGAAGTAATGCAGAAACCGGATCACGGGATCTTTGGCCATGTCGGGCGCAAAACGGGCAATCAGCGTTTCGTAATGCTTGCGGCCAAAGTCGGGCATGAACCACAGCATGTGGCTCCACCAGGCGCCGTGGCGGGGGCTGTGCGGATCGCCCTCCTTGTCACTATACAGATGGTGCTTGCGGTGGTTGGCCACCCAGGTCAGGGCCGAGCCTTCGCCCGACAACCCGCCGATCAAAGCCAGCAGCCAGCGCATGGGCCGATAGGTGGTGAAGCTACCGTGCGTCAGTTGCCGGTGATAGCCCATGCAAACGCCGATGCTGCCGGTCAGCCAAGCCAGGAAACAACAGATGCCCAAGGCCTTCCAAGTGAAAAAGAACGGAGCGGCCAGCGCGCCCGCATGGACCACGACGATCCAGGCGATGACCGGCCAGTCGTAGCCCAAGCTCCAAGGGTCGTCGACGGTCAAAAGATCTTTGTCGCGCGATGGGGAAGGCGCCAATTCGTGTGTCTCCGAATGGGACGCCGTCAAATGCGGCGCTCCCAAATCATGGGGAGAACCGGCCGAAACGTCGGACCCCAAGAGCGTGTTGTCTTCGACTTCGGTTGCGTCCAAATGAGTTGACATTCCTCGCGACTCCTTCAAGATTCAGGCTATACAGTAGCTTTAGGTATAGCCTTAGTTGTCATCTGCCTCTGGTGTCATCCCACCGCTGCTTCACTTCGACCGATTCTATGCCGCTCTAACACTGCCAGTGTCACGGCCAAGTCGTTGGAATGTAAAAAGAACGTAAAATGTCGGGACCTCGCACCGCAGATTCCGGAAACAGGCCAAATTCCCCCATGTCCGGCCCGGTTATACCGGACGTCGCGCCCGACACGATAGCCAAGCTGGGGGAGCCCCTGCAAAGAATCAAGCCATGACCGGCGTCGGCCACCCTTGGCTCAATCACGCCGGATGAAAGGGAAATCACACTCCCTATCCAGGCAGGATGAAGCTGAGGTGCATTTCGGCGTGACGGAGATGAAATTGGTCCCACTGCTCCACGCTCATGGCGCCGAAGGCCGGATGTGGAAATCGCCTGGTGGTTTGCCGAAGCCTGGTGATCGCCTGTTCTAGTTCCGTCAGTGCGATCGTGACGTTGGCTTCGGCAGGAATCAATACCGCCTCGGCATCTTTCGGCAGTTTGAAGCCGGGTCGCAAGCGGGTGTTGAGAATTCGCTGGCGATAGATCCGCGCAAGGATGCGCGTCGAAAACGGGACGCGGAACCGCTCGCCACCGACGACGCACTTGTCGACCGCGTTGGCCAGATGCTGGCAGACCTGGCCGAGGGTCAGGTTGCCCAGCGATCGCGTGGGCCCGGCGGCCAAAGTGCGCGCGTCGTCGAGCACGTCCTCGTAGCTAGCAAAGCGGAGCCGACGGCGGCCAGAGACTTTGGTGGTGTCAATCATATTGCACCTGCTCGTCGAATGGTATCAACTCGCTTCGATGAAGCTCAAGTGCATTTCAGAGTGTCGAAATTCGAGTTGATGCCACTCGTCGCCTGTCATGCGGCCAAATACGGGATGCGGTTTGAATTCGGTGGTTTGTTGGATCCGGGCGATGGCTCGTTCCAAGGTGGCCACACCGTCGCTGGTCGAGATCTCCGGTGGCAAGAGCGTGCCGGCGTTTTTCGGCAACTTGAAGCCCGGCTTCATGGGGCGCGTCAGGAATCGGTTCTTAAGCATCGGGGCCACCAGCCGCACGTACCAGGCTGGATAAAACGGGGGACCGTCGGTCGCCATGTCCATGGCGCTGGCTAAATGCTGACAGATTTGTCCTAGCGACCAGTTGCCCAAAGATTGCGTGGGAGCGCTCGCCAACTGATGCACGTCGTCCAGAATATCCTCGTAGCTGGAGAAGCGAAGCTGACGCCGCCCCGCGACGCCTGCCGTATTGATTGCCATCAGACCATCCTCGACACGGGTGGGATAAAGAGTGTTGACTCTGCTCGTCACTTCGCTTGGCGGTCAGCACGCGCTTTCAACAGGGCTAGTTCGTCAGCCATCCTTCGGAACACGCCGGACCAGTCGCCGCTCTGCGTTTGCCGAAACAACCGGACGGTAGGATACCACGGGCTGTCGGTCCGTTCCAACATCCAACGCCAGTCGGGCGCGAAAGATAAGGCGAGCCAATACGGGCGTCCGAGGGCTCCGGCCAGATGGCCGAAACCGGTATCAGAAGTGATGACGAGATCGAGATTCTCGACTAGCGCGGCCGTCTCTTCGAAGATCCCGGTTTCGGCGTCCAAATTGGCGCCCAAATCCTCAATCGGGAAAGTGGCCTCGGCGAGTTGCTCGCTCCCGTCCCCTTTTTGCAGACTCAGCAATCGCACGCCATCGATTTTCGCCAGAGGCGCAAATTCGGCCAGCGCAATCGACCGGTGCCGGTCGCCCTGATAACCCCGGCTGCCTTGCCAAACGATGCCTACACGCAACCGTCCGTCGTTGCCTAATTTGTTTCGCCAATGTTCGACCAACTCCGGCTTGGCCGACAGATAGGGAATGCTGGCGGGGATCGACGTCAGATCGGTCTTGAAGATGCCGGGCAGGCTGAGCAAAGGGGCTTGAAGGTCGAAGTTTGGCAAGGGTTCGTCATCGCAACAGAATTGATCGACCCCGGCGCAAGTGCTGAGTATCGGGATCAGCCGTTTGGGGCACAGGACCAGCACGTTTCCGCCACATTGTTTCACCAGCGGGACGTAGCGAATGAATTGCAATGCGTCGCCGATCCCTTGCTCCGTATGCAGCATGATCGTGCGACCGGCCAACGGCGAGCCATCCCAGCGAGGTTGCTTCCAGGGGCGCGGCGGAGCGCCGGTCAGCTTCCAACGCCATTCATATTCGGCCCAGCCTTCAGCGAACTGGCCCATCGACAGCAAAATCATCGCCCGATTGTTGTGCACTGAAGCCAGCGAAGGCGCCAAACGCATCGCTTGCTCGTACGATGCGAGCGCCGTTTGATAGTGGCCTTGATTGCTGTGCAAGATACCGAGATTGTCATGGGCTTCGGCATAATCTGGTTTGACTTCGAGAGCGCGTTGATACGAAGCCAGAGCCTCGTCGACCCGATCGTCCGATTGCAGCGCTGCGCCCAGTCCGTTGTGAGCTTCGGCCAGGTTTTCGTTTAGCCGCAGTGCCGCTTCGAAGCTGGCAATTGCTTCGCTGTTTTTGCCCAGCGATTTCAACACGCTGCCCAAGTTGTTGTGCGCCGAGGCAAAGCCGGGTTGAAGGCGAATCGCCTCGCGAAAACACATCTCGGCTTTTTCGAAGGATTGTTGGAATTCCAACAGCGTGCCGAGCGCATTGAAGGCATTGGCGAAGTCGGGCTTGATTCGCAGGGCCTCGCGCTGGCAGGCCAACGCCTCGGCCAATCGACCTTCGTCGAAATGAATGAGGCCCAGATTGCTGCGGGCCTCGGCTGAGTTTGGCTGAATCCTTAGCGCCGTCTCATAGGCCTCTTGGGCTTCGGTCAATTGCGAGTTCTCGCGCAGCGCCGTACCGAGGCTGATCCATGCTTCTAGCAATCGCGGGTTGTGAGTGGCGGCAAGGCGATAGCTGGCAATGGCCGCTTCGGTCTGGCCTGCATCGTGCAATAGATTTCCGAGCAAGTGATGGGCCTCTGCGAGCGAAGGCTTAAGGCGAATAGTCTCCTCGAGGGCCGCGCGGGCCTCGGTGAATCGCCCCAGCGCCTTTAGCACGGTGCCCAAGGAGAATTGTGCCTCGGGAAAGCGCGGCGTGGCGGCCACCACTTTCTGTAGGCTGGCCAAAGCTTCCGGCAGCAGGCCTTGCGTGCGGAAGAGAGTGCTCAGATTGAACTGGGCATGCACGAAGTCGGGTTTGATTCGCAACGCTTCGCGGTAACATGCAATGGCTTCGTCGGGTTTTCCCTGGTCATTCAGGGCGAGGCCCAGGTTGTAGTGTCCCTCGGCGTAATCCGGTGCGACTCGCAGCGCCTCGCGATACTGAGCGATTGCTTCGTCGAATCGGCCTTTGTCTTTCAGCGAGTTGCCCAGGTTGTTGTAGGCTTCGACCAGGTCGGGCTTTACTTGAATCGCCGAACGAAAACAGGCGATGGCCTCATCGGAACGACCTTGCTGGTTCAGAATGTTTCCCAGGTTGTTGTGGGCCTGGCCGAAGCCAGCATCGATGCGCAAGACCTGGCGAAAGCATTCGGCCGCTTCGTCCCACCGTCCTGTTCTGGCAAGCACCACGCCCAGATCGTTGTGCGTCTTGGCATCGTCGGGCCGCAGACGAAGGACCTCGCGCAGGTTTTGGATCGCGTCGTCGATTCGGCCGAGCGCCAAATTCGCGGTTGCCAGATTCGCGTGATATCCCGCTTGATTGGCATCGAGCGCGATGGCGCGCAGAATATATTCCCGCGCTTCGGCATGCCGGCCTTGCTGATGAGCGGCCACGCCCAGCAGGTGCAACGCGTGAACGTTGCCCGGTTCGGCCGCCAGGATTTGCTGATACATCTGTTGGGCGTCGTCGATTCGGCCGGTGCGATGCCGCTCGTACGCCTGCTGCAAGGCTTCCGTGGAATTAACCGTTGACATCGATGGCGCCTCCGCTCAAAGCGACCCGCCACCGGCGAGCCGCGAACTTAAAAGAAATCATTCCTTCGTGGCCAAACCGCAGGCGGGCAAGCGCCGCAGCCGCTCGATTTCGCCTGGCAAATCGCGCGCCATGTTGATGAAGGCGCCCAGCCAATCTTTGAGTACCGGCTGGCGAAAAAGTTTCATCGTCGGATACCAGGGGCTATCGTCGCGCTCGATCATCCAGCGCCACTCGGGCGCGTCGGAAATCGCCACCCAAGTGGGAACACCCAGGGCGCCCGCCAGATGTGCTGTGGCCGTGTCGGACGTGATGATCAGGTCCAGGTTCTTCATAATGGCGGCCGTGTCCATGAACGCGCCAGCGGCTTTGTCGACGTCCTCGCCCAATTCGTGGATCGTAAACTGCTCGCGCGCCGAAGGCAATTGTTCCAAGCCGAATTGCTGTTGCAGGCTGATGAGCTGCACGTCGGGCACTTTCGCCAGCGGCGCAAAGTTGATCAAGGGAACAGATCGCAGCGCGTCGGACGCAAAGGCCGGATTGCCCTGCCAGTTGATACCGATCTTGAATCCTTCAAAGCGCGCCAATCGCTGCCGCCAAACCTCGACCAGGCCCGCATCGGGCGAGATATAAGGGACGTGTGAGGGAATGGTGTCGATGCGCGTGTTGAAAATGTAAGGCAGGCTCATGAACAGCACGTGAACGTCGCACGGCGGAACCACTGATTTTGCGGTGAGCACGTTGGTCAGGCCGGAAGCCCGCAGCAGCGGCACGGTGGCGGGATGAACCATCAGCATCACGGTTCCGACTCGCTCTTGCACCAGCGAGACGTAGCGAATGAATTGCCACGTGTCGCCTAGCCCTCCTTCGGCGACCATCAAAATCGTACCGTGGGGAAGCGGCGAACCATCCCAGGCCGGTTGCGGCGGATGATAATCCTTGAGCGCGGCCTTGCGCCATTCGCATTCGGCCCAGCCACGCTCATAATCTCCCTGCAGAAGACTGAGCACGCCCATGCTGTGGCGTGCCGGCGCATAGTCGGGCTGCAATCGCAAAGCATTTTCAAAGCACTCGCGCGCTTTGGCAAAGGAATTTTGTTGCTGATAGACGAGCCCCAGGTCGTTGAGCGCGTCGACTTGCGCGGGATTTCGGGCCAACACATTCTGGAAGCATTCAATGGCTTCGGCAAAGTCCCCTTGCTCTTGCAACGCCATGCCCCAGTTGATGCGCGGTTCGACGAAGTCGGGTCGAATTCGCAGCGCCTCTTGAAAGCACTCGATGGCTTTGTCGCGCTGGCGCAATCCCTTGTAGGCATTTCCCAGGTTGTGATGCGTCTCGGCGGAGCCCCCTTGAAGTTGTCGCGAAAGTTCGAGCACTTCAATCGCTTCGGCAAACTGTTTCAGATCGACCTGGACGGCACCCAGGTTGTTCAGAGCTTCGGCATATTGGGGCCGAAATTGCAGCGCAGCGCGATAGGAGGCCACGGCCTCGCTCAGTCGTCCTTGCGATCGCAGCAAGTTTCCCAGACTGTTGTGCGCTTCGACGTGGTTTGGCTGCAAGCGGATGGCGGTTTCGTAGTGAGCCTTGGCTTCGGCCAACTGTCCGGTCGAGTGCAACAGCATGCCGAGATTGTGATGCGCCGCCACAAAGCCGGGCGATAACTGGAGGGCCTTCTGGTAGCACGCCTGGGCTTCGGCATACCGTCTTGAAGCGCGGTAAGCTTCGCCCAGGTTGCTGTAGAAGGCCGGTTGTCGGTCGTTGATGCCGATGGCTTGGCGAATCAATGGAATCGCCGCGTCATTGCGGCCAATCTGATGGGCGAGCACCCCCAGCAGATGCAACGCGGGGGCATGTCGCGAATCCAGTTGCAGCACTTGCCGATAGAGCGGCTCGGCTTGCGCCAATTGTCCGGCTTGATGCAAGCGGACCGCTTGATCGAATAACTCGGCCGTGGTGGTCATGGTCGGCCACCGCCAAGCGTCTTCAGGTGCGAGCGCGCTTCGCCTTGCCGGCTCGATCGTGCTCTCAACTCTGCGGCCATACGCTCGAAAACTTTCTGCCAATCACCTGGTTGAACTTGTCGAAACAATCGCGTCGACGGATACCAGACGCAATCGTTTCGATCCAACAGCCAGCGACATTCCGGAGCATGGCAAAGCGCCAGCCAAACCGGCACGCCAAGTCCGCCGGCCAGATGGCCGACAGCCGTATCGGGAGTGATGACCAGATCCAGATTCTTCAAGACCGCGGCGGTATCCAAAAAGGCTCCGCCCTCGGTATCCAAACCGTCGAGCGTGATGACGGAGAACCGATCGGCCACTTGCAAAATCTGACAAGTCCCAGGAGGTTTTTGCAGGCTGATCAGATTGACGCCGGGGACGCGCGCCAAGGCTTCGAAGCAAGCCAGCGGAATCGAGCGGGCGTGATCGCGATGATACGCCGGGTTGCCCTGCCAGATGATGCCGACTTTGAGGCCTTCGATCGGACTTAACACTTCGCGCCATTTTTCGATTCGTTCGGCATCGGCCGACAGGTACGGCCCGTCCCACGGCACGCTTTCAGGTCGAGTCCCAAACAGATGAGGCAAACTCATCAACGGCACCTGCACATCGAAGGGCGGCAGCGGCGGCCGCTCGGGCACCAGATTGCTAAAACCCGAATTGGTCAGTAGCGTCAAGAGGGAGGGATGCACGGCCACCACAATATTTTTAACGCGCTCTTGTGCTAGTTTCACGTACCGGATGAATTGTAACGTGTCGCCCAGGCCTTGCTCGGCATGAACCAGCAGTGTCTGAGAGTCCAACGTCGAGCCGTCCCACAACGGTTCGGTCAGATGCAGCGTGGAATCGAACGTTGAACACTTCAATCGATACTCGTGGCCTGCCCAGCCAGCCGCCCAATCTCCCAAACTCAGCAGGGCCTCGCCTCGGCCACACTGCGCCTCGGCATCGTCGGGATCGAGCCGCAGGGCCTCATCGTAACTTTGGATCGCCGCGGTCGGCTGTGCGCGATTTCTCAACAGCAGGCCCAGATCGGCATGGAACTTGGCGTTGCGAGGTTCCAGCCGAATGGCCTGCTCGAGAGACCGCTGCGCGTCCTCCAAGCGGACAAGCTTCTCCAAGACCATGCCCAAATTATTATGAGCCTCGGCAAAATCGGGCCGAAGTTGAATTGCCCTGCGGAGACTTGTTTCGGCGTCTTGGACCCGGTCAAGTCGCGGATAGACCGACCCCAAGTTATTGAGCGCTTCGACCTGCCCAGGATCCTTCGACAAGATCTGCTCGAAGCAGTCGGCCGCGGCAAAAAAATCTCCCCGCTCCTGTAGTGCCATTCCCAGGTTGAGGCGCGCTTCGACGAAGTCAGGTCGAACGCGCAAGGCAGCTTGGAAACTGGAAATGGATTCGTCAGGTTGCCGCAATCCTTTGTATGCGTTCCCCAGATTGTGAAGGGCCTCGGCCGAGTCTGGATTCAATTCGAGTGACAGTCGCAAGCTTTCGACCGCCTGGGCATACTGCTTGAGATCAACCAGCGCCGCCCCCAGGTTGTTCAATGCCTCGGAATAGCCTGGCCGATGCTCGAGCGCGGCGCGGTAGGAGTCTGCGGCCTCGCTGGGCTTTCCTTGTGCCCGCAATACGTTGCCCAGGTTGTTGTGGGCTTCTGCATGGTTCGTTTGCAAACCGATGACCGTGCGGTATTCTTTTTCGGCTCTTGCCCATTGCCCGGTCGCTTGCAACAAGAGTCCCAGGTTGTGATGTGCCGGCACAAAGTCAGGCGCGAGCTCGATGGCGCGTTGATAGCACGCGGCGGCTTCGGCATGCTGCTGGAGCGCGCGATGCGCTTCGCCCAAGTTGCTGTGGAACGACGGTTGCCGGTCCTGGAGGCCGATGGCCTGGCGGATCAATTCGATGGCGGCTTCGTTTCGACCGAATTGATGGGCGATGACGCCCAAGAGGTGGAGCGAGGCTGCATGGCGCGGATCGAATGTCAGAATCTGCCGATAGAGTTGTTCGGCCTCGGGCAATTGCCCAGCCTGATGAAAGCGGACCGCTTGAGCGAAATAATCAGCAGTAGTTGCCATAAACGTTGGCCACGGATGCGGCGCCTATCTAGCGTGTTGGGCCGCCGAAGACCGATGGCGGACCTTGGCCAGCTCGACCGCCATGCGATCGAAGACGTCCGTCCACTCGCGCGGCCTGGTCTGTCGGAACAAACGCATCGACGGATACCAAGGACTGTCTTCTCGGTTCAGCATCCACCGCCATTCCGGGCCGAACACGAGAGCCGTCCAGACCGGCACTCCCAGTGCCCCGGCCAAATGTCCGGCGGATGTATCGCAGACAATCACCAGGTCGAGATTGTTCATCACCGCGGCCGTATCCATGAACGCGCCGCCTTCGGCA
>Ga0163150_10009928_pt1 | contig 10409 bp, 7 predicted proteins | sample OliLakLV19P2IB_FD_148628 | JGI IMG/M metagenome (GOLD analysis project Ga0163150, IMG submission 148628) | Freshwater microbial mat bacterial communities from Lake Vanda, McMurdo Dry Valleys, Antarctica - Oligotrophic Lake LV.19.P2.IB | ecosystem: Environmental > Aquatic > Freshwater > Lake >...
GTGATCATAGATGCAGTGCACGTTGCCCTGTCCCAGGTGGTCCCTGCGTATGCCTTCGACCGCTTCGAAATGCATCTGCAGTCCAGGACACAGCACCAGAAAGTCATAGCTCACCACGCCATGGCTCGCCGTGATGAGACGGTTCCGGTCAGGCTCCAACTGGGTCACCCGGTCCTGCATCCAGGTGACGCCATTTGGAATCAGGGACGCTTGTGGCCTAACCACTTCATTGGCCCCGAACACGCCTCCAGCGATCATCGTGAAGCCCGGCTGGTAATGGTGCTCCGCCGCTGGATCGATCAGCGTGATGCGTGGTTCGGCCAGCGCGCGGTTCAGACGGGCTGCGATGCTGATGCCGGCCGCGCCGCCACCCACAATGACAATCTTGCCTTTAGCGTGGCTCACCGGCAAGTTCCATCGCGTTACTTCGTAAGTCGCCCAGCCGCCACCGGCGAGGGCGGCGCCCTGCAGCAATCGGCGGCGTGTAATCAGTTGTTCCCGCACTACGACACTCTCTCGGTTCCCATCTCAGGTTGCTCTTCGCTAGAGCGGGTCGTGCTTCAGGAACCAAAGCAGCGCGACTCAACGAAGGGGACGATTAGACCTGTTTATATTATAGATGGAGGCGGGTCACGCCTATCTTACGCCGGTAGCAAAGCCTGAATAACGGTCCGTCTCCAGCCGCTGGCGCCACCCGCATCATCGTCCGGTCGCTCACGCCGACGATCCTGGCTGCGCTGCTCCGATGTTTCCGCATGCCGTGCACCATCCTCACTCTGCGCCGCCGCGCCGCCTGTGTTTGAGTGATCGACATGCGGTTTGGGCCTGCCACAGGGACGGTTCCCGCAACGGCAAATACCTGAGGTGCTGGCAACGGGACAGCGTGGCCTGGCTGATGCAGCCTCAGCCGATCCGCAGTCGAGAGCGTTGCCGCGGCGTCAACAGTTATGACGCGCGGAACTCCGCGGGCCTGAAAACTATGTGAGAGCGGGCTATGCGACTCGCAACGCCGGAGCCGATGGGCACCGACTGTGGCGCCAATGAAGTCTGCTCGGGGAGAACGGGCTGCGGTGTTGTTCGGCGTACGCACGTTCGCGCCGGAACGTTCGGAGGCTGCGCCGACCACGTGGGCGAACCCGACCATCGCATGCGGTAGGAGTGAGGTCGCGCAGACAGACACGACTATCTGAGTTCGAGGATTTCTTTTTCCTTTGTCTTGGCCGACTGGTCAAGCTTGTGGATGTGGGAATCCGTCATCTTCTGGACGTCATCGAGGGAGCGACGCTCGTCGTCCTCGCTGATGGCCTTGTCCTTAAGCAGTTTCTTCACCTGTTCGTTAGCGTCGCGGCGAACGTTGCGCATCGCAACACGATGATCCTCAACAATATGGTGAAGGCGCTTAACGATTTCCTTACGGCGCTCTTCGGTGAGCGGCGGGATCGGCACCCTGACAACCTTGCCATCGTTGCCAGGATTGAGGCCGAGGTCGGAACTGCGAATCGCCTTCTCGATGGGCGCGATCTGCGATGAGTCCCATGGCTGGATGGTGATCATCGACGGTTCCGGAACATGGAGCGTGGCCACCTGATTGATGGGCGTGGGCGTTCCGTAATAGTCGACGCGAATGTTGTCGAACAACGACACCGTCGCGCGACCGGTTCGGATGCCGGCCATTTCATTTTGCAGGTCTGAGAGGACCTTTTCCATTCTCGTTTTCGCGGCTGACTCGACTTGCTTGACCGACGTGAAGCCTTGAGCAGTAGCAGCAGGTTCGTTTTTCATAGCGTTCTCAATGATGATCGTCTCGGGTGGGCTCGCCCAAATGACTGGCGGACGCCAAAAGCAGGATGGGCGAAAACCTCAAAGGCAAGGATATCACCAGGGGCGCCGGCGGGGCGGAGACTGCCGCACCAACGCGAACGAGTCCTTAGGGCTTGTCCTCGCATGAACACGCGCAAGACGGCCGGGGCGTGCTCCCCGTGGTAACCTAAACGGAAATATGTCTTTGGGGTCCGCTGGCCCGACCACCGTCAGCCTCATCAGCTTTACCGATGACATTTATTGCATCGGGCCGCGCCGGATCGCCGCACAGCTCAAACGCCACGGTTTTCGAGTCAACCTGATCTTCCTCCGCCCCACCGATTTCTGGGGGCAGACGAGACAGCGCTTCAGCCCGCATTATTACAACGGCGATCTTTCGGACGCTCTTTACCGGCAGCTCATCGCCGTTTGCAAGGACAGCGCCGTCATCGGCCTCAGCGTCTGGACGCATCAGGTGGAGCAGGTGACGTTGGTTACGAACCGCCTGCACCGGGAACTCGACGCGCCGGTGATCTGGGGCGGCATTCACCCCACCAGCTATCCGGAGGAAGCGGTCCGGGTGGCTGACGCCATCTGCATCGGAGAGGGTGACGCTAGCTTTCTCAAGCTTGTGCAAGCTGTGGACGACGGGCGCGACTACCGCGCCACCGCCGGTTTCTGGTTTCGCGACGGCGATCGCATTATTCGCAACCCCGGCGAACCGCTGGTGGAAAACCTCGACGAAATGCCGTTCATGGATTTCGAGTTCGAGGAGCACTACGTCAACGACCAGGGCACGCTGAAGCGCATGGATATGCGGCTCATGAGGAAGTACTACGGCGCGAAGCTCTGGACCATGTTCAGCCAAGGCTGCCCCTACAAGTGTACGTTCTGCTCGAACGACGTTCTGATCGATCTCGACCGAGGCTACCGGCGATTCCGCAAACACTCCGTCGATTTTTATCTTTCGCAGCTCAGGTACATCCTCTCGAAGTATCCCTACATTTACAACCTCGTCATCGATGACGACGCCTACATGTTTCTGCCGATGCACGTCATCCTCGAGTTCGCGAAGAAGTACAAAGAGCAGTTCAACATTCCGTTTTTCGTAAGCGGCGTCATCCCCGCTTCGGTGGACGAGCGCAAGTTTCAAGCTTTGATCGACGCCGGCATGGTAAAGGCCCGCATCGGCGTGCAATCGGGGAACCGCCGGATCATGAAGGAAGTGTTCGTACGTCCTCAGCATGATGACAAACTCCTGACCGGCTCGGAGATCGCGCACAAGAATGGGCACAAGATGGCGCCCGTGCAGTACGATCTCATCGTCGATAATCCGTGGGAAACCCCCGAGGAGTTGAAGGACACGCTTCGCCTCGTCGCATCGCTGAAGCCGCCCTACACATTCGCCATCAATGCGCTGACGCTGCTCCCGGGAACGACGATTTACGAAATGGGTGAGGCCGCGGGCTTCACGAATAAGGAGGAGCGGATCACCCTCGCATCCTACGTCACTTACCAGCCGACGGCCATCAACCTGACGCTGGCCTTTTACAACATTGCCCGCGTCCCGCGCTTCTGGGTAAACCGCGTCCTCGGCCGCGATTATGGCGACCGCACGATCACGATGAAGCAGTATCCGCGGCTCGGTTCGGTGATTGTCGGCCTCGGCGTTATCAAGAAGATCATCCATGGCCTCGCGCGCAACGATATCTCCGCCATCCCACGCCCCGTGGACCTGTGGGGGGGCCGGTTCCTCGTCGGTCGAGTAGGACAAAAGAACGGCGACCTTCGTATTGCACGGGAGTTTCAGCACTGCCTGCCGAGGGCCGAAACGTTGCGTTCCAAGCGCATCGCAGCCGCCGCGGGCCCCGCCGAACTGCGCGTCCTCAGCTAGGCGCCTCAGGAGCCGATCTTCGTGGCGGCGACTTTGGGGCGCACGTCGCGACTCGAGTTCTATTCTGAGTGTATTGGCAGGGCTGCACCTGGTCCGGCTGTTACGATTCGCGCGCGGCAGACAGGCAAGGCTTGTCATTCTCAAAACCACGCCGAGCGCCATCACCAGGGGCGCCAATCAACCGATCAGCCCTGAACGGCCTCCTCCGGAGACAAGCGTTATCGAGCGCAGCGGCGTCTCAGCGGCATGCGAACCACTACAACGGGGCGGTGGCTGAGCGAGTGAAAATGTAGGGGGGGTGCCGCGGTGTTGGGCTACTTGAGAGAACACGAGGGATGAGACGAGGTTCGCATTTGACCGGTCCCAGGTTGCTGGTTCGCTCGGTCTATTTGATCGCCGTCGCAGCAGCCCTTCCTTTGCTCATGTGGAATGGAGTTGTTCAGCAAATCAACGCGACGGTGGGGGACATCCTGTTCAGGATGCGCGGGCCGCTTCACTCGCCCTCGGTTGCTCAAATTGTTCTCCTCGCCGTTGATGACGCGACCCTCAGCGGCTACGGACCGCTTCCACTTCGCCGTTCATTGCTTGGTGGGGCCATTCGACGCATCTCCGAGTATCGTCCTCGGGTTGTCGTCATCGATATGCTGCTCTCCGAACCGGGCCATCCCGAGGAAGACCTGGCGCTTTCGACCGCCCTATCCACCGTTCCGGCCTCCGTGCTCGGCGCCGCAATCGATAGAGACCCGGCGCGACCGTCTCGATGGATTTTGCCTCTGCCGATCCTGGCTGACTCGCACCTGGTCGGCCATGTTCACGCTGAGCCCGACGCCGACGGGAATGTCAGATCGATCTTGCTGGCCAAAACTGCCGATGGAAAGCGATTGTGGGCTCTCAGCGTCCAAGCTGCCCGGGCCGCCCTGCGTACAGGCCCGCCCATAGAGGAACGAGATGCCGTGAATTTGGGTGCGATCCGAATCCCGGCTGGACAGGCCGATGAACGACTGATGCGGATCAACTACTCCGGACCGGAGGGCGTATTTCACCGGATTTCATTGGCTTCGGTGCTGAATGGGACTGCTCGGGCGGAGGACTTCGCCGGCAAGATTGTGATGTTAGGTGTCACTGCGCAGGGGGGCGGCGACCGGATGTTCACGCCGGTGTCCTCGGGCATCGGCATGAGTGGAATAGAGATTCACGCCAATGCAATTCGCACCATCCTCGACCGGGACTTCCTGGAACCGTTGAGCCCGGCCGCTGAACTTGCGGCCGGCATTCTGATCGCGGCAGCCTGCATTGTGGGCGTAGGCATTTTGCGAGGACTACCGTTGTTTGCGGCGTTGGCGGGAATTGGCCTCGCCATTCAGGTGTTTTCCGTGATCGCGCTTCGGTTTGGAAGTGTATGGCCCGCAGGGTCTCTTCTGACGGTGTTCGTCGCAACCGCCGGCATCGTGGGTGCCGGCGAGTACGCCGCCGTCTGGCTAAACCTGCGTTCGTCGGAACGTAAACGCCACGAATATGCCTTTCGCGTCCAGGCAATCGCGCACGAGATCAAGACACCCCTTACCGCTATCCAGGGATCGAGCGAAATCATCTCCGACCAACTGCTACCCGAAGATCAACGCGCGCGGATCGCCACCATGATCCATAAGGAATCGAAGCGCCTCACGGATATCCTTCACACGTTTCTCGATGTCGAGCGAATGGCCTCCGGCTCTCTTCAGATCCAGAAAGGTCCCGTCGAACTGCCGCTGCTCTGTGAAGACGTACTGGATCGCGCGAGACTTTACGCAACGCGCAAACGAATTCGGATCGAGTCCTCGCTATCTCCGATCACGGTTGTCGCGGATGCGGATCTGTTGTCGTTCGCCATCTACAACCTGCTCACGAACGCCGTCAAATATAGCCCGAAGGAAACGACCGTCACTCTCGCCGCGGTGGAATCGCGCGACACTGTCTCTATATCGGTAACGGACCAGGGATATGGAATCGCACCCAAAGACCAGACGAACATCTTCGACCGTTTCTACCGTTTGCATCGCGAAAAGACAAGCGCGGAGGAAGGGACGGGCATCGGACTTGCCCTTGTAAAGGAAATCGCTGCCCAGCATGGTGGCCGTATCGAGGTTGAGAGTGCGGAAGGAACGGGCTCACGGTTCACGATCGTGCTGCCAAAGAGTGCCGTATGAAAAGAGAACGGGTTCTTGTCATCGATGACGATGAATCGATCACCACAACCATCGAGAGTTTCCTGACCGCCAAAGGTTACGCAGTGACCGTGGCGAACGATGGCGAAGAAGCGCTGGAACAAGTCCGCAGCGGCGGTTACCCAATCATCGTCAGCGATATCTACATTGATCGGGTAACCGGCCTCGATGTGCTCGACTGCGCGAGACTGGGTAGGCCTGACGCAGTGGTTATCCTGATGACTGCCCGCGGCTCCGTACGCACCACGGTTGAAGCGGAAATCAAAGGAGCCTTCGACTACATCGCCAAACCATTTGAAATGCGTGCCCTACTTTCTGCGATCGAAAGAGCGCAGAGCCATCTCTCGACCGTGGAGCCGGACGGGCCAAACGGCGAGGATCTGGAGCAGTTCGGAAGTATGGTCGGATTCTCGGCCCCGATGGTCGAGGTCTACAAGAAGATTGCGCGGTCGGCCCGAGCCGAGGAAACCGTCTTGATAGTCGGGGAAACCGGTGTTGGTAAGGAGTTGGTGGCTCGAGCGATTCACGAGCATAGCTCTCGCGCAACCGCTCTGTTCGCCGCCGTCGATTCAGGCGCCGTACCTGGCACATTGTGGGAATCCGAGGTGTTCGGCTCTGTCCGTGGCGCCTTCACGGGAGCTGATCGCGACCGCCCCGGTATCGTCGAAACCGCCCGTGGGGGCACCGTATTCCTGGACGAGGTTGGCGAAATACCGCTCGACTTCCAGCCGAAGCTGCTGCGCTTCCTGCAGGAGAAGGAGTTTCGTCCCCTTGGGGCGGGCGTTTCCCGGAAGGCGGATGTGCGCATCATTGCGGCAACGAACCGGAACCTTGAGAGCATGGTCGGGGAAGGGCAGTTCCGGGAAGACCTCTTCTACCGCTTGAATGTTCTCCGTATTGAGGTTCCCCCGCTGCGGGAACGCCGGTCCGATATTGTGCTCCTCACGCGCAAATTCGTCGATGAGGCCACTTCGCGCGCCAACAAGCGAATTTGGCTTACCCAGGATGCCGAGAAGCTTCTGAGTGGGTATGCCTGGCCTGGAAATGTTCGACAACTCCGAAACACGATCCAAAGCCTGGTCTCATTGAACCCGCCCGGCCCAATTACCGGTGATGTCCTGCGTCCGCTGCTGAGCGAGGTCTTTCGTGAAAGCGAGGACGAGCCTAGTGAAGAGCTCAGCGATCTCGAGCGCCGGCAAATCGTGCGCGTTCTCGAAGAATGCGGAGGCAATAAGACGCGAGCGGCAGAGGTCCTCGGGATTCAGAGGCGGACGCTGTACAAGAAGCTCGCCCGCATCGAACGTGAGCGCGGCACCACTCCCGAGGGCATTCTTTAAGTTCGGCGTGATCTTCCAATCGTCCTGGATATAGAAGCTATGGATGCTCGAACGGGGGAGCCAGCTGGTTAACTCCGCGTTGGAACTGACGCTGGACGCATAGCCGGTGAGCAGGCCCGCGAACTCAATGCCGGTATTGGGGACGCCAACCGCGTTGGGTTGCAGACCCGCCGTGACGCCGCCGAAATTGAAAGTGGAGAAGCGGGCGAAGTTGGCTGAGTTGAGGCGATAGCGAAGGATTTCATAGCCGAACTTGTAGGCGTGCGAACCCTTGATCCAGGTGGTGTCGTTGCGCCATGAGACGGTCTCGTTGACGGTGCGGCTGGGCGTTGCGCCCACCAGTCCGTAGACATTGGCCGCATTGGCGCCAAAGGCCGGCATCAAAGCTGGGTTGGCATTGGGGATTCCAAGTTTGGCGGGCCAGTCGCCACCAAAGCTGGGAACGGATGTTCCGCTGCGGCGGCGGAAGTAGCCGACGCGAGAGTCGTTGATCAGTGAAGGCGAGAGGGTCCAGGTGTAGCCTGACGACGCGTTCATGGTGCGGTTGGGACTGTAGTTGCCAGTCTGCGCGTCAAGCGGGGACTGATCTTCACGGAAGCGCACGGGACGTCCCCATCCACTAATGTCGTTCTGCGTGTAGCTGCCGTTTACCTTGAACCGGCTGCTGACGTAATGATCCATGCGGAGGTTGTAGTCGTTGAAGAACGTGCGCGCGAACTCATTGGCCAGGACGTTGTTGGTAGGGCCCGTGTTGCTTGGAGTCCCGGGACCGGTGGGCTGCACCCACGGATCGAACGACAGCAGCTTTCGCGCCACGGGGTCAATCCTGTCAAGCGGAATTACGTTGTTCGGAAATGGGTCGCGCAACCACACGCCGTCCACCAGGCGAGTGGTGGCAGGGTCGAAGATCGGGTTCAGGCCAGTGAAGATGCCCTGCTTCATTTCGGGAGTCGGTACGGAAGTGAAGACTTGCGCGAACTTCTTTTCATGAAGCCGCTGGTAGCCGAAAAAGAAGAATGTCTTATCCTTGCCGTTATAGAGTTTGGGAATCACGACGGGACCGCCGATGGTGCCGTCGGGCTCCATGAAGAAGGCCGGCAGGCCGTTCGGTTTGCCTGGATACTCGTCCGATGTTCGCTTCTGATCGAAATAGCGGCGGTGAGCCATCCTGCGCGTGCGGCCGAACCAGGAGGCCATGCCATGAAGCTCGTTGGTACCGCTCTTCTTGACAACACTGATGACGCCGCCGCCGGAGTGGCCGTATTCGGCTGGAGGCAGAGTGGTGATGACGTTTACTTCGGCGACGGAATTCTGCAGAGGCTTCACGATGTTGGTGCCGCCTTGCGGATCCTGGCCGCTGACGCCATCTTCGAAGATGCCGATTGCGCCGCTACGCTGACCTGCGAGGTGATACGCTCCGAGGTCGCCGCCATAAGCATACCCGCCGGCTGAAAGGCCGGGAACGAGGCTCAAAGTGGAATTGATGTAGCGCTGGTACAACGGCAGTTCGTACAGCGTGTTGCCGCTCATCACCGTTCGAGTGGATGAGGTTTCTGTCTCAAGTAGAGGAGCGGCGGATTCCACCTTTACGGATTCGGTGAGTTGTCCAACCTGCATGACGGCGTCGACGGCTTGCGTGTCGCCGGTGCGCAGGTCAACGGTGTCTACCAGGGTCTTCTTAAAACCGGTGGTTTCGAAACTGACTCGATACCCGCCTGGGTTGAGCGAGGGTACGCGATAAATCCCCTCATTGTTGGTAACCGCGGTGTTGCCGACATTGGTGTCCTTGGAGACAACGGTTACGTTGACGTTGGGAACCACCGCACCGGACGAGTCGGTGACGCGACCCGTTATGGTTGAGGTTCCGATTTGGGCGTACACGGCCGTCGTCACGGACAGCAGAAAAATGATTCGTTTCATTGCGACCCCCTCTTGGTGCTGACTTTGCACCTATCCGCGCGGAATTACGCCAAAAAGCGTGCCTTCAAATATCTGTTATTCGCTGGACGAATGCAAGCGGGGGAGATGGCGGGTCAGCGTGTTCAAGTGGCCCAGGCCAGTCGCCGCATCGGTCCGAGCCGCTCTCAGTGCAGTTGATGCCGCTGCGAGGCTTTGACGACGCTCGAGCGCGTGATTAATTGACGCGGCGGAAAGGGCGAAGCTCGGCAAGCAATGAACAAGGCGACTGTGGAATCGCCGAGTTACGCTCAGCGGTTCATTTCATTGCCTCGGCTTGGCTTGGGCAAAACAGCGCGAGCAAGCAAATAGTCGTGGGCTTCGCCGGCGGTGCGGATGGCTTGCCAATCCGCGAACGCGCTCGCAAGATCAATCTGTCAATCGGATACGTTCGGGAATACTGAAAGGCATTATCGTAGTCCGCGGTCGCCCGCTAGGCTAGCGCCTGCTCACCTCGGCGTGAAGCGAAAGTCCGAAACCCCGATCTCGTCGGCTCCCGGCACCACGAACCCAAACCGCCCATTCGGAATCTCGCGCCCTGGCTGAGAACTCAAGACCACCCAGCGGCCGCCCACGCGCACACGTTGGACGACCCGCTCGGGAGTGATGTCAATCTGGACGCTGTAGGCCTTTTCGTCACCCGCGTCCTCTTCCCCGCCCTTGGACTCGAACCGCTTCTTATCGATCTCGAACTGCGCCACTTTGTCGCCATCGTCGATGAACCAGCGCACCTTTGGACCGCGGAACATTCCACCGCCCTTGAGCATGCGCGCCGTAAACGTGATGGTCCCGTTCAATGGACCAGTCTTCACCGCCACGCGACTCCCGCCCTTGCGTACATACTCACCGCTCTCGCTGCGCCACCCCGTCCAATCCGCGCTGGTGGAGACGGTGGGTGCGGGCTTCGGCTTGGCCGGCTCCACCTTCTCCTTGGCAAGCGCGAGCTCCACATTCCGCGTCTCTCCGGCCACCACGGGGACACGTTCGGTCCGCTCCATATGGCCTGGAGCCTTGGCCGTAATCAGATAGATACCTGGCTCAAGCCGGAGCGTGCTGTCGCGCGCGGTGCGCGTCTGCGATTCGTCGGGCCGGCGATAAGTGACCGTGGCGTCGGAGGGCGTCAACACCAGGTGGAGCGTTCCCGCCGCAGCCGCGAGCGCGGTCTCGGTGGGCCCCAGCACCAGCGTCTCGCCTGGCTTGAGCGATCGCGGCTGCGGC
>Ga0163150_10009931_pt1 | contig 10407 bp, 7 predicted proteins | sample OliLakLV19P2IB_FD_148628 | JGI IMG/M metagenome (GOLD analysis project Ga0163150, IMG submission 148628) | Freshwater microbial mat bacterial communities from Lake Vanda, McMurdo Dry Valleys, Antarctica - Oligotrophic Lake LV.19.P2.IB | ecosystem: Environmental > Aquatic > Freshwater > Lake >...
CCTCCAAAAAGCGGTACTCGATTCGGTCACCATAAAGCGCTTTCACAATTTCACGCAACACCGTTTGGAGTTCTGGAATGCCGATGACCATCTTATCTTTTCGGCAGAGATACAAACCATCCACTTGGTGGAAGACGTTCATGTGCCGAGAGTCGATCTCATCCTTGCGATACACCTTCCCGTGCGCGAGCAATCCGATCTCACCGTCCTGCTCAAGTTTTCGCATCGCCTCCGGAGCAGAAAAATAATACGGCCACATCACAGTGGTTTGCGTGCGAAGCACGTTCGCTAAGTTCACATAATAGGTGTCCGTTGGTTTTCGGCTCGGGTGATCCTTCGGCGCATTGAGTAAATCAAAATTATTCCGGACATTCACCACTTCAGGAAATTGGAGCACATCAAAATCTTTAAAGAGGGGGATGCCCGAGACGATATCGATGAGTGCCTTAATCGGTGATCCTGTCTTCCGGGACAAGTCGGGCAACGCTAAAAATCGGCGCATGCGAGCCGCTTCAAAGTCAGTCCGCTGGGCAAGTTCGCCAAGAGACTGCTTTTCTTCTTCGGTAGAGATAACAAGATTAGTGCGCTTCATACGGTGATATTAGATTATTTCTCAAGAATATTCAACGCGTGATATACTAAGTTTATTATCTTCTTTGCTCCTCTACGCCCTACGAACTACGTACTATCCCTATGGCAACTGAACTCAATTTCGCAAAAACGCTTACTGAGACGAACGTCCCCTTCTTCGACGGAACGATGATGATTTGGGCGGGCGTCTTCGTCGCCCTCTCCATCTTCTTCTCAATAATGACCTGGCGCAGCCGGCGCGGTTTTACTGGTCGCTCACTCATGTACTGGGGCGTTAATGCAGTCACCTTTTGCCTCGGCATCTACTTCTTCACTAGAGCGTTCCCCCGAATCGGCGGTGGTTGGGTCATCGCAATCCTCTTTATCGTCATCTTTGCTATTAGCGGAGCAACGGTTGCGACCAAAGCCAAGAGTGGCGACAAGAAGGAGGAAGGAGCGGATAAAAAGAAGTAGGCTTGCACTGAGCTCTTGTAGTCAGCTTGCCGAACTATACCGAAGTGTGACAGGGGCGGGGACCCCAGCACCAGAGCAAGCACGGTGCGGGGCGAGACTCTAACGTATTCTAGATTAAGCGCTTTCAAATTTGCAACTCTTCACAATCTTGTGACAGGGGCGGGGATCGAACCCGCGACCACGGCGTTATGAATGCCGTGCTCTACCACTGAGCTACCCTGCCTATCGGCAGGCAGGCCTGCCATGAAAGCTGACCCACCTCTCAATATACGTACGATAATAACGATATTTCTTTACTTTTGCAATAAATAGTTGCGTAGCTGCTTCTTAAGATAGGTTCTCCCGGAGCCACCTTTGAGAAACTTTTCACGCCCGATCGCATCAGCCTTCAGTCGATATCCTTCAAAGTAAATCAACCTCCAGCCCTCGGCTTGTCGCGTCGTCTTACCACCGTTCTTCGCTTGATGCTCGGATAATCGCTTTTTTAGATCTTCAGTGAAGCCAATATACCAGCCGCTAGTATTATTCTCTAGTACATAGACATAATACCGCTGCCCCGCAAAATGGGACAGTAGTCCCCTCGCGGGGCTCACGAAAATCAAAACAGCCCTCTAGGGCTGTTTTGTCCGTAGCACGCTTTCTGGCGCGCCACGAGGCGGCTACTGCCGCTTTTCGTGGTTGCGGGAGAGGGAATCGAACCCCCGACCTCATGGTTATGCATACCGCTATAGTTTTCACTACCTCTTCATGGGAAAAGTTTGCAGTCTGGACTATACCTTCACCTATACGGTGTCTGCCATCTAGTCTCTACACCTTCCCCGACAAAAGGTCGGGGCTTGGCTCGGGATTGCCAGTAAAGGTTTCCCCGAGTTTGACAGATAATCTTAGTCGCCGTTTCCAGCGAGAACGCCCGTGAGCCCACGATAATATTATTTTCACGCCGCGATATAGTAAATTTTCTTTCAGTGCGCGAAGCGACAAGTCGGTTAGTACTATTCAGCACACCGACGCGAAGCGCCATGGCAATGATTGAAAATTTCCATATCCCTTCGGGTTCGGATCAGTTTCGCAATCTGCGGCTTCACCCCTCGAGACCTATGGTAAACCATATGGTCTCCTCAGGGTTCACCCACATCTCCTCAAAACTGATAACGAACGCGGCCGGAACATAATATTATCGTGGGCTCGGCTGAGCCATGCGAGATACCACTTCTCCATCCCGCACGAGGATTATACATATAAAATGTGAATTTTGCAATATAATTGTCATGATTTATATCTCGTGGTAGAATACCAGTATATATGAGAAACGGATGGAGTGACGCCTCTAAAGAAAAACAGCGGGAGAGAATCTACAAAATACTCAACCCTGGCGGAGATCCATTTCGTTACTCATCAAAGTTCAATCCCCAGCTGGAACTCATCGGGCTCATCTTATGGGCGACCGAGGGCGACAAGACTCAGGTTTCACTCGCAAACGGTAACCCTTCTGTCATTCAAATGTACCTTAAATTTCTGCGAACGATATGTAATCTTCGCGAGGATAAAATAAAAGTAGTGATCCACTGCCATGATACCCTCCCCTACAAGTCCTGCTTATCATTCTGGTCAAAAATAACCGGCATTGAACCCAATCGTTTTCGAAAGCCCTATATTAAGCGAGACAAGGGGGGGAAACGAAAATATCCCTACGGCATCTGCCGAATAGTGGCTTCGAATATTAAACTTGTCGCGCTTCTCAAAAGGAGACTGAACGAAATTGGAATGTCGCGCGACTACGACTATCGAAGCCCATAGCAGTATCTACTTCAATTTCCGAACCCACTTCTGAAACTCGTCGCCCTTTTGCTCAAAATCCCGCCAAACGCTGTAGCTGGGCGAAGCGGTCGAGAGCAAACAGATGCTGCCCGCGGGCGCATGCTTATAGGCGAACGCTACCGCCTCTTTCATGCTGCGGGTCGCAAGAACATTGAGCCCCCGCTTATCAGGTATAATCTTCGCTCCGCTGTCAGGGAAGAGCACGATATTCTTGATGCCATAGGACGCAATCGCCTTGCGCAGCTGACTAAAGTCGTATCCCCTGTCCTGGCCGCCGAGAAAGATCGTCCCGACATTCGGCAGCGATTTAAGCGCCTCCATCGTTGATTCCGGCGTGGTTGATATAGCGTCGTCGTAGAACGTTACGTCCTTATAAGTCCCCACCAGCTCCAGCCGGTGCGCGAGTGGCTTGAACCCCTTCACGGCAAGGCGAATGACCTCATCAGAGATGCCGAGCAGGCGCGCGGCAGCGATTGCGGCCTTCACATTTTGACGATTGTGCTCACCAAGCAGCGGGATCTCCTTCTCTGGCATCGGCAGTTCGGCGGCAAAGGGCAAAACGGCCGAGGGCGCTTCCATAGCCCAGTCTTTAAGCACGGGGGCACCCGCATTGAAGATGAAAAAGTCGCTCGGGCGCTGGAAAGCGACGATACGCCGCTTTGCTTCGTAATACTTCTCTATCGAGCCGTGATAATTCATGTGTTCCGGAAAGAGATTGGTGACCACCGCAACCCACGGACTCGCCTGGATATCATCAAGCTGATAGCTCGAAAGCTCTAGGACAAAAAGCTCGCCCTTTTTAACCGGCTTCTGGAGCGCGGCGAGCATTGGTCCGCCGATGTTCCCCAGCAGCTGTACCGACTTGCCCGAGCGTTTTATGATCTCATAAATAAGAGAAGCGGTAGTGCTTTTACCCTTTGAGCCGGTGACGCCGATGATCTTGTTTTTCTGGCGCCCTTGTCCGCCTATGGCGGAGAAGAAGATATTGGTCGCCGTCGTATACTGGATGGTCATCCGCTCCTTAGGAATCCCCGGGGTGCGAATAGCGATATCAGCGCCACGCTGTTTATCGAGGTACTGCGCTCCCTGCGTTTCATCAGCAATAGCTATCGTAAGCCGCGGATAGCGTTTGGCCAAGTACCGTTTTGTCGCCTTGCCTTCACGCCCATAGCCAATAATGAGTGCCTTCTGCATACCGGTGAAAACAAAAGACGCGGGAATAAGTGGCGCGGGCCAGGTCGCCAGAACAGAAGCGACCAACTCATTACCATTCTTAATCTTTCCGATAAGCGCCTTCACGACAGCGGTTTTTTTAAACTTCTTGCTAGCAAGGAAAAGCGCCGCTTGGGTCTCCTCAAAGGTCCCGACGCAATCGAACGGCTTGAGATCGCCGAACCCCAAGAGATCATTAAAGAGCGGAATGAGCTTCTGCTCATCATAGAGGTTCTTACCGAAGATGCCGATGAGTTGCCTCGGCGGCAGGAACGCTGAAAGGAGCGCGAACACAAAGGCGCACTTTGGGCACTCGCCGCACCACGGGCCGGCAAATGACTCCCTATGCACTTTTGCTATGCGGTTGCAGCTGGTAAAAAGGCCAAAGTACTCAGGATACTTCGTGAACATCTTTGCGATACGAATCTCGTGAAAGGGCCGCAGGAGAGAAAAATAGGTTATATCAGGCGTGATGAACCGCCGCAGATAGTCGGCGAACAGGCCTTCGAACTCCTGCGACTTGCTCCACTGGTGATTGATTGTCCCACCTTTATGCATAAGATTGCCAAAGTTGCTGCTGTACTCGTTGGCAACGATTGGATATCGATAGTCATAGAGGACGCCGGCGAGCGAACCGATAAACGCGATAACGGCGGAAATGGGAACGTGACCGTTGAAGCTGCCCTCATGTGGCTCGAAAAGCTGCTCATCCAGGTAACGCTCTATGACCAGCGCCGGAAGCGCTAACGCTTTCACAAGCTTATCGGTCAGCAGATTGGCGCGCTGGGTCTGCAAGACGAAGCTCGTAACCGGGAACTTCTGCTCCTTCAAAAGCTCAGCCGCAACTATGGAGTCTTTCCCTCCGCCGATACCAAGCAAAATGCGGTTTCGGCGCGGATACTCAGTAGCGACATGCTTGGCATTTTTCTCAAATGGAAATTGAGCGAGCTTATCCGGATCAAGCTTGTTCCGGTAGCAGAACTCACCCAATCCTTTCTGGTAGACCGTGCTCCAAAAGACCGCCTGCTCCTCGGTAAGATGATACGGTAACTTTATCACTCCCGGCACATACAGTTTGTAGTAACTAATGCCGAGAATTAAGTGAAGGCTCTCAAGCAGCTGGGCGAGCAGCTCCTGGGGAATATCAGTTGCAATCTTGTGGCGCGCCGGAAGCACGAGGCGCTCCGTGAACGAGAGCGGCTCACGGCCCTTAAAATGAATGCGATAGGTGAACGAAATAGCGCGCTTGGCGAGCTCCGCCTTATAAGCGACGAATTCAAAGCTAGTAGGAGTGGGTTGCATAACGCTCCTATCATACCCCAAAAAGAGCCTATGGCTCAATGAAAGTAAGTATTTTTTCTTTGCGCGGGCGGGCGGACTCGCCTAGCCCGGCTGACTGATTGCCGGTCGGCCTAGGGAACCGGTGACCTTCCCTTTGACAGGGGGCTTAATTGATCTTCCAATTTTTCGCGCGGGCGGCCGGACTCGAACCGGTGACCTTCCCCGTGACAGGGGGACGCTCTAACCAACTGAGCTACGCCCGCGCGAAAAATTTGAATTTTAGATGCTTTAACCAACGAGCCCTGCCTGCCGGCCGGCAGGCAGGTACGCCCGCATTCCTTTTGCGCCATTACTTTGTCGCTTCAGGCTCGCCGTATGCTATCGCCCATATACGGCTTCACCCTTGCTTCGCGTACTGACTCAAAAGTCATTCAATTGCACCGCAATAAACCCGTTTAATGCGTTTCTCTATTATACGGAAACCCTATAAAAAATCAAAGGCTCTACCCTACCCGAGCTTCGGATGCTGCTTGTGCCAGGTCGTAGCCTGCTGATAGGCGTAGCCAACATTAAACACCTTCTGATCACCCCATTGCGGTCCGATAATCTGCATACCCACCGGCATACCTTCCGGATTCGGAGTTTCTGCGCCCTCTTTCGGCTTCGCAAAGCCACACGGGATAGAAACGGCCGGAAGTCCTGCGAGCGAGCTCGGGATGTTGAGCTGATCGGCTATATAACCGAACAGCGGATTACTCTTCGCCTGGCCAATCGTGAGTGCGACATTCGGAACGGTCGGACACGCGAGCACGTCTACTTTTTTAAATACCTCAGCAAACTCATTAATAATAAGACCGCGCACGCGCTGCGCTTTTTTGTAGTAGGCGTCATAGTAACCCGCGGAGAGCACGTAGGTACCGGTCAAAATACGACGCTTCGCCTCAACGCCAAATCCTTCCGCGCGGCTTTTCGTATACACCTCAAGCAAATCGCCCGCCTCCTTTGAAACGTGACCAAAGCGAATGCCATCATAGCGGGCTAAGTTAGAGCTCACTTCGGACGGACAAATAATCGCGTAGACGAGCGAGCCATACTTCGTATTCGGCAAGCTGACTGGCACGATCTCGGCACCGAGCTTTTCAAGTTCCTTAATGCCATCAATAACCCGCGCCCTAACATCTTCATCCATTCCTACTTGCCCTGAGCTAGTCGAAGGGTCAATGAAGTACTCCGTTGGAACTCCCACCTTCACTCCGTGCAAATCTGCATTGAGATTTTTAAAGTACTGCGGAACGGGGTTGCGACCCGTTGTCGAGTCGTTCTTATCCTGACCAGAGATAGCTTCTGCGGTGAGAGCGAGATCAGCAACTGAGTGCGCCATCGTTCCCATCGAATCGAGCGATGAGGCCATCGAGATGACGCCATAGCGAGAGACGCCCCCGTAGGTCGGCTTCCAACCGGAGAGACCGGTCAAACTTGCCGGCTGGCGAATACTACCTCCCGTTTCTGTCGCGAGCGCCCAAGGAGCCATACCAGCAGCGACTGCCGATGAGGAACCACCCGAACTGCCGCCCGGAATGCGCGAGGCGTCCCACGCGTTCTTACTCGGTCCATAAGCAGAGGTCTCCGTTGAGGAGCCGTGAGCAAACTCATCGAGATTGGTTTTACCCAGTAATACTGCTTTTTGCGCCTTTAGCTTCGCAATAACGGTCGCATCATGGGGCGGCAGGAACTGGTCGAGAATAAGCGAAGAGGCGGTCGTCCGAATCCCCTGCGTGCAGAACAAATCCTTCGCTGCGTATGGAATACCACACAGCGGCGGAACGGGAGCGCCCGAAGCCATCAGCTCATCAGCCTCTTTCGCCTGCGCCATCGCAACCTCTTCAGTGATCGTAAGATAAGCGTTGAGTTCAGGGTTAAGACGCTTGATACGCTCCAAAAAGTAGCGCGTCAACTCAATCGACGTCACCTTCTTTTCATCGAGCAACTTGCGCAACTCGCTTATTTCAAGAAATTCGTATTGTGTCATATCTTTGTCTCCTTATCTTGCTATCCGTTGGATAGCAAGATAAGTTGGTTAACTTTTGAAAACTTCCTTCACTTTAAAGTAACCACCTTCGGTTGCTGGGGCGTTGCGTAAAATAGCGTCGCGCTCTTCCATTGATGCCGGCATCGGTTCGTCAGCGCGGATACCATTCTTGAGTCCCGTCACCTGAGCAATCTCCGGCAAGCCATCAGTATTCACCTGCTTGAGCGCATCAACATAGTCAAGAATCTTCGAAAGATCCCTTTGAAGCTGTGGCACCTCCTCATCAGTTAGCTTAATACGCGCGAGCTCAGCCAAGTGTTTTACTTCGTTTTCGTCGATAGAAGCCATATTGAAATAGTATAACTTTCTTTAAAGCAATTTCAAAAACTCTTGTTCATCTAAAATTCTCACACCTAATCGCTCCGCCTTCTCCTTCTTAGACCCCGCCTCAACGCCAGCCACCACGTAGGTGGTTTTTTTTGACACCGACTCACTCGTATCTCCGCCCAGCAAACGGATTTTCTCCTTCGCTTCATCGCGGCTCATCGCCACCATCGTTCCGGTCAATACAAACGTCATACCAGTAAACTTTCCGCCCATGGCGAACGTCTCCTTGCCGAATACGATTCCTGCGTCCGCAAGCTTTACAAGCAACGCAACGTTGTGTTTATCCCGAAACCACTCATAAATACTCGCCGAAACCTTTGGGCCTATGTCGGGAATTGACTGTAAACTCTCAACGGTGAATTTTTCAAGGGCATTCAAAACATCTCCAGGGCTATAAATCCCTCCCGGCTCTGCCGTACTCCCTTTAGAAAAGGGAGAAAGTGCTTTGGCTAAGGCCAAGGCCGTCTCCTCACCCACATGGAGAATTCCTAAGCTATAGATAAACTTTGAAAGAGGAATAGTCGCCTTTTTGAGTGCGAGCTCATCGACAATATTCTTCGCACTCTTTCCACCAAATCGCGGAAGCACTTCAATCTCCTTCGTTTCGAGGCTAAACAAGTCAGCCGCATCAGTAATAAGCCCCTCATCAAGGAAACGATCGATTATCTTCGGGCCAAGGCCGTCGATATTAAAAGCACCGCGCCCGACAAAGTGATAAAGTTGTTCACGGTGCCGCGCGCCACACTGTGGATTAGGGCAGCGATAGAAGACGCCGTCACGAATAACCTCGGAGTCATCAAACGGACAGCGCTTCGGCATTGCGAACTTCTTTTCACTTCCCGAACGAAGCTCCGGCAAAACCTTAGTTATCTTTGGAATAACGTCTCCGGCACGACTCACAATCACCGTGTCTCCGATGAGCAGACCAAGACGCTCAATCTCGTCAGCATTGTGGAGTGTCGCATGTTTTACAATCACGCCCCCGACAGGGACCGCACGCAGATGAGCGACCGGTGTAAGGACTCCCGTGCGTCCGACTTGAATTTGAATATCCTCAACGATCGTCGTCGCCTCCATCGCCGCAAACTTGAATGCAATGCCCGCCCGTGGCGCCTTCCCTATAACCCCCGCCTTATTGAAAATACCATTCTCATTAATCGAGATGACAACGCCGTCAATTTCATAGGGCAACTCGTCACGCCTCTTCTCCCACTCGCCATGGAACGCGATAACCTCTTCAAGCGTCTTTACCACCTTGCCGTGCGGGTTCGTCTTAAAGCCAAAATCCCGAAGCATCGCATATTCCTCCGCGTGAGTTTTCGGCGCGACCTCCTTCGCTAAAGCTACGGCGGGTGAACCATAGGCAAAAAAGTCGAGTTTACGGCTGGCGGTAATTGAAGGATCGAGCTGGCGAATCGAACCGGCGGCAACGTTGCGCGGGTTTGCATAGAGCTTCCCCTCTGCCCTCTCTTGCTCCTTATTGATACGGGCGAACTCTTTCTTCGTAAGATACGTCTCACCACGCACATACACAGTCTTTGGAACCTCGCGCGAAAAATCGCTCAACTTAAGCGGAATCGCCTCAATCGTCCGCAAGTTATTCGTGATATCCTCTCCAACCATTCCGTCACCGCGAGTTGAGCCCTGAGTAAATACACGGTCTTCATAACGGAGCTCCACGGCCAGGCCGTCCATTTTCAAATCACAATAAAAAGAAGGACGTGTATCTTGTAACGTGTAGCCTGTAGCGTCTAAATACCGAAGCAGACGGTCGTACCAGACGCGCAGGTCAGCCTCGCTAAACGCGTCGTTGAGTGAGTTCATCCGGGTTGGATGGGGTACCTTACCGAATTCTGCCAAGGGCTTGCCTCCCACGCGCTGGGTCGGCGAATCCGACGTCACCAGATCAGGAAACTGCTGCTCAAGATCAAAAAGCTCCTTTTTGAGCGAGTCCAAAGCACCCTCAGAGATCTCTTCTTTATCAAGCACGTGATACAAGTAACGGTGACGATTTATCGCCTTTTTGAGCGCCCCAATACGCACCAGTGCCTTCTTCTTATCCACATCAGCCATAGAGCTATTTTACTACAGAACTCAAGAGGTTTATAGTGAAGATAGCACCCCTCAACCCCGGAGGTTCACATGTCGAGAAATCGTCGATCGATGACGCGAGTTCTTGAGCACTCCTCCAAAACGGAGCTCCTCTCGCCGAAGGGTATGATGGCAAATGAACTATTGTTCGCTGTTGCCACATGTCTCCTTGAATCCCATTCGGGATTCTCGCTAAAAGCCACGCGTGTGGTCGCCGCTCCAGCGAAGGAGAATAAGCAGCCAAGATTCCTAAGACCCCTTTTCGACGGAAAGCACTCCAGAAGTCCGCGCCGGGAGCTCGTGAGACGAGTTTCCTTGCAGGGCTTGTACGGCTTCCTCGCCGACCCTGAAGCTATCCCAGTTGAAGACAAGGAGAATGAAGGGAGCGGCATCACGCCACACGGTGTCTGCGAGTTCTCAGCGACCTGCGGGCTCTACTTCCACTCTCGAAGATGGAAGTGGGAGTTGGGAATCATGCGCCTGGGATACAGCGACGAGGGCTGGCATGAGCCGGTAACAAGAGTCTTTCACACGGCCACCACGGT
>Ga0163150_10009932_pt1 | contig 10407 bp, 11 predicted proteins | sample OliLakLV19P2IB_FD_148628 | JGI IMG/M metagenome (GOLD analysis project Ga0163150, IMG submission 148628) | Freshwater microbial mat bacterial communities from Lake Vanda, McMurdo Dry Valleys, Antarctica - Oligotrophic Lake LV.19.P2.IB | ecosystem: Environmental > Aquatic > Freshwater > Lake >...
TCAGCACGACGCCGCCGACCAGGGGGAGCGTCCGCAGCCCGGCCTCGCGGAGCGCCTGGGTGCGCGGGAGATCGCCGGGAAAGATGACGGCACGTCCGAGCATCAGGCCGGCCGTCGCGCTGATCACGATCGCGGTTAGCTCCCACACGCCGTGGGGCAAAATCCCGGCGTAGAAATACTCCTGGAACGACGCATCGCGGGTGAGGTAGAACCAGCCGACCACACCGAGCATCGCGCCATTCATCGTGAGGAAATAGAGGGTCCCGAGGCCGAGCATCGCCCCGACCCCGTAGCAGAGGATGCTCACCCGGATGTTGTTCGTGGTGATGAACGCACTGGCGGAGGCTTCCTGGCCATCGGCAATGTTCCCCGAAGCCAGCGCCGATGGCGTCACCTGGCTCCCATAGCCTTCCATCTCCATCATCGAAATCAGTTGCGGGAAAACAGACCGGACCCACACCGGATCGTTGGCCATCGCTGCATACCCGCCGACCATCGACAGGATGAATACGAGCGAAGTGATCGCGAAGAGCCGACGCTCCGCCATGAGCATGCGCGGAAAATCGCGCGCGATCAGCTCCCAGATGGCCATCCAGCGGATGGTCGGACGGGGCCGCGCATAGATGACCCGGTGTCCGCGCAACACCAGCGCATTGAGAAAGGGAAGCGTCGGACCGGATGTCTGTTTTCGCTGATGACTCGCCAGGTCGAGGGTCACCTGGCGATAGAGGCGCGCCAGTTCACGGAGCTGTCCGGCATCGAAGACTTTGAGATCCGATTCCGCGATCTCCAGCATCTCCTCCAGCTTCTGCCAGCGGGCGAGTTCCTCTTCAGCACGGCTCAGGCGTTTCACAGCTGCATTTTACTCATTGCCCGGAAGTTCAAAATCACTCAAGGCAAAGAGCGCGGAGGCGGGGATTCCGGCGGCATGAACCGCATCCAGGCCACCGACCCCCCGATCGACCAGCCAGACCGCACCGGCGATGGTGGCTCCCGCCGCACGCAAGACCTCCGCGGCATCGAGGAGCGATCCGCCACTGGTGACCGTGTCCTCGACCAGCAGCACGCGATCACCCATCACGATCGGTCCCTCCAGACGCTGCCCGGTGCCGTGCTCTTTCGCGACACTCCGCACGTAGCCGCCGCGCAGCTCCGTCATACCGGAAGCGGCCGCCACCGCGAGGGTCGCGCCGATGAGCGGGATCGCGGCCGTGGCCGGTCCGGCGATGGCATCCACCGCGCTGGTCTGACATTGCTCGAAGAGCGCACGTCCGATGAGCCCCGCGCCTTCGGCCGAAAGGGTGACGCGACGCAGGTCGAAGTAGTAGCTGGAGATCGCCCCCGATTTGAGGGTGAATTGTCCGGTGAGCAGGGCATCGCGCTGAATGAGGTCGCGTAGGGTTGTGAGGTAGCTCATGGGGGTCGATCATACGATGTCAGAATCGCGCTGAAGTTTTGCTTTTACACAACCGCCCGGCATCAACCCGCGGACATCAGGAGAGCAGATGCATGGCGACATCGAAGGGGCCGAGGAAGGCGACGCGATCAAAAAAGGATTCCCCTTCGCGTTCGAACTCCCGGGTACTCCCCAGGTCGCGTGCATAATCGATGTCGAATCCACCCGAGGCATACAACCACAAGCGTTCGCATCCGAAGGCCGGCAGCAATTTGAGTCCTTTGAAAAGGGTCGGCGTGACCTGGTCGAAGCGCAGCCGTCCGCGCTCCTGCACCACCACGACCAGGACTCGATCCAAGGCCATCAGGGCAGCGGAGCGCGGGAAGCTGTCCGATCCCACGGGATCGGTGAGTCCCATCGCAGCCCGTTCCGCCAATTCCCGTGAGGTCAGGACATGCTGCGCCTCAATCGCGTGCACCTCAGGATGGAGACGAGTCGCTGGGAGAGTCAGCGGCGCGTTGGTGAGTTCTTCCAAAATCGCGGTGATTTCCTGGCGCTCTTCCGCGGGCAATTCAAACAATTGATCCACCAGCGTCGCGACACTCCCTGGTCCGGTCAACCAGCCACCCTCATGGACCTTGCGAAAAGCTGGAGGAAGGAACTCGCTCAGCTTGTGATCGAAGGTGCTGGAGACTGCCGAGGCAAGATCCGCGGTCGAGGGATTCGTCGCGAGAATGAACGCATTGCCGAGTTCGAGAAACGGGACGACCAGGTAGCGACGCGCGAGGACACGTCGCAACTCATCGACATGGGTCGCGTAATCCGCCGCGGACAATCGCTCACGGACAAGCCCCCAGGCGAGATGCACTCGCCGGGACCAGGCCTCCATGCTGCGATCGGTGACGCGCGTGACGTTGGGCACAAGACTCCCCGGCCGTGCGGGTACGGTCGTACTAGTCAGTAATGTCGATATCCGGTGGCAATCCCTCTGCGGGGTAGTGCAAGGAATCGCAATGGGATCCAAGGTTTCATGTTCAATCGTAGCGGCGTGGCTTGCTGCGCCGTGATGGCGAAGAATTTCATGTTCAATCGTAGCGGCGCGGCTTGCTGCGCCGTGATCGTGAGGATCTTCATGGTCAATCGTAGCGGCGTGGCTTGCTACGCCGTGGTGGTGAGGGTGATGAACGTTCCGAATGATGGGACTAACGCAACTCGAAACTGAGGCCCATCTGAAAGGTGGGAGCGGCATCGAACGCGGGTTGAGGGGGCGGGGGAAAGGGCGCGGCATCTTTGACGGCCTGGGTCGCGGCGGTATCCAGCGCAAGATGTCCCGATGATTGAACGATCTGGAGATTGATCAACTGACCATCCGAGTCGAGCTGGATCAGCATCACGACACGCCCCTGACGTCCCATACGACGGGCCTGCTTGGGGTACTGCTTGTGGCGCTCCACCTGCGCGTTGAAGCGACGCAGGTAGTCATCGCGGATGTCCGCCGCGGTTAGTGCGGGCCGCTCGGGGACCGGGGTCGGCTCCGGCGCGACTTCGGCCACGGGAGCAGGTTCGACCTCCGGCATCGGATCGGGAGTCGTGACAGCCGGGGTCTCTTCGAGCGCAGGGGGCTCCTCAATCGGCGAGTCCTCGGGCGGCGTGGATTCTGGCGGGATCGATTCCTCTGGAGGATCAGCATCTTGCGGCGTTTGCGGCGGATCGATCGGCATCTGATCCGGCGGCTTGACCGGCATCTCGATCGGCGGCAACGGAATCTGTTCGATTGCCGGGAGCTCCGGCGTCGGCTGATCGGAGAGGGGTGTTTTGATGACCTCACTCGCAGCCTTGGGTGCCGGCGGCTGGCACGCGATGGCTCCAGCGGCGATCAGGCCAGCGAGCAGTGGAATCGCGATGCGCGGCTGTCGCGTCATAGATCAATGGTACCAGCCGAAATCCCGTCATACCGCTTCATGAATCTCATCAAGGGCACCCACAAGGGGATGCCCCTACAACCACCACCAGGCATAACGGGAGCCTATTCGACTAGTGGCCGCCACCGCTCGCATGATCGTCGGTCGCTTTGGCGGACTCGGTGGTCGCTTCGGTGACCGTCTCCGAAGTCTTCTTCTTCTTCGCAGCGCCGGGGAGTTCGAGGTCCTGCAGGGTCTTGGTGTAGATGATGTTCCCGGTCGCGCCGGAATAGAGCTTCATATTGACATCGAATTCGTTGTTCTCGACAGTCGCGAAGACGAACGCATCGACCGCCATCGCCTGACAGAGTTCCATGGCCATCGCGGGGGGAATGCCAATGCTCGGATTGGCATCATGCTTCTTGATCGCGGCGGCCACCTGCTGCTGATCGGTTTCAAGCACCTGGAGGTCCTCAAGCGTCGTGATCTCGGCCAGGATCGCCTGCCCCACCTGACGCTCGACATCTGCGGAGTGGGCCACCTGGTCATCGACCCGCAACAGCGCCATACGCGAGAGGCCATCCTCGGCGCAGAGCATCCCGAGTTGCTTCCAGACCATCCGGTTGGGGTCGGGCGCCGGCTTGTGATCTTCCTTTTGCTGGCAGGCGGAACCCATTGTCGCAAGCCCCAGTGCCATCACGAGGACCAGGGACTTCCCATGAGATCGATGCATGATCGTGCCCTTTGTGTGTGAACGAACGTCGGAACCGTTCTTATCATCGGGAGGCCTGCGGCGGAGCGATTAGGACGATGCGACGGGAATTGGTCAATCCGTACGTGGGTTAAGTGGGTTGAATGAGGGATCCAGTCGATACCGGGTCAGCCGATATTTGTAGGGAGCGACATCGCGTTCCAGGACCAGCTGCTTCAGTTTGAACCACAGCGGATCTTCGTGGACAAACAACCATTCCTCTTCCACCTGATAGCCCCGGATTTTCGTGCGCAACTCTTCGCTCAGCGTCTCCTCGCGAGTCGAGGCGAACAGAAAGAATGTATAAGGCAGCGGGTACGGCGGATTGGCGGAAATGAAATGACCCGGCTCGCTTTGAGGGAAATGTCCTTGCGGCAGATGACGACTCAGTGCGAATTCCAGGCCCGGTGTCGCGCAGATCACCAGCGATCCTTTTCCCTGCTTGGCAAAATCCGCGGCCAGCACATTGCGGACCCCGGGGATCGGCGCGAGGTAGGTCGCATGCAGGAACGGCGCACCGACCGCGGGCGCCGGATCGCTCAGCGCTTCCGCGCAGCGCATGTAGCCCCACCCGAGCACACACCAGTGCGCGATGAGGAACAGCATCGGCCAGCGCAGGGTGAAACTGCGACGGAGGATCCACTCGGCGATGCCGATCCAGAACAACGGCACGACATACGCCAGTCGCGCGGGCAAAAATTCCACACCGACCGGAATCACACTCGCGGTCAGCGCGCACATGAGCACCGTAACGATCAGCGCGGTCCGCAGGCAGAGCATCGATGTCATCGACATCGATGACTGCACCGGATGCGGATGCCGCAGCCACCAGCTGATCGCGAGCCCCGCCGCAATCGGGAGCCACCAGAGGGGGACCATCTCGGTCGCGAGGGCGACTAATCCCACGACACCCACGCGCGCGAACAATTCGACCACGCTATGGGCGAATCCAGTGGTGAAGGGGCTGCTGACCGCTTCGCCAAACAATCCCGACGGCGAAAATGCTGACGGCCCGAAGGGGAGACTGGTTCCCAGCAACGCAAGGGCGTACCACCACAGAAAGGGCGACTTCCCAGTCGATTCTCGATCTGGCGCGAGGCGACTCGCCAGGAAATCCGCGACGATCCAGATCAGCCAGCTTTGATAATTCGTCCAGGTCGCAAGGGCAAAGCAAGCCTGTGAAATCCACAACCAGCGACGTGCCTGCGGCCCCCCTTCGAGCCAATTCGCGAGGCCGATCATCGCGGTCACGATCAGCAGCGTGAGGAGGCCGTAGTAGCGCAGCTGGAGCAGATACAAATCAAACGGAAACAGCACCAGGACCAACGCGGCCATGCTCAGGAATCGTCGCCAGATCATCGGCCACGCGGTGATCCACAACGGCGAGAGTCCGAGCAACAACGCGATCGGGATGTACATCGCGACTCGCAGCTGCAGGAAATCGTGGAGCCCCGCAAGGTAGCCGAACTTCGCCAGTGCGAAATAGAGCGGCGGATGGAGATCGCCGGCGAGACGTTCCATCAGGTGAGTCCAGCTTCCGGTCGCCAGTTCCCACGTGAACGACTCATCGCCCCAGGGCTGGGGTACACGCGACCAGACATGGAAAATCGCGGCGGACAGCCAGCCGAGGAGAAAGAGTCCTATGGGCGGCAATCCGAGGGACCGTCGCATGAGCGGATGCCACGCGAACGCGCTGACGAGCCTGGAATGCGGTCCGGGGTCGTCATCGAACGCGAAGGGATCGGCCTCCGCCGGGACATCGACCATGCGTTGACGGAGGAGCGCCACAGCTTCGAGGGCGGCGTACTGCCGCGGACCCTGTCGCATCTACGGCGCATCCCGGAAGTCCGCCGACAGTCGCGGCAGGGGATACTTGCCCTTCGATTCCTCGCGGATATCCCAGGTCAAAATCCCGTGGGATTCGCAAAACTGTTTGGCGCGTCGATTGAACACAGTCGCGCCGGGGATATGTGCAGGGAGCAATCGATAGGAGAAGTACTGCAACAGCGCCTCATCCTCGACATCGCGCAGCTTCTGGATCGCCTCGCGTTTAATGCGGACCGTATCCTGGTGCGCGGCCATCCATGCATCCGCGCGCTTGACCGCATCGTATTTGCCCTTGCCCATCAGTGCCGCGAGTCGGAGCAGTTCGCGTTCCTGACGCCAGTACGGTTCCAGTTCGTGCAGGGTCGCGTCCTCGAAGATGGTCCAGAGGGTGAGGAGGCGATTGCGCTCCCGGATAAACTGGAGTTCCTCGGCATCGATCGTGTGCATGCTGGCGTGATGCTGATGATGGAACTTCGCATCCGGCGCCATCACGGGTCGATAACCGGCGAGACGTGCGGTGAGTCCCAGCAAAACATCCTCGTAGTAGAGAAAGTACTCGGCATCGGCGCGGAAGGGGAGATCGCGTCGCAACAGCATCGCGGCCCCCGACGGGTAGAGCACCTGGGTCCGGTCGGCGAATCGTGCCGGGATGATGCGACCCGCCAAATTCAGTGTCCCGTTTTTCGATTCCTCTTCTTCGCCTTCATTGATGATCGATGCGGTCACGGCGCTGATGCGTGATTTCGCCAAAACGCCGAACGCCGCCATCATCGCGCCCAGTGCGCCGGGCTCCGCGCGGGCATCATCATTGATGATCCCGACGACATCCGCCTCCGCGTGATCCAGGCCCCAATTGATCGCACCGGCATAGCCAAGATTCTCTGGGACCTCTTCAATCCGCAACGGCAGTCCCCATGCTTCCACTTGTCCGCGACTCAGCGACGGACTCGCGTTGAGCAGCACCACAGTCTCGTGGGGGTAGCTGGTATCCGCGACCAGCGCCTCGACAGTGCCCTGAGTCACCGTCTCCCCCGCGGCATAGGCCACGACCACGACAGACAGCGATGGAGCCAGCGCGGGGTTCACGATCCCGATGATAACGGGCGAGACGCGGTCGCGGGGATAATGGACGACGTACGCATTGCTTCGTGGCCGCTGGAGGCTCTCGCATGGGACAGATGATCAGCATTTCGCGTCCGGATGGCGACACGATTCCCTGCTACCGCGCCAATGCGGTGGGGGTTTCCTCTGCGCCGGTGATCATCGTGATCCAGGAGTGGTGGGGGCTCAACAACCAGATCAAAGGCACCGCAGACCGTCTCGCGCAGGATGGGTTCGATGCCATCGTGCCGGATCTCTATCGCGGAAAAATCACCACCGATGCCGATGAGGCCAGCCACATGAGTTCGCAGCTCGACTGGGGCGGCGCGGTGGCCGATGTCGCGGCGATCGTCAAGAGCGGAGGCGACGAAGTGCCCACGCCCTTCGGCATCACCGGCTTCTGTATGGGCGGCGGGATCACCTTCCTCGCAGCCTCGAAAGTCAAGGGCCTGGCAGCAGCGTGCCCGTTCTATGGGGTCCCTCAGGAAATCACCGGCCTGGCCAACATCAAAATCCCGCTCCAGGGTCACTTCGCCACACGCGATGGCTGGGCCTCACGGACAGCAATGGCGAAAATCGAGAAGGTCCTCAACGATGCCGAAGTCGTCCATGAGTTCTTCTGGTACGAGGCCGATCACGCGTTCATGAATGAGGCGCGCCCTGAGGTGTATCACCCGACAATCGCCAAACTCGCGTGGAGCCGCATGATCGCTTTTTTCCGCGCGCATCTGGATTAACCTGGCGGGGGCGGCGAGACCTGCTCGACCTCTTCGACGGTTGGGCCACCGCCGCCGATGCGCTTGTTGAGGATGTCGATCGGCACGCGCTGCATGAAGATCAGCCAGAGGAGGAGCCCGTAGCCGCCGAGCAGCGGTAGCCAACAGAGCGCCATCAGGCTCTTTTTCGGTTCGCGTCCCTCCGGCGGACTCGCGATCGCCCAGTAGATGCCGGTGAGGACAACGCACGCCAGCGCATAGACATACCAGTGCGCGACGATCCAGTCCGCGAACAGGACGCCCCCCTGGACTTTCTGCGGCAGATTGGTCGCCAGCCCTCCGACTTTCCAAACCAGCCGCGTGTAGTTGTCATCCACCCACCAGAAGAGTCCCCACAACGCCGCGTGAGCCATGACGAACGGAATGACGGGGGCGGGAAACTTCATTCTGGAGCACCATCCCGTAACCGAGCTTTGAATGGGGCCGGATCGACGAACTCCACCTGCAGACCAGGATGCTCGAAGACCAGGAAGTCCTTGTCTGCCGTCAGCACGGGAACCCCGGCGGCGACCGCGCAGGCCGCAATCCACAGGTCATTCTCCCCGCGGTTTTCCTGACTCCCGCCTGCCCGCAATCGGAGCTTCTCGCGGATATCCACATAGGCCCGAACAATTGTGGGCTGCCTCAAGTCGAGAATGACAAACGACGCGAGTTGCTTCTCCAGCTGCGCAACACGTTCGGCGGTCCATTGCCAGCGGACCGCAAGCGAATGCGCCTCTCCCAGCGTGACTGGGGAGATCAGCACAAAGCCCTGGCGGCTCAAGGCGTAGGTGGATTCCAGATGACGACCGAACTCATTGCCACGCAGCAGGGCAATCACGACGCTGGTATCCAGGAGAAAGGTGCGCGAGGGATCCGTCAACTGAGTTCCTCAACGGCGGCCCAGAACTCTGCATCGGATTCGCCAGGACCTGTCAGCGACCCAACAAGCTCCTGCAAATGAGGCGATGTCGTCAGGCGTTTCGAGTATCTGCGGATGCCGTTGGCTGAGATTGGCACGGGAACTTGCGAGAAAAATGCGTTGCTCTGCGCCACCGGTTCAATGGAGGTCGCATCGACACGTAGCAAGTGCCCGGATGCTTTCCAGATCGCCTGGCCACCCACGGCGATGCTCGTTCCCATGCGGGCAGACAGCTCGGCCGGATCACCTTCCAGCAGCACACCGGACACCCGGTCGCCTGTTTCCAGCAAGAGCTCGAAGCATCGGCCGCTAAGCCGGACCGTATCCAGCTTTCCCTCCAGGCGAGCGATCTGAGGCGACGGAGTCTTACGGCTTAACTGGGCTGCGACCTGCAGGGTGGCCTCATTCAGAATCGTTCCCTCGCTCAGTCGCGAATCTACGAACTGGATCCCGGAGAAATCCTGCTCCCGGAAGGGCTGGCTGTATCTGCCGATCGAGTGGAGGAATGACTCATCGAACAGGTTGCTCTCAGCCTTCCCAGCGCTGATCTCTTCCACGACTGAGGCGAGCAGATCGAATGCGGTCCATTCAGGATCGGGACGGCTCGGCCAAAACTCCGCTTGTCGGAATACGTCCGGCATGGCATCGCCCAGCGGCCTCAGCCAGAGGGTGGCCCGACCCTTGCCATCGGGCTCGAGATCCGTGATGCCCGCCGCGCCGGCTGCGGCCAGTTGAAACTTGAGTTGGCCACTCGCCTTACCCGAGCTTCGACGGAGGACCGCCATGTTGACTGCACGTCGAAGATCGACTCGCAGGCGAGCCAGGAGCGGTGCCAGCGCATCGAGCGAGGCACCGGGCACGCGCTCAGCCTGCTCTCCCGCGATTACAGCAATGTGCCTTTGAACCCAGGTCATGACAACCGGCCTCCTTCCTGACATTTTACGCAGTCGCAGTGTCGGGCGACCCGATTACGGGTACACCCGGTCGATGGTGCGGGGGAAGGGGATGGTTTGACGGATGTGATGGGTGCCCGTGATCCAGGTGACGCAGCGCTCGATGCCCATCCCGAAGCCGGCGTGGGGCACTCCACCGAATTTGCGCAGATCGAGATACCACTCGAACGCTTCCTCGGGCAGACCGTGCTCGATGAGGCGATGCCGCAAGAGATCGTAATCCGCGATGCGCTCCGACCCGCCGATGATCTCGCCATAGCCCTCGGGCGCCAGCACATCCATCGACAGACAGAGACGCGCATCCACCGGATCGGGCTCCATGTAGAACGCCTTGAATACCTGGGGGAAACGGTGGACGATGATCGGCTTGTCCTGCTTCGCCGTGAGCGCGGTTTCGTGCGGGGCGCCGAAATCGGTCCCCCACGTAATCGGCTCCGCCAGTTCGCCGTTCAACAGATCGACACACTCGTTGTAGCTGATGCGCGGGAACGGCGGGACACATTTTTCCAGCTGCGCGACATCGCGCTCGAGGATCTCCAGTTCAGACTGACAGTCTTCGAGCACCCGCGTGACGATGGAACAGATGAACGCCTCCGCGAGCTGCATGTCGCCCTCGAGGTCCATGAACGCGACCTCAGGCTCGACCATCCAGAACTCGGTGAGGTGGCGACGGGTCGCGGATTTCTCGGCGCGGAAGGTCGGTCCGCAGACATACACCTTGCCGAACGCCATCGCCGACGCCTCGCCATAGAGCTGTCCCGACTGCGTGAGATACGCCATCCCTTTATCGAAGTACGGCGT
>Ga0163150_10009936_pt1 | contig 10404 bp, 11 predicted proteins | sample OliLakLV19P2IB_FD_148628 | JGI IMG/M metagenome (GOLD analysis project Ga0163150, IMG submission 148628) | Freshwater microbial mat bacterial communities from Lake Vanda, McMurdo Dry Valleys, Antarctica - Oligotrophic Lake LV.19.P2.IB | ecosystem: Environmental > Aquatic > Freshwater > Lake >...
GGCGATGGCGTTTGCCAATTGGCGATTTAATGAGTCGCGGCGCAGGCTGCCTACGATAACGGCGATGTGTATGTTATTCATGGCGTTTTCCTTGTTGTCATGAGCCATGACAATGGGCGCGCAACCGATTCCTATCGGTTCGGCAGCGCACAGATAGGCTGCACTAGCGGACTTCTGTTCGGGGGACTTCGTCAACAAGAAGCTGGTTCACGTGTAGCAAGTCGCTGCGTTGCTGTAACCAAAGAAAAGGCACGGCGGCACACTGGCTAAACGGAATAACAACTAATTGTATAAATGGTCCGCACGCGAACGTAACGCCCTCCCCGCGCGCCAGTCCGCCTTTCCCGCCGAGCGCAAGGTGCAGCTGGAGAACGCCAGCCATTTTAGAAACGCCGTCGCACGCTTTGATCAGGTGCAGGGGGTTAGCGATGCACGAATCCGTGGGCATTGGGGAGATTGGCGGTTTATGGAGCCCCGCGCATGTCGCAGCGCCCGAACAGCGCGCTGCCGGCCTCGGATTGTTCCTGGTGACGCTCGCAGTGACGCCGGCGCACATCGAGATGTTGCAACGGCCTGAACTGTTTCCCGTGCCGCTCCGGGCACTGTGGCTGGGGCCACCGATTCGAGTGGCGTTACTCGGACTCATTGCGTGGCCTTGCGTACAGACGGCCGGCCGTTCGCCGGCAGATGCTCGCCACGATAAAGCCGCAGGCTTAGCTCAGGGGTCACGATGATAGACATTCGCAAGGGCCAGGCGCCCCCGGCGCTGTCGCGGGAGGTCTTCGGCGAGCGCTACCGTGCCGGCTTCGCCGACCCGGCGTTCGCGGTGGAAAGCGCGGCGATCGCCCGTCTGGAAGAGATCGCCTGGCAGGCCTACGACGAGGGCCGCAAGGCGCCGCTGACCCGCGCGGCCGGGCCGGGTTACGCCGACCCGGCTTACACACTCTCCCTCGAGTGGCTGGCCACGCGGCAGGCCATCGACCAGGCGCAACTGGCCTGGGGCAAACCAGCCACGCCATCGCGCGTGCTGCTGGTCTGCGGCGGCGCCCGCAACGACGGCACCTGCCCCGGCGAGATCTCGAAAACCTGGCGCCTGACCGGGATCGCTCAGCAGGTCGTGGAGGGCGCGGGTGTCCAAGCCGACGTGCTCGACCTGAGCCTCGTCACTTCCGAATACGGCCGCCACATCCACCCCTGCAAAGGCTGCGTATCGAGCGCCATGCCGCTGTGCCATTGGCCGTGTAGTTGTTACCCGAACCACGCACTGGCGCAAACCCACGACTGGATGGCCGAGATCTATGCAAGGTGGGTGGCTGCGCATGCGGTGATCCTGCTGGCGCCGACCTACTGGTACCAGTCGCCCAGCCCGCTGAAACTGATGATCGATCGGCTGGTATGTGCCGATGGCGGCAACCCGGACCCGACCACTACCCATGGCAAGCGTGTGGCCGAGGCCAAGCAGATCGAAGAGAAAGGGTGGGACTACCCCAAGCACCTGGCGGGCCGTGCCTTCGGCGTCGTCGTTCATGGCGATGTCGCCGGCGTCGAAGAGCACCGCCGAAACCTGTGCGACTGGCTGGAGTGGATGGGCCTGATCGACGCTGGTACGACCGCCAGGCTAGACCGCTACATCGGCTACTACGAGCCTTACTACAACAGCCACGAGGCGCTGGACAAGGACACCGCTGTTCAGGAAGAGGTGCGCAACGTGGCCCGATCAGTGGTGGGCGCCGTCAAGGAACTGCGCGCCGGGCGCTTGAGCCAGCCCGACAAGCAAATCAAGTCTCCGCGGCCGAAGTGACGCGGACAACGAAAGTCATCCGAAACGACTAGTCGCCCCGTCCTCCACTGCCCTAACAGGCACTCATACGAAAGGTTCCACCATGACCGCCAAGACCGCCAGTGTGCATTGGGAGGGCCCCGGCAAGAAGGGCCAAGGACAGATCAGTACCGAAACCGGGGCGCTCAAGCAATATCCTTACGGCTTCGCAAGCCGCTTCGAGGACGACCGCCGCGGCACCAACCCCGAAGAACTCCTGGGCGCCGCGCATGCCGCGTGCTTCACGATGGCGTTCTCCTTCGCGTGTGACAAGGCGGGGTTCGCCACGGCTTCGATCGACACCCAGGCCCGCGTGCGCCTGACGCCGCAAGGCGATGGCTTCGTCATCGATCACATCGCGCTGAGCTTGAAGGCGATCGTCCCCGGCATCGACGAAGCGCGTTTCCAGGAGATAGCCCTCTCGGCCAAACGCGACTGCCCGCTGTCGAAGGCGCTGGCGAGCGTGGGCGAAATAAGCCTGCAGGCGACGCTGGACAAAGGCGCGACATGAAGCACGCACCTGGCGTGACGGTGCCCGAAGCGGCACTGGCCGAAGAGATTGCGGCACGGGTGGTCAACAAGAATCGTGCACAGCATGGTCAGTCCGTGCAAGCCAGCCCATCGTCGATCAACGACATGTAGGCCAGTCGGCGGGGCGGCCAGCCTTCGCACCAAGGTGCCGGCGGTCGAACCCTGCTGCAGCTTTGCAACGAGGCCCGCCAGCGCGGCTTGAAAGGGCGTTCACTGATGAACAAGGCGCAGCTTGAAGCGGCGTTGACGTAATGATGGCGCCAACGCCGACACCGGGTATCGAGGCCGTCGAGAGCGCGCCCGTCGCTGCCGCAGAGGCTCGCGCGGTGGCACCTGCACAGGTCAGGTCCATCGAATTGATGACCCAATCGCGACTCTTGACAGTCGGCTCGGATGCCCTGCTGGTCGAGGTCGCAGCGCGGTTGTCGGGCGCGGAGATCAGCGTCGTCGTGGTGTGTGATGCCGCTGGCATGGCCATCGGTACGATCACCGAAACCCTTCTCGTCAGGCGTTTGGGGCTGGGCCAGGCCGACTTCTTCATCACCCGTGCAGGCGATGTTATGACGCCTGACATCACGTCCTGCAGACCTGACGATATGTTGTCGGTGGTGCTCGCGATGATGCATGAACGCGGTCTGATCCACGTGCTGGTGGTCGATGCCGGTAACAGGCCAGTGGGTGTGCTGAACGCGCGCGACGGTCTGCGTGCACTGCTGGCAGCGGGTAACCAAGAAGAAGAACTGCTGCGCAACTATGTAATGGGCGTCGGCTACCAATGACAGGTTGTTGTTGATCTTCGCAAGCGGCATCCAGACCGTTGCTGATCTTCATCGTCGTTTAACACATCGGCCTGTGCGCGATTGCTTGAAGAGGCATGTGTCGCTCACGTCGAGACTGTAGGTTGCCACGGTCTTGGACGGCTCAGTACATCGCCCATCGAACGAAGTGAGGCCGACCGCGATGTCCTGCCCCTTCCACGGCTCGCCCGAAATTCGGGCAATCAGCTCCGTCCAGACCCGCTCGAAGGCCCGCACTGCTTCTGCCGCATCGAAACGCACACCCGCAGGAAGTAGCGGCGCGATGTCCTCGGTGAGGCTCCGGGTGAGCTTTTCCAGCATGCGCTGCTCGGCCATGGCCCGGGAAATGGGCGCACCTTCGAGCGCCAGATAGTGATTGAAGCAGGTAACCACCGTGTCCAGGTCCAGTTGAATCTCGTTGAGGCCGTGATGCAGATCGAACAGGTCGCGATTCTTACGCCGCTGCAGGAGCGCGCGCAGCTTGGTCCCGAACAGTTCTTCGGGCTCGAAGGAAGCGATTTCCGCCCTGCCTCGATACCAGTCACTTTCGACTACAAACGGATACGGCTTGATAGCGAACAGGCTGGCGTGTTCGCGCGTGTTGATCTCGACCTTGAGCTTCAAAGACGAGTATGAATCGCCCTCAGGCGTGAACCGGAATACCAGATGCATCGAGTGCTCCGCCCGCTCCGTGCAGCACTTTCCCAGCCACGACAAGGCAGCCCGGATTGCATCCACGGAGGCGCCGATGGGCTCCGCCTGGAGCTGCACGAGATCGCGTGGACAGTGGGTTGCAGAGAAATCACAGTTTGGTCTACCGTCCTATCCACCGTCAGAAAAAGCGCACGCAGGTGAGCTTGGACGTCCATATTCAACCACAACCGTGAGGAATCACTCGAGTCCCAGCCACGCGAGCAGGTCCTGCACTTCGAGTCGAAGCATCGGCAAGTGTCCGGCGCGGTGTGCCAGGTCGCCAACGCCGGACGGCTGCGGCGGATAGTCAGGCGTGGATGCGGCGCCTCAACACCGGCGCCAACGCCAGCGCTGACGCGAACAGCCAGGCGGCAGCAGGCACCGGGATGACCGTCATCGTTGTCACCGTGCTTAACACGGCCAGCAGCGGTTGGGTCGCCGGGCTCGCGACATTGATCCGTAGCTCCGTTGCCTGGAAGGGGAAACTCACTCGAGGGAACGGGTTCGGCAGGCCCATTGACGCGAACGCATTGCTGGTGAATGCGCGGATATCGAGATCCAGCAGCGTTGGAGTCAGCCCGCGAAACGGCGCACTGTTGAAACCTGCCGCGCTTCCGATTTCGTAGCCGAACACGTCTCTCGCCGCCGCGAATCCCGCAAACTGCCGATAGCGGGCTGCACTCCCGGACTGGGAGGTGGCGACTGTCTGTCCACCGAGTTCCACTGTCGCAGACACAATAGCGCTGGTGTACGTCGCGGTAATACCGAGTGGGGAATTGTCCTCGATCCCGAACACGCCGTGATCGCGGGTCAGGTGCGCCGGAGGCTTCGGCACAAGCGCAGGCATCCGCGCGACGGAGGCCAGCAGGTCGAAGACCACATGGGTGCTGCCGCCCCGGTACGGCGTCTTCAGCTCGTAGCGAACCTGGCCGTGGGCTCTGACGCACAGCCGCCCGGTGCCGAGCGCCGGCTGGGCGATATACCGGCACAGCCGCTCCGTTTATCATTACACTGCCCCTGCGCCCTCGGCGGGAGTCGAGGCGGCAGCTGTCGTCACGGGCCGCTAGTCAGCGGACGTGGCTTCCGCCTGTGACTTCTCAGCTGGCCAAGGTCGCTGGAAGCATCCGTTCAAGCCCGGCCCGGACGATCCGGTAGCACTCACACGCCCTGCTCTCGAGCCCCGTCCGGTTGATCACGACAATGCGGCCGCGGTTGTATTCCAGTAGCCTGGCCTCCTGAAGCCGGCAGGCCGCATGGGTGATCTCCTCACGTCGCAGGCCGAGGATATTCGCTATGAACTGCTGCGTGAGCTCCAGCTCGTTCGACGTCAGCCGGTCGACGCTTGAGAGCAGGAGTTTGCACAGCTTCTGCTCTGCCGTATGGCGCCGACAGCAGATTGCACTCTGGGCCATCTGGATCATCAGTAACCCGTTGTATACCAGCAGTGACTTCGAGAAGGCCTCACTGTCGGCAACCGCGGCTTTCAGCGTGCTTATCGGTATCCGGTACGCACGGACGGCGGTCAGTGCCACGCATTGAAAAGGCATTTCCTCGGGGCCAAGCAGGTACCAGGCGCCAACCAGGCCCTCCTTGCCAATTTCAGCAATGTAGGTCGCGTCGTTGTCAGAGGTGAGCCCGACGAGGGCAACGAGGCCCGATACCGGGAAATACCCATAACTCGCGCCACTGCCTGACCCGTCGATCGCCTTCCCGGCAACAACTCTCACGGACTCAAGACGAGGCTCCAGCCGCGCGTAGTCGGCCTCCGACATGCCAGCCAGCAGGAGATTGGTTAAGGGGTTGTGCCAGGTCACCACTGCGGTTCCTGAGTACCGGTGCGCGGTATCGATAGGCCGGTAAATGATCGTGGCAAGCCGGTTGGAATATTCACAAACCGTGGTCCACAAAAGGCAGCCCCGATTTTAACTCGTGGCCAGTAAGCGTGTATGTGCGGAAGCATACTTAGGGCGCTGGGGCAGGCGCATCGCCCTGATCCGCCGGGTAGTACTAATCGAGGCAGAAATCGCATAGCGTGCGACTCGTCGATGCGGGGGGATTTCCCGGGTAGAGGTGATTCAAACATCCCGCCCGCTGAGTCTGCCAACCCGGAAAGGCACCCGTCACGCTCCCCGGATGCACCAGGCCCTGACACGGCCAGCTCCCCGCCCCACGAATCTCCCCCCTTAACCCGTCATTGGTGCACCGCGGACCCGCCCCGGCGCAGCCGGTCGCCCCGGTCCCGTCCGCCAAGACGAGCCGGCTCTTCGGACCAGCCAGCGCAACCCCAGTTCCCCCTGAGGTGGCCCGCGTGCTGATACTGGTACCGGCTGGTGAAGCGGATGGCCGAGTAATCCCGGCAATTGATCGGTTGCCGGCTGGCCGCCGGTGCGCATAGACGGTGCGCATGTCAGTACGCATTGAGGCTGGTCATGGACCCTGTTTTTGATCCCGGTGCCCGCAAGAGACCTACCAACCTGAGCATCAATGGCGACCTCCTAGCCAAGGCGCGGGCAGTGGACATCAACCTCTCGGCCACGCTGGAGCAGGCGCTGGCGGAGGCGCTGCGCAGGCGCCAGCGCGAGCAGTGGCTCGCCGAGACTCGAACCGCCATCGCGGCCTACAACGCGGACGCCGAGACCGGTGGCGTGTTCAGCGACGGACTGCGCGGTTTCTGATGCCGCTATTCACTGTGTACCGAAATCCACACCCGGCAAGTCGCCGGCGGTTACCCCTGCTCCTCGACGTGCAGAGCGAACTGCTCGACGGCCTTGCCACCCGGGTGGTCGTACCCCTGGTGCCGGCCTCGCAGCGGAAAGCACAAAGTGTCAAGAAGCTCATGCCAACCGTCGTCGTGGGCGGCCAGCGTTACCTGTTGATCACCCCGCAGTGGCCCGGTGTATGTCGCAAGTCACTGGGCGTCGCTGTCGGCGATCTCTCAGGGCATCGCGCCGAAATCCTCGCGGCACTCGATCTGCTGCTGACGGTGGTCTGACCTTGTGCTGTTGAACTAGATGAGGCCCTCAGCGGTGCAACAGGGCAATCTGAGTCGCTGAAGCAGCCTCAAGACTGCACCCAATCAGGCTGCGATCGCGCCTAAAGGCGCTCCTACTGCCATTTTGGTTACGCCGGTCGGCGCTCTTACTCCCACTCGATAGTGGCGGGCGGCTTGCCTGAAATGTCATAGACCACCCGGGAGATGCCTGCGGTCTCATTGATGATTCGGCGAGAAACCAGATCGAGGAAGTCATAGGGCAGGTGCGCCCAGCGGGCCGTCATGAAGTCGACCGTCTCCACCGCGCGCAGGGCTATCACCCAGTCGTAGCGGCGGCCATCTCCCATCACGCCGACGGACCGCACCGGCAAAAACACGGCAAAGGCCTGACTGACGTTGTCGTAGAGATCGGCGCGGCGCAGTTCCTCCATGAAGATGTGGTCGGCCTTGCGCAGCAGGTCGGCGTATTCGCGCTTCACTTCGCCCAGGATGCGGACGCCCAGGCCGGGACCCGGGAAGGGATGGCGGTAGACCATCTCCCTGGGCAGGCCCAGCTCCACGCCGATCCGGCGGACCTCGTCCTTGAAGAGCTCGCGGATCGGCTCTACAAGCTTCAGCTGCATGTTCTCCGGCAGGCCACCCACGTTGTGGTGGGACTTGATCACGTGGGCCTTGCCCGTCTTCGTGCCAGCCGACTCGATCACATCCGGGTAGATCGTGCCTTGGGCAAGCCACTTGACGTCGGAGAGCCTGCCTGCCTCTTCGTCGAAGATGTCCACAAACAGGCGACCGATGATCTTGCGTTTCGCCTCCGGATCGGCGACCCCGGCGAGCGCCTGCAGAAAGCGGTCTTCCGCATTCACTCGAAGCACCGTCACGCCCAGGTGCTCGGCGAAGATGGCCATGACCTGGTCGCCCTCGTGAAGCCGGAGCAGGCCGGTATCGACAAATACGCAGACCAGCTGGCCACCGATGGCTTCGTGCAACAGTGCGGCCACGACGGAGGAATCGACGCCGCCGGAAAGCCCCAGCAGCACTTTGTCCCGGCCCACCTGGGCACGGACCCGCTCGATCTCCCGCGCGATGATGTTGCCGGACCGCCAGGTGTCGGGGCAGCCGCAGATCTCCCGCACAAAACGCTCGAGAATCCGCTGGCCCTGTTCGGTGTGCGTCACTTCCGGGTGGAACTGCAGTCCATAGAAGCGGCGGGTTTCGTCGGCCATGCCCGCCAGCGGCGCGTTGGTGGAGCTCGCAATGGGCTTGAAGCCCGGTGGCAGGCGCTTCACCCGGTCCCCGTGGCTCATCCAGACGCTCATGTCGTCCGTGGCGACGCCATCGAGCAGTGCACTGCCCTCGGCAGCCTTCACGATCGCGTGACCGAACTCCCGGTGAGCCGACGATTCGACCTCGCCGCCCAGCTGGGCCGCCATGGACTGCATGCCGTAGCAGATGCCGAGCACGGGCACGCCCAGCTCGAAGACGAGCGGCGGGATCGTGGGCGTGACGGCGCTGAAGGTGGCGCCGGAAATCACGGACTCGGGACCACCCGAGAGGATCACGCCTGCCGGTGCGAACGCACGAAGGTCAGCAACGTCGGCATCCCACGGCAGGATCTCGCTGTAGACGCCGGCCTCGCGGACGCGACGGGCGATCAGCTGGGTGTACTGGGAGCCGAAGTCGAGGATCAGGATGCGGCCAATGGACGCCGTGGGGTCGGTCACGTCTCCGTCCGGTAATTGGGCGGTTCCTTGGTCATGGTCACGTCGTGCACGTGACTCTCGCGCATGCCGGCGCCGGTGATCCGGACGAAATCCGGCTTCGTGCGCATTTCCTCGATGCTGCCGCAGCCGGTGTAGCCCATCGCGGCGCGGAGGCCGCCAACCAGCTGAGTGATGATGGCGGAGAGACTGCCCTTGTAGGGCACGCGGCCCTCGATACCTTCCGGGACCAGCTTCTCCAGCTCGGAGGACGAGTCCTGGAAGTAGCGGTCGGACGAACCGTGCCGCTGGGCCATGGCGCCCAGGGACCCCATGCCCCGGTAGGACTTGTAGGACCGGCCCTGGTACAGCTCGACTTCGCCCGGGGCCTCTTCCGTGCCAGCGAACAGGCCGCCGATCATCGTGCAGTGGGCGCCCGCGGCAATGGCCTTGGCGAAGTCCCCGGAATAGCGGATGCCGCCATCGGCGATCAGCGGCACGCCCGTGCCCTCGAGGGCGGCGGCCACGTCGGCCACCGCGGTAATCTGCGGCACGCCCACGCCGGCCACGATCCGCGTGGTGCAGATGGACCCGGGGCCCACGCCGACCTTCACGCCGTCGGCGCCCGCGGCCACGAGATCCCGCGCCGCCTCCGGTGTGACGATGTTGCCGCCGATGACCTGCAGTTTCGGGTATTGCCCCTTGATGGCGCGGATCCGGTCGAGCACGCCCTTGGAATGGCCGTGGGCGGTGTCGACGATGAGCAGGTCGACGCCCGCCTCGACCAGCGCCTTGACGCGCTCGGGCGTGTCACCACCCGTGCCAACGGCGGCGCCGACGCGGAGCGCGCCCCGGGCGTCCTTGCAGGCGTAGGGGTAATCCTTGGCCTTCTGGAAATCCTTGGCCGTGATCATGCCCCGCAACTGGAAGTTCTCCGCCACCACCAGCACCTTCTCGATGCGGTGCTTGTGGAGCAGATCCAGCACTTCCTTCTTGTCGGCGCCTTCGCGGACGGTCACGAGCCGGCTTTCCGGCGTCATTACGGAAGAGACGGGAGCGTCGAGGCGCGTCTCGAAGCGGAGGTCCCGATTGGTGACGATGCCGACGGTGCGCCCCTTGTCCACCACCGGCACGCCGGAGATGTTGTGGGCGTGGGTGATCGCCAGCACCTCGCGGATGGTCTGGTCCGGGCGAACGGTGATGGGGTCGTTGACGATGCCGCTTTCGTACTTCTTGACCTGGGCCACCTGGCGGGCCTGGTCGGCGGGGCTCATGTTCTTGTGGATGATGCCCATGCCGCCTTCCTGGGCCAGGGCGATCGCGAGGCGGGCCTCGGTGACGGTGTCCATGGCGGCGGACAGGATCGGGATATTGAGCGTGATGTCGCGGGTCACCCGGGTCTGCAGGCTGACTTCCCGGGGAAGGATCTCCGAGTAGGCCGGCTTGAGAAGGACATCGTCGAAGGTGAGGGCGTCGTGGGTGATCCGCATAAGACGAGCCATGGTACGCGGCCCGTCCCGGCACGTAAACTGCCGGGTATGGTTGAATCTTCCAGCACCGCGGGCCCCGGCAGGCCGGCCGATGGCAAGCCGGCTGATCAGAAGCGGGTTCTATCCGTTTCCCAGCTGAACCGGATGACCCGGCAGCTCCTGGAGCAGGATCTGCCCCTGCTGTGGGTGGAAGGCGAGATCTCCAACCTGGCCCGCCCCGCCTCGGGGCACCTGTATTTCTCGCTGAAAGACGCCAAGGCCCAGATCCGCTGCGCGCTGTTTCGCAGCCGGGGACGCAGCACGGAGGTCGCGGCGGCCAATGGCCAGCAGGTGCTGGTGCGGGGTCGGGTGAGCATTTACGAACCCCGGGGCGACTATCAGCTCA
>Ga0163150_10009938_pt1 | contig 10403 bp, 6 predicted proteins | sample OliLakLV19P2IB_FD_148628 | JGI IMG/M metagenome (GOLD analysis project Ga0163150, IMG submission 148628) | Freshwater microbial mat bacterial communities from Lake Vanda, McMurdo Dry Valleys, Antarctica - Oligotrophic Lake LV.19.P2.IB | ecosystem: Environmental > Aquatic > Freshwater > Lake >...
CCGTACACCCATCGGTTCCTTTCTGGGTGGCTTTGCCAAATTGTCTGCAACCGATCTCGGCGGTTTCGCCGTCCAGGCAGCACTTCAACGCAGCGGCCAGTCCCCCGCCTCGGTCGATGAAGTCATCATGGGGAACGTAATCGGCGCTGGAGTTGGCCAGGCGCCGGCCCGTCAGGCGGCGCTCAAAGCGGGTTTGCCCGACACGATTCCGGCAGTCACGGTCAACAAGGTCTGCGGATCGGGACTGAAGGCAGTCATGTTCGCCAGCCAGGCCATTCGCTGCGGCGATGCCAACGTCATTATCGCGGGCGGCATGGAGAACATGTCGGTCGCGCCGCACCTGGTTCCTGCGATGCGCGGCGGAGTAAAGCTGGGCGATGCAACCATAGTCGATGCGATGGTCCTCGACGGGCTGACCTGTTCATTCCGGTCCTGCCACATGGGAATGCATGCCGAGCATATTGCAAAAAAATACAACGTCTCGCGCGAAGACCAGGACCGGTTTTCGGTCAGCAGCCAGCAACGCGCCGCGCATGCTGCAAAGTCGGGCTGGTTCCGGGACGAAATTGTTCCGGTCACGGTCAAGGACCGAAAGGGTGACAAAGTGATCGATGCGGACGAAGGAATCCGCCCCGACACAACGCTGGAGGGACTGGCCGGATTGCGAACAGTGTTTGACAAAAGCGGAACGGTCACCGCAGGAAACGCATCGACTTTGAGTGACGGAGCCGCTGCAGTTGTCGTTGCCAGTGAAGCGGTTGCGGCCAACGCCGCCTGGAAATTCCGCATCCTCGCTTCGCACACATCGGGAACCGCTCCCGAAGACCTCTTCATTGCACCGGTCGAAGCCATTCGGGGGGCGCTGAAAAAGTGTGGCAAAACTACCGGTGACATCGACCTGTACGAGATCAACGAGGCCTTTGCCAGCCAGATGGTCGCCTGTGTCCGCGAACTGAAGCTGACGGACGAAAACGTCAACGTGGCCGGCGGCGGAATTTCGCTTGGTCATCCAATCGGAGCCAGCGGAGCCCGGGTTCTGGTCTCGCTGATGTATGGACTGAAACGGACCGGCAAAAAAACCGGAGTCGCCAGCCTCTGCCTCGGCGGTGGAAACGCAGTCGCCATGGTCATCGAAGCTGCGTAGTTGCACTAATCATTCAATGTAGTCATCACCCAATGTAGTCATCACGCTCCGTCGTGATGACCCCTCCCCACCCATTACATTCCGTAAACCATCGCCAGTTCCCAGCCCCGCAGCCAGGCGGCTATTCAGTATTTGTTTTTAGCACACTCCAAGCAGGCCCAACCAATCGCCATGGACTCCATCCTCACCGAGATCGCCGAATACGTTCACAACAAAAAGATCACCAGCGATGTTGCTTACGAAACCGCACGCTGGTGCCTGATGGACAGCCTGGGCTGCGGCTTTCTCGCCCTCAACTATCCCGCCTGCCGGAAGATGCTGGGGCCAGTCGTTCCCGGTGCCCAGATGAACGGCGGCTGTCGCGTTCCAGGGACCAATCTCGAACTCGACCCGGTCAAAGCCGCTTTTGATATCGGCACCATCGTCCGCTGGCTCGACTTCAACGATACCTGGCTGGCTGCCGAGTGGGGACATCCGTCGGACAACCTTGGCGCGATTCTGGCCGTCGCCGATTATCGCTCGCGCGTCAAAGGCGAACCACTTACCATGCGGGACGTGTTGACGGCGATGATCAAGGCCCATGAAATCCAGGGGGTTCTGGCACTGCAAAACTCGTTTAATCGCGTGGGACTGGACCACGTACTGCTGGTCCGCATCGCAAGTACGGCTGTTGCATCACAGATGTTGGGTGCGAGCCAGGCCCAAACCACCGCCGCACTGTCCCATGCCTGGCTGGATGGAGGTGCACTTCGCACCTATCGCCACGCACCGAACACCGGATCACGAAAGAGTTGGGCGGCAGGGGACGCGACCAGCCGCGCTGTGCGACTGGCACTGATTGCGATGACCGGCGAGATGGGATATCAAACGCCGCTGTCCGCTCCGAAGTGGGGTTTCCAGGACGTGCTGTTCAAGGGACAGAAAGTCCAGTTGTCCCGACCACTGGTTGCCTATGTAATGGAAAACGTACTTTTCAAAATTGCATTCCCCGCCGAGTTCCACGCCCAGACCGCAGTTGAGGCGGCGATTACCCTTCATCCACAAGTCAGGGACAGGTTTGACACGATCGAGCGGGTCGAGATCCGGACCCAGGAACCGGCTGTCCGGATCATCGACAAAAAGGGCCCGATGAAAAACGAAGCGGACCGGGATCATTGCCTGCAATACATGACGGCAATCGGGTTGCTGTTTGGCGAGTTGACCGCAGATCACTACGAAGACCACGCCGCATCCGATCCGCGGATCGATGCGCTCAGGGAAAAGATGGTCGTCAGCGAAGACACCAAATTCACGGAGGGATATTACGATCCCGACCAACGGGCGATCCCGAACCGGGTGCAGGTGTTCTTTGCCGACGGCAGCTGCACGGAACCGGTTGAAGTCTGGTTCCCCATCGGCCACCGCCGCCGTCGGGCCGAAGGACTGCCGGTGATGAAGCAAAAATTCCTGACCAATTGCGACGGCCACTTCTCCCCCGACGCAGCGTCCGACCTGGTCGAAATGTTCGCCGACCAGTCCCGCCTGGAATCCCAACCGGTCAGCGACTTTATGGCCCGGTTCGTCAAGCAACCAGACAGGTCCAAAATGCTGGCCTGACCTCATCGAAGTCCAAAAAACGCCTGGTCAAAACCCATTACGCTTTCGACAGCCAAGTGCGTCAGGTCGTGCAAAGGAAAGAACGGATGCATCCGTGCCCACGTTCTGGATCCGTCGGCCCGAATGCAGGTCAGCGATGGCGGGCCGTCGCGGCCTTTCCGGATCTCAATGATCATCCCTTCTTCTTCCGGCCGGTCATTTGCCGTCAAGCAATTTGAGCATTTCGCTGCCGAAGCCCTGGCCGGCGTTATAAAAGAAAACCGGTGAGCCAAAATAGTGGTAGCCGTGATCGTTACCGTATTCACGCCACTTGTCCACATCGCGGTTCGGTTCGTCCTCCCAGTATTTTTTGAAGGCCGCTTCGGCTTCGGTATCCCAAAACTGCGCCGTGCGAATCGTCACGACGCTACCCTGGAATTCCGGACGTTCGGCTACGGCAGCCTGGGCGTTGGCAATCTGCAGGATTTTTCCGGCTTGCATTTCGCCGTCATGCCCCATCGCACCAATCACAAACGGAAGTTCCGGCGTCTTCAAGTCCTTGCGGACATCGTTGATGAATGCGGCAAGGTTGTCCTCGTAGTCCTCAACCGAAGTTGGCGCGTACTGGTCGTTCCAGCCCTGGAACCAGACAAACCCGGCGATCTCATATCCCTGGCCGGCGTAACCGGGAACGTAAGCCTTCAATTCAGCAGTGACCGTCCGGATTTCGCCGATCATCTCCCGGTAGAAGTGGCCGTACGTTTTTTGCACTTCTTCCAAAGTCAGATTTTCGTTCCGTTTTTTTTCATTCTCGAACTGTTGAGTGATGGATTCGGGATAGCCACGGCTGGGAGGGCGAAAGTCGCGGTCGATCGATTTGCCACCCCAGGCTGTTTTGATAATCAGGATATCTTCGTCGAAATGATCGCCAACGACCCAGCCGAACCCCAGCTCCGGCCCGATCAGTTCAAACATGTCGGACTTGCTGTGTCCGTACCCAATCGTCAGCCCGCCATGCCGCCGCCCTTGCCCGCCGAGGTAATCGATCCAGACATCGTCGCGTTCGATCCACTTGCCTTCCCTTTGCAAATGTTCAAACCGGCCCTTCTTTTCCGGAACGGTCAGCTGGTGATTCATCACCTGTACGCTTCCCTTCCCCTCCATATTGGACTGGCCTGCCAGCACAAAAATTTTAAGTTTGGGTTGTGCGGCAGCTTCCTGGCCAACGGAAATATTCGCGAATGCAAACAATGCGCAAACAAGCGAAACTATGGTTTTCATGAGATCAACTTTTCAAAAAACAACGGACAATCAGACGGCAGGCCGGCGGGAAAGATCCCCGATCAAATGGTGGAAGGCACTGGAGCTGACGTGAAACTTTTCCATGAATTTGGGCGAATCGAAACGGACATGCCGCCCACCCACAAACATGCCAGCTATCGGTGACGGATTCAAGGCGGTCGACGGTGTATTGCAGAAAACCAGCCGGTCCAGCAGCCGGTCTTCGCAGGCTCCCGCAATCGAGGGATGGTTTGGATCGACCAGGATCAGGTCCCCCCTCCGCCCCACCTCAACGGTTCCCGCATTCGTGCCAATCGCGTGAGAGCCATTGCGACAGGTGGATTCGAACAGCCGCCGCCCCACCGACAGATTTTCCGTGCCCAGCACCGCCCGCTGGTTGGTTTGCAGTCGCTGGCCATATTCCAGCGTTCGCAACTCGTCCCGAAAGTCGACACTGCAATGGCTGTCACCACCGATTGCCATCCGCCCCCCCTGATTTAAAAACTCGCGTGCCGGAAAAAATCCGTCCCCCAGGTTGGACTCGGTCGTCGGGCACAACCCGACCACGGCCTGGGAACGGACAATCTGGTCCAGTTCATGGGGATGGATGTGGGTTGAGTGAATCAGGCACCAGCGCTCATCTACCGCGTAGTTTTCAAACAGGTATTCAACCGGCCGTTTGCCATGGGCTGCCAGACAGGCATCGACCTCCGGGATCTGCTCGGCGACATGCATGTGGATTCGCACATCGGAGCTATCTCCCGCCAGTTCGTCCAGGACCCTGTTTCCGGTAACAGCGTCCACCGCCCGGAGCGAATGCAACGAAACGCCGATCCGGAAATCCTTAACGTCGTTTCTCTTCCGGTAACGCCGAACCAATTCCAAAAACTGGTCATCGGTCAACTGGAACCGGATTTGTCCTGGGGCGAGCGGTTCGTTGAGAAATCCGCCGCGCTGGTACAAAACCGGCAACAGGCAGATTCCGATTCCAGAATCCGACGCAGCCCGAATCAGCGAGTCGGACATTTCACCCAGGTTGTCGTAGGGAATTCCGTTGGGCCGGTTGTGCAGATACTGAAACTCGCCGACCCACGAGTACCCGGCCAGCAGCATTTCCAAATACAGTTGTCGGGCGATCAGATAGACATCGTCCGGGGAGAGTTTTTGCAAAAACTCGAACATCAGTCTCCGCCAGGTCCAAAAGCTGTCCCGCTCGCCCGTCCGGTATTCACTCAATCCGGCAAAAGCCCGTTGAAAGGCGTGGCTGTGCACATTGGTCATTGCGGGGAGCGCGACCAGACCGGTTTGCGTCACTGATTCATCCGATGGTCCGGGCGAAATCGCGGAGATCAGTCCCGCTTCATCGATCGAGATAGAAACATCCTGCTGCCACCCGGCATCGGTTAGCGCTGCGGAAAAACGAAGGGTCTGTTTCATTTGTGATTTTGAATCCGTTTCTGTCCGGTTTGTTTTGCCGTTCACCGTGGTGCTGCTACAACGTCCGTTTTCCGTTTTTGTAAACCGCCACGCATGGATTGTGTCCGATGCCGTACAGGATTTCAGGAGGTGAGCCAACATTCCAGACTGCCAGGTCGGCAACGCAACCCGGCTGGAGCGTCCCCACTTCCCCTTGCAGTCCAAGTGCCATCGCTGCGTTACGGGTCATCCCGGCCAGCGCTTCTCCGCATGTCAGTCCGAACAGATTGCAGGCCATGTTGCCCATCAACAACAGCGACACGACGGGCGAGCTGCCGGGATTGGAATCGGTGGAAATGGCGATCGGCACACCGGCCTGTCGCAGTGCCGCGACCGGCGGGAGTCTGGTTTCACGCAGGCAATAGAATGCACCGGGCAACAACGTGGCCACCGTTCCGCATCGGGCGAGGGTTTCGCAGTCCCGGTCCGGCAGGTATTCGATGTGATCGACTGACAATGCGCCCATTTCGGCTGCAATCACCGCCATCCCGGTGTACGTCAGCTGCTCGGCGTGAACCTTGATTCGCAGGCCCTCGTCGATCGCTGCCTGGAAAACACGGGTCGTCTGCGCGCAATCAAATGCGATCGATTCGCAAAATGCGTCAACGGCTGTACACAGCTCTTTTGCAGCTGGAATGATCTTCTTGCAAACAAGGTCGACATAGTCATCGGTCCGTCCCTTGAATTCCGGAGGAACTGCGTGGGCGGCCAGTAGCGTTGTGACGACCCGGACGTTCATCTCCGCCTCCAGCCGACGGGCGGCCCGCAACATTTTTAGTTCGGTTTCAACGTCGAGCCCGTATCCTGACTTGATCTCGACTGTCGTGACTCCTTCGGACATCAACCGTTCCAGCCGTCCCCGCGCCGACCGGACCAGTTCGTCCTCGCTTGCGTCCCGCGTGCTCCGAACCGATGAAAGAATTCCGCCACCCTGCCGGGCAATCTCCGCGTATGGAACTCCGTTCAGCCTGGACTCCCACTCGTTGGCCCGGTTGCCTCCGTAAACCAGGTGCGTATGGCAGTCGACCAAGCCCGGAGTGATCCATCGTCCGTGGCCGTCAATCACTTCCACGGGTCCCTGCCCGTCAGGTTCCAGCAGCATCGATCGGGGAACGATCCAGGCGATCCGGCCATTCGCAACGCCGATCACGGCATCGGGAATCTCACCGAAACAACTCTGGCCCGCCGACAACAACGGGGTTCCATCCAGGTCAGTGCCCAGGACGGTTCCGGGCAATGCCATCGTGGCCAGCCGAAAACCGGTAAACAGCTGATCAACCTGGGCCAGTTTCATTGGTCGTCAATCCATTGGCTGATGGCAGAAATGATCTGGCGAAATACCGATTGCACTTCGGCCGCCTTGTTGTCGTCCCAGGCAAGTCGTTGTTCATTCATGTAGGTTGCCTGGGAGAGTTCAATCTGCAGGGCGTGAATGTTTTTGTCTGGTTGCCCGTAGTGTCGGGTGATGTAGCCTCCAACAAATCGTCCGTTATGTACATAAGTGTAGCGGGACTGGCGTTCCAAAATGCCCATCACGGCGGACGCCAGTCCGGCATCGCAACTGGTCTGGTGATTGGTCCCGAGGTTGAAGTCAGGGAGGACACCATCGAACAGCCGCGGAACGAGCGACGCAATCGAGTGGGCATCCAGTATCACTGCAACTCCATGCAGTTTGACCAGACGATCCAGCTCGTCCTGGATTTTTTGATGGTAGGGTTGCCAGATTTCCCGGATGCGACGCGAAGTCTCTGTGTCATCGGGCAATCCGTCCCGGTGAACCGCCGCGCCATCGAAACAGGTTTCGGGAATCAGCCCCGTCGTTGTTTGGCCGGGATACAGGGACTGGTTGTCGGAGGGGCGGTTCAGGTCGATCACAAACCGCGAAACCGTTGCGACAATCAGGCTGGCATCGCACACTTCCGGGAAATCATACAGCCGGTCCAGAAACCAGTCGGTATCGCGTGACGAACGTCCGTCGGGTGTCATACTGGCCGCAATGCCGTCGGGGATTTGCGAACCGTTGTGGGGAATGCTGACCAGAAGCGGAATGGTTCCGGCCCGAAAGGTAAATGACATTCCGCCCAATCCCTGTTAATCTATCGGTTCCCGGTTCGAGACAGTCCGCGATGGATGCCGTGATTATAGTTTTTTCCGGGAACCATCGCACCCGGCCGGCCAGCCTGTCGCATTCCTTCCGGGCAGTTTTTGAAGAACTTGAAACGACACGCCGTCGAAATCCAGGAATCAGCAAACATGAATTCGACAGTTGACGCACCTGTGATCCGGGCACCGGTTGGCAAGAAGCTGACTTGCAAATCGTGGTTGACCGAAGCACCGATGCGGATGCTGATGAACAATCTTGATCCGGAAGTGGCCGAGCGGCCCGAAGATCTGGTTGTGTATGGCGGGATTGGCAAGGCGGCAAGGAATTGGGAATGCTTTCACCGGATCATTGAATCGCTGAAACGCCTGGAGGATGACCAGACGCTGCTGGTTCAGTCGGGCAAGCCGGTTGGAATTTTCCGTACACACGCCGACGCTCCACGTGTGTTGATTGCCAACAGCAATCTGGTTCCACACTGGGCGACGTGGGAACATTTTCACGAACTGGACCGGGCGGGGCTGATGATGTACGGCCAGATGACGGCCGGTTCCTGGATCTATATCGGCAGCCAGGGAATTGTGCAGGGAACCTATGAAACATTTGTGGCGATGGCCAATACGCATTTCGGTGGCAGCTGGAAGGGTCGCTGGATTCTGACGTCCGGATTGGGAGGAATGGGTGGGGCCCAGCCGCTGGCCGCCACGATGGCCGGGGCCTGTTTGCTGGCGATCGAATGCGACCCAACCCGAATTGCGATGCGACTGCGTACCGGCTATCTCGATTGCCAGGCCAATTCACTGGAGGAAGCACTGAAGATCATCAATCAGGCCTGCAGCGACGGAAAAGCGGTCAGTGTCGGGCTGTTGGGGAACGCTGCGGACATGTTGCCCGAGATGGTTCGACGGGGAATCAAACCGGACGCGGTCACCGACCAGACGTCGGCGCACGACCCGCTGAACGGATACCTGCCCCAGGGATGGACTCTGGAACAGGCGGCAGAGGCCAGGCAATCCGATCCGGCCAAAGTAATCGCCGCTGCAAAAAAATCGATGGGCATCCATGTACATGCGATGCTGGACTACTGCCATCAGGGTATTCCGGTTGTTGATTACGGCAACAACATCCGGCAGGTAGCATTGGAGGTCGGCGTCCAGAATGCGTTTGATTTTCCCGGTTTCGTACCAGCCTACGTTCGTCCGCTGTTTTGTCAGGGGATCGGGCCGTTTCGCTGGGTGGCGTTGTCGGGCGATCCCGAAGACATTTACCGGACCGATGCGAAAGTCAAAGAGCTGATCCCCGACAATCCGCATCTGCACAACTGGCTGGACATGGCCCGCGAGAGGATCAAATTCCAGGGACTGCCCGCCAGGATTTGCTGGGTCGGTCTGGGTGACCGCGACCGCTTGGGTTTGGCCTTCAACGAAATGGTCCGGACTGGCGAATTGACTGCGCCCGTCGTCATTGGACGGGATCATCTGGACTCCGGGTCGGTTGCCAGTCCCAATCGCGAAACCGAATCGATGCAGGACGGATCGGATGCCGTTTCCGACTGGCCGTTGCTGAACGCGCTGCTCAATACGGCCGGAGGTGCGACGTGGGTGAGTCTGCATCATGGTGGTGGAGTCGGCATGGGATTCTCGCAGCATGCAGGCGTCGTCATCGTTTGCGACGGGACCGCGGCGGCGGACCGGAGAATCGCGCGGGTATTGTTCAACGACCCGGCGACGGGCGTTATGCGACATGCCGATGCGGGTTACGAAATTGCAACAGAGTGTGCGAGGGAAAAAGGTCTCGACTTGCCGATGTTGCGGCAGGAGTAACCGGATTCGCCAGAACCGTGCATGCCTGGCCGTTGTGAAATTCCACTACGAAACTGTTTGTCCTGATATCGGTCCAATTTTTTTTGGTGACCTATTACGAAAATGCTTTCCATTCAACCCGGCGGCCTGTCCCATGAGCAGTTATCGGAAATCTGGTTTCGTCCGGTTTCCGTCAGGCTGGCTCCGGCCTGTTGGGCCGATGTGGACCGGTCCCGAAACGTTGTTCAAACGCTGATCGACCGGGGGGACACGGTGTACGGACTGAATACCGGATTTGGATTGCTGGCGAACAAAAAGATCTCGCGTGCCGATCTGGTCCAGTTGCAGCTGAATTTGGTTCGTTCGCATACGGCTGGGGTGGGTGAGCTGCTGCAGGACAATGTTGTCCGGCTGATCATGTTGTTGAAACTGGCAAGCCTTGCCCGCGGGTATTCGGGTGTTCGGCGGGAGGTGATCGAGGTATTGGTCCAGTGCCTGAACGCCGACCTGCTCCCCTGCATTCCATCCAAGGGAAGCGTTGGTGCCAGTGGCGACCTGGCACCTCTGGCCCATATGAGTCTGGCCCTGACAGGCGAAGGGAGCTTCCGCGAGAAAGGGCAAGTTGTGCCGGCGCTGGAGGCACTGCAGCGGCATTCCATTCAACCACTTGTTCTGGGCGCCAAAGAGGGTTTGGCTTTGTTGAACGGAACGCAGGTTTCAACCGCTCTGGCGATCGGCGCGCTGTATTCGGCACGGCAAACGTTTCACTGGGCCGTGGTAACCGGTGCGATGTCGATCGACGCGGCGATGGGTAGCGACACTCCCTTCGATCCCCGCATTCACGAGATCCGGAACCATCCAGCCCAGATCGATTGTGCGGCCGCCTACCGGAAACTGTTGGCCGACAGTGAAATCCGCCGCTCGCATACGGCGTGCGACCGGGTTCAGGATCCCTATTCCTTGCGATGCCAGCCGCAGGTGATGGGTGCCAGTCTGGAATCACTTCGCCATGCCGCCGAAGTTC
>Ga0163150_10009939_pt1 | contig 10403 bp, 6 predicted proteins | sample OliLakLV19P2IB_FD_148628 | JGI IMG/M metagenome (GOLD analysis project Ga0163150, IMG submission 148628) | Freshwater microbial mat bacterial communities from Lake Vanda, McMurdo Dry Valleys, Antarctica - Oligotrophic Lake LV.19.P2.IB | ecosystem: Environmental > Aquatic > Freshwater > Lake >...
GGCTATCACGTCATTGTGCTCACCAGCACCGTGCTGCCCGGGGCCACCCGCGAAGGCCTGCTGCCCATCCTCGAGCAGGAGTCCGGCAAGAAGTGCGGCCCCGACTTCGGCCTGTGCTACAACCCCGAGTTCATCGCGCTGGGCAGCGTCATCCGCGATTTCCTCAACCCCGATTTCTATCTCCTCGGCCAGTTCGACCAGCGTTCCGGCGACCTGCTCGAGGAAGTCCAGCACCGCGTCTGCCAGAACAACGCCCCGGTCAAGCGCATGAGCTTGGAGAACGCCGAGCTGGCGAAGATTGCCGTCAACAGCTACGTGACGATGAAAATCTCCTTCGCGAACATGCTCGCGGATTTTTGCGAGCACCTGCCCGGCGGAGATGTCGATGTCGTTTCGGACGCGCTGGGCATGGACAAGCGCATCGGACGCAAATACCTTACCGGCGGCTTCGGGTTCGGCGGTCCCTGCTTTCCTCGCGATAACGTCGCGTTGAATTTCATGGGCAAGTCGCTCGGCGTCGACAGCCGGCTCCTCCAGGTCAACGACGATTACAACCGGAGTTTGTCCAAGCGTTACGTCGAAAAACTCCAAGCGCACCTGCCAAGGGGCGCCAACGTCACCGTGCTGGGTCTCGCTTACAAGCCGTTGTCCCATGTGATCGACGAATCCCCCGGCATCTACCTTTGTCGCGCCCTCTCGGAAGCCGGTTATCGCGTCATCGGCCACGACAACCTCGCCGCCCCCAACGCCGAAGTCGCGCTGAAAATGTGCGCACTGGTGACCGATTCGCTCGACGAAGCGCTGAAGGACGCCGATGTCGTGCTCGTGACCACCACCGACAAGAGCTACACCGGCCTGACGGCCGAGACCTTGCTTCGCGGAAAATCGAAGGTGACGGTCATCGACTTCTGGCGCTGCCTCAAGGGCCTCGCCGCCGACCCGCGCATCCGCTATATCCCCATCGGCCTGTGCCGGGACGACTCCGGTGCGGCCGCCGGCCTCAAGCCACTCTGGGCCTGACGCCCGCCCCGGGGCAATAAGCAGGCTCGCCCCGCGGGTCGAACTCCACAGCCTCGCCGCATCCATTTGCCGTGACCGGGCCGCCGCCGGCCGAAAAACATGCCCGCCTTCCTTCGCCGCGTCCTCGATGATTTCGACCACCTGCTGAACGAGGGGGCCGTTGCCGGCATCAACCGGCGGCAGCTGACCGCGCTGGCCGGCACCTGGGCCATTTGCACGCTGGCGCTGTTGCTGTTCCGTCCAGGCTACACCTTTCCCCCGCTTGAGCTCCTCGATAGCTGGATCTACACCAGCTACCACTGGGATTTGAAGACCCAGATCGCCGATTTCGGCCCGACCTATTACGGCTCGCGCCTGTCCTGGGTCCTGCCGGGCGCGCTCCTGCACTGGTTGCTGCCGCTGGAAGCGGCCGAGATTTGCTTCAAGCTCATCGTGTCGGCGCTCTTTGCGACTGCATGCGCGGCCATAGTCCGCCGGGCTGCCGGACCTTCCGCCGCCTTGCTGGCGGTCGCTCTGAGCATCATCGCTCCGCAATTTATTGTCGCACTCCACACCGACTTTACCGACACACCCGTGATCGTGTATGCCACGCTGGCGCTGGCCTGCATCACTGCAGCGCGGGATTCACGGCGCTGGGTGGCGTGGATTTTTCTCGGCGGATGTTTCTTCACGGGCATGACCATTGCCAATCTCAGTTCGCTCGGCGCCCCCGGGCTGGGCCTCGCGGCATTTCACCTGCTCTGGTTGCGCTGGGGCTTCAAACGCCAGCTCGCCTGCCTCGGGCTCTACCTGCTCGCCGCCCTGACGGTCTGTCTGGTCCTCGGCGGAATTCACGTCCTGGCCGGCGGCGCTTTCTTTTTCCTGAAGCCGCAAATCGCCATGATTTTCTATGTCAAGGAGCTGAAAAACAGCCCTTGGATGCCGGCGAACTGGCTTTGGCTGGCAGGCGCCACCTGGCTGGTGGTCCCCGTCGGCACCTTGCTCTGGGGGGTGTTATGCTCACTGACCAATCGGACGGCCCACGCCGAACATCGGAGGCTTATCCAGGCCCTGACGGCGGCATTGTTCGTTTCCCTCGCCTGGGCGCTCATGCTCGAATTCAAATTCAACGGGGTCCTGTATTATTATTTCTATGCCTCGTATCATCTTTGCCTGGCCCTGCCCTTGCTGGCCGCCTTGTGCTGGGCCGGCACGGAGCCCTCGCGAAGATCGGCGGCGGTGGCCGGGACCCTGATCCTCACGCTCCTCGCATTCGTCGTGGCCGGGAAACCGCTGAGTGCCTGGCATGCCCTGAAGCCCCTGCCTTGGCTCGGATCGAGCAACGTGACGCTGCCAGTGCTGGCGGCCGGCGTTTTCCTTTTGCTCGGCCTGATGACCGCGCTCCGCGTGTTGCCCGGGGGTCTGCGGCGGATCTGCCGTCGCGAGCTCCTGGTGCTGGGACTGATCGTCTGTTCGATCTCCTTGGAGTTTTATAGCCCGCCGATTTCCGACCGGCTGCGGGAAAGATACGTCATGGTCCACGCGGCCTACCAGGCCCTCGCCCGGGAGTTTCCGCGCGGCAGCTATATTTTCTGGCACCATCCCTATGAACCAAGTGGCGTGTCCCTGGGTTCGACCAAGCTTTGGCAATACCGGCTGCTCACCCTTGAACCGTTTCCGAAATTCGCCCCGTTCCGGTTTACCGACAAGACTGTTGTCATCCCGTGCCCGCCGGGCCGGGGCCGGGAGTCACTCAATATCGCCACCAAAGTCCTCGCTCAGTTTCGCACTGATCTGGTCGATCCGCGGATAATTGCGGTGCCGGGTGACGCCGGGTTGGGTTTCGACCTCGCCTGCTTCTCGATGCGCCGCCAGCAGTTCGATCCGGAACATCTGACCGACGGGGCGACCTCGGTGAAAATGCTCTTGGATTTGCGCTTCGACGCCATCCCGCCCTACACCAGTTCGCTGCAGGCCAATCTCTACGGCTTGAAGCGAGCCGAGGCCGTCGTCACCGCCCCGGGCTACCCGGTGTTCACGCGCACCGACCCCCGTGATCACCTGGCCACGCCGTTCATCACTTTGGCTGCGCCCAAGCCGGACGTCCTCCGTCATCTGTCCCTGGTCGTCATCATGCCCGCCGATGGCCGGACGAAATGCATCGTCCAGACCGAAGGTTACCAGGAAATCGCCCAGCTCAGTTTGCATACCAAGGGGCGTTCGACCCATCTCATCGTCGTGCCGGCGGACCGCGCGAGTCTCCGGATTTACCTGCAGAGCGACACCGACGCGCCGACCGCGCTGCCGACCCGGCTCACCCTCTACGAGATCGGGCCCTGAGACCCCGCCGGGGGTGAGCGTTCGGCCACAATGTAGAGTGGCCGGCCTTTGCCCTGGTCGTAGATCCGGCCGACGTATTCGCCGATGATGCCGAGAAACACGGCATTCAGCCCGATCATAAAAAGCACGAGGACACACAGGGTCATCACGCCCGGCGCCGGGAGCAGAACCCAAGAGGGAGCCAACCAATAAAGCCCGAGGTAAACCGCCGTGAGCATGGCCGCTCCACATGTGACCAGCAGCCCGAAATACGTCATGAGGCGCAGCGGTTTGCTGGAGAAGCAAAGCACCGCGTGCACGGCCATCATGATGGACGCTCCCACGCCCCAGTTCGACCGCCCGTAGGAACGCGATTCGCGGTCATAGGGAAAGAACACCTGCTTGAAACCGACCCAGTGCACCAGCCCGCGCAAATAACGATCCGGTTCGCGCATCTGGCGCAGCGCATCAGCCACCTGGCGGTCGACGAGACGGAAGTCGGTCGCATCGGGCGGGATCTTGCAATCCGTCAGCCAGTAAATCAGCCGGTAGGCGATCCGGGCGCCGAGACTCTTGACCCAGGTATGGTCATTGCGTGTGCGCAGCACTCCGCACACCACCTCCGCCCCGCCCTCCCATTGCCGCACCATCTCCGGCAGCATTTCCGGCGGCTCCTGCAGGTCACCCACCAGGACCAGAACGGCGTCACCCCGCGCCTCGTCATAGCCGCAGGCCAGTGACGCGTGGTAGCCAAAATTGCGGGAATAGCGCACGTAGCTCAGCCGGGGATCCGCCTGGCACAAGCCGAGCGCCACTTCGCGCGTTCCGTCCTCGCTGCAATTGTCCAGGATGATCACCTCAAACCGGTAGTTGGCCAGCTGCGCCATGACCGGAATCAGTCGGGCGTGCAGCCGCGGCAGATTTCCCGCCTCGTTGTAAGCCGGGACCAGGATGGAAATCGTGCGCTTGGCTTCGTTCATGGCAGGTGGGGCGGGGTCGACAACGGAGGTTGCGCCCACGCTACAATTGAAACGCCCCATGGCCAGCCTCCATGCACCACCGCGGCCGCCTCACTAGCCATGATTCCGGTGAGCAGCCGGTTCAGCGGCGCCGGCGGCACGGCCAGCCCGGGCACCCGGGTATCCTGCGACTTTCGATGGAACCACTTCGCCAGGCAAGCCAGTGGGAACAGCCAGAAATTGAAATAGCCCGCTGTGACGTTGCGATAGCCGGCGGCATCCAGAACCCGGCACAATTGCGCCCGGGTGTAACGGCGGTAGTGGCGGCTGCCGTCATCGTGGGCGCTCCAGAGCCATTGGAACGCGGGCACGGTGATGACGACCCAGCCTCCCGGCACGGTCCGCTGCCGCACGCACTGCAGCGCCGCCAGGTCATCGGGCGTGTGTTCGAGCACATCGAGCAGCGTGATGACATCGAACCGCTCGTCGCCGAATGGCAGGCTGCCGGGCAGTTCGCCGCCCGCCGCCACCCGGAATCCGCGTTTCACCGCTAGGACCCGCACCCGGTCATCCAGTTCGCAGGCCGACACCTCGCCAAAGTGCGCGAGCATGGCCAGATTGCCGCCGGGGCCGCAACCGATGTCGAAAATCCGCCATGGCTCCGGTCGGGGCAGGTGCTGCAGCACCCGCGCTATGATGCGGCGCCGCGCGACAAACCACCAGTGTGTCTCCTCGGCCGCGGCCAGTGCATCCAGATGCTCGGGAATCATGCGGCAGCTTTATTTGCGGAGCAGGTGCTCGAGCAATCCGCACACTCCGTCCACTATTTCCTCGGTCAGGTGAAATCCTGAAGGCAGGTTCACCCCGTATGGGCTGACCGCATAGCTGACGGAGTTGCCCTCCGCACAGCCGCTAATACTCGGAAATTTTTCGAAGGCCGGAAGCGAACTCAGCGGATAGAACAACGGCCGGCAAATCACATTGTCTGCCTTAAAATATTCGATCACCTGCTCCTTGGCCAGCTGCCGGGCCGGAACAATGACCACGTTGTTCATCCAATGGGTGTGCAAGACTCCCGCCGTCTCCTGATTGAAGTTGATATCGGGCAGCTTTTCCAGCCGCGCGCGATACCAAGCCGCATGCTGGCGCTTGGCCGCCACCAACTCCGGCAGCCGCTCCAACTGGGCCAGCCCCATCGCCGCCTGCATGGAACTCATTTTCATCTTGAAACCGAGGCCGCGGTTGAAGAGTGAGCGATCCTCCGGGCGGCGACCCTGATCAGCCAAAAAGACCGCCTGTTGGTGGAGTGCGTCATCATCGGTGACAAACATGCCGCCCTCCCCCGTGGTCAGCATCTTCGAACCGTGAAAACTAAACACGCTGGCCACGCCAAAATTGCCGGCCGGCCGGCCGTGGTAAACGGCCCCTACCGCCTGCGCCGCGTCCTCGAGCACACTTATACCGTGCGTTTGGGCCAGAGCCTCGATCTTCTCCATCGGGGGAAATGTGCCATAGAGGTCCACCGGGATGATCACCTTGGTCCGGGGGGAGATGCCCCGCTCGACCGAGGCCGGATCCATGCACCAATTCACCGGATCAACATCCGCAAAAACAGGGATGGCTCCGAGCTGAACCACCGGCGCCGCCGTGGCGATCCAGGTCAGCTCCGGCACGATGACTTCATCGCCTGGCCCGACCCCAAGTGATTTCAAGGCCAGCAGTATGGCGCTGGTGCACGAGGAGGTGGCCACCGCATGCTTGCGCCCGACATGCTGGGCAAAGGCCCGCTCGAAACGACGGATGTAGTCATTGGCGTTGCCGAACCAGTTCGTCTTCGCCGCATCGGCAACATAATCCAGTTCCCGTTGGGTGATCCACGGACCAGTCACCTCGATACGTTGGGCAAAGGCTTTCAGGCGATTCCGCCTCCCTCGCGTTTTACCTGGGCTTCAATCTCATCGATCTGTTTTTCCAAGTCTTCCAGCCAGGCGCTAAATCCGCATTCGACCGCCTTTTTCTTAAAGGCCGGATCCTGCAGCCGGCGATAGATGGCCTGGTTCCGCAGCGGCAGATAACTGTGTAAAAAAAAACGGTAGCCCTCGATAATGGCCTGGAGATAGCGCACGGCGATTTTCAGAAAAAAAGGCATCCGTGGCAGTTCGATTTCATCCTCTAGGTGGCCAAGTGGATGGCGCCAGTGGGCCACCGGGGTGTCGTAATGATCCGAATCCAGCTGAAAAGCCCGGTGGTAAAACCACACGCTCGTCGAAATTTTCGCCGGCCATACGTCCACCCCCAGATTCGCGATCAGTTCTTGCTCGATTGGGCCTATCACGTCGAAATTCGTGTGTCCGGTTGTGTTCCAGTAGGCCTGATAACGGTCCAGCAGGCGGTTGATTTCCGGCCGTTCCAACAGGTGCGCCCCCTTCGCCTCAAAATTTTCCGCGAGGTCAAACAACGGGAGCCTGTGGTAAATGCGGCGCAGCATATCGGCATCGGCCAGCACCCCGGCCATGATTGTCGGATTATAGGCCAGGACGCCGGGTTCAGGTAATTTTTTCACCCCGGCACTCAGGCCCAGCTGACTTTGCAGTCCCGCGATCACCTTGTTCGGATCACGATGGTAATCTTCCAGAGCCACCCTGGTATAGCGCCGGTGCTGCAACCCAAATCTTGCGAGCCAGAGCCGGTTAACCAGCCAGAATTGGCACGCCGCCACACAATCAAAGGTCATGCGCTGGTTGATCATCGCCAGCCAGGTGTAGATATGATTTGTCACATCTATCACATGGACTTGCTGCCCGAAATCCGGGTAGTCCCGGGAATTTAATGCAAAATTGCCGCCACAAATCGCTATGCGATCGCTTTCACCAAGGGTCCGGCCCGCCGCAATGAAGTAGGCCTCAGCATAAACTGTCACACAGTGCAGATAGTCGCGCGGCGCGCCCAGTCTGGCGCAAAACTCCCCTTCATGCGTCGTCCGGTTGTAGGCCGCCCGTTCCGCGGAATTCATGTGCTTGGTCAACCCCATCCATATCCGGCCGGACTTCATGATCTGCTCCCGATTCAACTGGGCGAAAACCTCCGGCGCGCTGGCCCTGGCATAGGTGTGGGGACGGTAGAGTGCCTTGTCGTGCTGGATGAAATTCTGCCCGGGCAATACGCGCAGGCCCGCGGTGCCATTCAAGGCCGCCGCGACGAGGTCCGAGCCGGTCAGGCCAATGGTGTTGATAAAAACAAGCTCGCGCATGGACTCAGGCAGTGTGCGGGCCAATGACCCGGCATTTCAATCCTAACCCGCGCACCCGGCCCCGCACCTCACCGACATACCGGGGATTGGTCACGATGACATTCTTGATTTTCCGGCCGACCAGTTCACCGGGCGCCACCACTTCATGACCGGTGAGCGGCAAGAACCTTCCCTGCTTGCCGGGGTTGCCGTCCACGACGCAGTCGAGCCAGCGTCTTTCCGGATCAAAGAGCGAAGCGAACGTGACACCTTTCGCTCCTGCGCCCCACAGGGCGCAGGCCCGGATCCCGCTGCGCTTCAACCGCCGCGCCCAACCGTTCAGTAATTTCATCTCCGCCTGACGATAGTCCTCCGCCAGCATGGCAACCGGCTTGTCTTGGGCGCGCACGGGCACTTTCCCCGCCGTCTTGGCCTCAATCCAGAGGTAGGCTCCGCCAAAGGCGTGCCACGTCCGCACTGGTGCAAAGCCGGCCGTCTCAAAAGCCCGGCGCAAGGTCGCGGCCGTGAACATGGAACAGTGCTCGTAATAAAAGTCCCACACGACGTGGTGGCGCAATATCCAGCGCAGGCAGGAGGTTTCGAAAAACACGCGCACACCGCGCCGGCGGCCGATCGATTTTCGCAGCGCCGCCAAAAACGCCACGGGCTCGGCCAGGTGTTCGATCACCTGCCGGCAGATGACCACATCCACCACCGGCAGCCTGACCCCCGGGCCGAAGGCCTGGGCGCGGAACCGCAACCGTCCACCGGCCGCACTCCTTTGGCCAACGAATGCCGGATCCAGCCCCAGGCCGGTGTTCCTTGCCCGTGGCTTCCTGACCAACTCTCGCAGCAACCAGCCATCACCGCAGCCGATCTCAGCTATTCGCTCCCCGCGCACGTTGCCGGCCCCAAGAAAATAATGCACCAGGCCGCGCTGATAGTTTTTGAAAGCCAGCGAGGCCGTCTGGGCGTTGACGTAACCCGGCCGGTAGGGCACCAGTGCCGCTTGAAAACACCGGTTATAGGCCATGCCACATTTACCACACAGGGCCATGGCGATGCGGCCGGCGGGTTGCGCGCGGGCCTCCGCCCTGGAGGCCAGCAGCCAATTTTGGCAAACCGGCGTTCGCTTCCGTTCCAAAAATATCCGCGCGTCCTCGCTCGCGCACACCGGGCAGGCGGTGCGGAAATGTTCGGTGGGCATTGGCTGAGTTTAGTGATCCCCTGGATGCACACTCAATCACGAATTCCGGGAGTCGAGCCATTCCTACTGCCTCAAATAGCGCTGAAGCAATTCAGCGATCCGACCGCTCGTAGGGGGGCCCAAGTTCGGACGTCCTGCAACTAAACCTTGCAGCGAATTTACCACCCGATTGGACTGGTTTTTCTAAGTATACCCACAAGAACAGCCTTACGTTGAAAACCTATCTTACTATCGTAGCCGCCTCGCGCAATGATGACCACGGCGGCGATCCGCTTGTTCGCACCCAGGTCTTCATCAACACCTTTGCCCGGCAGTGCGAACAATACCGGCTGCCGGCCGAATTGATCCTGGTCGACTGGAATCCCGTCCCCGGCCGGCCCGGTCTGGCCGGCGTGCTCCAGCTGCCGGCCGAGGCCGCCTACTGCCAGGCCCGGGTCATCACGGTGCCGTCGGTGCTGCATGATCGCTTCAAATACTCCGACCGGCTCCCGTTCTTCCAGATGATCGCCAAGAACGCCGGCATCCGGCGGGCCCGCGGTCAGTTCATCCTGGCGACGAATATCGATATCATTTTTTCCGACGAGCTCATGCGCTACCTCGGCCAGCAGAAGCTGGATCCCGCCAAGATGCTGCGGGTGGACCGCTACGATATCCACCGCGATATTCCGACCAATTTCTCGGTGGCCGAGACCCTGGACTATGCCTGGTCGCATCCCGTCCGCAGCAACCGCCGCCTCGGCCTCAAGGCTCTGATTGATCACCTCTACGGCGAGGACATCTTCAAGCGCAACTGCGTGCCTGACCCGGAGTATTGCCGGCGATTTGAATCGCTGGAGATCGTTTCGGAGCACGGCGCCTGGTCCGTGCGGCCACGGCGGGACACCGGCATCGAGGATCTCCACACCAATGCCTGCGGCGACTTCACCTTGCTCTCGCGTGAGGGCTGGGCTGCCATTCACGGCTACGCGGAGTTTGCGTCCTATTCGTTCAATATCGACAGCCTCGGCGTGGGCGCTGCGCACTACGCCGGCTTTGCGGAAGTTGCCCTGCTGCCGCCCTGCGTATGCTTCCATATCGAACACAGCCTGGGCTCGGGGTGGACCCCCGAAGGGGAGAAAAAGCTCTTCGCCCGGCTTCAGGAAAAGAAAATCATCAACCCGGAGTGGCCGGTCCTCCATCCCGTGCTGGAAGCCATGCGGCTGGGAGAATTGCCCGGGCCCCTCAATGACGCTTCCTGGGGGCTCGCCGATTTTGAGCTGCCTGAGGAAGCGCTGCCGGCTGGCCGCATTACCCCGGGAGCTGTGCATCCCCAGGACTACGAGGCGCCGGCCGGGTTGTCCGTCAGTGCCTTGCGGCCGGAATACGACCTGGACCTACTTACGCTCTGGCAGAAACGGCACACCGAATATCTGACCAAACAACTCAAGGAGAGCCAGACTGCGCTGAAGCAGGCCGAGCATTACCTTCGCCTCGTCGAAAAGGACAGCGCCGACCGCCTGGTGGCCCTGGAGGAATACGCCGTCAGCACGAAGAGGATGGAAGACTATATCCTCACGATCGAGAAGGACCGCGCGGAGCGCCTCGTCTCGATCCAATTTCATCAAGACAAGCTGAAGCAGGCCTACGCGGACCACGCGCACAACGTCGCCTACATCGAGAAGCTGCACGCCGAGATCGCGGCGCACGTGAA
>Ga0163150_10009940_pt1 | contig 10403 bp, 7 predicted proteins | sample OliLakLV19P2IB_FD_148628 | JGI IMG/M metagenome (GOLD analysis project Ga0163150, IMG submission 148628) | Freshwater microbial mat bacterial communities from Lake Vanda, McMurdo Dry Valleys, Antarctica - Oligotrophic Lake LV.19.P2.IB | ecosystem: Environmental > Aquatic > Freshwater > Lake >...
CTGCTGGGGAATATATTTTCGAGGTTTTGTATCGGAAAGTAATTATTTTTCTCTTGTTTCATAAGTGCTTGTTATTGTTCACTTTCAGCGTTAGTATCTTTCTTTTATTTGTTGCCAAACTACTCTTTTTTACCTATATTTGTTGTCTAATTGTTGCCCTGATTTGTTGCCCACTATGTTTGGCAACAGAAATTCAGTAAGAGGGGAAAGGATGCTACACATAGCTACACCCTGCAACAGTTGGCAACAAATAGCAACAACATGAGTAGTAACATCCGCTTAGAAAAAACCTGCCAGCATTGCAGTAAAAACTTCATCGCAAAGACGACTATAACACAGTATTGTTCTGATAACTGTGCAAAGAGGGCTTACAAAGACCGTATCCGTTCAAAGAAAATTGAAGTTGCGATACAAAAGGACTTTGAGCAGAAGCCTTTCAACCCCATTGTAAATCAAAAGGAATTTTTAAGTGTCAAAGAAACTTGCCAGTTAATCGGGGCAAGCAGATGGACTATTTACAGGCTCATTGATGGAGGCAATTTAAAGGCTTCCAAGTTGGGCAGTCGTACCATCATTGCAAGAAATGAAATCAATAATCTTTTTAAATAACTGAAAGCATGAAAGTAACACTACGCCAAAGGCTGAAAGGTGATAAAGTAACTTTATACCTTGACTACTACCATCAGGGCAAACGCAACTATGAGCATTTGCAACTAATCCTTATACCGGAACCCGAAAAAGGCAAGCTCACAAAAGAGCAGAAGGAAGAAAACCGAAAAAACCTATCACTTGCAGAAGCAATCCGCAGCAAAAGACATTTGGAGTTGCAGAATGGTATTTATGGTTTTCAAGACCAGGGTAAAATGAAAGGTAGTTTCCTTCGCTACTTTGAATATCTCACAGAGGCCAGAAAAGACAGTCAAGGAAATTACGGCAATTGGGATAGTGTTATGAAACACTTGAAAAAGTATTGCAAACATGATGTTACATTTTCCCAAGTTGATAAAGCATGGTTGGAAGGTTTCAAAGAATATTTGATGAAGCAAGCCCATACACCTGCCAATCAGCCACTTTCTCAAAATTCCCAAAGTTCTTATTTCAACAAGCTAAAGGCTGCATTAAAACAGGCTTTGAAAGATGAAATTATACAGCGTAACCCTGCCGACATCGTTGAAGGAATAAAGCCCGGTGATACTGAAAGAGAATTTTTGACACAAGAAGAATTACAGGCAATGGCTAAAGCTGAATGTGATATACCACAAATGAAAACAGCTTTCCTATTCAGTACCTTAACTGGTTTGCGTTGGAGTGATATTCAAAAATTGTCATGGGCTGAAATGCAACACTCAGAAGATATAGGGCATTACATCCGTTACACTCAAAAGAAAACTAAAGGTTCTGAAACATTGCCTATCTCTGAACAGGCTTTTGGTTTTTTAGGTGAAAGAGGCGAACCAAACGAAAGAGTTTTTTTAGGTTTGAAATATTCAGCATGGCACAATATGCGATTGCAGCAGTGGGCAATGAGAGCAGGTATAAGCAAGTCAATTACCTTCCACTGTGCAAGGCACACCTACGCAACATTACAATTAACTTTGGGTAGTGATATTTATACAGTCTCAAAAATGTTAGGGCACAAGCATTTAAAAACAACAGAGATTTATGCAAAAGTGATTGACCATAAAAAGAAAGAAGCTGCAAACCGTATTAAAATAGACTTATAGTGATGGAAGTAAAAATATTAGACAGCATTATACATGGTGAATTAAAGCCGTGGAAACTCGACACCACCCACACAAGGAAGTTCACTGAATTGGTGAAAGCTGCAAAAGCAGCTTCACCTAACACAAATGCAGAGTTGCTTTCACAACTCAATGGATTACTGGCGGATTATCCCAACCTCCAAAAAATACTGAATGCAGAATCGTCAAATAACAATACTGTTTTACGGAAGCATTTATTCAATATGGAATTGCCCAATTCCAAAGATGCTGTCACAAGGTTTTATTATTTGATAATTACTGCCGAATCTTTTCGTGTATTTAATTGCATGTTGCAGGAATCAATCAACTGGACAGAATTAGTTGACATACGTTACCAAGTAAATAAAACACTCACCAACATAAGGGTATTAGCGAAGCAAACAGCAACTGAATTAACCGAACAAGGCTTCACCACTGCACCAGATGAAAACAGCAATCATATTCACTTTGCATTGTATTACTTAAAGCATAGCCTTGTACAGCTTTATTTCAGTGTCCAGCAACCATTTAAAGAAAGTTTAAAACAGGGTACTACCATTGAAGATTTTTATATACTGGATTTAGAAGAACCGCTTACCAACATGTTACCTATGGACTTGATTGAACAGCCAACAGAAAAAGAAACCAATGACACAGCAGAAGCCAGTCAGGATAAAATTTTCTTTGGCTTCAAGGACGATATTACAAAGTTGCAAACAGTTATTAATCAACTGTGCTTTCAAATTGAATTTTTGAATGAAGATGTTACCGAAGCAAATGATTTAATCAAAGTGCTTACAGCAAAAAGCATTTTGCCTGGCTCGGTTAAAATTCAAATTGGCTGCGAAACAAAACACTTCCGATACACCATTGATAAGTTCCAGCCATACTTCCATGGCCTGTCTTTAGCCAACATTGCAAAGTCAAAACTTTTCTATTCTAAGAAGGATACTTTGATAACGGCAAACAACCTTTCTGCCAGTAATTCTAAAAGTAAAATAGACCCCAAAGAAAAGTCAACCATTGACAAGATTTTTAAGCAAATGCAATAAAAAACATTAAGATTATTCAGTAATGTGAGTAAGGGCTTAACCCCTTAACCTTTGCCCCTCAAGCATTTGAGAAGTTTGTGCCATCAAACATTAAAAATTAAAAAAATGGCACACGAAGAATTAATCTTAGACAAGCTCACCGAAATCGCTAACAAGCTGGATGAGCAAAACCTGTTACAAAAAACAGTACTGAACTTTAATGAGGCTTGCAAATATTTAGATGTAAGCCCATCGCATTTGTACAAGCTAACCAGTACAAAGCAAATTCCCCATTTCTGTCCTCAGGGCAAAAAACTCTACTTCAAACGGGAGGAGTTGGATACTTGGTTACAACGTAACCGCAAATCAGCAGCCGGTGAAATCGACCAGATGGCAGCCGATTATGTTATCCGCAACAAACGCAAGAAGTAAGATTTTTCTATTAACTGAAAGAACAGAACAATGGCATCAAGTACCATATTTAAAAATTTCACCGTTCCGGTGGAAAAGAAATCATTGCTTCTTATCGGTAATGATATTGCCTCCGGCAAATACAAAACGGAGGTGGAGGAAATCAGGGCATTGCTGGAGCAAGGCAAAACGGAAGAAGCTGCCACCAAGAAAAAACAATTGTTGGCCTTCACTCCATCAGCAGTATTCACAGAGAAAAGGCAAATGCCTTTCCTTGAAATGTACAGCGGCTTTGTTCATCTTGATTTTGATAAGCTGACACCGGAACAATTGGAAGCAGCTTTCAAAGTCATTGCTGAAATCCCTTGCACCTTCTTATGCTTTATCAGTCCAAGCGGCAACGGCCTCAAAGTTTTCATTGAGGTAAACACAGGCATCGAACTCCACGACATTGCCTATTTGCAGGTGCAGAAGTATTACGAAGATGCCACAGGCTTAAAGGCTGACGCAAGCTGCAAGGACATCACAAGGCTTTGCTTTATGAGTTACCACCCTGGGATGTTTAAGAACATCAGGAACGAAAAGTTCAAGGTGCAGTTGCCTGAAATCTTCACTCAGCCGGAACAGCAGCCCAAAGCAGAACCAGTAAACCCACCAGTACCGGAAGAACCGGAAGAGGATCTGAACATCACTTTTATTTTCAATCAACAAATTCAATTCACCAATAAAAAAAACCAATACACCGATGGCAACAGGAACAATTTTATTTATCTGCTTGCTTCTAATTGCAACAGAGCTGGTCTATCGCAGTCCGATACTGAACTATTATGTACACAACATTTTGACTTACCTGAAAGAGAAATTAAAGAGGCGGTAAAGAGTGCTTACTCCCACCACAAACCCGAGTTTGCAAAGTTTGCAAACACTGCAAAGCTGCAAAGTGCAGAGCAGCAAACGCCACAGGAAGATTATCTGAAGGCAACACCAACCGTACCTGAAGAACTGTATTTGCAAATGCCAGAATTGTTGCAGCATGGTGCAATGGCATTTACCGATGAAAGAGAACGGGATGTTTTTCTCACAGGTGCATTGGCAATTCTTAGCGGATGTTTGCCCGGTGTAAAAGGTGTGTATGCAGGTAACGAAGTTTTTCCGAATGTATTTTCCTTCGCCATTGCCCCGGCAGCAAGCGGAAAGGGAGCTTTGAAATTTGCTAAAATGATGGCAGACGATTACCACAGCTTTGTATTGAAAGCAAGCCGTGAGGCAGAATCACAATACAATCAGGAACTATCCGAACACAAGCAGAAGATCAGCAGTAAAAAGAAAGGTGACACCTCCACCGAAGAAGTACCCTCCAAACCAACTTTCAAAGTAGTGTACATTCCGGCAAATACAAGCTATGCAAAAATCCTTTGGCACTTGGAGCAGAACGAAGGCACTGGCATTATTTGCGAAACAGAAGCCGACACACTGGGCAATGTATTTAAGCAAGAGTGGGGTTCCTATTCCGATATGCTTCGCAAATCGTTCCACCACGAAAGATTATCCAGTTCCCGAAAAGGCAACAATGAATTTACAGAAGTCAATGCACCCAGCTTATCCATTGCCTTATCAGGCACACCCAATCAGGTAACGGGTTTAATATCCTCTTCCGAAGATGGTTTGTTCAGTCGCTTTATTTTCTATGCTTTTAAAGTGGAGCAAAAATGGAAAGATGTTTCTCCTAATGCCAACAACATCAACCTCACTGAGCATTTCAAAATATTGGCAGGCAAAGTGTTTAACATGGTGCAGTTCCTGCAACGGGAAGAAACCATTGTAACCCTCACCACCGAACAATGGCAGCAACTAAACCAAACCTGTGAGGCATGGCTCAATGAAGTAACCATGTTCACAGCCGAAGAAGCTGCCAGCATCGTAAAACGCCTGGGCTTAATTCTGTACCGTATGGCTATGCTGTTTACCGCCTTGCGCAAGTTTGAAAACGGAGAAGCCGCCAGTCAGGTAGTATGTACCAATGAAGATTTCAGCACCGCTTTGCGGTTGGCCGAAACATACCTCCACCACAGTATTTTAATGTTCAACAACCTGCCAAAGCAAAGCGATGCCACCCAATTTAAAACAGGCGATAGCAAACGCAAATTCTTTGATGCTTTGCAGCCCGAATTTACCCGTCAACAGGCCGTTGAAACTGGCAAGCAGTTTCAGCTTTCTCCCCGTACCGTGGATGATATACTCCACAATGCCACCGGCAAGGCTTTAGAAAAGCTGAAGGCAGGGCATTACCGCAAAATCTAACCTCTTTTCCCACCCCTACATTGGTTCCCATACTGCCAAACAGATGGGGCTTTTGCATTGTTTGCAGACTTTGCAAGGTTTGCAACTTTGCCAATATTGTTAGTAAACCTTTTCTTTTTCTTTCCTATATTTGCCAATATTTGACAAGTCAATATTAAAACGATGAACAGCCAATTTGGTGAGAGAGTAAGGACACTCAGGGAGAAGCAAAATTTATATTTGCGGCAGGTTGCACCATTGCTTGAAATGGACACGGCTCAACTGAGTAAAATTGAAAAAGGTTTGCGGCAACTCAAACGGGAACAGATACCCATTTTGTCGGAAATCCTGAAAGCGGATAAAGACGAATTGCTGACGCTGTGGTTAGCGGACCAAATATATGCTGTGGTCAAAGATGAAAAATTGGCGAATGAAGCTATGCAAGTAGCAGACAAGAAAATAAACTTTAAAAAACGCAAGAAGTAAGAACGATGAGTACGTACTCAATAAAAGATATTTCAACGACTGCTGACCGCTTTAAACTTTACACTTTAATGTGTAATGCTAATGAATTAGCTGATAAAATTGCTTTTGTCAAATCTCAAAATATTAATGTCATCAACATTGGTAAAGAACTGGCAAACTATATTGATGGCTTGGAAGATTTCCGCTATTTAAATATTGATGTGTACGACTACACTAAAAAACTATTAGATAAAAATAAAACGAAAATCAATGGTGGAGCTGGCAATGATGTGGTAGCCATTTGCAATTTGGGCATTCTTATGGAACCGGCACTTGAATTAAATGCTGTGCAACTTTTTAAAGAATTTTCAAAATCAGCAGCTCTAATAATTATCTGGGATAATCAATCTGAAATACCTGATAGATTGGATTGGCTAACCCAAAAACAAAATTTCTTTCTTGACTTTTCAGACATACAATTAAAAAAACTGCAATATGCAATATAAAGAGCTGATTCAATTTGAACCTATTACTACAGTTGTTCAATTAGTAAACGCTGGTGAAAAGGCAGTAGCCGAGCACCTGGTTAAAACTTTTGTATTTTCTAAAAAGATGCAAGAGGACTTAAAAGAAGTGATCGTAAAAAATCTATCAACAACTCCTTCATCCGAAACAAAAGGGATTCAGATTGTAGGTAATTATGGTACTGGTAAATCTCACTTGATGGCATTAGTTTCAGCTATTGCAGAAAATGAGGGGTTATTAACGAATCTACAAAGCGAAGAGTTAAAAACAGGTTTCAATTCATTTGCCGGAAAGTATAAGGTATTGAGGTTTGAACTAAGTGCTAATTTACCCTTAAATGAAATTCTTGAGGCGTACATAAACAGATACCTTGCCTCTATAAAGGTCTCATTTGAATGTAAACCCAATCCAAAATTTGGATGGAAAGAGCAGTTGAAAGCATTAATGGCTGCATTCGAAGAAAAGTATCCTAAACACCATTTTTTAATTGTGATAGATGAAATGCTCAATTACCTAAAAGGTAGAAAGGCACAAGAATTATATAATGACCTTCAAGTATTACAAGCTTTTGGTGAAGCCTGCGATAATTCAAGATTCAAATTTATGTTTGGTGTACAGGAGTTGCTTTATCGTTCTCCTGAATTTCAATTTCAGGCAAGTATGCTTCAAAGAGTAGAAGACAGATATGCTGACCTGATTATTACAAAGGAGGATGTGGCATACGTTGTTAAAGAAAGGTTACTGAAAAAAGACATTCATCAAAAAGCAAAAATAAGAGAGCATCTTTTAAAGTTTGTGCATTTATTTGAAGGCATAAATACAAATCTAAATGAGTTTATCGATTTGTTCCCTGTACACCCTAATTACGTTAGCTATTTTGAAAAAATTAGACATGGAAAAAGTCAACGGGAAATATTAAAAGTTCTATCCGTAAAGTTTGAAGATATTTTAGAAAAAGAAGTCCCATCAGCCAATCCTGGGCTTATTACCTATGATACGTATTGGCCCGATTTGGCCAGCAATCCTTCCATGCTTACCATCCCTGACATTCGTTCTGTAAGGGACAAAATGGAAAATATTTATGGTCTGATAGATAATCATTTTACTGGAGCAAGAGCAAACCGTAAGGATGTCGCAATTAGCATTGCAAACGCTTTGGCTATCACAATACTCTGTGATGATTTGAATAAACGAAATGGGGCAAGTGCCAACAGCTTAAAGGAAGATTTATGTGCTACAATAAAAGGAATTGATACGCCTGAGTTTCTTTTGGATGCCATTGATAGTTCGGCAAAGCAATTGGTAAAAGCTACGTCCGGTCAATATATTGAGCAAGATGAAATAAGTTCCAACTATTATATCCGGGAAGAAACTGGTCCTAATATTCTTCAAACAATTAAAAACTATGCGGATGAAGTCATTAAAAAAGATATTGATCAGGCCGATCAGTATTATTTCGACTTCCTGCAATATGTTTTGGAGATACAACAAGATTCATATCGTTCCGGATTTAAAATTTGGGAACATTCAATTGAATGGATTGATAAAAAAAGTTTCCGTTTAGGTTATATCTTTTTCGGCAATCCCAATGAGAGAAGTACAACAGAACCTATTCAGCAATACTATATTTTCTTCTGCCCGTTGTTCAATTCCATTAATAGAAATGATTCCGAAGATGAAGTCTATTTTGATGTGGCTGGTTTATCTGATGAATTTAAGGATGTAATTTGTTTGTATGGTGCAGCAAAAGCCTTATTTGGTAATGCCTCAACACTGCAAAAACCATTATTCAGTCAACACATCGAAGATTTTCAACGCAAAGCCATATCACTTTTTGATAAAGAGTATGCAGATAAAACAAGTGTCATTTTCAATGGCAAAAGCAAGTCACTTAAATCATTTCCACTACCTGGAGAAGGCTCTACTAAAGAAATGATTTTTAAAAGTGTGGCTGCAAAAGTGTTGAACAAAACCTTCAATGACAAATATCCGCATTATCCGGCCTTTACAGATTTGTTGCAACCTTTGAGCAAAGACAATTTTGATGGCCGTATAAAGGCAGCTCTAAAGAAAATTACTGCAACCACTCAACCTAACCGTGATGGTGAAGCTATTCTTAGCGGATTAGGTTTATGGAGTGGTCAGACTATTGTTACAGAACATAGTAAATACGCAGAAAATATTAAGCAAAAGTTGAAAGAGTCTGGCGATGGTGCTGTATTAAACAAATCAGATATTCTATATCCTCATTATGCAGCGGCTAACTTATGGTACTCGAAAGAATATAATATCGACTACCAATTGGAGTTTATTGTATTGGCTGCATTGGCTTACAAAGGTGATATTGAAGTAAACTGGTCAGGAAGCAAAAACTTGTCAGCAACCAATATTGAAACTGTGCTGTCCCTTACGGAAGAAGATTATTTCACCTTCCAGCATGTTAAGCAGCCACAAGGTATTCCGGTGAAGCACTTGAAAGCTCTTTTCACTTGCTTGGGGTTACCTGACTACACTTCAGAACTGGAAAAGCCTGAAACAATCAGTAAGATCATTACAGAAGCGAAGACAAAAGCTGAACGGGTAGTGAAAACGAAAGCCATTGTTGTGCAAGGTTTAAAATGCCGCAATGTGCCATTGCTTAGCGATGAGGACAGTGCCAAAATGAAAACAGAACTGGAGGCATTGGGTACCATGCTCGACAGTATCCAGTCTTACAATTCCTACGGCAAACTAAAGGCTTTCAAATTCACCGAAGGTGAACTGAATGCAGCCTTTAAAGCATACCCATACTGCGACCTGGTTGATAAACTCAAAGAAAAGGCAGAGAAGTTTGAACGTATGGTAGGCTATCTCTACACGGCTCTTTCATATGTAGTGGAAGCTGAAAAACCACTCTTTGATGAAATAAAATCAGCAATAGACAAGTTGCCACAGATTGTAACATCTCAAGTTTCAGCGGAAACTACGCAATACACATCGTTGCTCAATTCTTTGATTGACCGCTATGCCGATTATTACCTGAACCAATACACCCGTTGCCGATTATCAAAGCAGGATCATCTGACCAAAGTTCGGATACTTGGCGGTGAGAAAAAACGCATTTGCGACATCATCAAAGATTCTGAATTTATTACTGCTACAGAATACCAGAATTGGGTGAATAGTATCACTTCACTTCGTGAAGCAGATGCCTCTCTAACAAAGGCCAAAGTACTACTTGAACCTTACCACGATTTTAATCCAAGGGAGTATTACGGCAAGGCAACATTCAATATCCATCAGCTGGAAGAACAGTTGGATAGCATTTTAGAAAAATGGACTACTGCCATGCGTTCGGTATTCAAAGACCCTTCGGTGCAGGAGAACATGGACATACTGAATGCAAACGACAAGCAATTAGTAGAAGATTTCAGAACCGGCAAAGTGGAACTAACTGCCGATAATGCTTCAAGACTTAGAAATTTAATAGCACAGTTTGCTCAGGGTATTGATAAAGTGGAAATAACAATGGAAGATATAAGGAAGCAATTGAGTAAACCATTAACACCACAGGAAGCCATTGACACACTCACCAATTATATAGATGGTTTGTGTGCTGGTAAGGAAAGAAACAAGGTTCGTATCATCATCAAGTAAATTATCATGAGCAAACAAGTAAAAATAATCTGTTTAGGAAAGGAGTTTGCTTCTGAGGAAGAACGCAGAGAATACTACCGTAATGAACTGCGAACTAAACTGCCTGAGTTAAAGAAAATAGAAGGCTTTCCTATTGGGGAAGATGAGGATATTATTAACCTCAGCGACCCACCTTATTATACTGCTTGCCCAAACCCCTGGCTAAATGATTTTATTGCTGAATGGGAAAAGGAGAAAGAAGACAATAAGCTTAGAAGCAAATCTTTTGCAGTCCATGAGCCTTATGGTCATGATGTAAAAGAAGGTGTTAATA
>Ga0163150_10009944_pt1 | contig 10400 bp, 9 predicted proteins | sample OliLakLV19P2IB_FD_148628 | JGI IMG/M metagenome (GOLD analysis project Ga0163150, IMG submission 148628) | Freshwater microbial mat bacterial communities from Lake Vanda, McMurdo Dry Valleys, Antarctica - Oligotrophic Lake LV.19.P2.IB | ecosystem: Environmental > Aquatic > Freshwater > Lake >...
GACCACAAGTCTCGCCAGAAGGGAGACGCCGTCGCCAAAAAGTAGGCCTGGCAGGCCTCGTTTCACGCGACCTCCAGGGGGTCACGTTTCATGCCCGCAGAGGGGTCACTTGACATGCCCGGCCACATACGAGAACGCGCCTTCGATGATCAGCCGCGCGCCGTAGGCGTACTCCCCCTCGTCGCGCTCGAGCGGCAGGTCCGCGCGGTAAAGCCGCACGAGCGTCGCGAGCACGGCCGCGACTCCGAATGCGAGCAGGGCGCCCCGCGGCCAGCGCCTCGCGCTCTCCATCGCCTGAAGATACCGCGCCGGCCGGTAGGATCACCGGCCGATGTCGAACCGCGCAGCGGGCCTGGTGCTCCTCGTGTACGTGCTCGCGCGGATCGTCCCAGTGGCGGCGTGCGCGGACCTGTTCGCGTACCACGAGGAGTTCGCCAAGGCGGCCGCGGGACGCGCGCTCGCCAGCGGCATCGCGCTGCCCTGGCAGCAACTGGCGTACATGCCGCACGAGGGCGGCGGGTTCGTCGTGTCGCTGCTCGAGGTCGTCGCGTTCGCGCTGATCGGGCCCAGCGTCCTGGCGGTCAAGCTCGTCGCGATCCTCTTCGGCACCTGCCTGCTGGCCGCGTTCCTGCAGCTCGCACGCGAGCATTTTGCGCCTGGTGCGGCCTGGTTCGTCGCCGTCGCGTTCGTGCTGGCGCCCGGGCCTTTCGTGCGTTTCTCGCTCATCCCGGTCGGCACGCACTACGAAGCGATGCTGTTCGTCGCGCTCGTGCTGCTCTTCGCGCTGCGTCTCCTGCGCGAGGAGACTGGCCGGCCGCGCGATGCGATTCTCCTGGGGCTCGCGGCCGGTTTCGGGCTGTACGTGTCGCTCCAGATGGTCGCGGCGCTGCTGGCCGTCGCGCTGGCCTTCGTCCTGCGCCGGCGCTTGCGCATCGCCACGCGCGAGACGGCGCTGGCGCTGAGCGCCTTCGTCGTCGGCGCGTTGCCGCTGTGGATCATGCTGGCCAGCGTGGGACGCTCCGTGATCGTCGTCCGCGACGAGGCGGCCGTCAGCGAAAACATCGGGCCGCTGCGCGCGTTCGCGAGCCTGCTCGCGCCGATCACGAGCTCGCGCGACCCGCTCGTCTGGCTGCACGCGCTCCTCTTCGCCCTCGTGATCGTGCTGGGCGTCGCGTGGCGCCAGCGCGCACCACGCCTCGTGGCGCTCTACATGTCCGTCTACGTCCTGGCCTACTCCGCCAGCAGCCTCGCGCGCGAGTACGACCCGAACGTCGTGGCCCCGTGGCTCCGCGTGCTGCGCCACACGCCGCTGTGGGCGTTCGCGACGTTGCTCGCCGCCGACGGCTGCGCGCGCCTGTGGGCCAGCGACGGTGCCAAGCGCGTGCTGGCGCTGGCGGCGATCACGGTCGCGGCCGTCGCCGGCGCGCGCGACCTCGTCACGATCGTGCGCACGGGTCGGCCCGAGGCTCCGATCGCGAACCTGCGCCTTTTGTCGCGCACGCCGGGCTGGACGTACTTCGAGTACGCCGAGCGCGTGGTTCCGCGCATCCCGGGCGATTTCGCCGCGCGCGCGACGGTGCTGCGCGGATTCCGTGACGACCCGCGCCGCAGCGCGCCGGAGATCGCGGCCGCGCTGCTCGTGGGTCAGCGTCTCACCGACGCGGATGCCGTGCGCGTGGTGCAGGCCGCATTCGGTAGCGACGCGCCGGCCGCGCTGCGCGGGATCGGCCTGTTCCTGCACACGAACTGGAACTACGACGTGCCGGGCGCGTTCGCGCGCATCGACGCGCTGCCGCCGGAGACGCGCGAGCCGCTGGCCGAGGCACTCGGGCGTGCGGGCCTCGGTCCGCGCTTTCGCGCCGACCGTCTCGACGAGCAGCTCGCGATCCAGGTTTCCGCCGCGCACCGCGCGGCCTGGCTGCGCGGTGCGGGCTGGCGCATCCATCAGGTCTTCCGCTTCCGGCCCGACCTGGCCGAGGCCTACTTGTCGAGCCGCCCAACCGACGAGCAGCCGGACCTGCGCGTCGGCTGGGACGAGGCGCGCGCGCTCGACACGTTGCCCTGAGAGGCCGAGAAAAAATCGATCGTACGGCCTCTCCGATCCTGGTGGCGCCGCTCCGCGGCGCGAGAGAGATCGTGAGAAGATCGACCTACGGGCTCTCCAATTCCGTTGGCGCCGCTCCCTCGGCGCGCCCTATCGTGCGCGCTGCCGGATCGTCCTAGGAGAGCGCCATGGCCACAGCACCCCCGATCGTCGACGTCACCACCCAGACCTTCGTCCAGGAAGTCGTCGAGCGCTCGAAGACGATTCCGGTCCTCGTCGACCTGTGGGCGACCTGGTGCGGCCCGTGCAAGACCCTCGGGCCGCTGCTCGAGAAGGTCGCGCGCGAAGGCGCGGGCAAGTTCGTGCTGGCGAAGATCGACATCGACCAGAACCCCGAGATCGCCGACGCCTTCCAGGTGCAGAGCGTGCCGACGGTCCTCCTCCTCAAGGACGGACGCCCTGTCGACGGATTCGTCGGTGCGCAACCCGAGGCGAAGATCCGCGAGATGCTCGAGAAGCACGTCGGCCCGCTCGTCGATCCGCTCGAGGCCGCGCTCGCGCTGGAGAAGTCCGGCCAGGCCGAGGCCGCGCAGAAGCTGGTGTCCGAGCTGGCCGCGCGCCACCCGCCGGTGACGATGGCGGCGCCGCATAACGCACGACTTTTGGCTGTCCTGGGTCGGACCGAGGCCGCGCAGAAGGCGTACGACGCGCTGGCGGAACCGGAGAAGGAGTCCGATCCGGGTCGCGCGACGAAGGCGCTGCTGGCGCTGCAGGGGAACAAGGCCGATCTCGCGCCGCTGAAGGCCGCCGTCCTGAAGAACGCCGACGACATCGCGGCCCGCATCGCGTACGGGCGCGCGCTGTTGGCCGAAAGCCGCACGGCGGAAGGCCTCGAAGAGCTCTACCAGGCGGCGAAGCTCGATGTGCGCTTCAACGAGAGCGAGCCGCGCAAGGCGATGCAGGAAGCGTTCGAGGCGCTGGGCCCGGCGGATCCGCTCGTGGTGGACTACCGGCGCAAGCTGTCGATTCTGCTCTGCTGAGAGCCCGTGAAGAAATCGATCGTACGGGCTCTCTGATCTCGTTGGCGCCGCTCCGCGGCGCGAGAGGCTGTGATTTCTTCACAGCCTCTGAGAGGCCGAGAAACAATCGATCCTACGGCCTCTCTGATCCTGTTGGCGCCGCGCGAAACCGCATGCGGCGCGCAGAGGGTTCGGATTCTTCTCGCCTCTGAGCCCGGATGATTCACGAAAGCCGGGTCAGGGAGCGATCGATTCGGCGGTCCTTCGCGCCAACGCATGCGGGCAAGGCTCGCGAATCTCTGCCGAATCAAGTTCTGTCGTGAGACCCGGCAGCAGCGCGACGGTCTCTCATCCGAACACCGACTCGGCGCACGGCGAGGGTGATGCCCCGATGCGGGCCGGCGGTCGCTTCGATTGGCGGCGGCAGCCGCCAGCACGCCCACCCGAGGGCTTCGTGAATCATCCGGGCTGAGAGCCCGTGAAGAAGCCGAACGTTACGGGCTCTTTCCCCGTGGCGCCGCTCCGCGGCGCGGCACGACTCTCATCGCGCGTAGACGCCGCGCAGCTTGTTCCACCAGACCTGCAGCGCCTCGCGCAGGACCTGCAGGTAGCTGCCCGCGCGCACGGTGCTGCCGAGCTGGTGCTCGACGCGCACAGGGACCTCGACGACGCGGTGTCCGAAGCGGCGCGCGAGGTACAGCACCTCGAAGTCGAAGCCGAACCCGTCGATGCGCGCGATGCGGAAGAGATGCTGCGCCACGTCGGTGCGGTAGAGCTTGAAGCCGCACTGCGTGTCGTGGAAGCCAGACACGACCAGCCCGGAGACGACGAGCCCGCCGAGGCTCCCCAGCGCCTTCCGCAGGCCCGGGTAGACGATTTCGCTGCCGGGCGCGCGCTTGCTGCCGATCACGATCGGCGCTTCGTCCGCGCGCGCGCCGAGCTTCGCCATCTCCTCGATCGGGATCGACAGGTCCGCGTCGGCGAAGAGCAGCCACGGCCGCGTCGCGGCCAGCACGCCCGTGCGCACGGCCGCGCCCTTCCCGCCGCGCTGCGGCCGGCGCAGGACGCGCACGCGGTCGCCGAAACGGCGCTCGACCAGGTCCGCGGTGCCGTCGGTGCTGCCGTCGTCGACGATGAGCAGCTCGAGCCGATCCAGGTTCGCCGCCGACCAGGCCAGGATCTTCTCCACGGTCGCCTCGATCCGGCGCGCCTCGTTGTAGGCCGGAACGACGATGGTGAGGTCGCGGATCAAGACGGCGCTGCGGAGTCTGACGGTTGAATCCGCGCCAGTCCAGCCGCGCTGATGCTACCCGGGCACCGCTGCGCAGGTGCGGAGCGCTTCGAGCACGGCTTCCGCCGCACGCGTCGGATCGGTCGCGTCGATGCGCGCCGCGTAGAGCTTCGACTTCTGGCTGTGGCGGTAGAGCGGGTCGTAGTAGTGCTCGAGCAGCACGCGCACGAGCTCGTCGATCCGATCCTGGTCGAGCAGCGCGACGAGGCCCGTCGACAGTGCCTTGCGCGGCATGCGCGCCTCGACCAGGGGCAGTTGGAGGCGGAGCTCGGTGCGGCCGCGCTCGGTGGCGAGGTAATCGCTGGCGAGGACCTCGACGCGACGCTCGACGCTGGTGTGCAGCTCGAAGTTCGTCGCGGACTCCATCGCCTCCCACAAGCGCGGCGGCAGGATCACGTCGCCGACCTTGCGGCTCTCGCCTTCGACGACGAGCAGCGGGCCGAGCCCCGCGCGCACACGGGCAGCGAAGCGGCTCTCGAACGTCTTCTGCGAGCACGGCTCGAGCCCGACCATGCCCAGGAGCGAACTGCGGTGCCCCGCGAGCCCCTCCAGGTCGATGACCAGCTCGGGCCGCATCCGCGCGAGCTCTCGCACGACCAGCGTCTTGCCGACGCCGGTCAAACCGCGCAGGACGAACGTCGGCGGCGGCTCGAATGCGGCCAGCTCGCTCGCGACCTGCGCGCGGTAGCCCTTGTAGCCGCCGGCCAGGAGCGTGGCGGCCTCGAGACCCAGCTCGCGCACGAAGTGCAGCACGCTGCGCGAGCGCAGTCCGCCGCGCCAGCAGTGGAACACGACCGCGTCGCGCGGCGCCGGACGCTCCTCGGCCGACACGAGGAACGACGACGTGCGCTCGAATCCGCCGCCCGTCAGCTCGTCGACGCGGCGTTCGAGGTCGGCGGCCCTGGGCTCCCAGCCGGTGGCGGCGGCGATCCCGTCTACGAGCGCGCCGATCTTCGCGCGCACGATCGCGTGCGCCTCGGCGAAGGCGCGCTCGGGCGATTCCTGCACGTAGAGCGTGCCGACCAGCGCGCGCTGCACGTCGTCGAACAGCGGCACGTTGACGGCGCCGGGCACGTGGTCCTCGGCGAACTCGCTCGGGCTGCGCAGATCGACGACGCAGCGGACGCCTTGCGCGAGCAGCCTGCTCGCGTCGATGGTCGGAAAGGCGATCTGCATGGTCCGCGGCAGCCTGCACTGTACCGCCGCCGTGCAGCGCGCGATCGCGGACTCGGACGTCGCCGTGGGATCAACGATCGCGCGGGGGTCCCGGCGGCGGCTGGCCCTCGCCGCGCCGTCCTTCGCCGCGAGCACCTTCGCCGTGTGGTGCACCCGGGATCGAGAACTTCTCGCGCATCACGCGCCGGAAATTCTCGAGGGAGAGCTTCTCGAGCTCCGCGATCTCCTGCGTCGTGGCGAGCTGCTCCGCGCGCAGGACCTGCACGATGCGCTCGCGCACGATCCTCGCGATCAGCTCGCGCCGCTCCTGCGTCGGACGGTCGGCGAGGCGCAGGATGTCGGCGGCCCGCGGTCGCGCGGCCTCCATCAAGCGCCGGCGAGCGGGCGTGCTCTCGGGTCCGGGCGCACGGCGCTGTCCGTCGGCTCCGGGATCGCGAGGACGCAGCGTCTCGATCTCGCGCCGGCGTTCCGCTTCCGGCAGCGCTTCGATGCGCGCGATCTCCTCGGGCGAGAGCCCGAGCTTGCGCAGCTTCGAGGCCAGGGGCTCGGGCTGGCGCTCGCGGCCGGGCTCGCCCGGATCGGCACCGCGCTCGCCCGGATCGGCACCGCGCTCGCCCGGATCGGCACCGCGCTCGCCCGGATCGGCACCGCGCTCGCCCGGATCGCCACCGCGCTCGCCCGGATCGCCACCGCGCTCGCGCGCGTCAGCTCCGCGCTCGCGCGCGTCAGCTCCGCGCTCGCGCGCCTCGGGACCGGGCCCCCCGCGCGATTCGGGACCTTGCCCGCGCGGATCGCCATGGCGGTGCTCGCGCATCTTCTGCTGCATCTCGCCCAGCACGCGCGCGCGCTCCTCGGCCGGCACGCGCTCGAGGCGCTCGCGCCACGCTTCCGGCAGCGCGCCGTGGATCCGCGCGCCGCGCTCGCGGCCATCCAGCATCGCCAGGTCGCGCAGCACCTCGATGCGCCGCGCAGGCGCCAGCGCCGCGATGCGCGCGCGGTCCTCGGGCGACAGGCGTTCCTCCGCGCGGCGCATGGCTTCGCGCAGGAAGCGCGCGCGGTCCTCCATCGCCTCGCGGTGCTCGGGCGGCATCTGGCGGAAGCGCTCGAAGCGTTCGCGCATCTGCGCGCGCTGCTCGGGCGTCATCTGCTCCCAGCGCGCGCGCGCCTCGTCCAGACCGCGATCCTGCGCCAGCACGGCGCGCGGCATCGCGCAGGCGATGGCGACGATCAGCAGAAGCCAGCGTGCAGCGTTCACGCTCAACCCTCCTCCTCGAAGCCGTCGAGCGTCGCGGCGGCGTCGGCTGGCAGCGTCCCGAGCAGCGTTTCCACGTCGTCCGACACGAGGACGTCCCAGTTCTCCAGCACGTCGAACGCCGCCAGCACGTCCTCGTCGACCGGGGCGGTGGACACGGGCGCGATCGGGCGCACGACGGGTCCCGCGCCCTGCGCCAGATCGATCGTCGCGCGGTTCGTATCGCCGCGGCGCGGCCAGGCGATCCACGCGATCGCCACGAGCGCCGCAGCCGCGGCTACGACAGCGACGGTGCGCGCGGCGACGCGGCGCGAGCGACGTGCGAGACGCAGGGCGCCCAGCGTGCGCGCCGAGAGCCCGACCGGCACCTCGACCCGGTCGAGTGCCAGCAGATCGTCGAGCCGTTGCTCGGCGCGGCGCCGTGCGAGGCCAGCGAGCACGCCAATCGCCAGATTCCCTGGCGGCGCGTCGGAGGCGGCCCTGTCGAGCATGCGGTCGAGCCACTCCTCCTCGCGCGCGAAGCGCAGGCGCGCCAGCACGCGCTCGCGCACGACGGGCGTGAGGCGCGGCTCGGGCAGGCTGGCCAGCAGGGACTCGAGCGCCTCCTCGTCCTCCAGCAGCGCGCGGCAGTCCGCGCACGCGAACAAGTGCTCGTGCCAGGCCAGATCGCTCAGCCGTTCGCGCGTCGCGCGCCCGCTCAGTCGGCGCTCGAGCAACAGACGGAACGCACGGCAGGTCGGGCTCATGCGAGCTCTCCCTTCAGGAACGGCGCCAGGCGCTCGCGCAGGTTCTCGCGCGCGCGGTGAACGAGCGACTTCACGGCCTTCTCGGAGCTGCCCAGCACCTCCGCGATCTCGGCGTACGGCATCTCATCGAACTTGGCCAGGATCAGCGCCATGCGCTGCTGCTCCGGCAAGGCCTGGATCGCCGCGCGCACCGCGACCACCGCGTCGTCGTGCTCGAGCCGGTCCGAGGGATCGAGCACGCGGTCATCGGCCATGCGCGACAGCCCGTCGCCGACTTCCCCCGCTTGCGATCCGAGACTCTGCGTCCCCGCGTCGCGTGCGCCCGCGCGCTGCGTCTCGTTGACGGCCAGGTTGAAGACGATGCGGTAGAGCCACGTCGAGAAACGCGCGGTCGGCTCGTAGCGGTCGCGCGCGCGGATCACGCGCAGGAAGACCTCCTGCACCAGGTCTTCGCGGCCAGCTTGTCCGGGCAGGAAACGCGTCAGAAGCGCCCACACCTGCCCCGAGTAGGTCTCGACGAGACGATCGAAGGCCGTCTCGTCGCCGGCCCGCCACGCGAGCATCAGGCGCACGCCGGCGTCGTCGAGGTAGTTGGTGTCCATGCCGGGTCCCGGACCCGAACCTACGAAACCGGGGCCGGTCGTGTGGGTTCCGGTCCGCGTCCCGGTCGCAGGCGGCTAGGAACCGCTTTCCGACGCGGTCAGCCGCCGCCAGCGCGACGGGGGCCAGACCACCGCCACCGGCCGGCCGATGATCTCGTCGGCGCGCACGGGGCCCCACTCGCGGCTGTCGCGGCTCTGGCCGCTGTAGTCGCCCAGCAGGTAGTACTCGTCGGGGCCCAGCTCGAGCGGCGCGCTCACCCCGTACGCGCCGCGGTCGGTGTGACACAGGTCGCGCAGCACGCGCACCCCGCTGAACTCGAAGCGTCCGCGGTCGCCACCCCACCACACGCGGTAGCCGAAGCTGCGGCCTTCCTGGAGCTGGTCGGAGGGATGGCCCTTGTTCTCGCGGTACGCCGCGACGAGCGGCGGCGCGCCCTCGACCTCGAGCCGCAGCAGATTGTCGCGGTTCTGGAACGCGAAGCGACGCTCTGTGCCGAGCGAGAGCGGCACGCGCGCGCCGGCCATCGTCGACAGCTCGTCGGCCGCGTTGCGGCGCGTGATGGCGAGCTCCCACTGTCCGTCGTCGAGCGGGCGCACGAGCGCCTCGAACAGGTCGCCCTGCTCGGACAACCCGAGCCGCATCTGTGAGCCGACGTCGAGGATGCGCACGCGCCCTTCGATCCGCGCGTCGTTCACCTGGTTCCCGCCGCGCACGAGTTCGCCCTTCGGCCCCAGGTAGTCGTCGTTGAGCGGATCGTGCAGCAGCACGAGGCCCATGTCCCCGTTGCGCGGCACCGCGCGCGCGTCGAGCGTCGCGCGTCCCGTCTCGATCCGCCACAGCGCGCGGCGCGCGGCGGAGATCGGGAAGCGGTCCTCGAGCGCGGTCGTGCGCTGGTCGAACACGCACAGCCACGGCGGGTGAGCGCCGCTCTCGGGCAGTTGCTTGCCGTCGACGAGCAGGTCGCCGCCGACGATCTGCACGCGCTCGCCCGGCTTGCCCGCAACGCGCTTCACGATCGGCGCGTCGTCACCGATGCGTTGCGCGACGACCAGGTCGTGGCGATCGGGCATGTCCGCGTCGTAGCGCACGAACACCCACTCGCCCCCGCCCTCCGTGCCCCACAGGGTCGGCTCCATGGAAGCCGAGTCGACGTGGTAGACGTCGCCCACGAACGTGCGCGTCACGAGGACCAGGACCGCGATCGCGGCCAGCGTCCAGGCCGCTCGCACGAGGCGCGAGCGCTTCATCGCAGCGCGCAGCCTACCCTCGCGCGCGAGGCGGGACCTTCGCCGCCCGGTTGCGCTGTCCCCGCAGTCACACCCGCGACCGGACGGGGCTCAGGAGACCCGTGTGCAGGACGCGGACGGCACGCTCGAGCTGCTCGGCCGGCACGACGAACACCTGGCTCGGCGCGCGCACGCCGACGAACGCTTCGGCCACCTCGACACGCGAGTGGGTCAGCATCTCGAGCGAGCGCGCGGCCAGCGTCGCGTCGTAGCCGATGTCGCGGCCGATCACCGCGGCCAGCGCCAGGTCGCGCGTGATCGTGACGCGTCGTCCCAGCTCGACGACCGCGGCCTCGACGTTGCCGTTCGGCGTGACGAGCACGCTGATGCGGTCGCCGGCCGTCGAGATGACGCCCGGCTCGACGCGGTGTCGTGCCAGGACGTTGAACAGCTCGGCCACGCGCGGCGCGCGCAGCTCGCTGGCACCGATCGCGAGGTCCAGACGCAGCACGTTGCGCCGCGCCGCGATGCCGACGGGACCTTCGCCGCGCGTGCGCGCCTCGAGGATCGTGCCGCGCGCCGCCGGGTCGTGCACGTCGAGGATGCGCACCGTGATGCCGCCGCGCTGCACCGGCGACAGCGCCGGTCCGTACAGGACCTCGGCGCCGTGGAACGCGTACTCGGTCGCTTCCTGGAAGCCCAGGTGCTCGATGACGCGCGCGTCCGGCACGATCTCCGGATCGGCCGTCATCATCCCGCCGACGGCCTTCCAGAGCTGCACTTCCTGCACTCCGACGGCTTCCGCGACGAGCGCCGCGGTCAGGTCGGAGCCGTTGCGCCCCATCGTGGTCAGGTTGCCGCGCGTGTCCTTGGCCAGGAATCCGGTGACGACGGGGATGCCGGTGACCTGCTCGAGCGCCGCGCGGATCTGTTTCGTGCCCTCGGGGAGCGGACGCGCGTCGCCGTGGTTCGAATCGGTCGTGAGGCCCAGGTCCCACGCGTCGACGGGCGTCGCGCGCAGACCCATTTTCTTGAGCGTGTGC
>Ga0163150_10009948_pt1 | contig 10398 bp, 2 predicted proteins | sample OliLakLV19P2IB_FD_148628 | JGI IMG/M metagenome (GOLD analysis project Ga0163150, IMG submission 148628) | Freshwater microbial mat bacterial communities from Lake Vanda, McMurdo Dry Valleys, Antarctica - Oligotrophic Lake LV.19.P2.IB | ecosystem: Environmental > Aquatic > Freshwater > Lake >...
GGGTTCAATTACGTTTGGGCGCTCGACCCTCCCCTAACCCCTCCCTAAGAGGGAGGGGAATCGGAACGAGCCGAACCCCAAACCCCGATTCGCTCACATCAACTTGTACCTCTTCCTCACCGCCCACTCGATCGTCAGCAGCACGACCAGCAGGATCAGCAGGCGGTCGGTCGACCACAGTTCATACGGCTTGCGCGGGACCTCGATCGTCTGGCTCTTATTGGGCACCGCCGCTACAACCTTCTGCCATTCGTCGACGTCGAAATACTGGCCCTGGTTCGAGCGGTCGGCCATCTCGGTGAGCATCGCCTTGTTGAGGCGGGTCACTTCCATCTCGATGCGCGGCAGGCCGACGTCGAACCCTTTGACGATCGGCTGGATCGGCTTGCCGGGGTCGGGGCCTTCGAGCTGGATCGAGATCTCGTGGGGCCCGAGCTCGACGGCGGTGATGCTCGCCTGGTACATGCCCGGCGCATCCTGGCCGATGGCTTCGAACTTGACGGGGACGACGATGTTGCCGGCCTTGAGGGTGCCGTCGACGGTCTTGTAGTCGAGCGGGTTGAAGGACGGGTCGTACAGCCGGGCCTCGACTTTGATCTGGTCGCCCTTGTGCCACGTGTCTTTGGTGATGTCGATGTAGCCGCGGTTGCTGCCGCGCTGGTCGCGGCCGGCGACGAGGAAGTTGATGGTCTGGAGCCAGAACTTCTCGTAGTAGGCGGCGTCGTTGCCGATGCGGCGCCAGCGCCAGGTGCCGTTGAAGCCGAGGTAGGAGATGCGGCCGGGGCCGTAAAGCCCGGTGACGAGCAGCGGGCGCTTGTCGCGGCCGACGCGGAGCGCCGGGTCGGAGTGCTCGATGAGCGTGCGGGTGGCGGGCTTGGCGCCCATGCAGGGGAAGCTCCAGAAGATGCCGGGCACCGCGGCCCAGACGGCTTCGTTGAGCGCGGGGTTCGTGGTGTCGAACCGCAGCATCGGGTGGTCCATCTCGGCGGGGACGAGCGACAGTGGCCACTCGCGGGTGTGGCTGGCGATGAGGCTCTTGACGTCGAGGGCGCCCATGTCGCCGAACTTCACAGGGAGGAAATCCTGGATGCCGCGGGTGAGCGCGCCGCCGAGGAACTGCGTCGCGTACTTCGGTCCCGGCATGTAGAGCAGGCCGCCGCCGTGCTCGCCTAAGAACTGGCGGAGCATTTCGATCCACGAGGGCTGGAACTCGTTGGGGTTTGGATCGATCATGATGATCGCGTCGTACTCGAAGAGCTCGCGCGGGGTCGAGGGCAGGTGGTCGATGGGCGTGTCGCCTTCCTGCCGCATGTTCAGGTCCATCGTCTGGAGCCAGACGGAGACGGCCACGTCGTTGTCGCGGGTGAGCAGGGCCTGCAGCGGGCGGTATTCCCAGGTCGGGCCGCCGGCAATGAGCAGCACGCGGGCCTTGTCGCTGCGGACCTTCACGCGCACGGGCTTCGAGAGGTTGTCATCGTCGTCGGTCTCGCGGCCGACTTTCTGGATGCGGATGGCGAACTCGTAATCGCCGGCGGTCTGCGGGGTGTATTCGAAGCTGACTTTCTCGATGGCGCTGGCGATGGCGTTTTCATCGGAGCCGGTGGAAGCGGGCAGGCTGACCTGCTTGGACTGGAGCACGTTTTCGCCGGTGCCGCCGCCGGGCATGGCGCGGGCGACGAGCTCGACGGTGACGGTCTGGGCGTCCATGCCTTCGGACTCGATCTCGCCCTCGATCTGGAACGGGTTGTTGCGGCGGACGGATTCGTTGGCCTTGGCCATGTTGACGCGGAGGTTGCGCTTCTTGCTCGGGTCGCCGACGCCGAGCGTGAAGATCGGCACCTTCTGCTCGCCGGCGAAGTCGGCGGCGGCGAGCGGGTCGTCCTCGCGCACGGTGTTCTGGCCGTCGGTGATGACGATGACCGCGGCGATCGGGTTGCCCGGCGAGCTCTTGATCGCCTCGCGCACGGCGAGGGCGATGTTGGTGCCCTGCCCGGTAGGGTTGAGCTTCACGGCGGTCGAGGGAGCGTCGATTTCGTTGAGATCCGGCGTCGCCTTGTCGTCCTTCGCTTTGCTCTTGTCGTTCGTCTTCGCATCGCCGCCGGTGTAGTTGAACTCCTGCGGCTTGCCGGGACGCGTCGAGAAGAAAGAGACCTTCACGTTGCCCTGCTTGGTCAGGTCGGCAATGAACTTGCCGCCCTCGCGCTCGAGGATCGAGTTGATGATGACCGTGCGATTAGGCCGCTCGCTGCGGACCTGATCGGCCGTCTTGCCGAGCACGGCCGCGACCCTGGCGACGGCATCGTCGTCGAGGTAGCGGTCGGGCGTGAGCATCGAGAGCGACTCATCGACGAGCACGAGGATCACGTCCTGCCGGGTCTTGATTTCCTTCACGCGGATGGCGGGGCCGAGGAAGACGAGGGCGAGCACGACGAGAACCAGGGTTCGCACGACGCCGAGGAAGATGCGCGTCGTCGGCGGGCACGACTCCATCTCGCGGCGGTACATGTGGAACACGCCCCACGCCAGCGCGACGAGGATGCCCAGGTACAGGAAGATGCGCCACGACCCCAGCGCATCGGCGCTGGTCCAGACGAACTCCCACTGCGCATCCGGTGGGATGTTGTCGAGGTCGAAGCCCAGGAACTTGAGGAATGATTTGCTCACGTTTTGCTCGTACTCCCCTCCGTCTTAGGGAGGGGCAGGGGGAGGGTCGGCCTCCAATGAACCAGTTGTCTACGACGATCATCCAACCCGACCGCGGTGCGGACACCGCGGCTGAAAAAATCAAACCTGAAACCTCAAACCTTAAACCTCAAACCCAAGCCCGATGATGAGTCCGCGAATCGTCGGGGTATTCACATCCATCAAAACTACCCCAACGGTTCGGCGGACCTCACCATTGGGCTTGCACGGTCCTACTCTTTCTTTTCCGCCTGATCCTTCTTCGCAGGTTCTTTCTTCTCGACCACCGGCGCCTCGCCGACGATGATGGCGTCGATGTCGACGATCACCTCGGCGTTGCCTTCGACCTGAATTACGCCGCCGCCGCCGATGACCGCCGCGCCCGCCTTGCCCGCATCCGCGCCCTTCTTGTCGTCCTTCCTTTCTTCCTTCTTCTCGTCCTTCTTCTTCTCGATGGGGATCTCTTTGCCGTCGATCTGGATCTTCCCGCCCTCGATGATGATGCGGCGGGCGGCCGGCAGCGGCACGGGAATGGGGAGCAACTGCGGGAGCCCGGGTTGAACGCCCGCGCCCTTCTTGTCGTCCTTCTTCTCATCCGGCTTCGGGGCCGGCGGCTCCACATAATTTTTCAGTTGCTCCACCGGGGCGCCGGGCGTCCGGCGGTAGGCGGTGAGGCCCTGGTACGTCAGCACCATGAACACGTTGCCGCGCACGATCGGCGACTGGGCGTTCTGGATCCGCATCGCCGCGTCGCCGCCCGGTAGCTTCACATCCACGCGCTGGCCATCGGACTTGCGGAAGAACGCGATGGTGGCGTTGTTGGTGTACTGCTTGCGGCCGCCGCCCATGTCCTTCGGCGGGTCGTTGATCAGCACCGGCAGCAGGTCGCCCGCCGCCGCCACCTTGCCCGCCTGGATCTGCTGGCCGACGCGCGGCCCGAGGTTGATCGCGGCCTTCACCTTGCCGGTCGCCGTGTCGACCACGTTGATCGTCTGCTCGCCCTGGTTGCCGTAGCCGATGGCGATGATCTCCTTGCCATCGGGTGAGGCGGCGGCGTCGTTGATGTACCGGCCGCCCAGGTCGGTGCCGGAGGCCTCGGCGATCTGCTTCTTCTCTTTCAGGTCGAGCACGAACAGCCCGCCGTTGAGCACGCAGACGCGGTTGTCGTCGATGGCGTCGATCCGCTGGTAGCCGCTGAAGACCATCCCGCCCTTGTTGGAGACGATCGGCGTCGACCATTTCTCCTTGCCGCTGGGCAGCTCGTACAGCGTGGCCTTCTGCATGTTGATCGCCAGCATGCCGTGCTTCGTCCATGAAATCGGGAACTGCGGCTGGCGGTTCTCGAACTTGATGCGGCCGGTGCGCCGGCCGGTGGTCGCGTCGCAGATGACCATCTCGGCGCCGTTGTTGACGAACACGAACACGCAGTCCATCGCGGCGGCGAGGCCGGCGACGTTGTCGTTCTTGAGCTCCGTGATCCATCGGACCTTGCCCGTCTGGGCGTCCAGCGCGCGCACGGCGATCTCGCCGCGGTCCTGCGTCATGCCGAAGTCGGCGACGACGCCGCAGCCGATGGCGATCGGCTGCATCGGATTCATGTGGCCGTAGTAGTAGCCGTAGCGGTTCTGCCGATCGGGAAGCTGAAGCGCGGCGACTTCCCACAGCTTCTGCCCGCTGGCGAGGCCGAAGCCCATGATGCGGTCGGGGGCGGCGAGCAGGGCGACGTGGCCCTGGCGGACGAGCCGGCCGCTGGGGAAGTTGTAGTTGTTGAACTGGACGATCCGGCCGTTGGTCGTCGACGAGCCGGAGAAGTTCGACTGGGTCAGCGACAGGTGCCAGACATCGGCGCCGGTCTCGACGTTCTTGCAGATGATCTTGGAGTTGCCGGTCGCCAGTGTGATCAGGTGGTCTTCGAGGAACTGCGACGGGTCGTCGTTGTCGGTTTCAAGAATGTACTGCCCGTTGGTCTGGAGCGACCACGCTTTTTCATACGGCGGGTCGGGCATCCGGCGATCGACGGCGAGGTTTGCGTCGCCGGTGATCTTGATGCCGACGAGCGCGGCCTGCGCGAGGTCGGCCGCATTGACCTGCTTGCCCGCCTGCTCGACGAGTGCATCGGCGAAGTCGCGCTTCACCTTCTGCCAGGCGTGGTGCGCCTGCCGGTGCCAGCCCTTGGCCTGGTACGACTGGGCCAGCGCGACGGCGCCGGCGGCGGCGATGGCGCGGTTGGGTGATGCGGCCAGGTCGCGCAGGATCAGTTCCGAGCGCTCGAAGAGGTTCTCGTTCCAGAGGTAGCGGGCGGCGAGCACGTGGGCCTTGAGCTGCACCGTCGAGCCCGGGTAAAGCTCACCAAGCGCGAGCAGGCGGTCGGCGTGCAGCACGCGGTTGGCCTTGAGCTCCGCCAGCCGCTGCGACAGGCTTGCCATCAGGGCCCGCGTGCTGTCGATCTCCTTCTGCTTGGCTTCGGTGGTCTGCTTCAACGTCAGCGCGAGCTCGGCGGCGGGCTTGAGCCTGGCGTCGTTTTCCGCGAGCTGCTTCTTGAGCGCTTCGAGCTTGCCGGTTGGAGTTGTCTCCTCGACGCCGAGTTGGAACTCGATCTGCTTGCGCTCCTTCGCGATCGCGTCGGCCTTCGCCTGCGCCGCCTTCTGGTCCGCGCTGAGCTTCGTCACTTCCGCTTCGAGCTTCGTCACTTCGCCGGCCTGCGGCAGGGCGGTGTTGCCTCCTTCGACCTGCTTCTCCAGCGCCGCCAGTTCGAGGTGCGGCTTCAGCGCCGACTCGCCGCGCCGCGCCAGCTCTTCGGCAAGGTCAGGCGTGGCCTGCACGAGAGCGCGGATCTCCGCGCCGGCCGCCAGCGCGGCGCGGGCTTCGCGCCGGCCGTCCTCATCGTCGACGAGCACCAGCGCATCGCTCGTGTCCTGCGCCGCCTTGAGGAACAGATTGAGTCCCGCCATCGCGTCGCCCTGGCTCACGTGGTACCCGCCGCGGGCCAGCCACACGCGCACCTGCATCTTCAGCGGCTCGGAAACCTTCTCCGCTTCCTCAAACAGCGCGACGGTGTTGGCCGCGTCGCTCTTCGCCATGTCGAGCAGCCCGAGCATCAGCTTGCGTCCCGCCGCCTCGCGATCGACGCCGGCGGGGAGCAGCTTGAACGCCACGCGCAAGTCTTCCACCGCCGCGTTCGTCCTGCCGAGCACCTCATAAAGGAACGCCCGCTCGACGCGGAGCGGCCCGCTGTCGGCTTTGGCGATCGACTCCGTCAGTTCCTTCATCTTGATGTCGCCATCGGACAGCGCGTAAACGCGGTCGAGCCCGGCGGCGACGAGGTGCTTGCCATCGCAGAAGAGGTTGCCCACCGGGTCCTTCGAGCCGGAGGCGATCTTGAGCCGGCCGACCTGCGCCAGGGTCTGCGGGTCGAGCCGGACGATCTCCGTTTTCGTCGGGAGGTAAATGCCTTCGGGCGTCAGCGCGCCGCGGGCGAAGGTTTCAAACTTGAGTGCTTCGTTCTTCTCGAGCCGGCCGCTGTGGATGCCATACCGGCGCACCGCGTTCTTGCCGGCAACGTAGAGCGAGTCACCGAGCACCCCGAGCGCGTAGGTCGCTTTGTCGCGCGGCGAGGTCCAAAGCTGCTTGCCGGACAGCCGGCTGAAGCAGATCACCTGATCGCCGTCGGAGGGGAGCACGATGAGCTTGTCGCCGCGCGGGATCACCACATCTTCCGACCAGCCGGGCAGGTCGACGCGCATGCGGGCGCCGAAGCCGATCATCTGCCCGGGCTGCTGGGCGACATCGGACCGCTTGTAGCGCGTGGCCCAGATGATGTTGCCCGCGCCGGCGTCGACGGCGAAGACCACGCCGTAGCCGGACGCCACGTACGCCTCGCTGCCGACGATCGACACGCCGACGGGGGCCCAGCGGTTGCCGTCATCAGCGCTCGGCGGCAGGCACAAAAGCGTGCTCCACGCCTGCGTGCCGGTCGCCGCGTCGAGGCCGAGGAGCACCAGTTCACCGTTGCGCATCACGGGCACGAGCAGCCGGTTGCCCGACGGCACGGGCGGGGCGAGGAAGCGCAAGTCGCTCTGGGCGTCGGCCTCAACGGGGTAGCGCCACTTGACGCGCTTGCCCTTGCCGGCGTCGGTGATGTCGACGGCGCAGAGCTGCTCGGTGATCTGCAGCGCCGACTGCCGGTTATTCACGAACACCATCATGCGGCTGTTGGGCCCGCCGGACCAGACGCGGCCCTCGATGTGGAACAGCGTGTCGCCAATGATCGACATCGACTTGGCGACGCGGTCGCCGAACAGCGCGACCTCTTCGGTGGTGCTGGGCGTCTCGGGCTTCTGCGGGCCGTAGTAATAATTCTGGTTCCAGATGCGGGCGCCGCTCTCGAGCTTGGGCGTGGGCTGGGCGAGCGTCTCGATGAGCTTGCGGGTCTTGAGGTCGTACCAGCGCAGCTCGTTGTGGGTCTTGAAGAAGGCAATGCCGTCGCGCAGCAGCACCTGCGTGGTCGGGTTCCAGCCGCCCTTTTCCCAGCGGGAAACGATCTCCTGCCGGCCCTGCGGGTTCTGCTGCTGGCCGACCATCATCTGATTCTTGCTGACGAGGTCGGGCACCTTGAACTCAAAGGTCGGGGCGGTAGGCCCGGCGTCCTTCTGCGTCGAGGGCAGTTGCTGATCGATCCAGAGCGCATCGCCCTTGACCGGCTCGCCCGGCGCGCCGGCCATGATGCCGTCGCGCGTCGCCGCGCCCAGCGACATCGGCCAGCCGTGTACCGGCCCGGCGGCGGCGAGCACCGCGGCGCCGGCGTCGACCACCTGGCGCACCACATTCAGCAGCTCCTCCGGCAGCGGCTGCTTCTTCGTCGCTTCGTCGAGGTTGCGCAGCGCGACGGCCGCGCCGCTGGAGTCGCCGGCTTTCGCGCTGGCCAGGGCGAGGCGCAGCAACAATTCGCTGCGGGGGATCGACGGGTCCGGGTGCCGCGTCACGACCTTTTCAAGAAGCCGGCGGGCGGAGATGAAGTCCCACTCGTCCATCTGGATGCAGGCGAGGCGGTACGCGGCATCGTCGCCGAGGCTGCTCGTGAAGTAGCGACGCACGACTTCGGCCAACCCGGCGCCGGAGTCGTTGCTCTGCTCGGCGGCGGCGAGGGCGGCGCGGGCGTTGGCGTCGGCCTCGATGCGGTACTCGTGCAGACCATCGGGCGGCAGCGCCGCCAGTTCCATTTCAACAAGATCGCGCACCGGACGGAAAATCACCGCGCCGCCCTTGCGCGTCGCCTTCGGGTCGGCCTCCGTCGGCTGCCGGTCGGTCAAGCCCGGCTTCTGATCCAGGATGTGCTGCCACAACACGCACGCGTCGCGGTACCGGCCCTCACCGGCATATTCCTTCGCGCGGTCGAGCAGCATGTCCACTTCGCTGTCGGTGTCGAGCGTCGCGCCGGTGGCGATCTGCGCCATGGCCTGCGCCTGTGCCTGCTCCTGCTGCTTCTTCTGCTGATCGGCCCGCACCTTCATCTGAAGCTCGGCCTTCTTGCGCATCAGCGCGGCGTTCTTCAGGTCGTAATCCGTCGTGCCTTTCTTCAGGCCTTCGAGCTCCTTCGCGAGCTTCTCGATCTCTTTCTCAAGCGCGGGGTCGACGGACGCGGGCTTCTCGTCTTCCTTCTTCGCGCCATCGGGCTTGGCGGGAGCGGCAGGGGCGGCGCCGACGCCGATCTTCACCGCGGCCGGCGCGGGAGCCGGCGCCGGGACGGGCACGGCCTCGACCGCTTGCACCTGAACCTGCACCTTCACCGGCGCTTCGTCCGCCGCCAGCGCGAAGGGCGCGCCAAGGCAGGCGGCCACAAGGAAACCGCGCAGGCCGCGCGGCGATGGGCGAACACAGGATTGAGCTCGGCGTTTCTGCATCGCGGAGACTCCTCATTACCAAGGGATACCAAAGGGGTGGCACTGACAAGCGTAGTCCGCGAAGCTTGTCAGTGGCGAGCATGCCTGCTCATCCGCCACTGACAAGACCTGCCGACAGGTCTTGTCAGTGCCACCCAGTCATTTCACTTACCGACTCCGACCGAACGTCCACGCCAAAAACTGCTCCGTACACAGCACAATCACCAGCACCACCAGGATCGTACGCCAGAACTCCGAGCGGGCGCCCTCGGCGCCGGCCGTGAGGGACGCGTGGCCCTTGAGCCACTTCACGTTGGCGTCGCCGACCTTCTTCTTGATGTCCGCCTCGTCGGCGCGGTCGAGCTGGCCTTCGCTGGGCTCGATGTTGGCGGCGAAGAGCACGGGCACCGTCTGGGCGTCCTGCCGGCTCGTCAGTTCGAGGTTGTAAAAGCCGACGCGCTGGGTATCGAGGAAGTTGATCACCATCCGCTTGCCCTCGTCGACCGCCTCGGCCGCCACCGGCGTCGCCTCGGCCTCGGGCGCGCCGGGCAGCTTCGGAACGATGCGGGCATCGGTCTGGTACCGGGCGGCATCAAGATCAAAAACGATCGGCGTGCCGGCGGCGAGGGTGCCTTCGCCCACGGTGTTGCGGGCGACGTATTCCGTGTAGTAGCCGACGGTCGGCAGGTAGCTGGGGCTGCCGGGCCAGTTGCTCCAGTCGGCGTCGCAGGCGGTGGTCACCAAAACAACCTTGCCGCTGCCGAACGTCTGCTCGATGAAGCAGGGCGCGCTGTCGGGATCGGTCAGCCGCAGCGGCACGGAAATCTTGCCGGCCTTAAGCGCCTTGTCGTCAACGGTCGTGTGCCACCAGCGGAACACCTTCACTTCGCTGATGAGCTCGGAGAGGTCGCCCTGATAGTTGCTGAAGACGACGTGGTTGGGGTCCTCGATGTCGAGGCCGTGCCAGACGCGTTCGGTCTCGTCGCCGCGCATGCCGTCGAGGCGGGCGGGGAGCAGGCCCTTGCCTTCGCGGTAAAGCTGGGCGTTGTAGATTTCCTCGTCCACCTGATCGCCGAGGAACATGATCAGCCCGCCGCCTGCCTTGACCCATTTTTCGAGCGCGGCCTGTCGATCTTCGCTGACGCGGTAGAGGTTGCAGACGATGATGACCTGGAAGCGCGACAGGTCGAGGCCTTCAAATTGATTCTCGGTGACCTCGTCGATGGTGAACCCGAGCAGCCCGAGCCCGCGCGGCCGCAGGGCCTGCTTGAGGAAGTAAACCTCCGAGTGTTCGCTGTCGCTCGACGGGTCGCCGTTGACGAGAAGCACCTGCACACCGTCGCGCACCCGGGCGGCAAAGTGGCGGGTGTTGTCGGGGCGCAGCGGGTCGGCGCCGACGCTGGCGGTGATGGGGATCGAGCCGGTCTCCTCGAACTTGAAGCGGAAGGGCACCGCGACCTCTTCGCCGGCGGCGATCGCGTCCACCCGGCTCTTGAGCTCCAGCGCGTCGCCGGCGGCGAAGGTGACTTCGACGTCGCTGACGGTGGTGGAACCTGTGTTGCGGATCAGCACCGAGAACTCGCTCTCGATGCCGCGGACGAGGGCCTTGTTGACGGAGCGGACGTCGGTGATGGTGAGGTTCTCGCCGGCCTCTTCGCCGATGTCGAGGACGATGAACTCGCTGGTCTTGCCGGCGAGGCGCTTGACGATGCCGGGGACGTCCTGCTCGCCGCCCCCGGAAGTGGCGGGGGTGGTGGGGACGACGGGCGTGGACGTTGAAGCAGGCGTGCCGTCGGCCGCTGAAGCGGCCGCGCCGGGGGCGGTGGGGGAGACCCAG
>Ga0163150_10009950_pt1 | contig 10395 bp, 8 predicted proteins | sample OliLakLV19P2IB_FD_148628 | JGI IMG/M metagenome (GOLD analysis project Ga0163150, IMG submission 148628) | Freshwater microbial mat bacterial communities from Lake Vanda, McMurdo Dry Valleys, Antarctica - Oligotrophic Lake LV.19.P2.IB | ecosystem: Environmental > Aquatic > Freshwater > Lake >...
GTGCTCGTGGTTCGTCACGTGCACGTCGACCAGGCCTTCCTGGTAGCGCGCCTTGCCGTGCTTCCAGGCGCCGCCGGCCACGCTCGCGAACCATTCCGGATCGTCGCCGCACACGCCGTCGTGCAGCGTGACGAGCCCGCCGCCGCGCGCGCGGAACGCGTCGAAGCGCTCGCGCTCCTCGCCGTGGATCGAGGCGCCCTCGGCGGCGTAGATCACGAGCACGTCCGTGCGCTCGAGCTGCTCCGCCGTCGGGAACGTCAGGGCGCCCTCGCACTGCGCGCCGCGATCCTGCAGGAGCTTGCGCCATTCGTCGACGAACAGCGCGTGCTCGTGCTGTCCCGGTCCGTGCGTCTTGGGTCCGCCACGCAGGAACACGCGCAGCGGCGCGGGCGTGTCGCCGAACACGAGAGGCAGACACGCGAGCAGGGTCAGCATGGTTCGTCCATCGCAGCGGGGAGTATCGCGGTGGACAAGGGCGTCAGACACCTTTTCCCGGCGACAAGGTGTCTGACACCCTTGTCCACGTGATGACGTGCTCGGGCGCCACGCGCGGAGCGACGCGCGTCCCGGGCCGGAGCTCGAGCGTGCGCGGAGCGAGCGCGTGGGCGCGGATTCCGGCCCAGTGCAGCACCGCGACCTGCGCCGGACCGGTCAGCTCCACGACCTCGACCTCGGTCGGCGCGGGGCCGCCGGCGAGCGCCAGGTTCTCGGCGCGGATGCCCAGCGTGGCCGCGTCGGGCGCACCCGCCGGTGCCGGCGCGACGCGCGTCCCGTCGGCGGCGGTCCAGTGACCGTCGAGCTTGCGCACCGGGATCACGTTGACGGGCGGCCAGCCGAGGAGGCGCGCGACGGCGGGCGAGGCCGGTCGCGCGTAGACGTCCCCCGGCGCTCCGCTCTGCAATACGCGGCCCTTGTCGAGCGCGACGACGCGGTCGGCCATCGCCAGCGCCTCGAGCGCGTCGTGCGTGGCCCACAGCACGGGCGCGTTCAGGCCGCGCGCGAGCGCGCGCAGCTCGAAGCGCAGCTCTTCGCGCAGCTTGGCGTCCAGGTTCGTCAGCGGCTCGTCCATCAGGAAGAGCACGGGCTCGCGCACGATCGCGCGGCCGATCGCGACGCGCTGCATCTCGCCGCCCGACAGTCGGCGCGCGGGGCGATCGAGCAGAGCCTCGATGTGCAGGAGGCGCGCGGCCCACGTGACGCGCTCGGCGATCCGTTCCGCGCTCGCCCCGGATCGCGGCGAGCGCAGCGGGAACTCCAGGTTCGCGCGCACGGTCTTCGACGGGTAGAGCGAGAAGTTCTGGAACACGAACGCGACGTCGCGCTCGGCCGGCGAGAGCTCCAACGCATCGCGGCCGGCCAGCCGGATCGAGCCCTGCTCGGGCTGCTCGAGGCCGGCGATGCAGCGCAGGAGCGTCGTCTTGCCCGCGCCGGTCGGACCGAGCAGCGCGACGAGCTCGCCCGGGTTCACGTCGAGATCGACGGATTCCAGCGCGACGCTGCCAGCGAAGCGCTTCGAAAGGTTGCGCACTTCGAGCAGCGCAGCGCTCACGCGACGCTCCGGCCCGATGTCGCGTCGAACAGGCGGATACCGAGCGGGTCGAATGCGAGGCGTGCCTCCTCGCCGGCCCACGCGCCGACCTTGGCCGTCGTCACCGCCACCGCGCGCCCCCATGGGCCCTCGACGTGCACGTGTCGCCACGGCCCCGCGTCGGCTTCGAGCACGATGCGCCCGCGCAGAGGGCCGGATGGATCGAGGCGCACGTGTTCGGGGCGCGCGCCGAGCACGACCGGCCCGCCGCGCAGGAGCGCACGCATGTCGTGCGGCAGCGCGAGCATCTTCGGCGGCAGCGGGATCGCCGCTCCCCCGCCGGCCGGCTGGAACTCGCTCTCGCTGACGCGACCCTCGATCAGGTTCATGCCCGGGCTGCCCACGAATCGCGCGACGAACAGCGACGCGGGACGGTCGTAGACGTCCTTGGGCGACGCGGCTTGCACGATTTCGCCGGCCGACATGACGACGATGCGGTCGGCGAGGCGCATCGCCTCCTCCTGGTCGTGCGTGACGTAGATCGTCGTCACGCGGTCGGCCAGCTGCTGCACGCGAATCAGCTCGCACATGTCGGCGCGCCGCGCGGCGTCGAGTGAGCCGAGCGGCTCGTCCATCAACCACAAGCGCGGCTTGCGCACCATCGCGCGCGCGAGGCCGACGCGCTGCTGGTCGCCGCCGCTCAGAGCGCGCGGCCGGCGCGCGAGCAGCGGGAGCAGATCGAGACGCTCGGCCACACGCAGCACGGCCGCGTCGCGCTCGCGGCGCGCGACGCCGGCGCATTCGAGCGGGAATGCGATGTTCTCGGCCACCGTCATGTGCGGGTAGAGCGCGTAGAACTGGAACACGAAGCCCACGTCGCGCTGCGACGGCGGCCGATCCGTGACGTCCTCGTCGCCCAGACGCACGCGCCCCGAGCTGGGCAGCTCGAGCCCGGCGACCATGCGCAGCGTCGTCGTCTTGCCGCAGCCCGACGGGCCGAGCAGCACGACCAGCTCGCCCTCGGCGACGTCGAGGTCGATGCCGCGCACGGCGTGCGTGCCGTCGGGCCAGCGCTTCTCGAGCCGCTGCAGGCCGAGGAACGTCATCGCTCGCGCTCCGCCATGTGGCCCAGCACGATCTGCGCGAGGGTGCTGCCCAGCGTCACGAAGAAGCCGGCGCGCATGCCGCCCGGCCACCAGGGTTGCAGCATGAGCGCAACGCCCAGCGCCATGCCGACGAGCGTCAGGCGCTCGAGGCGCGCGATGATGCCGGCGCCCGGCGCACGAGCGCGCTCGCCCGCCGCGCTCACTGCTTCACCGTCCCGAACGTGACGCCGCGCAGCAGATGCGATCGCACGAGGATCGTGAACACCACGATGGGCGTCACGAAGATCAGCGCTCCCGCAGCGATCTGCGGCCAGGGCATGCCCTCGATGTTGCCCTGCAGTCCCGCGAAATACGCCGGAACGGTCACGGCGCCGGAACTGTTGAGGGTCATGGCGAAGCCGTACTCGTTCCAGGCCGAGATCAAGCAGAAGACGGCGGTAACCGCGATGCCGGTGCGCGCCTCGGGCAACACGACGCGCACGAACGCGCCGAAGCGCGAGTAGCCGTCGACGACCGCCGCCTCCTCGTACGCCCGCGGAATCTCGTCCAGGAAGCCCTTCATCAGCCACACCGCGAGCGACAGGTTGAAGACGGTGTAGAGCAGCGCCAGTCCCAAGTGGCTGCCCTGCAGGTCGAGCGCGCGGTACATGATCAGCACCGGCACGACGACCGCGAGGGGCGGCATGAAGCGCGTCGACAGGATGAAGAACAGCCAGTCCTTCTCGCCGGGCACGCGGAACCGGCTGAATCCGTAGGCGCACAGCGTGCCCAGCACGACCGACGCGATCGTCGACAGGACGCCGATGATCACGCTGTTCCACAGGTGGTGCCAGAAGCTGTGCTGCGCGCCGGCGTGCACCGTCTGCAAGTCGCGGTACGAGTCGAGCGTGGATTCGAACGTGGGCGATTCCGCGTCGGCCGGCGCCTCGGCCGCCGGGATCCAGCGCAGGTGCTGGCTGATCGTGTCGGAGCGGTGCTTGATGGAGCTGAGCCCCATCCACACCAGCGGCAATGCCGCGAAGAGCAGCCCGACCACGATCACGAACCAGCGCACGGCGCGCATCAGGCCTCCCTCGCGCGGCGCAGGTGGTCCAGGTAGCGCGTGAACACGGTCGCGAGCGCGATCACGACGACCAGCACGACGCACGCGAACGCGCTGCCCAGGCCGATCTTCCCGTCGCGGAAGACCACCTGGTACATGAGCGTCGACAAGGTCTGCGTGGCCGCGTCGTTCGGCCCGGCCGTCGCCATCACGATGTCGAACTGCTTGAGCGCGTCCGTCGCGCGCAACAGGACCGCCAGGCCCAGGAGCGGCGCCGTCATGGGCAGCGTGATGCGCGCGAACACGCGCCAGCGCGAGGCGCGGTCGATCTCGGCGGCCTCGTACAGGTGCGGCGGGATCGCCGAGAGCCCGGCCAGCGCGATCAGCGCCATGAACGGCGTCCACATCCACACGTCGATGACGACGATCGACCAGAACTTCAGGTCGCGGTCGGTCAGCCACTGCGGCTGCGGCAGGTCCACGGCGCCCAGGATCTGGTTCAAGACGCCGTAGTTGCCGTTCAGGATCAGCGCCCAGTACAGCCCCATCACGGCCGGCGACAGCATCATCGGCACGAGCACGACCGCCAGGACCGTGCGCTTGAGCCGGAAGTCGCGCACGAGGGCCAGCGCCAGCGCGAACCCCAGGAGGAGCTCCGCGCCGACGGCGCACAGCACGAACAGCGCCGTGCGCCGCAACGCTCCCGCGAACAACGGATCCCCGAACACGCGCGTGTAGTTCGCCGTGCCGACCCAGCGCGACTCGTCGCCGACCAGCTCGCGGTTCGTGAACGACAGCGCCACGTTGTAGAGCAGCGGAAAGACGTTGAATGCGATCAGCAGGAGCAGCGTCGGCCCGACGAGCGCCCACGCGATGGCGGATCCGCCGCGCTGGCGCGTCGCCGTCGCTGTCGTGCTCATGAGCGCCGGTGGCTTAGGCGCGGAGCGCGGTCACAGCAGGCCTGCTTCCTTGAGGATGCGCTCCTTCTCCTCCGCCAACTGCCGCAGCGCCTCCTCGGTCGGCATCTCGCCGTCGACTGCCATGCCCACGTAGCGCTGCGTGACCGTCAGCAGCTCGTTGAAGACGGGCACGTTCCAGAAGTCCTGCATGGAGTCGACCGACTCGGCGAAGGGCCCGTTGTAGGGCGCTTTCGCGCGGAATTCCGGGCTCTTCAGGATGTCGGAGTTGGCCGTGAAACCGGCCGGTTTCGTGATCCACTGCTCCTGCACCTTCCGCTGCAGGAACCAGGCGATGAACTTCTTCGAGAGCTCCTGCTGCGCCGGGGGGATGTGCGTCGAGATCGACAGTCCCTGTCCGCCCAGCGACGCGACGCGCTTGCCTTCGTGCGCCGGCACGACCGCGAACCCGACCTTGTCGCCGAACTGCGCGTGGATGCCGGGGAAGAACGCGAAGTAGTTCAGGATCATGGCCGTCGAGCCGTTCGTGAAGCTCTCGAGCACCTGGCCGTAGTCCATGCGCTCCGCGCCGTTGGGCCCCAGCTTCACGAGCTGCTTGTAGAACTCGATCGCAGCTACGCTGCCCGGCGTGTCGAGTTCGCCTTTGACCTTGTTGCTCGTCTCCGCGTGCCAGCGGCCACCGAACGCCCACAGGAGGTTCTGCACGCCCATCGTCAGCCCGTCGTACGAGCGGTCGCTGGGCAGCGAGCAGCCGTAGCGTTTCGCGTCCGGCCGCTGGAAGAAGGTGGCGACGTCCTTGAACTCCTCCCAGGTCTGCGGGACGGCCAGCGGACGGCCGAAACGCTGCTGGAAAGCGGCCTTTTCGGCCGGATCGTCGAACCAGTCCTTGCGGTAGGCCAGCCCGACCGCGTCGGTTTCGCACGGCGCCGCGAACCACTTGCCGCTGCCCTCGGGGTACTCGCACAGGTACTTCGCCGCGCGCGGATGGATCGTCTTCAGGTCGACGACGGTCGGCAGCCACTCGGTCAGGTCGAGGTAGAGCTTCTTCGTCGCGCCACGCCCGATCCACTGGCTGTCGCCGATCACGATGTCGAAGCGCGTGCGCGGCGCGCCGAACTCCAGGAAGACCTTCTCCTGGTACGAGCCCAGCGGGATCTGCTCGACCTTGACCTCGATGCCGGTCTCCTTCTGGAATTCGCGGCCGAGCTCCTGCAGCCCGTCAGCCGGCGCCCACTGGAACCACCACAGCGTGATCGATTGCGGCGTCGTCGCGCCGCCCGGCGCCGACGACGGCGCGGGATCCTTGCTGCACGCGCCGAGCAGCACCGCGGCGGTCGCCACGACCAGGGACAGGATCCGTGAGAGGGGGCTTCGCATCGTCCGTCAGCTCCGTGAAGGCGTTCTCGTTCGCATGTGCGCCAAGAGTTCGTCCGCCGCCCGGTCGGCGAAGGCGGCGTCGTTGACGTGCTGGTCGAGCTCGATCAAGGGAACGCTGCCGTGCGTCTCGCGCAGCCCGCGCAAGAGCTCGGCGCGCGCCGCGGGATCGTCGAACGGCTGTCCCTCGCGATCGATCGCCGAGACGCCGCGCGCCGGGAACAGGATCGTCGCCGGCCCGCGCGCCGTCGCGAGCTTGCGCCCGATCTCGCGGCCCAGCTCCAGGCATTCCTCACTCGTCGTGCGCATCAAGGTCACGTTGGCGTTGTGACGGTACAGCTTCCGGCCGCGAAAGCGCTCGGGGACGCTCTCGAACGCGTGGAAGTTGACCATGTCGAGCGCGCCGACGGACACGACTTGCGGGATCCCGCGCGCGCCGGCAGCCGTCAAGCGCTCGGGGCCCGCGGTCAGGACACCCCCCACCAGCTCGTCGGCCAACTCGGTCGTCGTCAGGTCGAGCACGCCGGCCAGCATGCCGCTCGCGGCCAGCGCTTCGAGGGTCCGCCCCCCGCTGCCGGTAGAGTGGAAGACGAGCACCTCGTAGCCCGCATCCTCGAGACGCGCGCGCGCGCGCTCGACGCACGGCGTCGTGACGCCGAACATGCTCGCCGCAATCAACGGGCGGTCGCCCGCGTCGACCGGCAGCGCCCCGCCGCGCGCCATGCCGGCCATCGCCTGCGCCGCTCGCGTCAGCACCGCGCGGCTGATGCGGTTCAGGCCGGCGATGTCGACGACCGCGTTCATCATCAGGATGTCGCTGGAGCCGACGTAGTGCGCGACTTCGCCCGACGCCAGCGTGCTGACCATCACCTTCGGAACGCCGATCGGCAGCGCGCGCATCGCCGCCGTGCCGATCGTGGTGCCCGCTCCCCCGCCTAGACCGAGCACGCCCGACAGGCGGCCTTCGTCGTGCCAGCGCCGCACGATCGCCTCGGCACCGCGCGCAGCCGCCGTGACCGCTTCGCCGCGGTCGTTGCGCTGGCGCAGGTCCGCGAGCGTCGTACCGGCGGCCGAGAACACGGCCTCACGCCCGACGTCGGCTGCGACCTGCGGCTCGGCGATGCAGCCTGTGTCGACGAGCGCGACGTCGACGCCCAGCGCGCGCAAGGCGCTACGGACGAAGTGCGCTTCCCGACCCTTCGTGTCGAGCGTGGCGAGGACGAGGACGGTCACGGGGGCCCGCGAAGATACGGGCGCCGCAGGGGACGCACCACGACGATCTGGCGTGCGCCGCTGGGGCGTCGAGCGTCCTTCAGATTCGACGTGCCTGCTGGCACTCAGGCCCTGGAATTAGGCTCGATGTCGAGAAGAGCCTGAGCATGCGCACTCGACCGTCTCCAGAAAACTCGCCTTCGAGGACCTGCTTCCGCCGCACTCGAGGGTCTCGGTGCTCAGGCGGCGGACTCGAGGTTCTCGCGCAGGATTCGAGGATGGCGGGCGGCAATGCGCAGCAGAGCGATCGCAGGCCCATCGGGACGTCGGCGATCCTGCTCCCAGTTGCGCAGCGTGTGGACGCTGATGCCCATCGCTCGAGCGAACCGAGCCTGCGTGAGCCCGACGAACCCACGCAGAGCCGCGATGTCCTTGCCCGATTCGAAACGACCCAGGATCAGGCGCTTGCGAAGCCGCGCCGGGATAGCACGTGCCAGTTGCTTGGCGGTGAGTTCAGGGATTTCACTCATGATCGATCGTCCAAGAAGGAGTGGTAGAGAACCTGTTCACGCCGAGTGGCCCAGCGCGCACTGATGATTCGAATCGTGTCGTCGTCCCGCTCGGCATAGACGACCAGGATGATGCCACGAAGTATTGCGCCGACCGCTATGAACCGATCTTCGAGTTCCGAGTGAGCTTCGTCGAAGATCTCCAGGTAGTCGTTGCCCGGGGCGAAGAGCTACCGGGCCTCTTGAAACGAAAGCGCGTGCTTCCTCCGGTTCGCGAGATCCTTCGAGTGGTCCCATGCGATCCTCACGGGAGAGAGTGTAAGCCATTGGCGGAGCTCGACAACCTCGTTCCTCGGCCGAAGGCGAATCCGGGGTCCGGGCCGCGGACAGGGATCAAGAGGGCCGAGTGGGTGACGATTTCAACGGATACGGATTCGTCGCGTTCCGCTGACACACGGGGCCCCCGCTCAGAGGTCGACCCGCACGTGCGCCTCGGCAGTGATCGTGACGCGGACCGGCTCGCGCAGCGGCGCGTACACCCGTGCATCGTCCGACGCGTTCGAGTCGACCTCGAGGCCGATCGTGTAGTTGCCGGGCAGCACGCTCTCGAATACGTGGTCCATGACGCGGTCGACCCAGGGCGTCCATTTCGTCTGCATGGCACCGTCCGAACCGACTGACCGCAGCGCGAGCTGGTAGGACTTTGACGGGTCGGGTTCACCGGCGAAGCTCCACGCGACCTCGAGGCGGCCGTGCTCGGGCAGAACGATGCGCAGCGTGTCGCCGGGAGCGTCCTGCCGACGCTCGTACCTCTTCCCACCGACGTCCACGGTGATCTCCGCTCGCTCGATGGGCAGGTCGCAGACGGTGAACACGCCCGGTGTGCCGCCCTCGACGCCACGCGCGCTGCCGAAGACGGCGGTCCAGGCCCTCAACTCCGCCGCGCGGATCGCGCGACCCTTGTCGTCCACGAGCTCGACACGCAGATCGTGCCCGCGCCGCAGCGTCGCATCGAGAATCCGACCCGAAGTGAGGTTCCACCTGCGCACGCGGAACGGCACGTAGCCACGCTTCGTCACTTCGACGTCGACCAGCACCTGATCGGTCAGGTCGAGACGGAACGACCCGTCGAGCTCCGTGTGAGCCAGGATGGTGTCCGCGTCGAAGATCGTCGCGATGCCGGCTCCCAGGATCGGACGCCCCTGCTCGTCGATCGCGCGACCTCGCAAGACGTACAACGATCGCGCCGAGATCGGATCCAGCACGAGATCGACCCGTCGGCGCTCGTCGGGTCCGAGCGAGTCGATCGCCAACTCGGCCAAGGTCGCTGGGCCGGCGCCACGAAACGTCGAACCAACGAGGCGGATGCGGAACGGGACACCGGTCTGGATCCCGTCGACCTCCAGCAGGCCGTCTGTGTCGAACCCGAATCGAACGCGGCCCTCCTTGGTGCCTTGGTCCCCGTCGGCGCTGAGGCAACGACCGACCATGCTCTCGCTCCGGATCCAGTCGTAGATGCGCGACTTGCCGCCGAACAGCAGCTGCCGGCTGACGAGCTCGACCACGAGGTCGCCCCTGCCCGCCGCCTCGCGCGGCAGCACGATCGTCAGGCGGTTCGTCGGCACGAGGACGACCTCGAGCGGCGAAGCCGTCGCCGCGGACAGCGGGACCGTCGCGATCGCGTGGCCGGGCGCCGCGACGCGCATTTCGGACGCCTCGGGAGGGACGGCGGCGAAGGTCGCCACGCCTTGCTCATCGGCGGTCACGGTCTCCAGGTCGCGGATGTCGGCTCGCGATCCTGGCAGAGGAGCCCCGCCCGGATCTACGGCCCGCACGACGATCGGGCGCCCGACGACGAATGTGCACTCGATCTCGCCGGCATCGAACGGCTCGCACGGCCCTTTCCACGAAACCGTGCTTTCGGAGCGCGCGCGCCGCCCGCCGGCTCCATGGACAAGGTCGATCGCGAGCTGCGTCGCATCGGTTCGGTGCTCGAGCGCGATCGTGAAGCGCCCGTCCTCCCCGCTGCGCGCACCCATGTACGTGGTGTTCCCGTCGGCAAAGGTGACGATGCCGTTGAAGCCGAAGCTGGCGAGGGGCTCGCGCGTGGCCGCATCGACGAGGCGCCCGATGATCCGCGGCCGGTATGCGACGCCGAGTTCGAGCCCCGTAGCGGCTCGAGTGCACACTCGCGAGCTCGAGCGGGTCGGCTGCGAATCGTCGACGAACACGAGCTCCGCGGGCAGGACCAGCAAGCCGCTCCATCCCGGTTCTAGCCCACGGAATCGGAAGCTCCCGTCCGCACTCGGCGTCGTGCGAGCGACGAGCAGCTTGCGGACACCGTACTCGACCAGTTCGAGCGCCTCGAAGACCGCCAGGCCCGCCTCGGCCAACCCCACCGGCGCGGTGTCCGGGGTCAGACGCAGATCGATGCGCGGGAACGGCGCGTCCCCCTTCAGCACGAGGCGACCCGAGAGCTCGCCTCCCTGAGGAAGCACGATCGTGCGACGACCGGCGTCGAGCTCGACCGTCTCGTGGTGCGGGAGTGCGGCCTCGTCGCGCACGTAGAGGTGACCCGATCCCTTGCTGGCCGCGAACGAGCAGCGACCCTCGGCATCGGTTCGAGCGCTCGCGACGGCCCCGTTGGCGTCGACCAGGGCGACGAGGGCACGAGCCGCGGCCTGACCGCCTTCGCGCACAACTTCCA
>Ga0163150_10009952_pt1 | contig 10392 bp, 6 predicted proteins | sample OliLakLV19P2IB_FD_148628 | JGI IMG/M metagenome (GOLD analysis project Ga0163150, IMG submission 148628) | Freshwater microbial mat bacterial communities from Lake Vanda, McMurdo Dry Valleys, Antarctica - Oligotrophic Lake LV.19.P2.IB | ecosystem: Environmental > Aquatic > Freshwater > Lake >...
GGCTTTGTTGGGACCGCTTGCGCTCATTGCTTTCCTCAAGAATTCGGTGGATCAATTTAAGGTTCAGGAAAATGCGATTTCCAAACTCGATTCGGCGCTTGCGGTTTCAATTCAATCGAATTCCAAGCTGGCTCTTTCTTCGTCCGAGCTTGCTTCTAAGACCGCAGAAGCATCAAAAGAGATGCAGGCTTTCGCGTCAGAGTTGCAGAGCGTTACGACTCACGGTGACGAGGTTATCATCGGCGTGCAGGCGATTCTTGCCTCTCTCGGAAAGCTTGAGGGCGAAGGATTGAAGCGGGCGACGAGGGCAGTTCTTGATCTATCAGACGGAATGGGAATTGACCTTGAAGGCGCAGGACAATTAGTTGCGAAAACATTGGCATCTTCGACTAACGCCATGTCGCGTTATGGAATTGAGGTTGAAGGTGCGGTCGGAAGCACGGAACGCCTTGATTCGGTCATCGAAGGCATTGCTTCAAAATTCGGAGGGCTTGCGAAGAATCAAGCCAAGACTTTAGCCGGAAGAATCACGCAGCTCGGGAACGCATTCAGCGACATTCAGGAAGAGGTCGGCGGTTTCGTCCTGAAGCTCTTTGATCTCGGCGGGACTTCGGACGGAGTTATCGACAAGCTGGAAAGTATGCGGGACGCAATTCTGAACGCGACGCAGACATCCGAATTTCGGCAACTCGTCACAATCGTCAAGGAAGCCGCAAGCGCGATTTTCGATATGTTCAACGAAATCGTGGATACGACGCTTGCTATGCTGGGTATGAGCAAGCAAGCAAACGAAACAAATAGAATTCTTATATTGATGAAAAAGGCGGCGCAGACATTCGTGTTCAGTTTGCGGCTTATGACGTTAGGAATAACAATTCTAAAAATATCAATGCTGACATTGAAGGCTGCGATGCAATCGGCATGGGCAATCATCGTCGGAATTGTTGCGAAGGCATCGCTTGACATTCTTCGACCGTTGCAAGCTGTCGGCGATGGCGCAGCGGCATGGGCCGAGCTATTCGGCGCAAAACTTCCGGGTTCAGTTCAAGCATTCAGAAACAGCATAATGGGCGCTCAAGCCACCATTAATAATTTCGCGCGCGGAACTGTTGCGCTTGCTACCTCAAATACAAATGATTTAGAAGCGGCTCTGAATGACGCTGCAAGGCCGTTTGCAAAATTGGTTGATTCTACGCTCGAGCTTATCGGGGTGAATCAAACGGCAGAAACTATCGTCCGTGATTTTGCTGATGAAATTGATAAAACAGGACGCACAGCAAGAACGGCATCCGAATCCCAAGAAGAACTCGGATCGGCAACCGAGAAGGCAGGCAAGGCAGCCAAAGAAGCCAAAGACAAATTTGAAATCCTGAACAAGATCATTCAGGCAGGCCAGAAAGCCGCCGACGCTTTCCGATCTGGAATCGAGTCAGTTCGAGGAAAACTGAACGATCTTTCGGGTTCACTCCGGGATCAGATCGACGCTCTTGGTCTCAGAAACGCGACCCTCCGAGCGTCTGAGGGAGTCGATAAGATCAATGCCGACGCAGCCGAGAAGGCTCTTGATATCTCGAATCGTCGCCGGGACTCGATCGCCGAAGTGACAGACGAGCTTGCAAAGCTCGCCGAAAAAGAGAAGGAGCTTCAGGCGGCTGTAGCGCAGGGTGGCGTAACTGTCGCCTTGCCAGTTGCGCGTGGCGCTGTGGGGCCAACCGGCCCACAGGAACCGATTGAAGCGGCTTCTCCCGAGCTTGCAGACCAAGCCGTCAAACTCGCAGAGCAGCACGCCGAGACCGTCGCGGCCTTGACGATATTGCAGGCCGAGCGTGCGCGATTGGCTACGGAAGGCGCTGCGAATGTCCTCCAAATCGAGGCGCGATCGTCGGCTGAGATAATCAACCTCAATATCGAAACTGAACAGGCTATCGGAGTCGTAAATAAAGCGGCTGAGGATGACAGGCGAGCGGCGGCAGATGTAGCGGCCGCGGAGGCGCTTCGGCTTTCTCAACAGAGCGTTTCTGATCAGATAAAAACGATCCAAGACACGGAGAAGGTCGCGCTCCAGCAGCTTGATATTACCAAGAGACAGAGGATTCTCGATGGCGAGGATAAGCTCAACGTCGAGAAGTCGATAGGGATTCAGCGGCTCGATATCGTTCGGGATACGGAATCGCAGATTCAAGCGCTGAACGCCGCGACCGGCAAAATGCTTGCCGATGTTGGAGCCTTGGAAGTCGAGGCAACTTTTCAGGTCGAGCAGCAGAAACTTGCAATCCGAGAAGCGGCGCGGGATCGCATGGTGAAGGAAAACGACGATCGGCTTGTTGCTCTGAAATCCGTAATTGATACGGAGCTTCTCATCGTCAAAGACGGCCAGATTCAGTTCGGCGATATTCTCGCCGGCACTCAGCAAAAGATTCTTGCGTCGATAGTCAAGACTGTTAACGATTCCTTCGCGGCTTGGCTTGCCGGGCAGACTCAAATGGTGGCGGCATCTCAGGATGCGAACAGCAAAATTCAAGGAAAGTTCGGCGATACCGGGAATATCCTCACTAAGATTTTTGGCGGTCTGTTTGGCGGTGGTAAAGCTGGCGGCGGTGGCGGTGGGTTCCTCTCAGGGTTGCTTGGAGTTCTCGCGCCGGGGCTTCTCGGTTTTGGCGTGTCTTTGCTGACTCCTGTTATAAGCAAATTTACAGGGAAGCTTTTAGGCCCTATCAATAAATTTTTAGGCGGCGGCGATGACGCTCCCAAATCCACCGGCACATCATTCGAGGGCATTTCAGCAGGCGGCTCAGGAATCTTCTCGGAGAATGCCAGGGCGGCTACATCGACGGCTCAGTCGGTCGCAAGGGACACCGGCGCGACGAACCTCATCCAGCAGATCAGCTTCCCAGTCACGATCAAGGTCGAGACGCAAGAGTCTGACAGGATCGCGGAATCAATTTCAAAAGTTATGAAGGACGAGGTTGCGCCCATGCTCAAGGATCAGATCGCGACGAAGGAAAGAGAAGCAATATTGAGATCACTCGGAACACCAAGGCGGTTATCGTTCGCGTGAAAATGAAATTGAATTCAAAATCGAAGGAGAAATAAGATGGCAATTACAACGACTCAAGACGGATTCGAGAAGGAAGCGGACGAGATTATCCAAAGCTCAATGCCGTTCGGATTCTCTCCTTCTTCTTTGGCAAACGCGGCGGACGAAGGGATTTCGACTTACGCAATCGCGGCGGCAGGAACGATGGAGGACATTCTAGGTCTCGAAGACGAAAAAATGAAGTTCGTCGAAATTCATTCTCGATCGACGAACATAGGAAAGCTTTACATCACGGATCCGCAGGGCGTCGCAGTTGTCTCCGATGCCAAGAGCGGGCGCGAAATCGAACCTGGCAAATCGGCGGCTTATCCGCTTCGAGGCGGGTCGGCTACAGGCAGACCGCGAATCTGGAGCGACACAATCGGGACGCTATTTACCGTGACGAGGGGCTACTAAGTGTCTGCCGAGGTCGGGGCGTTCGGGCTTGAGGATGCGGTTGCTTATCCGCATCAGTTCCGCTCGTCGTTCGGATCATTCGGCATCGAGGACAACGGCGTATATCCGATCGTGATACCGCCATCGTTAGCAGACAGACCATCAGGATTTAATTACGGGCCTGTATTCGGGGCCGGATCAATCGCATCAAACTATGGAGGATCGTAAAATGGAAGCAGAATCAGCAATGAACTTGATCAACGAGGCGGCGGACGCGGTGCATACGGCTGTATCGTCGGAAACATCTGGGACTACGGTAAGGCCGCTCGTCATGGAGCACTACGCGGATTCGGTGGATGCGGCGCAGAAAGTGGTTGAAACGATCACCTATCGCGACGAAATCACATCGTCCTCATGCGCGGCGGTTTCTGGTCGCTCGCTAGTCCTGGCGGTGAGATAAAATGGCAAAGCATTTTTTCGTTTCTTCGCGCGGCGGTCACAACGATCTTTATCCCGGCCTGATTCGCGGTTCTGCGGCGGCGTCGGTTCCGGTTACGGCTGGATTCGATCCTAAGGTTGAGGCGTTTGACGAGCTTCATCTTCGGAATCTGATTGCTGACGAGGCGCCGGTTGGGGCTAACTATTCCGTCACAGCGCCTAGCAACACGTTCACGCATACGGGGGCATTCAACGAATTGAGTCCGGGTGTGCCGTACACTGACGACGAGAACGTAACGACAGGATTGCGCGGCCAGTGGATCAGGATGCTTCTCGCTTCCGGGGTCGCAATCGTAGGTCGCATTCAGACGCGGCCAGACGCGAACACGGTTACGGTTCTGACAATCCCTTCGACTTCATCCGATGCAGGATACGCAACCGGCGCACTTCCTACAGGATCGACAAACGCAATCTCCGCCTACTTCGTCGGCGGCGGCAAGGCTTCGAGGTCTACTATGAGCACGCCAATTGTTGCGGCATCGGTTAGGTGGGCCACCGATGATTCTATATTTCTGTCGGGATACGAGAGCGGCGCATCGGTTGTCAATTTGCAATTACCAAGTGTAAGCGTATTTGGATATCGAGGCACTTACCAAAAAGCTACGACTGCGAATAGGGTGTTTGAGCCAACAAGTAATACAAAAGTTTTTTATGATATTGATTTTGAAAGCTCAGGTGTTCAGGCTGTTGGCCTTTCGACATCGCTAACGCTGAACAGATGCCGCGATTTCGGATTATCCGGTATTTGTGCATCATCGTCTTTTCCATCGACGCTAGATGACTGCTTCTCGAAAACTGTTGTATCGGCGAGCGGATCGGCAGGTAACTACAGAAGCAGATGCACATCACTAGACGCTGGCGCTTCTGTCACAACGACGACTTCGGGGATAATCATTAACTCAATATACCGAACGACATTGGCGAGAACTGTGGTATTCTTAAATCACGCATTCGGCTCCGCCGACTTCAACACGTTCGAGATCGTAAATTCGCCGAACCAGCCGGTGGTTATCGTCACCGGAACATTCGCAGGAACGTATCTACAGAAAGCGAATGACATTACGGCCGGCGCGGCAGAAGCACTTTCGCTGAAGGCATACATTCGTGACGTTTCGCCCGACAGCAGATTCTACATCGTCGGGCAGGGCATTCTTGATGCGAGCGGATTCACGGCTGGCACGGGCGTAATCTGGACAGCCGCGCAACTCTTGACGGGCCTTCTCTCGCCATCATCGCTAGAAGTCGGCTCATCCTCGACAGGCGGCACTCGCGGCGCGTTCGCTCCGGGGCTGACGTTCTCGGATTTTAACGCGACGGTAGGAAACGCGAAAGCGTGGAACCTTGTCGCGAACATGGTCATCACGACCGGCAAGCTCCAGATGAGCGGAACGTCTCCGTTCGTGGCGGAAGCGAAGCACCCGCGACAGGATCACGCAGGTTCGACTATCACGACCGATGGTCACTTGATCGAGAAGCAAGCATCAGGCGCTCTGCAATGGGCTTGGGCGATTGCAAAGGAACTCAACCCGATCGGCACAAGAGATCTCAGACTCAAGAAGATTCTCGCCGGGATGAGCGGTCTACTCGCGACATCAATCGGCGTTTCGATATTCGACTCCGATCCGGCGAACGGAAACATTACAATCGAAATAACGTATTGGGACAGCGTTCCGGCAAGCGGTCGGAATTGGGCGAACGGTGACGCGGGGACTCTGGTTTCTCACCGTCAGCTTCTCGCCGATCCGTTTACGGAAGAGGTTGCTTCACACATCCAGCTTCGATTGTTAGGTAAAGTCGAGGGGTAATATATGTCTCACAAAGACGTATTAAAAGCAACTCCCGGGATCGCCGCCGCTTGGCTTTTCGACGAAGCCAACGGCGCGGTCTCTATCAGTGGAAACGGCGACGGAACTTTCGGGTTGGGAACAACTTGGGATATGTCCGTTCAGCCTTCGTTTGTTTCCGCGCCGGGTTTGGCGACAGGATCGAATGCCGGCCGTGTTGGTAATCCTTCGCCGAGGTTTTTTGATACAGCCATCGATAATCCAGGGTTCTTTTTAACTAACGGATTGCTTGGCCTCAGTTGGTCAATCGAAATGATGTTTAAGTTCGATGCTGCTGGTCAAAATAATAACCTTTGGGCAACGAACTCAAACACGGGATCAGTCGCAACTTCTTACACATTATCTTCTTTTATTGTTGCTGGAAGCCCTTCTGTTCTTCATGTATTTTTTCAGGATGGCAACGGCAATCGTATAGGCGCTGTATTGACCGCCAATGTTATCAATGACGCCAACACGCATCATTATACATGGAGATTTTTAGGGCTAGGCGGCGGCATAACGCAGGTATCCGTATGGGAAGACGGAATTAAAATAATGGACTTACCAACCACAGGGGTTTATTTCCCGTTTGCCAATCCGGTAACATTAGATTTAGGTCAAAATGTAGTCGGCATAATAGACGATAGCGCGCTGTTTAGTTTGGGATTGCCGGACGCCACCATCGTGGATCATGCGGCTAGCGCGCTTTTATCTACGTCATCAATCGGCTCCTTCGGCCTAGAGGACTCCATCCCCTACCCGCATTCTTTCCGATCGTCTTTCGGTTCGACTGGAATCGAGGACGCGGGATTTTACAACCACAAATTCCGAGCGTCTCTTGCGTCAATCGGAATCGAGGTAGGTCTTTCTTCTTTCGTCGATTTCGTAACGCCGATTGCAGGCACGTTGATTGCGAAGGGCACAATAGTTCCCGTGACGGTTACGGTCAACGATCCTGACACGTCGCCAGCAATTATCACGACCGAGATTTATTGGTCGCCGACAGGACTCCTTGCGGACATCGTTCTAATCGGATCGACTCCCGCAGGCGGGCCGCATACTCTTTCGTGGGATACAACGACATTCGCGAGCGGACAACCCGGCGCACTTTTCGCAAGGGCGATCGACGATATCGGGCCTGGCGGTTATTCCTCAATCGCCATCGCTCTCGATGCCGTCCCAGACGCGCCGGTGATAACATCGCCGACAACAGGCCAGATATTCGGGCCGCTTGATATTATCCCGATCACATGGACGGCTTCAACCGATCCCGACAATCTGCCAGCAACTCTGAAATACAGTGTGCAGTTTTCGATTGATTCAGGAACGAATTTTAACGATGTTCCCGGACTAACTTTTGATGGTGGCGCCGGAGTCGGTCTGACTGCGTTCGGAGCAATCACGATATCGACGCTCGCTCTCCCGATCAATAATGTCATCGTAAGGGTCGCGGCGTGGGACGGATTCTTCATGTCCGCCTACGCATCGGTTTCTTTCAGGATTCCAGTTGTCTTGGATCAATCGTCAATCTCTTTTGTCGATCCTGTAACCGATGTAATTATCGAACTGCTTGCGTGGGAATGGACTGATCCGATTTATGAAGGGTGGTCTTCGCAGCCGAGAGCGAGATTCTTCGACGGCAACCTGACGCGCATCACGCAGATTAGAAAGGCCGATCCGAAGCGGCAGCATCTAACAGGCTCGGGGACATTCATGCCCGATACCGTAGCGAAAAGAATCATCGCGATTATGAGCGGCACGGACATAACGCAACAGTGGCATCGGCTTAAGATTGTTTGGGTCGATCTCTGGGGCAACCAGTGGACTATCAGGATCGTTAAAATGCTTCCGACATGGCAGCCGGGATTGATGGAATACCACTGGGAGTTCGATTTCGTGGTCATCGCGCCGCCAGCAGTATTCAAAACGGGTTGCGACGAATGAAAGTAATCTCGCCAACTCTCGCGGCGATCGTAAAGAACCCGTCGCAGTCCGATCCTGAGATCAAGGTTGAGATTTACGACCTGAACGGCGTTACATTACTCGGCGAACTCAACACGAAATCAGGATCATGTTCGACCGTAGACGGCGATCTTGCTGGCGGGGCCGATCTCGTCGTTTTCGATCCATTGCGGCTTGCAAAGCAGTGGGGGATCGTCCGAATCCTCGCTGGATATTCAGGCGAACTATTGCCGATCTATCGCGGGCGTCTTGTCAGCATCCAAGAAGATATCCCAATGGCCGGGATGACGACACTGAACGCCATAGAAGCCATTTCCGACTTGTTTGAAAGGCAGATCGTGACGCCTTTTTATGATGCGTCTTATCTCGGCGCGGACGCGCTGCACACGGGCGGCTGGACGCGCTCTCAGATCGCTCGTGATATTGCTCTGCTTGGCGGGATTCTGACAGGATCCGTTTTTCCATCGACAACTATCGTAGAGCAGCCGCCGTTCGTCATGGAGACAATCGCGGACGCAATCGCGAAGGTGCTCATGCCGGAATTTCTCAAGGCACGAATGAACGAAAACGGATTGCTTGATATTTTTAAAGTACGTCTGACTGGGTTGCCTGATCATGCTTTCAAAGAGGGCGAAAATCTTTCAGAGATCAATCCCATCACTTACAAGCCTGCGCCCATCGTCACAGAGGTATTCATTGAAGGTCGTTCAGGTGACGAGGTTCAGGTTGCAAACCCGGCAACAGGAGTTCACAAGGCGACGTTTGATATCGTGGCACTCGACACAAACATCCTCAACAATATCGCGATCCCGCAGACGAAGATCGGGGCGAATCTCACTTACGGAATATGTATTGACGAGGTGGACGGATATAACCCTGAGAAGTTCACGAAGTCGTTTGCATTCGTCGGAACTTTTTCTGTCAACATCGATTTTAAGGCTCCGAATACGCGCCATATGTGGGGAATAAAAAATGTTTTCATCCGAAATATATCTAGCGGCGGCAATGGAAACGCAAACAGTTTTTACAGCGCGAGTATTTTTTACGCTGACGGAACAAGCGAGCAGCTTTATTCGGTTGGTGGTGGAGCGTCTATCGGATCGCGAACTAATTTTACACCGCCAGGAAATAAACCCGTTATGGGGTTCGTAATAAACGGATCGTCGTTTAGTGCTGGCGGTCGATTCGGCGGTTCCGGGTCGCCGCGCGACGGGAGCGCAAACATCGATCTTGATTTTACGCGCATGACCGAGCGAGAAATGGTTGTTGCTGGAATTTTGAAAACTGATTTTGTCAATCAAGGCGGTGCAACTCAGTTGCCGTCTCTCATGTGGAACCACGGCGCGAAGACCGCAGGCACGATCATCACCTCGAAGGACATCCCTGCTACAACAGAATTCAACTTCGGACTCCGCACGACTTCGACTTGGGAGTTCGACATCGTAAAAGCCGAGGTCAATATTCACGGGCAGATATGGGGCAGTGGTCGAGCTAAGGTTCTCGCGTTCCGCCAGATCGACGTTCCTGCGACGGCTATCTTCGGAAAAAGACAACTCCACATTGAGAATCAATCCATCGCAACAGAGGCCGAGGCGCAGGCGATCGCAGCCGTGCTCATCGTCACGCTATCGACCGTGAGAGGACAGGGCGCGGCGGAGTTCTCGTGGATCGCGCAAGGACAACCACACGCCGAACCAGGCGATCTTGGCACTCTTGAGATTACGGATACAGTTCTCCTCGAAACTTTTCCATCTTTTCCTTTGATCTACATCCAAGAACCCCGGCATTCGTGGGACGTTGACGATGACGGCGCGACGCTTTACATGACGGAGTTTAGAGGGATGCAAGCGAACCAATCGGCGATTGCAGTCTTCAAAAACCTTTCCGTCGATCTCGTCAAGGAACGCGCGGACGTGCAATCGCTTTATCTCGCGGGGCTGATAAAAGTAAGGATCATCAGCGTCAACGACAATTCAGTTGGCGGCGTGATTTCGACGATCCTCCCAAGGACTGACCGAAATACTTATGACGTGGAGCTATTGAGCGAGCCGGGCGTTATCGTTCAGAGAGTGACTAACGCCTTCCCTGATGCTTATATTCCAGCCGATGTTGCTCTGTTGGAATTTCAGAGGGGCAACCGCTCGATTCCGCTCCTCGTCGGCAGACCGCACGCTACGTTTTCGGCTGATCCTGCCGACTCGCGTGCGCTCGGGGCCGGGCCGCCTCTGCCAGTCGATCCTTGCATTTTTATCACGACTGCTTCGCTTGCGAACGGAAAGGTCGGTGTCGTCTACAACCAGCCGCTCAATTCAACGTCAGGGCAGTTCGGAGCATCGTGGGGTTGGTCGCTTGTCTACGGCGTTCTCCCTGTTGGCTTGTCGATCCAGAATTCGGGAGTGCTTCAAGGCTCGCGCGTAGGCGCCTTAATCGGAACGCCGACTATCGCATCGACTCAAAAGGTCGGGATCAGGACTTTCGACGATCGGGGCAATCAGGCCGTCGAAGAATTCACGATTACGGTGGTTCCATGAGTCTCTTCCGATCCGATCTTGAGACGGCGGCGGTAGAAGCGTGGGGCGTCTCCAATCCTGTCGTCCGGGCCGCAAGCTCACTAGAGGAAGCAAAGACGATTTTGAG